>ERZ842401.5846-NODE-5846-length-13411-cov-3.988694_pt1 | contig 13411 bp, 9 predicted proteins | sample MGYA00521270_ERZ842401 | MGnify/ENA primary metagenome ERZ842401 (study PRJEB31892, sample SAMEA3878208) | bioreactor metagenome | biome: Moose rumen | place: Sweden | collected 2011-10 | study: EMG produced TPA metagenomics assembly of the PRJEB12797 data set... | reverse complement strand
AGCCCGCCACAATAAAGCGAGGATACATCTAAGATAGAATATTTTTTTTGAAAAATATAAAACAATATCATTACGATAAAAACAATATTAACATAATTATAAATTTTTAAACCAATTGATGATAAAATGTGATAGAAAATAAAAAGAGATAAATAAATTGCAAGTAGATAATAATCCTCCTTTTCGGGCTTTTTATTATCTAAAGGTTTGTAATTTCTACCAAAAAGTTTTATTAACGTTGGCACCAAAATAGAAAAAAAACAGATACGAATTGTCAGTTCTACCTTACACTCAAATATTTGCAAATAATCAGCAACAAAATTACTTGCATAAATTATTCCATACACTGGCATAGCATACGGACTTGTAACAACCGACAATATGTTAATTTTGTTCAAAGACATCTACAACTCTTTCCTAAGCCTTGCCACAAGGATATTCATCTGCTCGCGGTACTTTGCAACAGTGCGACGTGCAATTTGATAACCTCTTTTCTGTAATATTTGAGCAAGTTTTTCATCGGTAAGAGGATGCTTTTTGCTTTCGTTTTCAATACATTCTTTAAGGATTTTTTTAATCTCGCGAGTTGAAACTTCCTCTCCTGTATCTGTTTGCATACCTTCGGAGAAGAAATATTTTAACGGTAAAATTCCAAAATGTGTTTGAATATACTTACTATTGGCCACACGCGAAATTGTTGAAATATCAAATCCTGTACGCTCGGCTATATCCTTTAATATCATTGGACGCAACTTGGTTTCATCGCCTTCAAGAAAATACTCTTTTTGATAGTCTATTATGGCTTGCATTGTAACAAGAAGTGTATTTTGACGCTGTTTTATTGCTTCGATAAACCATTTTGCACTGTCAAGTTTTTGTTTTACAAAGAGTATAGCATCTTTGTCTTTTTTTGCTGAATTTTTGCTTTTTGCAGCAGTATCGAGCATCTGTGCGTAGGTTTGATTAATGCGCAAATCTGGAACATTTTTAGAATTAAGGTGTAATATAAGTTCTCCATCATTATCCTCCAGAATAAAATCAGGAATAATATGTTGAGATGTTTTGGCAAGTGGATTAGAAAATATACTTCCCGGTTTGGGATTAAGCCTAATAATTTCGTCAACAGCCAATTTCAATTGTTCTGAATCTATGTCTATTTTAGAAATTATCTTGTCGTAATGTTTTTTTGAAAACTCTTGGAAATAATCTTTCAAAATCTTATATGCAACTTTAAGTACATCTTTGTTACCTTGATTGTTACGATATTTTCTAATAACTTGCAACATAAGACATTCCCTAATGTCGCGCGCACCAACACCAGCGGGATCAAAATCTTGAATAACTGTCAAAATTTTTTGTAATTCTTTTTCATTGGTTTCTATGTTGGCAGAAAAAGCTATATCGTCAACAATAGACTCCAAATCGCGACATAGATAGCCGTCTTCGTTGATATTACCAATAAGATATTCTGCCAAAAGTTGCTCATCTTCGTTAAGCATACTAAGCCCAAGTTGTGAAAGCATATATTCGTGAAACGACGATGCTTGACTATAAGGAATTTCGTTACGCTTGTCATCTTCATCGGAATAATTGTTGGTATTGAGCCTATAATTTGGAGTGTCTTCATCGTTCATATAGTCTTCTAACGAAAACTCATCGTCGTTGTTTTTTGAAAATTCCTCATCGTTATAATCATCATTTTCGCCATTATCAGTATTATCCTGCATGTCGTAACTATCCGAATCTTGCTGTTCTTGAACGTCAGTATCACTATCGCCACCTTCCTCAAGTACAGGATTTTCTTCTATTTCTCGCTTAATCCTTTGCTCCAATTGAATAGTTGGAATTTCCAACAACTTAATAAGTTGTATTTGTTGCGGAGAAAGTTTCTGCAATAATTTTTGTTGTAGCTTTTGGCTTAGCATATTATCTAAAATATTATTGGTTTATCGAATAACAAAAATAGAGCATAAAATTTAATTTTGGTATATTTTATGTAAGTTTTTTTTATTTTTCGATAAAAAAGCCGTTAAAAACACATTTATTAATGTAAAACTAACCCGCAGAAACATAAAAAACAGCCGACATTAAGCCCTGATGTTTTATAAATTGGCACAAAAATCCTTGCGACTTAATTGTTTCTTGAAAAGACACAAATTTTTCGCTAGCAGAGCAAACTACAATGCCACCACACGGTTTTGACGGATTTAATCCAAGAGTTTTTAGTTTTTCGCACAAAAAATTTGCTTTAACGTGCAACGTTTCTAACCGTTTTTCCAAATCGTTGGACAACAAAATGGCATTGGCGGCAAAAATATCAGACAAAGTAATAGAAGGAGAATATTGATAAGCCATTGTACGACGCTTTACAAGTTCTACTACAGTTTTATCAGAGGCGATAAAAGCTCCCGATGCAGCACAAAGAGCATTTTGCATATTAACCAACTTAATAGCGGCAAATCCTTTTACGCCACAAAATTCATCACTACCAAGCCCATTTTTTCCACATGCCAAAAATCCAAAACTATCGTCCAAAACCACAATGGCATCGTATTTTTCTGCTAAGGCACATATTTTTTTTAAAGGTGAAAAATGTCCATACTGCAAATAAATTCCATCAACAACAATAAAGCGTAACCTATTTACTTGAGTAATTTTAAGAGCTGTTTCCATATCACCTACATCATTATGACGGCAACGACAAACTTGTACTGATTTGCAAAGTCGAATACCGCGCTGAATAGAAGGATTGACACATTCGTCGTAAATAATTGCGTCGCCACTTGCTGCTAACGCTCCAAAAATGTCGGCACAAAGGGCATCGTAACTCGAAAAAATGCCAACTCCATCATATTTTATAAAATCTGCCAACTTATGTTCAAGTTGCTTTAAACAATCGAAATTTCCACAAGAAAAAGGATTATTTATTTGGCAATAACCACATTGCCCACCCGAAATTTCATTCTTATCAAAGCCCAAGAAGTTACCACTACAATAGTTGATTAATCGATTTCCATTAACATCTACAAATTTCCCATCAGAAGTTACAAAAATCTCATTTCCTTCGCGATGAACAGTAGCTTTGGCCAAAACCAATTCCTCCTCCAAAATTTCAAGAGTTTTTAAATTCATAAGTTTTTTTTATTTTTGTTTTCACAAAATTAAAAAAAGTATTAAAAATGGAAAAACTTAAATACAAACGCATTTTATTAAAACTTAGCGGAGAATCGCTCGCTGGAACAGACAAATATGGAATAAATTCTGATGTTCTTGACCAATTTTGCAACCAAATACTCGACACAGCCAAATTAGGTGTTGAAATAGGGATAGTTGTAGGCGGTGGCAACATATTCAGAGGAATAAATGGGTGCAAAAACGGGTTCGACCGTGTAAAAGGCGACCGTATGGGCATGTTGGCAACAACAATAAACGCACTCGGTATACAAAGCCGCATAGAACAACTCGGTGGCAAAGCAAAAGTATTAACTTCTACTTTAATGGAACCATACGGAGAAGTTTTTTCGCAACGCAGAGCCATTGACGCATTACAACAAGGCCATATTGTAATATTTTCTGGCGGCACCGGAAATCCATTTTTCACCACCGACAGCGCAGCAGCATTGCGCGGAATAGAAATTAACGCCGACATACTTCTAAAAGGCACTCGCGTTGATGGTATCTACACCGCTGACCCAGAAAAAGACCCCACCGCAACAAAATTTGACCAATTATCGTTTGACCAAACAATTGAGAAAAAACTTAAAGTAATGGATTTAACAGCTTTTGCTCTGTGTAGCGAAAACAATTTACCCATCTTGGTTTTTGATATTAATAAAAAAGAAAACCTAAAAAAAATAGTTTGCGGCGAAAATATTGGTACTTTGGTAAAATAATTGCACTAAAATTTAATGTTCTTTTTTTATAAAAAAGAACATTAAATTTTACAAAAATGCTATATTTTAACGCCAAAATAACAGAAAAAATAATGCGCCATGTCCTCGAAAACATTGGCGTAAACCAAGAAAGCATATCGCATCTCTTAGATAGCATAATTGATGCCTCTCTCAAAGGTATTGATACTCACGGACTCGCATTGTTTCCCCACTATGTAGAAGGATTTATAAAAGGAAGGCTCAACAAAAATCCTAATTTTAAAATACTTAATACTGCACAATCAGCAAAACTAATTGATGCAGACGCAGCAATAGGACATCATGCCGGATATTTTGCAATGCAACAAGCCATAGAAATGGCAAAAATAACTGGTAGTGGAATATGTTCAGTTAAAAATTCATCGCATTTCGGCGCATGCGAATATTTTACAATTATGGCTGCCAAACAAGGAATGATTGGATTTGCATTCACAAACACCAATTCGCTTGTTAAAGCATACAACGCAGTTGAACCTTTTTTTGGTACAAATCCAATAAGTTTTGCTTGTCCAATAAAAGGAGAAGAACCTCTTAGTCTCGACATGGCAACAAGCGTAATAAGTTGGAATCATGTAAGAAACCGCAAAGAAGCTGGACAAAAGGTTGAAGACGATTGTGCATACGACCAAAATGGTGAATTTACAACCGACCCTTATGAAGCCAAATGCGTTAGACCAATTGGCGACTACAAAGGTTTTGGACTTGGAATGATGGTTGAAATACTTTGCAGTGTGTTATCGGGCAGCACAATGGGCAAAGATTTAATGCCAATGTTTAAAAGCGATATGCAAAAACCAAGAGGTATATCTCATTTTTTTCAAGCAATAGACATTTCAAAATTCTCTGATTTAGAAATATTTAAAGAACGAATGGCAATGATGGCGCAAAGCATTAGAAATCTTACACCATTAAACGATAAAAAAATAATGATACCTGGCGATCCAGAAAAAATAAAAAAAGCCGAACGTCTAAAAACGGGTATCCCGATGCCAGAAAATATTTACAACGAATTTTTAAGCATAACCCAAGAATTTAAAAACGCTATAATATAAAAAAACTCTCCGCTATTTTCAACGGAGAGTTTTTATTTAAAAAGGATTTTTATTAAAAACCAAAACCAATACGCCACATCTGTACAACAGACCTATTTTCCCATTGATCACTTCTTAAACCACCCCTATTACTACCAAAATTATTAATTCCCAAAGCAGCAGAATAACCAAGGTAAAATTTACCAAACCAAAATCCTAATGATGGCATTGGTCCAAAATCTATACGATGAATATCGTCTTTAATATAGTCTATTTCAACATTACCATCTTTATCTTTAAGATTAATGGCAAAATCATAAGAGAAATACCAAGCTACACTAAAATCAACTGCAAAATTGTCGTGTGTAACTTTTCTCAAAAATTTACCACCGAGATTAATTGGGGAATAATAGACTCCATTACATTTTGCATCAAATATATTATAACTACTATACCGTCCATGAAAACTACCATCACGAGTTTTTAAACCAGCCTCCATACCATAATAAAAAGGAGATTTTCCAAAAAAGTTGTAATAACCAAGAGAAAGGTTATAACCCATTTCATTATAACCATAAGAAGGTCCACCTTTAAAGTAAATTTGAGAACCAGGTAGATAAACATCTGATTTTCCAGTACTTTCACCGCCAAATCCTAATGATTGTTGTTCGGTTTTTTGGTAATAACGTTGATATTTTCTACCACCAGTGCTATAACCCTCATAACGTCCAAAAGTTGTTGAGATGTTTGAACGCTGTGGCATAAATTTGTAACGCGTACCATAATAACCCTCGTTGCGCCCACTTGTTGATGAAATTTGCGCAACCGTTGGAACAACCCAAATGGCAAGTATAAACAAAAACAAATACTTTTTCATGATAGAAAAATTTGTTAGTTGTTTTTACGTCCAAAAATTACAGGTTTATTTCCCGCTGGAACAACAACACTGTCGTAGAATGGGTCAATGCCAAATTTCAAAATCTGTTCGTCAGATTCTTTCAAAGTCTGTATGCTTTCAAACTTAGCTGGATAGCCGGAAATTTCTACAACTGTCTGTTTTTTTGACGGTTTAACAACATAAGTAGGAGCAACAATAGCATCGTAAGCAGCTGGAGAATTTTCATTGCCATTGTGTGTGGCAATCCAACAAGCATAACGACAAAGGTTGGTATTGTTACCATAAAGCAACACTTCTTTTTTGGTAAATGTTACAGACCATGTTCTGCGTGTTTCTTCTACTTTTAAATCTGCAACAAGAGGTTTAACAAAAACACGTGCCTCGTCTTCAAGAATTGCACGAGATTCTGCATACTTTTTAAAAACTTTACAACTTGATGTTAACATTACAATGCTAACAAGAACAAAAATTAAACTTTTTTTCATTTTTTAATAAATTAGTTTACTGTTAATAAAATTACAAAATTTTCAACTGCAAAACTACAAATATTAATGAAAAAAGTATAGTATTTTTTTTTTTTTTGTAAAACTTAATATGAATTTAACAAATCTTTTTTACTTTGCAAAAATACGCATTACACAATTAGCACAATCGAATTTTAAAACAAATGTCCCATAATCATTAGACAACAGAAAACTATCTGTAAGCCACTCTTTTGCAATATTTTTATTGTTTTTAGGACAAAAACCACACTCTCTACGAATACAATATTTAGTTGTCATTAACTCCTTACAAGATTTTTTTTTCAAAAGTTCAAATGCTGGTTCAATTATTTTACACCCATGATTTTCATAAAACCGTTGTGCCAAAGAATTTGCAACATTAAGTTTATAATCTCCCGAAGACAAAAAATACTCTACCCTACCCGATGACAAATTGTAATCCAATGGTTTAAATGATTCAATACGCTTATTTTCAAGCATTTTAAGAACATCACGACGCAATTCGTTGATAATAGAATTTGAAATAAACGGAACATTTTCAAGCAATAACTCAACGTTTTTAACATCAAAAAAATCACCGCCTTTTTGCAACGAATTTTTAATGCTAACAATTGCGTTTTCTTGCTTAACCGCCAACTGAAAATTGTTTATAAAAACTTTACTTACACTTACTCCGTCCTCATCAATACAAAAAAGTTCAAAATTTGAATTATCTACATTTTTCAAAGTAAAAGAAACCTCAATTTTGCGCTTTGTTTTAGTATTTTCTACTTTTTTTGAAGCAACAACATCATAATTTCTAAAAATCTCTACACCAACAGTCAAATTTTTAGCAATAGAGGAAACAAAAACTCTCTTACTTTCAACTTTTTCAGCCCTAAATCCAAACAATTGATTACCAATCAAATAAGTAAAACCATCGCCATTATTTAACTCAATATCAGAAGATAAACATATAGATTTTTTATCTATACTAATAACTTTGCCAACAAATTCTCCTTTAAATTTAGGAGTTGAAAAATCTGCCATTTTACATTTTTTCGAATTATCTTCATCAAAAAAATAGTTTGTAAAACCACGGTTAAAAACTTTATTAAGATCAGGTACAAAATCGTAGTAAACTTTTCCTGATGAATTATTTTTCAAGTTACGTTCTTCAAGTAAAGCATCAAGTAAAGTTCTATAATATGCTGTAGTATGAGCAACATAGTTAACATCTTTTAATCTTCCCTCAATTTTTATAGAATCAACACCAACGTCCAACATATAAGGCAATTGTTCAGAAAGATTAAGATCTTTAAGCGAAAGCAGATATTTGTTGGACAACAACTGCTTACCGTCAGAATTTTTTAAACTATATTTTAATCTACAAGCCTGCGCACATTCGCCTCTGTTGGCACTACGCCCGCCAATGTTTGCACTCATATAGCATTGTCCGCTAAAACTTACACAAAGCGCACCATGTACAAAACATTCAATTTCTGCATTTATAGTTTTTTTTACAAGTTTTATCTGTTGCAAAGAATATTCACGCGCTAAAACAATACGTTTAAAACCAAGTTTATCCAAAAACTTTATCCTCTGAATATCAAAATTGTGCATTTGTGTGCTTGCATGCAATTCAATAGGCGGCAAATCAAGTTCAAGTAATGCCAAATCTTGAATTATAAGTGCATCAACACCAACATTATAAAGTTGATTAACGATTTTTCTTACAGATTCAAGTTCATTTTCAAAAATTATGGTATTAAGAGTTACAAAAACCCTGCTTTTATAAAAATGGGCATAATTACAAAGTTTTTCTATATCTGAAATAGAATTAGAAGCGGCTTTACGAGCCCCAAAATTTGTTGCACCAATATAAACTGCATCGGCACCACAATTGATGGCAACCTTGGCAATTTCGATATTTTTCGCAGGAGAAAGAAGTTCCATTAAGAAAAAAATTACGAATTTTCTTTAATTCTCAAACCTATTACCGTAATGTCGTCGCGCTGTGGCTCACCATCCATAAAAGCAAGCAACTCTGCTTTAAGGTCAGCTTCTATCTCTGGCATAAGACGCGAATGACGGTTAGAAATAAATTCCATAAACCTATTCGTACCAAAACGTTTGCGTTCTGTATTGTTTTGGTCTATTATACCATCGCTAAGCATAACAAGCATATCATTAAACTTAAGCTTGAAATATTGCTCATTATAATGACTATTACCAATCATTTGACTAACAAGACCAATTTGATGTCTTGCTCCACGCAAACGTCTTATTTGTTTGGTTATACTATCATACACAAGAATAAAACAACCTGTACCCGAAAATGTTACATCATATCCAAAATCGGTTTGATCTAATCTACAAAGACAAACGTCCATACCATCGTTGTTTTTGGTTATATCTTGTTTAAGAACAGAAATAACATTTTCGTTAAGCTTAAGTATTATATCCTTAGGATTAACAATACCCTGCATAAGTACAATTTCATTAAGCAAATTATTGCCAATAAGACTCATAAATGCCCCTGGCACACCATGTCCTGTACAATCGGCAACTGCTATAATATATGATTTTTCTGATACTTTGCCAAACCAATAAAAATCACCACTGACAATATCTTTTGGCATATATAGAATAAAATTATCGAACAACTTACTTATAGTGCTACGCATTGGCAAAATACTATTTTGAATAGTTTTTGCGTATGTAAGGCTACTTTTTATGGTATTATTCTGTTGTTTTATCTGTTTAAAACCAATTTCAATACGATTATTAATACTTTCAAGTTCATCACGCTGTTTTTCTATTTCTTCCTGACGATGATGAAGTTTCATATATGCCTCTGTTAAAGCACTTGCCTGCATAGTTATTTCTTCATCAGCCTTTTTGAGACGCGTAATATCAGTTTCAACAAGTACCCAATTAGTAAGTTTTTTGTTTTCATCAAAAACGGGAGTAAGGTTTGCTTGTACCCATACACGTTCTTGTCGAGAATTTATGTGATAAGTTTGGTAAGAAACAGGTGTAAAATTGGTTCGTGCGTCTTGCAATAAATATTCGCTCTCTAAACCTGTACGCTGTTCAACAAGGAAAAAATTTGGTCCAAACACATCACAATACTCCTCAAGATTGTAACCTCTTATATTTTTAAACCAATCGTTTACCCATTGAAAATTTCCATCAGCATCAAGAATTGCAACACTATTGGTGGTTTGTGAGGCCACAAGCGAAAGACGTTTTAGTTCTCTATTTTGATCTATTATTTTTGCATTACGAGTGGCTGCAAGTTTTTCTAATTTTTGATTTTCTGTCTTTAGTTTTACAGTAGCAGTTTTTATCAACAAATAAATAAGAAACAAGGCAATAAGCATATAAGCCGCAATTGCCCATTTTGATAAATAAAAAGGTGCAAGTATCTTAAATTTATATTCTGCTATTTCACAACTTTTGCCTGCACAATTTTTTGCAGTAGCATGAAAAACATACGTCCCTGGCGAAAGATTTACATATTCGCGATAGTTTTCTGATGTCCATGGTGTCCAATTTTTTTCAGCTCCTTCGAGGAAATAAGAAAATTGGTTGGCATCTTCTTGTTCGTAACTTGTGGCTGTAACATTAAACCTAATTATGTTTTTGTCGCTACTCAATACAAGAAAATCGTTATCTGTTTGGTATTTTCTTGTTGTTATAGAAACCATACTTGGCTCAAAATGTTTTATTCCATTATAAACAAGCGAATCTCCAACATAAACCTTAGAAATCAATATATTAAACGGTCTATTGGCTGGATCGTAATAATAATGCATCTCTTGAAAACTTTTTATTAGCCCAATATTGCTACATATCCAAAGTATGTTGTCGTTGAGTTGCATATTGTGAATATATTTTACGGGTCGTCGATAATTATAAGGACGAAAATTAAACTTATTGAGCGACAATCGTTTTAACAATCCTGATTTTTTTAGTCCATAAACATCTGCATCTCCGCTTATTGGGTTAAAAACAAAACCATAGATAAAAAAATCAATTTCTTTGTTTCGCAATGTATCTGGAACAAAAGTTATATCTTCTGCTGTAAAATTTGGAGAATTTGGCAATAATGCACGCTTAAAAATTGAATCGTTAATATATATATGATTGTCTAAAAACTGCATGGAAAGCTGTCTTCCATTAACAATACCACAATTTTTATTAATACTTTCAACTTTACAATTTTTGAAATCATTGTTATCAACATTGATATGTACAAGACCATCAAAAAGTGTTGAAATCCAAATTGCGCCATTATCAGAAAAAGCAATATTCCAAATGGGCTTATCTAACCCATTGACAATAAAAGGATTGATAATTTCAAGTTTACCACCAACATTCTTTACATCAGCGACAAAAAATCCACAATAACTTGCTATAAAAAATTTCCCCGGATAGTTTTTATGACAAGCTACAGCATAAGACTTACATTCAAAATTTAATTTATATACTTTATCGCCATCTATTTGGTAAAGTCCTTTTGACATACATGCAAGCAACTTACCATCAACCACTCCAAAATTCCAACATGTATTCTCACTTTTGGTACTATCAATACGTCTAAACTGTGTGTTTTCGGCTTTTAACACATCGGCATAACTCATAAAAATACCACCTGTACAACCTGCATATTGTTTACCATTAAATGTCTTACAACAATAAACTGGCTGTGTTATATTTTGTGGTTGCGAATAATAAACCATATTGCTAAACAACTCTATCTTAGACACTCCACCAGAATAAGCCGCCCAAAGATTGTGTTTTCTATCAAAATAAATATTTTTTATGTCAGACGATGGTAAACCTGTTGTTTCGTCAATATGTTCTACAAGTTTGCCATCTATATCAAAAATGAAAATACCATCGTTAGTGGATGCTGCAATAATATTGTTATTTCGTTCAAAAATAATGTTAGATATTTTAAGATTTCTGTACTCTTCAAAATCAAAACCAACAAACTCAAATTCTTCAGGTTTCATAACAGAATTAAACTTTGCCCTATCAACCTTAAACCTATACATTTTCTTATTTCTGTCGATAAGTAATATGTTGTCTTGGGTACGTAAAACCTTAAAATTTGATAAATCTACATTAAGAGTTGTTAAATCGAATAGTAAATGTTTATTTTTCCCAGCAATACGATACATCATTCCAGATTGTTCTACTGCCACAATATAATCCCCACAATCGGCAAATGTTTCAAGTTGCCCAATATTTAATGTATCAAACTTATTATAATCGTAACAATAACTCTCACGAGAGTTAAAGAAATAAACAATACTATCTCCTTGACATACAACACCAAGAATTTTATTTCCATAAACATTAATTTTATCAATAAATGAGTTGTATTTAAAGTTTCCTTTAGAATCGGGAAAGAAATACCCCATATCGTTAAGACCCGAAGCAAAAACACGACCATGCCCATCAACGGCAATTTTCTCTAACCCAGAATTATTATATGGTGGATAAAATTCCCAAGTAGAACCGTTATAAACATCCAACCCATCAGTAGAAGCTACAAGAATAAGTCCCGCAGAATACTCGCTCACACAATATGTACGTACAGCGTTACCAATCTCGTCAATACCATAACTTTTTAAAAAAGCACGCTCTCTATACTGCACATAACTTTTTGTTTGTGACGAAACACCGACACAAACAAAAAGAAAAGCAAAAAATATGAGTAGTTTCTTATACATAATTACTTGGCTGCAAATTTAACAAAAAAACACATTAAAAAGCAAGATGATTATGTTGATTTTATTTTAATAATTAATGAATTTAATTTAAATGGCAAAAATTAAAAATAATTTGTAATTGTTTCTACATTAATTAACATTACATTAATAGACAAAAAATAAATTTGCAATCAAATATAAACGGCAAAAATGGACTTTGTAACTGGGGCAACAGGTATGCTTGGAGCTCACCTTGTATTAATATTGCTAAAAAAAGGCAGACAAGTTAGAGCATTAAAAACCAAGCACTCCAACATAGAAAAAACCCGTCAAATATTAAGTTTTTATTCTAACGACTACAACAATCTATTTTCAGAAATAGATTGGGTGGAAGGAGATTTGCTCAACTACCATACACTTGCTTCGACTCTCGAAGGCGTGGACACTGTGTTTAATTGCGCATCGCTAATTCCTATAAAATTTGGCAACCGTCTTAGAATGATAGAAGACAACACTAATGCTGCCAAAAACCTCGCAATGGCTGCATTGGACAACAATGTTAAATATTTTTGCCACGTAAGTAGCATAGATGCATTGGGCGATGAATCAAACGAATACAAAGAAATAACAGAAAATAGCCAACGCAATCCCAAGGGCAAATACTCTGCCTATTCAGAAGCCAAATTTATGGCAGAAATGGAAATATGGAAAGCAATTAACGAAGGTCTTAAAGCTGGCATAATAAACCCTTCAACAATCATTGGACCAGGAGAATGGAAAAAAGGAACTCCAAGAATATTCGACATAGTGAACAAAGGTCTAAATTTTTATGTTGACGGAGTTACTGGATTTGTTGGTGTAAAAGACGTTGTAACTTGTATGCTACAAATGGCAAAAGAACAAATAACAGGACAACGTTTTATAATAAACTCACAAAACTTCAGTTGCAATACTTTGTTGCAATTGATAGCCAACAATCTCGGTGTTAAACAGCCAAAATACAAAGCATCTAAGTTTTTACTAAAACTCTTACAATCAACAAGTTATTTAAAAGCATTTTTACTTAATAAACGCGCACCAATAAACACCGACTTTATTAACAAAGCAACTGGTTTTCACCTTTATTCCAACGATAAAAGTAAAGGACGATTAATTGCCGACTACCAAGCATTAGATTCTGTAGTGGAAGAAGTTTGTCAAATTTACAAAAATGATACTACTGGTGGCAAAAGACCAAAGATAACAATATTTTAAATTTTGAAAATTCAAAGAAAAAAACATATTTTTGTCGTCCATAATCTAAAATGCTTCCACAAAACAAACTATGGAAATAAGGCAAATA
>ERZ842401.5845-NODE-5845-length-13411-cov-11.074873_pt1 | contig 13411 bp, 12 predicted proteins | sample MGYA00521270_ERZ842401 | MGnify/ENA primary metagenome ERZ842401 (study PRJEB31892, sample SAMEA3878208) | bioreactor metagenome | biome: Moose rumen | place: Sweden | collected 2011-10 | study: EMG produced TPA metagenomics assembly of the PRJEB12797 data set... | reverse complement strand
AAGCTTACCCCGACACCGGTACGATAAAGTTTAACGGCATGAAATCTTGTCAAATTTTCATGTGGAAGATAACGATTAGAATGTGATATACTATTCAAAACGGTTAATGTCCTTTCTAAGAGTTTGGTGTGGTAATTAAATTCTAAGGACTTAACCGTTTTTTGTATAGTGGTGGTCTCACATCAATTGTAAAGCTACATCAACACCTAAATGAAAAAAATATGAAACTTGCAAGCCTATTCACCTTGCGGTATAATGGGTCAAAAAAGATAAAGGAGCTGATTCCATGATTTCTACTCGTGGGCGTTATGCCCTGCGTGTCATGATTGATTTGGCGGAAAATGAAAATGGTAAATATATTCCCTTAAAAGATATTGCTGCCCGGCAGGAGATTTCCAAAAAGTATCTAGAAATCATCGTCAAGGATTTGGTTGCTGCCGGTATGCTGGTTGGTGCCAGCGGCAAAGGCGGCGGTTATAAACTCTGCCGCCGCCCGCAGGAATACAATGTTGGCGAAATCATCGAACTGATGGAAGGTTCCCTCTCGCCTGTGGCCTGCCTTGCTGACAGCAATTATGAATGCACCCGCACAAACATTTGCAAAACTCTCCCTTTATGGAAGGAATACAGCAGTCTCGTACATGATTTTTTTTATGGCAAGAAATTAACCGACCTGCTCTAATACAAATGGCACTGTCCAAGAATTTTTCAGACAGTGCCATTTTATATTGGATTGAGAGGTTAATCGTTAAAGAGTTCCGTGGAGAGATATCTGTCCCCAGTATCCGGCAACAGTACGACAATGTTCCTGCCCTTAAATTCTGGCCGTTTTGCCAGATTCACAGCAGCAGCCAATGCAGCACCAGCGGAGATACCGACCAGTACGCCCTCGCTATGGGCAAACTGACGGCCATACTTAAAGGCGTCTTCGTTGCTGATGGGCAGAACTTCATCATAGACTTTCGTATCCAGCGTTTCCGGCACAAAACCTGCGCCGATACCTTGAATCTTGTGCGGGCCTGCCGTACCTTTGCTGAGTACCGGCGAACTTTCCGGCTCTACGGCTACGACATGCACAGCAGCGTTCTGCTTTTTCAGATAACGGCCTACGCCCGTAAGCGTGCCGCCCGTGCCGACACCAGCGATAAAGGCATCCACCTTTCCTTCCGCATCCTGCCAAATTTCCGGGCCGGTAGTCGCTTCGTGAATCGCAGGATTTGCCTGATTCGTGAACTGGGAGGGAATAAACGCATTCGGCGTTTCCTTGGCCAGTTCTTCTGCTTTGGCAATCGCCCCTTTCATGCCCTTGGCGCCATCGGTCAGCACAATCTGCGCACCATAGGCCTTCAAGAGATTACGGCGCTCCACGCTCATGGTTTCGGGCATAGTCAGAACAGCCTTATAGCCGCGGGCTGCGGCAAAGCTGGCCAGGCCAATGCCCGTGTTGCCGCTGGTCGGCTCGATAATCACCGTGTCTTTGGTGATTTTGCCTTCCTTTTCCGCCTGTTCAATCATCGCTTTGGCAATGCGGTCTTTAACACTGCCGGCAGGGTTCAGATATTCCAGCTTGACCAGAATATTGGCCTGCAAATCATTTGCCGCAATAAAATTATTTGCTTTCAGCAGCGGCGTATTGCCGATAAGTTCCGTTACGCTATTGTATATCTTTGCCATCTGAAAAACTCCCTTCCCGCATTATTTGGCAGCTGTAAAACCTTTTTCAAGGTCGGCAATAATATCATCAATATGTTCCGTTCCGATAGACAGACGGATAGTGCTCTGAGAAATGCCCTGGTCGGCCAGTTCTTCGTCCGTCAACTGGGAATGCGTCGTGGAGGCCGGATGAATGACGAGGCTCTTAACATCAGCCACATTGGCGAGCAGGGAGAAGATTTCCAGATTGTCGATAAACTTCCAAGCCGCTTCTTTGCCGCCCTTGATTTCAAACGTAAAGATGGACGCACCGCCATTCGGGAAATACTTTTCATAGAGCGCATGGTCAGGATGGTCAGGCAGGGATGGATGGTTGACCTTCGCCACCTGCGGATGCTTGCTTAAAAATTCCACCACTTTCTTCGTGTTTTCCGCATGGCGTTCCAAACGCAAGGACAAAGTTTCCACGCCCTGCAGCAGCAGGAAGGCATTGAACGGAGAAATTGCACCGCCCAGATCACGCAGGAGTATAGCCCTCACATAGGTTACAAAGGCAGCCGGGCCGGCAGCATCCGCAAAGGATACGCCATGATAGCTCGGGTTCGGGGCAGCAATGCCGGGATAGTTGCCGCTGGCCTTCCAGTCAAAACTGCCGCCATCCACGATTACGCCACCCAAGGTCGTGCCATGACCACCGATAAATTTCGTTGCCGAATGTACCACAATATCAGCGCCATGTTCCAACGGACGAATGAGGTACGGCGTACCAAAGGTGTTGTCGATAACCAGCGGCAAACCATGTTTGTGGGCAATTTCCGCAATGGCATCAATATCGGGAATATCGCTGTTGGGATTGCCCAAAGTTTCCAGATAGATGGCTCTGGTGTTTTCCTTGATAGCCCCTTCCACTTCGTCAAGATTATGCGCATCGACAAAGGTAGCTTCCACGCCAAACTCCGGCAGCGTATGCGCCAGCAGATTGTAGGTACCGCCGTAAATTGTTTTTTGTGCTACGATATGACCACCATTTGCAGCCAGTGCCTGAATGGTATAAGTGATGGCTGCCGCACCGGAAGCTACCGCGAGAGCTGCCGTGCCACCCTCCAAGGCTGCAATGCGCTTTTCGAGCACATCCTGCGTGGAGTTGGTCAGGCGGCCATAGATGTTGCCGGCATCAGCCAGGCCAAAACGGTCAGCAGCATGCTGGCTGTTGCGGAATACATAGGAAGTAGTCTGGTAAATGGGTACTGCACGCGCATCCGATGCCGGATCCGGCTGTTCCTGTCCCACATGTAACTGTAAGGTTTCAAATTTGTACTGGCTCATAAATAAAATCCCCTTTCATCATCAAAAAGAGGTTCCAAAAGCTCCCTTTAATCCAAGGGTCTTGCTTCTGGAACCTCCAATTCTTTTGGTCAGTTCTTTTCTCTTTTTGGGTTATGTGCCAAATGTTTTTGGCATGTCTATATGTTACAGTATTACACCTAGTATGTCAATAGTATTTTAGAAAAAATCTCCATATTTTTTACGGCAAAAGACAACGGTTCATGGCGGCAATAGTACAATCATCAGTAGTACGAAAAAAGCCCGGTGACTGATGATGCTTTTCCGCAGCTTTTGACAAGCTTGTCTATGGCGAAGGAAAAGTATTATCAGCCACCGGGCGTCTTAGCATATAGATGTCAATCGAAAACAACTTACTTCTGGCTCTCGCGGATTATCTGCGTAAACTCCTCCCAGCCAATCCGGTCGAGCATATTACGGAAACGCTCGCCCTTACCCGCGTGCTGTTCAAAGTAATCCAGTGCCGCATCAAGGGCCTTGCGCAGTTTATCCTCGCCGTAAATCAGCGGCACAATCTTCTTGCCGATGGCAATGCGGTTGCCGTAAAGCCCGCCAAAGGACACGACAAAGCCGGTCTTTTTCGCGAAAGCCTCGAACTTGCATCCCTTTACGCATTTGCCACAGAAATAGCATTTTTTCCTGTCCCAAAGGATTTTGCCTTTTTCCTTGTCCAAAGTCAGCGCGCCCCGCGGGCAGATTTTTACGCAGGCGCCGCAGAGTTTGCACTTATCCTTCTGCCAAACAGGCTTTACGCCGCCTTTGATGCCGATATCGTTTTCCTCGGTTTTCAGGCAGTTGTTATGGCAGCCCGTAAAGCCCACCTTGAACTTATGTGGCAGCATTTTGCCCGCATAACGCTCCGCAAATTCCTCCGCCAGCCTTGCGGTATCGATAAGCCCGGAACGGCAGACGGCATTGCCCTGACAGGCGGTAATCGTACGCACCTGCGCACCGCAAAAGCCCGTAGCCAAGCCGCCCGCTGCCAAGGCCTTTTTGACTTCCTCGATATCCTGCTCCTTGATAAAGGGAATCTCAATGCCCTGACGAGAAGTCAGATGCACATAGCCTTCGCCAAATTTTTCCGCCACTTCCTGCACGGTCTGCAGCTGGGCAGCAGTGAACCTGCCGCCCACGCTCTTTAAGCGCATGGAAAAACAGCCGGGCTGCTTTTGCTGCATAAAACCATGGGCTTTGAGCTCCTTGTAATCATATGCCATAGTATCAGCTCTCCTAAATTTTTTTCTTTAAGTATACCCTCAAATACCTTCGCCGTCTATGCCGCTGAAAACTTCCCGTTCGGTGCGTTCAAGGCGCACGATTTCACCGTCTTTGACCACCACGATAAGTTCGCCGTTCTGCGGCAAGTGGTTCATGATATAGCGCATCGCCTTCTGGGAGAACTCACCATGCGCTTCTTTTTCTGCCGCGAGCACAATGCCGCCGCCTGCCACATCATAACCGTCCACCAGCACAAAGCGGCCTGTGGCCTGATAGTCCTGAAAGCGGTCAAAGGCAATTTCCTCTTTGAGTTTCAGGATAACCTCTGCCACATCATTGAGCCGGATTTCCTTGACGGTATCTGCCGCCCGCTGGTCAAGGCTTGACGCATCGATGAGCTTTTCAATGCTTTCCACCTGCGCTTCCACTTCCTGCGTGCCGAGTTTTAACTTATAACGGCGGTTAAGCTGCAAAGGCTTTTTCCCAAGCCAGAACAAAGATACGCGCAAACGCTTGCCGGTAAGCGGCGGCGTATCGCCCGCCCGCGTGATGATTTCGCCCCGCTGATTGAAGAATTCATCGGCGACCTGTATGCCGGTAGATGCTCCGGCAAAAGCCTGTGTGCGCTGGTCTTTTGCCTGCCAGTAGGGAAAGGCCACCACTTTGGTCTTGCGCCCGCCGGGATAAATGGCAATTTCGTCCCCCACCGCTAACTGCCCCGCTTCAATCCGTCCGGCAATAATGCGGCGGGAGTCGAATTTATACACATCCTGAATCGGCAGACGCAGGGCGCGGTCAACTGCAGCCTGTTCGCCCTCCAACAGGTCTAAAGCCTCCAGCAATGGCTCTCCCTGATACCACGGCATCTTATCCGACCTGCTGGCGATATTATCTCCCCGCAAACCGGACACAGGGATATACTTCAAGGGATAAATGCCCAACTCCGCCAGAAACGCCCCCATATCGTGCTTGATTTTGACAAAGGCGGTTTCCGCATAGCCCGCTAAATCCATCTTATTGACCAGCACATAGACCTTTTTGATGCCCAACAGACTCAGCATATAGGCATGGCGGCGGCTCTGTTCCTGCACGCCCTGTTTGCCGTCTACGATTAAAAGCGCCGCTTCGGCTCCTGCTGCGCCGGAAATCATATTCTTCAAAAATTCCTTGTGTCCCGGCGCATCAATAATCACATAGTCGCGTTTTGGCGTGGAAAACTGAATGCGTGTCGTGTCAATCGTGATTCCCTGCTGTTGTTCTTCCTCAAAGGCGTCCAGCAGATAGGCATATTCGAACGGCTTGCCCGTATCGTGTGCGATTTTTTCCACCTTGTCAATGGCTCCCTGCGGCAGAGAATCCGTATCGTAGAGCAGGCGGCCAATGACCGTGGATTTACCGTGGTCCACATGGCCCACGACGACGATATTCAGCCCTGCTTCTTTCTGTTCTCCTGTTTTTCCCATTACATATACCCCTCTTTCCGCAGTTTCTGCATTGCATAGGAATCTTCCTGATCCTGCTTGCGCCCGGCACGTTCGCTCGTGGTCGTATGCTTTAATTCCTCGATGATTTTATCCAATGTATCTGCATCCGATTCAATCTGTCCCGTGCAGCAAGCACAGCCCAACGAGCGGTAGCGCTTGCCGTTCCTGGCAAAGTACAAATCAATGATGGGAATATTTTCCCGGCGGATGTACTCCCAAATATCCAGTTCGTTCCATGCTAAAAGCGGATGGACGCGGATATGATGACCTTTCGGAAAATCCGTCTTGAACTGGTCCCAAAGTTCCGGCGGCTGGTTGGCATAATCCCAGGCATCGTCCTCCTTGCGCTCGCTGAAGACACGTTCCTTGGAACGGGAGCCTTCCTCATCGCGGCGCACGCCCACAATCAGACCGTCAAAGCCGTATTCCTTGACCACCTGTTTGAGCCCTTCGGTCTTTAATGCCTGACAGCAGGCCAGCCGCCCCTTGTCCGGCCCCATACCGGCGTCAATAGCCGCCTGATTGGTATGGACAATCAAATCTAAGTTTAATTCCTTCGCCACCCGGTCACGATAGGCAATCATCTCCGGAATCTTGTGCTTGGTGTCCACATGGATAAACGGAAAGGGGCAATGACCATAAAAGGCTTTTTTCGCTAGCCAAAGTAATACCGTCGAATCCTTGCCAATGGACCATAACATGCCCAGCTTGCCCAATTTCTTGTAGGCTTCCCGTAAAATATAAATGCTTTCTGCTTCCAGCTTGTCTAATTTATCGGCTGTTTCCATTGCTTGTACCATAACGCTCCCCCGTTTAGCTAATATTGATTGGCTTCCTGCTTGACCGTGACGATTTCCTCCTGACTGCCGTCCGGCCACTGCATCTGCCATTTGATTTCGTTTTCATTATTCTCTGCATAGAGCCGCCCGCCGCGGCCGCCCAAATCCGCCGCCAGATAATAATAGATGGCCTTTTGCGGACATTCCTTGACGCAGGCGGTGCAGCCCCAGCAGTCCCGCACATCACGGATGGCGGCTTTCCCTGCACGCAGCTGCAGGAGATTTCCCGGGCATACCTCCGTGCACAGGCCGCAGCCCACACATTTATGTTTCTCGATGGCGATACTCATGAGACCGCCTCCTCTGTCGCTGCTGCCAGCGGGCGACGGATAATCTTAATCTCGCCCTGCTCCAGCCGTGAATTGATAAATACCTTGAAATCGTCGCGCATCTCCGGATAATCCAGATGTTCGGCAAAGCCCGGCCAGCGGGTTTCCTTTCGCGCCGCCAGATGTGCTAAAAGTGCCTGACATACGAGCAGCCGTTCCCGCAGCTCAAAAATCTTCAGCAGGCCATAGGCATCTGCCGCCCGCAAATTATCACTGAGACCTTGCAGGCGTTCGATATGCCTGCGGGCAATCTTTAAGGAACTCTCACTATAACCATAATTGCTCTTGATTCCCCCGGCATATTCATCCATGGCCTGCTGCATGGCTTCTTCCAGACTTTCCGCCGTATAGGGGCTGTCCTCTGTGCCATAAAAATGCTGTACCTGTTTGCAAATCGTATCTTTTATGCCGGTCAAATCCATTTTTGCTGCCGCCTTAACCGCAAATTGAGCCGCAGACTCGGCGGCTATTTCCCCTTCGACCAAAGCCCCCGTCACATATTTTTGCGGACAGCCCCCGGCCACATCCCCGGCGGCAAAGAGTCCCGCAAGGGTTGTTGACCGGTCAGCACCAATCCAATAGCCGCTGGCGGTATGACCGCCCACCACATAAGGCTCGGAGCCTTCGATTTCCACATCAAAATCCTGCGGACTTAAACCGCTTTCCCGCCAAAAGAGTGTTTGCGCGGGTGCCATATTGAGATAGGCACGCTCCAAAGCTGCCGCCTGCTCCGGGCTGATGCCATGCGTAGCCAGATAGCAGGGGCCATGGCCGGACAGATTTTCCTTGACCACCGCCCAAAGGCGCTGCGCCGTGGTATTGCCATATTTTCCCTGATACTTTTCCCCACGGGAGTTGACCTGCGGCGCACCCACCCCCTGCGCAATCGTGCCGGTGGGCGCGATTGTCCCCTTACAGCGCAGAGCGATAAAGCGCATTTCGAAAGTGGTCATCTCGGCTCCCGCCCTCAGCCCCATGGCATAGCCTGCGCCGGTATTAAAGGGACTGTACCACATCTTATGGCGGGAGCTGCCGGGGTGATTGGGCTGATAAAGCCCTGCCGCGCCGCCCGTGGCACAGACAACCGCTTTAGCGGTAAAGAGCACGATTTCTTCCTGCTTTAAGTCAATGCCCCATGCCCCGCAAATCTTGCCGTCAACCACGAGATAATCCACGATATTGACATGATTTCTGACTTTGACATTTGACTGGTCAAGTACGGCGCGAGCCAGCAGCGGCTTGATATTTTCCCCATTTATCCTGATATTGCGCCAGCCCCGCGAAGCATAAGAGCCATCGGGATTTTTCTGAATCACCAGCCCCAGTTTTTCGAGCTTGGCGGTTACATCATTGAGCCCTTCGCTCATGGACAGGAGCAAATCCTCCCGCACAATGCCTGCCGCATCTTCTTTGGCATAAGTCACATAATCCTGCGGCGTATGTCCCGGCGTGATATAGGCGTTCAGCGCATTGACCCCTGCCGCGAGGCACCCGCTGCGCTTGATATTGGCCTTGTCCACCAGCAGGACCTTTAACTCCGGGTGCTTTTCCCCCAATGTAAGCGCCGCATAACAGCCTGCCGCCCCGCCGCCAATCAGCAAAATATCCGCTTGTTCTTCTCGTATATTCATTGTCCTCATCTGCCTTATCAAATCACTACGGACTCCTGCCGTTTGGCGCGGTTTTCAATAATCCGCGTCTGTCCCGCATCCAGACTGTAAATGCGATGGATAAAGGCCAGTGCCTTATCCCCGACCTGCAAGGGTTCCTTTTCCAGACTGCGGGCCGCCCGCAGAATCTGGCCGCGAACCTCAATATCCACAGCCATATTGCTGCCCCGGAAATAAGTAGCCTTCACCACACCCTGCTCAGCGCCCAACGGCAAAGAAATCTCCCGTTCGTCTTTAGCCAGTTCGATAAACTCCGGCCGGATAATGCCCTGATGCGCACCTGACGAAACATTCTCGTCCCCAAAGCCCTTAAAGCGCGTATAATCCTCCACCTTCACGGATTCACCGATAAAATCCGCCACAAACGGCGTCTGCGGAGACTGATAGATTTCCACAGGACTGCCCGCCTGCTCAATGCGCCCCTTGTTGACGATAATGATTTTGTCCGCCACTTCCACGGCTTCATCCTGGTCATGGGTCACAAACAGGCTCGTAATACCCAGATTATGAATCGCCTCCCGCAGCCAGCTTCTGAGTTCCTTGCGTACCTTGGCATCAATGGCGGCAAACGGCTCGTCCAAAAGCAAAACTTTAGGATTCGGTGCCAGTGCCCGGGCAAAGGCCACCCGCTGACGCTGACCGCCGGAAAGCTGCTGCGGATAACGCTTGGCCACCGCCGTAAGCCCCGTAAGTTCCAACAGTTCATCCGTGCGCACCTTAATGGTATGGTCGTCCACATTCTGCACCCGCAGGCCAAAGGCGAGATTATCCCGCACCGTCATATGACGGAACAGCGCATAATTTTGGAACACAAAACCAATACCCCGCTCCCTTGCCGGAATCTTATTAACCCGCCGCCCGGCAATCCAGATATCGCCCTTATCCGGCTGTTCTAACCCCGCCAGCATCCGCAGGAGCGTGGTCTTGCCGCTGCCGGAAGGACCTAACAGTCCTGCTAGCTGACCTTTTTCCACACCAAAACTTGCATCATCTGCCGCCTTAAAACTGCCGAAATATTTTTCGATGTGTTTCAGTTCTACTTCATAACTCATGTTCACCAGTCCTTTCCGCTCTCGTCAGCCGCCATTCCACCAGATTGCGTAAGATAAGCACCACCACGGCCAGAATCACCAGAATCGAGGCCACGGCAAAGGCCGCCGTAAAATTATATTCATTGTAGAGAATCTCAATATGCAAAGGCAGGGTGTTGGTCTTGCCCCGAATATGACCGGACACCACCGAAACAGCCCCGAACTCGCCCATCGCGCGGGCACTGCAGAGGATAATGCCATAGAGCAGACCCCATTTGATATTGGGCAGGGTAATCTGCCAAAAAATCCGCCAGCCACTTGCCCCCATAAGCGCCGCCGCTTCTTCCTCCTGCCGCCCCTGCGCTTCCATCACCGGCACAATGCTGCGGGCGATAAACGGCAGAGTCACAAAGATGGTTGCCAGCACAATCCCCGGCACCGCAAACACCACCGCCACCTGATAGGCTTGCAGCGTATCATAGAACGGACTTAACCTGCCGAACAGCATGATAAAGAACAAGCCTGCCACTACCGGCGATACCGCAAAGGGCAAGTCAATGATGGCGCCTAAAAGACTCTTACCCTTGAAGTCAAACTTCGTAAGCAGCCACGCCGCCGCCAGCCCAAACACGGTATTGGACAGCACCGCCAGAATTGTAGCTTCCGCCGTCAGCCATAACGCCTTCTGCGCCAAAGGCTCGCTGACCGCCCGCACATAAGCCGCCCAGCCCTTGGCTAGTGCTTCCACGCCAATCAACACCAGCGGCAGAACCATCATGATGACCAGAAAGGCGGCACCAATGAAAATCAGCGACCACTTGACCACCGTTTCCTGCCAAGCCCCATCCGCAAGTTTTTCTCTTGCCTTAACACTTGCTAATTTGCTGACCAGTTCCATCAGCCACACCTCCTGCCTTGCCAACAGATCCCCATATGTTCCACATGCTCATAACGCTCCCCCCAGTTTGTACGACAAAAAGAGGCTCCACAAATCACCCTAAAAGGCAATTTGCAGAACCTCCAATTTTTTTGGTCAGTTCAACCCGATTTACACTTTATACCATCGCCACTCTTGGGCGATGACTTTATGTTACATTATTACACCCAGTATGTCAATAGGTGTAGGTTAAATTTGCCCAAAAATATTTCCATCTAAACTTTCCCGCAGAACCTCATACATCAGCCTTGGGGAGACATGGGCTTGGAAATTGCAGTTTAGCGGTTAGTTCGTGATAAAGGTATCCTGGCCATACGTTGTCGGAGGGGGCAAACGGGGGTTGTTTTTTCTGTTTTCCGCTAAACGACCCCCTCGCCAAAGATAGCTGTCCAGTTACCTGCGCCGGGCAGGCCAACGGCGCTCCTTTCAACGTATTTTCTAGCATTTTCTTATCGGGGCCGGCCTTCACTGCGTTCAGGCAATCGCTCCTAACAGAAAAATCAACCCCCGTTCGCCCAAAGCTACAGATTATGCAATCGGCGAGAACTCGTTGCCCTCGTCACAAGAACATCGATGTACTTGCTGCTTATCACCGGGAAAAATACATTCCATGCAGACAGAGCTTAGGGGCGGAGGTGGTGATGCTTTTTGTCGTGGAACGACTGTCCGAACGAAGTGAGGACTGGCCCACAAACAAAAGTTGCTGGAATTTGAGCTGAACATACGCGCCGCCGGTCTTGCCCGGCGCAGGTAACTAAAAAGCCCATACATTTGCTTGTGGGTCATTTAGTGAAGCGACGAAAAGCATTACCACCTCCGCCCCAAAACTGAGCTGTAACAAATAAAATAAAGCTGGCACTGTCAAACCACAATTTACAAAACCTCCCTTGACGCATGCTATTGCAACACATCAAGGGAGGTTTCACTTTAAAATCTTACATATTCCCGCAGCTTGGCAAAATCGATATAAGTCGGTGTGCCAGGATTGCGGGAGAGATAATCCTGCTGTTCTGCTTCTGCCGGTTGAAAACTTTGCAACTTTTCAAACACCGTATACAGCTTGCGCGCTAATTTTGGATTGCTATTAGGGTCATTGACGGTAAGCGCTGCATTGCCTACCGCTGGAGCTTTTCCCCGATTGGCAATGAAATTTAAATGCAGCTGTATCTGCGGTTCATCTTCTGCCGCCACATAAAACACACCAGCCCGATACATTTCCCCTCGAGCCTTGCCCTGTCCATCTGGCACATAGGGATTGACCACCGCAAATAATATATCCAGTAACTTAGATATATCCATCTTCTTGGGATTATAGGTTACTTCCACCCCCATATAGGCCTTAACCTTCCCCGTAGCCACATCTGCATAAGCTGCATCCTTTTCCCCATTGATGTAGCCTGTGCAAGTTGTCACAATCCCCGGAAGATGCGCAAATACCTCCTGCAATTCATGGAAATCCCCGCCGGAAAAGTAGATTTTCTTGGTATACAAAAACTCACCCCTTTTCCTGTTCGGGATGAAAGATATCCACCTGACGATGCGCCGCCCGCTCCACATCAAAGAGCTTCACGAGCTCGGCCACCGCCTGCGTAGGCGAAATCGTGCCATCGAGCACGGCCTCACGCACCTCCGGCATTCTCCCCGTAATCACCGGGTCTTCAAAGAACAGATTGTGCAGATGCTCGTCAATCATGCTATGCATCCAGTCCAGGAGCTGTCCATCCCGGCGCTTATCCCAGATGCCGCTCTTTTGGGTATTCTCCCGAAAGCCCTTGATGACTTCCCAAAGTTCTTTTAAGCCCGTCTTTTCAAGGGCCGAACACATATAGGCATGCGTTGGCCAGCCCGGAGTTGCCGGGCGGATGTATTCGAGCATTCGCTCATACTGGCCTCTCGATACCTTCGCCTTGACCAGATTATCCCCATCGGCCTTGTTGACGACAATGGCATCGGCCAGTTCCATAATCCCCTTCTTGATTCCCTGCAATTCATCCCCGGCGCCAGTGAGCACCACGAGCAGGAAGAAGTCCACCATCGAGCGCACGGTGGTTTCTGACTGGCCCACCCCAACGGTCTCAATGATGATGACATCATAACCTGCCGCCTCGCACATCAGCATGGTTTCACGGCTCTTACGGGCAACGCCCCCCAGCGTCCCGCCTGCTGGCGACGGACGGATAAAGGCCTCCCGCCGCCTGGACAGGGTCCCCATCCGGGTCTTATCTCCCAGTATAGAGCCCTTGGTGACGGAACTTGTCGGGTCAACGGTCAGCACCGCGACCTTATGCCCTGCATCGCAGAGCATATTGCCGAAGGCTTCAATCATGGTACTTTTACCCGCTCCCGGCACACCGGTAATGCCAATGCGCAGGGCTTTGCCTGTATGCGGCAGCAACCGTTGCAGCACCCTTTGCGCCTTGGCAAAGTGGCGGGGGCTGTTGCTTTCAATCAGCGTGATGGCGCGGGAAAGCGTCATCCTGTCCCCCTTCAGCACCCCATCCACATAGTCATCTTCGGACATGATCAGCCGCTTTTTCGGTTTCATCTTCCCGCTTTGCAGTGCAGGATTGATATTCCCCACGGTGGTATCCTTGATGCCTTCAATGCCCCCCATAACCGAACAGGCAAATTTTTCATTTGGTTCTTCTGGCACCCAGCTGGGCTTTGATGTCGTATACTTTTGTTCCATCATTGCCTCCTTGTAAGCCTTCCCCTAGGTTAAACCTCATCCGCCCCTTACGGGGCACCTTCCCCATAGGGGAAGGCTTATTTTTATTCTTCGGCCAGTTCCTCCTTCGCCCGGTCAATCAGCAGGGTCAAGAGCTTAATGCCGGCCTCCGGGATATTGGTACCCGGCGCGAAAATCGCCACCGCACCATGCTCATAGAGATTGTCGTAATCCTGTA
>ERZ842401.5844-NODE-5844-length-13412-cov-3.911956_pt1 | contig 13412 bp, 10 predicted proteins | sample MGYA00521270_ERZ842401 | MGnify/ENA primary metagenome ERZ842401 (study PRJEB31892, sample SAMEA3878208) | bioreactor metagenome | biome: Moose rumen | place: Sweden | collected 2011-10 | study: EMG produced TPA metagenomics assembly of the PRJEB12797 data set... | reverse complement strand
TCTTGACGAGTTTCTCTCCCTGGTAGCGTTCGTAAGACGCAGCCCGTTCAGCGAACAAGGTGTCGTCATCGTATTCGGCTTGGGTGCGGCGGTAACCTTCGTAACTCCGATAGGAGATCAGTCCCTGGGCACGGGCGCACTTGAGGCCGTCCGCTCCTCCGTGAAGGTCCTTGCACTCGAAGAAAGTCTGGTCAGCCGAGATGGCCATCCGCTGGGCCTCAGCCATAGCCGAGAACCAGGGAGAGACCCTGGGAGAAGTGGCGATCAGGACTGCGTTCTTTACCACGTCCGGTTCCGTGACCGACCACTCGATGGCCTGGAAGCCACCTATCGAGCTCCCGATAAGCAGGTCCACCGATTCTATCCCAAGTTCCTTCCTCACGAGGATGGAGGCCTTGACCATGTCCCTGATGGTGATCCTGGGAAACTTGAAATAATAAGGAGAACCGGTGGAAGGGTCCACGGACGAAGGTCCGGATGAGCCATAAGGCGATCCGGGCACATTGACGCACACTACGTAGTATTTTTCCGTGTCAATGAGCTTTCCTGGACCTACAAGCTGGGGCCACCAGTCCTCAACGTCACTGTTGGCGGTGAGGGCATGACAGATCCAGATCACCTTTCCATCCCTAACGGGCGAAGTGTGATAGACTATCTCGATCTGCTCGAGGGATCCGCCGGCCTCAAAGTCAAACGGTCCTGTCCTGAGACTGTGGCGAATCATTTCAGAGCTTCGTTTATGGACCTTTCAAGGTCTGCGATTATGTCCCTGGGATCTTCAAGACCTACACTCAGGCGCATCAGGTCCGGAGCTATTCCTGCTTCGCGGAGCTGTTCATCTGTCAGCTGGCGATGGGTGTGGGACGCCGGATGAAGGATGCAAGTGTAGCAGTCTGCCACATGGGTTTCAATCGTAACGAGCTTGAGGGAATCCATGAACCGGTTGTCCACCTCCCTGCCGCCTTTCAAAGCAAAGGCGAGAACACCGCAGGATCCGTCCGGAAGGTATTTCTTAGCCCTTTCATTCTCCGGGTCTCCGGGGAGGTCGGGATAGCGGACCCAGGCCACTGCCGGATGAATATTCAGGAATTCCGCCACTTTCAAGGCGTTCTGGGTGTGGCGCTCCACGCGCAGGGAAAGGGTTTCCAGGCCCTGCAGGAAGATGAAGCAGCTCACCGGGGAAAGGGTGGCGCCGGTGCCGAGGAGCTTGCCCGGGCCGTGGTGGAACTTTCTTCCCATTCCACGCCCTTTGTGCCGGCCTATCCACCGGACGTTTCCCTCGAGGAGAAAATCCGGCTTCTGGCGACAAAGGTCTACCATGCCGCCTCGGTTGACTTTGAGGGAGCGGCGCTCAAGAAGCTGCGCCAGTACCAGGAGCAGGGCTACGGGAACCTTCCCATCTGCATGGCAAAGACGCAGAATTCAATCAGCCATGACAAGAACCTGCTGGGCGCCCCCCACGGCTATGTCTTCCCTGTCCGTGATGTGCAGCTCTACAGCGGCGCGGGCTTCGTAGTCGCCTTTGCGGGAGACATCATGGATATGCCGGGTCTCCCCAAGTTCCCCTCTGCGCTCAACATAGACGTGGACGACAACGGCGTGGTGTCGGGATTGTTTTGAAATCAGTGCGGGGAGGATGCGTTTTTCACTCTGTCGCGCTCGCCGTGGAATGAGCCCTTGCAAGCCTTACTCGTGAATCTTCATTCCGCTTACGAATTTCACAAAATTCGGGTCAAAGTGGTTTACAATCTCGCTGTGGCCGATGTCCAGCTGGGAAATCTGCGCCATATCCTCATCGGAAAGCTGAAAATCCCAGATTGCGATGTTTTGCTCCATGCGCTCCTTGTGCGTTGACTTTGGAATCACGACGACGCCGCGCTGTACATTCCAGCGCAAAATCACCTGGGTGGCAGACTTCCCGTACTTGTCGGCAATGTCGAGCAGGAGCGGATTTTTGAATATGCCGTGCTTTCCTTCCGCAAAGGGACCCCACGCCTCTGGCACAACGCCGAATTCCTTCATCGTCGCAAGCGCGTCCGCCTGCTGGAAGAAGGGATGCAGCTCCACCTGGTTCACAGCAGGAATGACCTTCACATGGACGCAGAAATCAGCGAGCACATGCGGATACATATTGCTTACGCCTATCGCGCGGATTTTCTTCGCCCCGTACAGCTCTTCCATTGCGCGCCAGCTACCGTAATAGTCGCCCATCGGCTGATGAATGAGGTAGAGGTCAAGATAGTCCAGCCCCAGCTTTTTGAGCGAAAGCTCAAACGCCTTTTTTGTCGCCTCGTAACCGGCATCCTGAACCCAGAGCTTTGTCGTGATGAACAAGTCCTCTCGCTTTACCGTGCCGTCAGCTATTTTCTTTGCGATAGCGCGCCCTACGGCCTCTTCGTTCATATATGCCGCGGCGGTATCGATGAGCCGGTAGCCAGAGTCAATAGCATCCATCACAGCCTGTTCTGTCACATTTCCGTCAGGCACCTGAAAAACCCCGAAGCCTTCCTGCGGCATCTTTATGCCATTGTTCAAAGTCACAAAATCCATATCTTACTCCTTTTGCTCCTCAGCAGTTATTTTCACAATGATTATAGCAAAACAGGCGGGCAGCTGTACAATAAAACTTTCGCAAGGCAGTATTAAGAAAACGAATACTGGATAAATAGCAAAAGCTATGCTAGAATAAAAATATGATAGAAACCTACATCATCGAACAGCTTGCCGCAGTCGCACGGTACGGCACGCTTTCAAAGGTAGCCGAAGAGCTCCACGTCTCCCAGCCCGCGCTCAGCCGCAGTATGCAGAAACTGGAAAATGAGCTTGGTGTTAAGCTCTTTGAGCGCTCAAAGAACCGCATAAGCTTTAACAAGCTAGGCGAGCTTGCCGCACAGCACGCTCAAGTAGTGATGGCGGCACACAACGAAATGATCCGCGCGGTGCAGGAGGCAGACCGCCGCAGCCACACCTTTTCTTATGGTTCTATCGCCCCCGCTCCCATGTGGGAGCTCACGCCCGTTCTTTCGCAGCTCTACATAGGTATGACTGTCAGCGCGGACCTGAAGGAAACCGATGACGTGCTGATAAAGGGGCTTGACGACGGCACTTACCACGTCATCATTTTAACGCACCCCCTTGTCGCCGAAACTTACTTCAACACCGAATTCCTCCACGAAAAGCTTTCCATGCTGCTGCCAAAATCTCATAGGCTGGCTAAGCGAGAGCTGCTCAGCCTTGCCGACCTTGCGGGCGAGAACATCCTTATCCACAGCAAAATCGGCTTCTGGTATTCGCTCTGCAAAGAGAAGATACCCAATGCAACATTCCTCGAACAAAACGACATCACCGCCCTGCGCGAGATAGTTAAAACGGCAGAACTGCCATCATTCATCACAAACATTTCAGCAACTCCACTCGTCATTCCCAAAAACAAGGTGGCAATTCCGCTCAGCGATGAAGAGGTGGACGTTACATTTTACTGCGTGTGCAAAAAGGCACAGCAAAAAGAGCTTGCCACCCTTTTTTCTGCACTGCATTTCCAAGGAGGACAGCGGTGAAACGTCGTTTCTGCCTGCTGCTGTGGCTTTGCACCTGCTTGCTGCCACTCGCCGCAGCGGAAAAGCCCGTCATCAAGCATCTCCTCTCTTTTGATTTTGGACTCTTGCTGCGGGGGGCAAGCCACGGCGGGCTGGGCTTCGGCGTGCAGTATGAGCGGCAGGTCATTCCCCATCTCGCGGGCAAGGGCTACTTCGGACATTCCATCTTTAACACGGATTACAACGACCTGTTCTGCGTCACGGTAGACACAGGGCTTTACGGTGTGTGGTATCCTTTCAGCACGCAGCTGCGCGGGCTGTATGTGGATGCGGGCGGCGGCTTTGATTATATCTCCTATCTGGGAGAAAAAGAAAAAATCGAGCGCTATTTTGCCGACAAGCCGAGCGGCATGGTGCTCTTTGTGGCGGGAGACTTGGGCTACAAGTTTTCGCTGCCGAAGAATTTCCTGCTGGATTTATCTTTAGGCTACAAATACGTCTACGATTCCGACATCACCTACGTCGGAACGGTGGGCGAAGTGATTTCGGACGGGCTTAGGTTCAGCGTAAAGCTAAAGCACGTCGGCACAAAAAGCAAATAAAAAATCCCCTGCACACAAAACTATGCAGGGGATAATAAAGCTATTTGAAACTTTTCGTTTCCGTCAACATCACTCTATAGTCCACACTTTGCCGTCAGAGCGGCCGAAGATTTCTTCCTCGTACATGCACTCAGCGGTGGTACACGGAGTGCCGTATTCGCCCTTGCGAGTGGCGCGGAACTGGAATTCAACCGTCTGGCTGCCGCGCGGGAAGTAGTTCCAGAAGTACTGCACCTCCGCGTCATAGATGCCCTTGTAGGACAGCCCTGCGTTGCGGTTCCAGTACCACGGATTGGCCTTCTTCTGCGCTTCTTCCTCAGGGGAAGGCTGCAGGGTACCCGTCGTGACGAAAGCAGAGTTCAGAATCTCGCAACCTGCGGGGACAGGAGCGCGGAGCGCCACATATTCGTTGTCGATGACAGAAGAAATGTGCACCTTCTCGCGGTAGGTCTTGCCCGCTTCAAGCTTGCTGCCTGTCACTTCCTTGCCCGTCTCCACATCGAAAATCTCCGTGTAGATGCAGATGCCTTCATCCCTCGCTTCCTGCTTTGCGGCAGGGATGGCGTAGCGCATAGAAGCAGTGTAATAAAGAGCGCCGCTGCCCTGCTTTGCAAAAGACAGGTCAAGCTCTTTGTCCTTAGGCATATCAGCAAGCGCCTTGTCGCCAAAGTCAAGCTCCTTTTCCACAGCTTCCGCCGCCACACCGCTAAAGCTGCCGTCAAGCAATTTCCTGCCGTTGAGCAGCACTTCCGCCGTAAAGTTCAGCGATTCAAGCCTGTTCGACTTGATGTAGTCGTTCAGGGCAATCAGCACACGGCTTGTCAGCGCCGTTGACTGCCAGTAACCTTTCCGAGCCTTCTGCAATTTAAGCAGCTCCCAGACAAGGTGCTGGTTGATATCGTCCTCCGTGTACAGCTGCGTAAAGAGCTGCAGGAAAAGTGCGTAGCTTTCCGCGTCCCCGTTGAAGAAGCACCAGTAATGCCTGCCGGATTTCGGCGTAATGTCAATGCCGCGGGTGGTCAGGCGCGTAAAGCGGCGGAGCATTTGTGCCACTTCCTGGGCCTGCTCTCTTTTACCCATGTTCAGGTAACAGAGACCGCAGAGCGCAAGCGCTTCCACATCCGCATTCTCAGCGGAAACAATGTCAGAAAGCACAGCTTCGCTCACAGTGCCTCCTATGCGCTGCGCCGCATAATAAGCATAAGCCGCGTAATACAGTCCCCATGCAGAGCTGCCGCTCGCACTGCCGCTCATCTTGTCCGCTTCCCTCACGAGGTAGGAGGCAAGCTTCGCCTTGTTTATCTTGCCGACGGGCACGCCGTTCTGCTCTGCAAGCGCAATGATTTCCGCAATGCGCATGGACACATACGCGCTGCTCTCGCTGCCGTCAGGCCAGTAGGGGAAGCCGCCATCGCTGCGCTGTACAGGTGCCCAGGAGCGGATTTCCTGCTCGGCAACACCCTTGGGATATTTCACCTCGCTGTTGAGTCCAAAAACTTTTATGTAGTCGCCAAAGGCAACGAGGGGCAGCACCGCCGCAGAACGCTGTTCCATGCAGCCATAAGGATAATGGAACACATAGTTCACTGCCTCGCGCAGCACGCCGAGCCTTGTGGGGTCAAGCTGCACATAGAGGCTGCCGCGTCCGTCCTCGGCTCCGCCCGGCAGGACAATCTTTTCCTGCCCATCACCGGCTTCGCGCACACTGCCCGTCGTGGTCACAGTCTCAAAGATGTACGGCTTTTCTATCTGGAGCGGCAGCACAATCTTCTCGTTTACCTCTTTGCTCCGCACGGTAAATTCAACTGTAATCCAGCCGGGTTCAAGCGCCTGCACGTTGAACATGAGGGCGTTTGTCTTCTGCCCGCCTACAGAGATTTTCTTGCTTGCCTTGCCAATCACCGCCGCCTTGCCGGGAAGCTTCTGCACGGCGTTCTTGTCCTGCACCTCGCCGGTCTTTTCAATGCCTTCAAAAAGCGCGAGGTCTATCGTCACCTTCTGAGATTTCTTGCCTATGTTTGAGATGGTCACGCCAAGCTCGCCCTTGTCATCAAGGCGCAGCTCGCGGGGAAGCACGGGGCGCACGGAAATCGGTTCCGCCACCTGCATCTCGTCCTCACTCAGGGCAAAGGTATCTCCCTGCATACCCACGGCTGTCAGGCGGTAGGCGGTGAGGGAATCAGGCACCGTAAAGGTATACGTCACCTTGCCTTTCTTGTCGGTGACGAGGGCGGGAGCAAAGGCTGCCGTTGAAGCAAAGTTCTTCCGCACCTTCATGTCTGCTTCAGAGTCATCGTCAGTGGTAACGCCCATGGCAGCCACGGGTGCTTCCATATCATCCATTGCGGCTCCGTTCACCGCCATACTCTTGAACATACGCACAGAAGCAGTAGAGCCAGTATCATACAGCACGGCTTCCTCTTCTGCCTCTTCAACCTCCTGAGCCTGCGCTATGAGCAACGAGCGGGAATCGCCGCCTCTGGCGTAGTTGGGGAAGCGGTACTGCGCATAGAAGTAATCCACGGGGTCTTCCACATGGTAATTGATCAGATCAAGCACGCCGCGGTCAACAGCGAGGAAGGTGATCTCCGCACCGGGCACAGCCTTGCCATCGCGCGTTGCCTGCAGGGTAATCTTTGCCTTTTCTCCCGGCTGGTACGAGGGCTTGTCCGTCTTGATTGAAATGTCAAAACGCTTTGCCTTGGAGCTCACCGTAAGCGCGGTAACGCCAAAATAGCTCTTTGGCTTGTCCAGATCGGCAGAGCTGGTGCGCTTTGCAGGATCCCCTTCGCCCCGCACGGAGAAAGATGAGAGAGCCACATAGATGACGGGCACAAAGTCCTTTTCAATCTTCACATTGACGACGGATGTAGGCGCGTCAACATCGAGCACCTTTTCGGACACAATGCCCTCGCGCTCGACCGAGAGCAGATACTTGCCCTTGGGCAGCTCGCTCTGGAACATAATCTGCGCGGTGTCACCAACCTCGTAGCTTTCCTTGTCGGGGGTAAGCTTTATCTCCTGACCGTCACCATTGCGCCAGTACCAGTCGCTGCTCGTCACATAGAAGGTCGTTTCGGTGATGACGGGATTATCGCTTGCATCCTTTGTCTCAAGGCGCAGGATATACGCCCCACCCTCAGGCGGAGTCACAGAAAGCGAAAGCACCTTGCCGCCAGAAGGCAGGGGGACAGTCCGCTCTTCCTCGGTGATCATCTCCTTTTCGTAGTCCGTATAGACATAGCCGTTTTCGGAAATGTGCTGCACGCGCTTCCAGTTTTCCCTCTGGAGCGTGAGCTTTGCCTCCTTGCCCTTGGGCAGGTCTGTTGCGGCGGGAGCCTTTTCCGCAGGAGTAAGCGTGATGTAGTCAAAGTTCAGCGTCTCGCCCTTCTTGGGGAAGCCGTTCTTGTTCTTGCTGCCGCTGATGCCAAGGTAGAAGCGCGCAGGGTGCACAAGCACGCTCGCACTAGTGCTCACTGCCTGATTGCCGCTATCCACCACCTGCGCTTCCATGCGGTAAGTCCTAGGCGTTCCGGCAAAATCCTCTTCCGTCGTCTGGGAAGTGCTCGCCTTGCCATCAGCATCGAGCGCACCCTTGTCGTTGCCGAGGGACTTTTGACCGTAGTATGTGCCGCTGACGGGACCAAAGCGGTAGTCTTTGTATGCCTTAGCTACAGGTCTAAAGCTTGCCGCCTCGCTCGTCCAGCGGGCTGTGAACGTACTGTCAGACATGCTGCCGCCGCCAAGGTAATTCGCGCTGATTTCCGCCGTTATGCCGTCCCCGCGGTAATACGTGCCCTCAGGGATGGAGGCATGCGCCTCGAAGCGGAGCTTTTCAAAGAACTGCACCTGTATGTCGCAGGTTTGGGTAACAGAGTTCCCGTTGCAAGTGCGCGTGTAATACAGCTGGTATGTTCCCGGCTTTAAGTCTGAGGGAATAGTGAAGCTGCCGGAAGCACCGCCGTTTGCGGAAAGCTTTCCCTTGTCGCTGTAGTAGGTCTTGCTGTTCCGCCACGAGTTGTCCTTGAACTCAACCGTGTAGTTCGCTTCCTCGCCTGAAACGGTCTTGTATTCGCCGTTCACCAGGTTGCGGTCAATGACGCGGTAGGTCACAGTTTCGCCCGGCTTATAGAGCCCGCGGTCGCTAAAGACAAGCGCCACCATCTGCGGGTCTTCCGCAGTGGCAATGGAGCTGCCGGAGGATGCATAGCTCCGTATGATGCGCACAAAGTTTGAACCGGGGGCAAAGCGCACGCGGTCATCCGCCGTCTTTGCCTCAAAGAAGAACTGCTCGTTATAGCCTATGCCTTTCAGCTGCCGCGGCTCAAAGGCAAGCTCCGCAATGCCATCCTTATTTGTAACGGCAGTGCTGTAGACAGGAAAGCCCTTCTTTGCTGAGCCGGAAGCGGCAAGCGTTCCCGTAAGCCTGTCCGCAAAGGAGGCATCAACAGGAACAGTGAACGCGCTCACCGTTGCGCCGGGCACTGCCTTGCCGGTCTTCAAATCCGTCACGAGCACGACGGCGCGATTATAGGCGTAGCGGGTCGTAACGCCGAGGTTCGTCACCTGTATGACCTGCTCGTTCGTAATATTGTGCTGCTGGGTCTGCTTTTCCTTGGTGCGCCAGTCAGTCCAAGAGTATTCGTAGACGATATCCGAAGTAAAGCGGACCGCACCCCTGTATTCACCGTTCACGCTTTGCAGATATGGCGAAAGGTCAATGCGCTCTCTGATTTTTTTGTCCTGCTCAATCTTTGCAGGGTCCAGAGAGAAGCTCGCTCCCTTCAGGATGCTCGGCGAACCGTCCGCAAGCGTAAGCGGCTCAACGGCATACTTTGAGCCCGCCTTGATGTTCTGATGCTCAAAGACAATGGCGGGCGGAAACTGGGATTCCAGCTCCACAAAGCCGGAATTGGCAAAACGCGCATAGCTGCGGGCAGGGGGCACCGTAATCGTGTAGCTGTAGTCTTTGTCAAGTTTTCTTCCATATACATCGCTTACGCCGGAATCAACGGAAAGTGTGTATGTCGTATTGTAGGTGACGGGAAGCCCGTAGACTATCAGCAGCTGCTCGTTGAGCTTCAGGTTGTCAGCAGTGATTGCCGTTCCCAGACTGCTCTTGATATGCGTAGCGAGTTCCGCCTCGCTGTCCTGCTTGAGCGGGGACGTAAAATAAAGCGTGATGGGATTGCTGTATTCGTTCGCGTACCAAGAGGGATTTTCATTGATGCTCTTGATGGCGAATTTGACGAGCGTGTGGAATTTTTTCTCTCTGTCTGCCGATGTGGGATAGCAGTCCCTGTCAGCCATCGAGCCCTTTGCAAGCACGATGCGGATGTCGGTATCCTCCGGCGGACGCTGCTGCAAGGAGAGGCGCACGATGTTTTTATCTTCCTGCGCCGCCTCAAAGGGAAGTGCGCTGTTGCCCGCGAATACGCGGATGCCCTCTTTGACCACAGCGGCATTCACCGGCGCGTTGAAGTACACGGCGATGTCTTCGGCAATGGACGGGGGCACGCTGTCTGAGTTGACTGTATGCTTTTCCAGCACTTCGCCGTAACCGGGCTGTATGCGCGTAATCTTGAGTTCCTCGGTATGGAAGCGGAAGCTCAAATCCCCCGTAATCTGTTTGCCCTTGACGGAACGAAGGTCTTTGTTCACCGTCACGGTGTATTCTTTCTGCGGAATTGCCTCGTCAGAGCTTTCAAAGCTCAGAATGCTCGTGCCATACCAGCGGTATACCCCTTTGAGCGGGGGCGTAATGCTCAGCACGTCAGAGCTATTGCTTGGTTTGCCAAGCTCTTTGAGCGCTACCACCGGCTCGGAGAACTGCACCTGTATGGCAGGATATTTCACCTGCGAAGGCAGCTCATTCTGCGGCGTCATATTGATAACGTGGAAATCCTTCTCCGCCACCGTCTCTGCGGGAACCGTTGCCGCCGCAGCAGCAAAGGCTGACAAAATCATAAATTTAGAAAAACAGGATGTCTTTTTTGACATAAACACCGCCTTGCTAATAGTTTGTTACAATCTTAAAACACAGATAGACGCTATCTGGTTACAAAAAACAGTTTATTCCAGCCCCAGTTCCCGCCATATCTCATGGCGCTCATCGCTGGACAAGACGAAGGGGATGTACGGGGACAGGTCGGGGTAGCCTTCCGTGTCTGGCTCAGCAACGGGGGAACGGTATTCAACGCCCCTTTGTTCAAGACGCTGGCGCAGTTCCGTAAACTGTGCCGCCGTACAGGCATGGTCTAAACGCAGGCTGCAGTTGCTGTCTATCTCCGAAACATACAGGCACAGCACTACGTGCAAGGCTTCCTCGCTGTTGCTCACGTAGGCCCGCACATCGTGTTCAGCCTCGTAGTACTCATACCACTCGGCGACGGGCTGCCGCTTTTTGCAGCAGACGCAGACAAAAGACATTATAATAAAAGAAAACAGCAAAAGCAACGCCGCGCGGCTATTCATTGCGCCTCCACTCCGCCGTCCTCAGCAGGCTGCCCTCGCAGAGCTTTCGGGCAGTGTAGATGACGCAGGGATGCCCGTCACAGCACCAGCGGTAAAGCTCTCCCGTGTTCGGGTTTACCAGCTCCCAGTCACCGTGCGGCATGGGCTCTGCAACAATGTCCGGCGAAACAAGCTCCAGAAGGGCAGACGCATCAGTCATATCTATCATATTGAGGGCTTTGAGGGAGTACATCTGCCAGCCAGCCTTTGCCTGCACAGGGGGCAGATAGCGGTCTGGCTGCTTTTTTACCCGCTCGTCATAGGCACGCTTTGCCTGCGGTACGAGTGCGGCATACTCCGCCTCCCTGCGCTGTAAAAGCTCCTCCCCGCGCCGCAGGACAGTGGCGGCTTCTTCATCGGAGAGAGGGACAGCTATTTCTGCCACAAGCTCGCAGGGGCTTTCGCTTGCCCCGCTCACCGTCACATCAGCTTCCGCCTTATTATAGTAGAAAGCTGTTGTGTACGGGCGATGGCTCACCTTGTACAGCTCATCGACAAAAGGCCGCGCCTCTTCCTCTGTGATTTTGCCTTCCAAAGCATCGAGCGCCTTGCGGTAGGCTCGGGTGATGAGCGCCACGTAATACACGCTTTTCATGCGCCCTTCAATTTTCAGGCTGTCAATGCCCGCCTTTTTCAAATCTGCAAGGTGGTCAACCATGCACAGGTCTTTTGAGGAAAGCACGGCGGTAAAATTATCTCCCTCGTAGACGGGGAAATATTCATCGGGCCTTTTGTGCTCGCGCAGGGCGAGGGCTCCGCTTTCGGCAAGGCGCTTTGCCTCTGCGCCGTCAAACAGCACATCGTAGTCCCAGCGGCAGGTATGCGAGCAAAAGCCTTCCTGCGCACTCCGCCCGTTCAGGTAGGCGCTCATCAGACAGCGCCCCGCATAGGCTATGCACATCGCCCCGTGCACAAAGCATTCGATTTCCATCTCAGGCACAGCCTGCTTTATCTCTGCAATCTCTTTAAGCGAGGCTTCCCGCCCCATCACCACGCGCGAAAAGCCCAGCGAGCGGTAGACTTTTACTGCCTCGCGGTTCATACAGCTTGCCTGCGTGGACAGGTGCAGCGCCGCATCGGGAAATTCTTTCTGCAAAAGCGGCACAATGCCCATATCCTGCACGATGAAGGCATCGATGGGATAGAGCTTGAAATAGGGTATCTGTTCGACAAATCTGTCTATTTCGTCATTGTGAAAGGCTATGTTCAGCGCACAGTGCAGGTGCCGCCCGGGGAACTGCTTTTTGAGCTCCCGAACAGCCTTGTATTCGTCTTCATAGAAGTTGTCCGCTTTGACGCGCAGGGAAAAATTCTTCAAGCCGATATAGGCAGCATCCGCGCCATACAGATAGCAATAGCGCAGTTTATCAACATTGCCGGCGGGTGAAAGCAGTTCCATATCAGTCCACCACTATGTCGTTTTTGCGGAGGATTTTTCTGCGTTCTTCCTTCTCTTCCTCGCTTTCGCTTTCCTCTCGCTTGTTGAGGAATTTGCCCACCTTTTCAATGGCAAGGTGAGACTCCGGCAGGAACTCGTCCGCCATCTGGAAGAGGAACATCATCTTGGGCCACAGGTCCAGTTCAACCGTGCCGCCCACGGACTGCACGATGTCCCGCAGCTGCTCTGCCTGCGAAACAAGCAGCTCTGCGCCGCCCATCTGTATGTACACAGGGGGGAAGGATTCAAACTTTTCCTTCACCGCCTGTAGGGGCGACACGAGGGGGTTCGCAAAGTTTGCGGCATAGGTGTACACGTCAACGGCGCGGTGCAGGTTCTCTCCGGCGAGAACCTCGTCCCTTGCCTTTTTATTTTTGATGAGCGGGGCGGAAGAACTCATATCAAGCCACGGAGAAAAGAGCAGGAGGTTGCACACGGCTTTCTTATACGCTTCGCTCAGGCGGAAGAGCACGGCAATGGCAATGCTCGCCCCGCTGCCGTCGGCGGCAAGCACTATTTCAGCCTTGTCCGCCTTCAGGTTTACGAGCTGTTCTTGGTAGACAGCGACAAAGACTGCGTAAACATCATCTATGGATGCAGGATACGGATACGTCGGCGGCAGGCGGAACTCCGGCACGATGACACGGCACGAAGCATCATGCGCCAAGGAAGAACAGAAATTCCGGTAGCTGTCCCGCGAACCTCCGGCAAACGAACCGCCATGCACATAAATAATCAGCTTTGTGGAAGAATAGAGCTCCGGCACAAGGATGTCGCAGGGAACGCCGCCGTAGCTGTGCTGGTCCCGCTCCACGTGATTAGGCAGAAAGACCGTGGCAAACGTCTCTTCTATCTTGGCACGGAAAGGTTCAATCTCCCCCAGAGGACTGAGCACGAGTGTCTTCACTTTCTTTACAGCAGCTTTACGGTTCGCATTCATACTCTAAGACTATAGCATATTATGCGCAGTATTGCCAGAGCGCAAACGACTTCTGACCTGCCGTAAAAAGGAACTATGTTAGCCTGCCACTTACAGCATCTTGTACCCAGCCTTCTCCACCGCCTTTGCAAGCTTTGCATCGCCTGCATCCTTGGTGAACTTGAGCAGGACCTCGCCCTTGTTGTGGTCGGGGCTTGCCTCCACAATGCCTTTGAGCTCTTCGAGGGCTTTCTTTACCCGAGCCTCGCAGTGCTCGCACATCATGCCCTCAACCTTGATTGTCCTTTCCTGAACAGCAGAATCTGCCATAGTGTCCTCCAACGACTTGTGAGCCAGTTTCAAAAGTATTAGCGGTCTCGGCTAAAAAAAAGCTTCCCAATGTG
>ERZ842401.5843-NODE-5843-length-13412-cov-6.553118_pt1 | contig 13412 bp, 13 predicted proteins | sample MGYA00521270_ERZ842401 | MGnify/ENA primary metagenome ERZ842401 (study PRJEB31892, sample SAMEA3878208) | bioreactor metagenome | biome: Moose rumen | place: Sweden | collected 2011-10 | study: EMG produced TPA metagenomics assembly of the PRJEB12797 data set... | reverse complement strand
GTGACTGGAGTTCAGACGTGTGCTCTTCCGATCTGGCCCAGACCGTGCGGCTGGAACAGGCCGGCAATGCCCCCAGCCACCATCTCGTCCAGGTCTCCCTTCACCATGCCCAGGGCCTGGAGGCCTTCCAGCATCTTGCGGGCCGTGGCCAGATGCACTTCCCGGTAGGTGATGCCGGGGCGCGTGAGGCTGAAAGCCAGCTGGTTGCAGTCATAGACAATCTGGTATATCTCCCGCTGCTTGGCGGTGAACTTGCCACCGGTGGGATAGGTGCGGGTGAAGTCGGATGCATAGTGCTCGTTACTCTCCACGCCGGCGTCAATCACCATCAGTTTGCCGGGCTCCACCACAGCGGCATGTCCGTGATTGTGAAGCGTTTCCCCGTGCTGGGTGAGGATGGTGGGGAAGGAGACGCCCCAGCCCTTGGCCAGGGCCACGCTCTCCATCTTGCCCACAATCTCCTGCTCCACAATGCCGGGGACAATGGCATCCCGGGCCACGGAATGCATCTCGTATCCCAGGGCGCAGGCGGCGTCAATGGCCTCAATTTCAATATCTTCTTTGACAAGGCGCATGGAGACGACGGCCTTCACCAACGCTTCGGACGCCTCCTTCCCAAATTGCTGGCAACCCAGCAGTTCCATGAGCTTGAGGGTGTTGTAATAGCGGGACGGCGGCAGGAAATGGATCTTCCGGGCCTGCTTACGGGCCAGCGCAATCGCCTGCCCCAGTGCTCCATAGGGAGCCGTGTGGGCAAGGCCCACGGCGTCGGCCTTGGAGCGGACCGACGGCTGGGGGCCCATCCAGATGATGTCGTCTATCTCCACATCGTCGGCAAAAAGGGTCTCGCTGCCCGAGTCGATATCCAGGACGGCGGCCATCAGGGGCTCGTCCAGGCCCATGAAATAAAGCCAGGAGCTGTCCTGACGCCATTTGTAACAGTTGTCTTTATACTGGGCAGGAGCCTCGGCGTTTCCTACAAAAAGAACAAGGCCGGACTGCCCGGCTTCTCTCATCTTGGCCAGCAAGGTCTGGCGCCGGCGGACATATACTTCTTTTGCAAACATTTTTTGGTATGGCTTTTGTTTCCTCAAAGATAAAAATTTTTTTCGTAGCATGGAAACTTTTGTGGCTGTTGCCGCCTTCCTGGGCTTTATGTTCGGCACCGGCCTCAAGCTCATTTCCAGCGCCGTGATGCTGTTCTATATCATTTACGCGTTTTAGCGGCTACTCCCACTCGATGGTTGCCGGGGGTTTGGAGGAGATGTCGTAAACCACCCGGTTCACACCGCGGACCTTCCGGATAATCTCGTTGGATACGTCCCGCAGGAAATCGTAGGGGAAGGGGAACCAGTCGGCCGTCATGGCATCCGTGGAAACTACTGCGCGGAGGGCTACCGGATTCTCATACGTGCGTTCGTCACCCATCACGCCCACGCTCCTGACCGGCAGAAGGATAACGCCGGCCTGCCAGATGGCGTCGTAGAGGTTGGTGGCCATCACGCGCGGATCGGCTGCGCACGGAAATCCCATCCCGGTGCAGTCGTAGGCGCGCAGGGGGCGGATGCCGCCAGTGTGTACGCGGATGAAGGTGCCGACCTCCGTGTCATCCGTCGCCCCGCCGTAGGCCTCGCCCGATGCGAAGCCGTAGATAGTCAGCGGGTCGCTCGACCACTCTATCGTCTCGTAGGTGCCCTTGAACTGCCAGTCGCCCACGGTCGCCGAGCCCGCAGCGGTGCTTGCGCCAGCCTCGCCCTGGAACACCACGGCGCCCGTCGTGGGCATGAAGAGGTAGGGCGTGTTGGCCGTGAGCGGCGTTGCCGCCGTGTTCGCCGCCTCCATCGTCACCTCCGTCTTCTCGGCGTTCACGCCAGCGAACTCATAGAACGTGCCGATGCCCGCAGCGGGCGTGTAGTCGAACGGCAGGCAGATGGTCGAGGCCTTGCCCCACGTGAACTCGCGGTAGAAGGCCACCTTCTCGCCGCTGCTCAGCGCGGGCATCGCCGCCGTCTCGCTCAGCATGGTGGCTGCGAGGGGCACGGCGCCGTCGGGATGCTTCGTGGCATCTTCAGGGTCTGTGGTGATGTCGCCCCAGGCATAGCCGATATTGCTTGTGTTGCTGCCCACGGTGCAATTGCTGTAGTAGTTGTATTCGGTGGTGGCGACATAGTTGTAGCCGATGATGGCACCGGCGAGGTTGACGGCGGGCACGGTGCAGCCGATGGCGATGTTGTTGCGCAGGGTGCCACCAGTGCAGGCTCCCACGATGCCGCCGAAGGATTCACAACCAGTCAGGCCATCCTTGACAGTGAGCGTTACAGCACTGGTACAGCGGCTGACAGTGGTGCCACCAAGAGTGCCACCAAGAGCGCCCGCAATGCCGCCATGCTTCGTGGAATAGTCCGCTACGGCGTGGATGGCCACATTGCCCAGCACGTGGCAGTTCTCGATGGTGCAGGTTCCTTCCATATTCCTTGCATCACCCACGATGCCACCGACATTCTGATCGCCCGTGATGCGGGCATCGGCCACGGTGACGTTCCTCACCGTGCCGTTCTTCACATAGCCGAACAGCCCTTGGAAGGAATCCGTCCATGCATTGCCGCTCTTGTAGATGCGGATGCCGCTCACGGTGTGGCCGTCGCCGTCGAACGTGCCGCTGAAGGGATGGTGGTCGGTATAGCTATCAGAGCCGAGTTTGCAGCCAATGGCGGTGTACTTGTTCTCCGTGCTCGTGGCATCGTCCCACGCCGTGGTGTAGGTATAGGCGATGTCGGCAGTCATCTTGAAGAACTTGCCGCTGTAGGTGTTGCCGCCGTTCACGTCGGTAGCCAATGGTCAAGGTCTGCGGTGGTCGCAATCTGGTAGGGGTCGCCCTCCGTGCCGCTGCCGCCGCTGAAAGCGCTGTCCGCCCACGCCGTCGCCGTGGTAAGCATCACCAGGGCCAGCGTCACCGCCGCCCTCGTCACTTCCGTCCGCATCCTCGCCAGCGCGTACGGCATCCTCACTGCGCCGCCCAGCCCCGTGGCCCTCGGCGCAAAAAAGTTCCTGGTCTTGGTTCTTGTTCTCATATCGTTGGTTGGTTGATTGGGATGATCGTCTCACACCCTTTCTGCATAGCGCTGGGGGATATCTTGTGATACGGACTACGGCTGGGCAGAGCCTGCAGCAAGCAGTTCTTGCCTTGCAAGCGACCAGAGGTCGAGCGGGTGTCAAGGACGACGCGTCTCATAGCCGTAGGGGGTGCGCATGAGTAACTCATATTGCGAATACTTTAGAAATTCGGTGCAAATATACGAAATTTCCGCGAAACTTGTTGCGGTTTCGCGGAAAAAGTGCAAAATGCGGGCGAAGATAAAAGAGGACTGCCGTGGCAGTCCTCTGGTGAGCCTCTTGTCGGATTCGAACCAACGACCCCGAGATTACAAATCACGTGCTCTGGCCAACTGAGCTAAAGAGGCGGGTGGGCAAGCGGTCTGCATCGCGCCGCTACAACCAAGTACCTTTGCTACGTTCCCGTCCTGGAGGATTTCCTAGGAGCTGGCCGTACAGGACTTGCCCATTTTCAATGGCGAGCTTCTGCTGCACTCAGCAGAGAGCGCACTCTCTGCATTCGTTGGCAACGAACCTTGCCCATATCAAATCGGGTGCAAAGGTACGCATAAAATTTGGAAAATAAAGTTGAATAGCTTGGTTTTTTCTTCTTTTTAACTTATTTTTATAGGCAAGCGGACCTAATATGAAGGAAAATGAGTAATTTTGCAGCGAATTATGACTGCACCCGAATATATCCAACTGCGTGCCTTTGCCCGTTTCGACGGTCTGAAGCTCTTTGGCCTGTGGCTGGCCAGCTTTGCCTGCTATGTGGCAGGGCTGAAGTGGGCAGGCATGGGCACACTGGCCATGCTGCTGGCCCTGTTCACACCGTTTCTGGTGGCACGGTTGCTGCGGAATTTCCGCGACGACGGGCTGGATGGTGCCATCTCCTTCGGGCGGGGCTGGGCCTATGTCGTCTTTCTGTTTTTCTATGCCAGTCTGCTCTTTGCCGTGGCGCAGTATGCGTATTTCGCCTATTTGGACAAGGGCTTCTTTATCAGCACACTGACACAGCAGTTTAACTCGCCGGAAACGAAAGAAGCCATGAAGCAGATGGGCATGAGCGAAACACTGAACGAAACGATGCAACTGCTGCGGACAATGCGGCCTATCGACTTGGTGCTGAACATCATGACATCGAACCTGCTGATTGGCATTGTGCTGGGCCTGCCCATCGCAGCCTTCGGCAAGCGTGAGCGCATAGAGAAAGTGAAATAGAGAAAATAGCCAATTTCAATATAACCATCATGGACATTTCTGTAGTTATCCCCCTTTATAATGAAGAAGAATCCATTCCCGAACTGTTCAGCTGGATAGAGCGGGTGATGAAAGAGAACCATTTTTTCTATGAGGTGATTTTCATCAGCGACGGCAGCACCGACCGCTCGTGGGACATCATTGAGGAGCTGCGCCAGCGCTCGGAATGTGTGAAGGGCATCAAGTTCCGCCGCAACTATGGCAAGAGCCCTGCCTTGTACTGTGGCTTTGCCGAGGCCCAAGGCGACGTGGTGATCACCATGGATGCCGACTTGCAGGATTCGCCCGACGAGATTCCCGAGCTCTACCGCATGGTGAAGGAAGAGAAGTACGACCTGGTGTCGGGCTACAAGCAGAAGCGCTACGACCCCCTGTCGAAGACGCTGCCCACGAAGCTCTTCAACGCCACGGCACGCAAGGTGAGCGGCATCAAGAACCTGCACGACTTCAACTGCGGCCTGAAAGCCTATCGGCGCGAGGTGGTGAAGAACATCGAGGTGTACGGCGAGATGCACCGCTACATTCCCTATCTGGCCAAGAACGCCGGCTTCGACAGAATCGGCGAGAAGGTGGTGCACCACCAGGCCCGTAAGTACGGCACGTCGAAATTCATGGGCTGGAACCGCTTCGTCAACGGCTATCTGGACCTGCTGACGCTATGGTTCCTCAGCACCTTCGGCAAGAAGCCCATGCACGTGTTCGGCTTCATGGGGTCGCTGACGTTCTTCGTCGGTTTCATCGCCTTCGTCGTGGTCTGCATCAGCAAGCTCATGGGCAGGATATATATCACCGACTCCCCCTACTTCTACGTCGCCCTGACCATGATGTTGCTGGGCACGCAGCTCTTCCTGGCGGGCTTCCTGGGCGACCTTATCAGCCGGTCGTCGCAGAATCGCAACGACTACCAAATAGAGAAAGTGATATAGCGGGGCTTAAATAGAGGGATTCAAATATAAAAAATGAAAAAAGACTGGCTAAGACAGATAAAGACAATAGCAAAACTATTCAGGCCCCTCCTTTACGGAGGGGTTGGAGTGGGTTTCATCCTTGCCTGCTCCAGCGTCGACTGCCCTGTGCAGAACACGGTGAGCACGCAATATGCCATCTATGACGAGCAGGGCGAGGCCTCGTTTGTAGACACCCTGTGGATATGGACGCAGCGCAGCGACGGCACCGACACGCTACTGCTGAACCGGCTGACCGGAAAGTCCACCTTCTCGCTGCCCATCAGCTATTCCCATCCCGAGGACGTGCTGGTGTTCTATATTGCCGACACTACCGGCGTGGCAACGCTCGACACGCTATGGCTGAAGAAAGACGACATTCCCCACTTCGAGAGTGTGGACTGCAGCGCCCATTTCTTCCACCGCCTCACTGGCGTGCGCTACACCCACGACGGCATCGACAGCGTCAGCATCAATAATTCGCTTGTAGACTATGACCAAAGTAAGACGCATCTGCACCTCTATTTCAAGCCGCGCCACTAAGGCCTGGCTGATTGGCTGCCTGAGCGCGCTCTGCTGGCTGCTGCCAACAGCGGCAGGTGCACAGGCTTTCCTGAAGTTCGAGCAGGACAGCGTGCCCATGTTTCAAGGCGCTGCGGTGAGCTTCGACCTGGCAGGAGCCTTGCAGCTGCAGCTGGGTGACTACGGACAGCTGGAAGCGGCAGCACGCGTCAACCTGCACAACCAGTATTTCCCCACTTTGGAACTGGGCTACGGCAAGGCCAACCATGAGAACGACGAGGTGACGGGCATCAGCTATCGCACCTGCGCCCCCTACTTCCGGCTGGGTGCCGACGTGAACCTGATGAAAAACAAACATACGGGCAACCGCATACTGGCCGGCCTGCGCTATGCCTATACAAATTATAAGGTAGACCTGGACCGTCAGGCTTTTCCCGATCCCGTCTGGCAGTGGGACACCAGCTTCGGCGTGAAGGACGAGCAGTGCTACCAGCACTGGCTGGAGGTGCTGCTAGGCATCGATGCCAAGGTGAGCGGAATACTGCACATGGGCTGGACCGTGCGCTATCGCCGACGCCTGGCCCACGACGACGGACTGCCCGAGAAAACCTGGTATGTGCCTGGCTATGGCATTCAGGGCAGCAGCCGCATCGGCTATACGTTTAATATAACGGTTGACATCTGATGAAACGCAAATCGCTCTATTGGCAAATTCCTTTCCTGCTGCTGCTCATCGCCGGGACATTCTACATTGCCCGCCAAAACAACAAGACTGATGCCCAAGCATCGGCCTATCAGCATGAAGAAGGCATGATTTTCGGCACCTTCTACAGCCTGACCTACCAGAGTGAGAAGAGCCTGCAGAAGGAAGTGGAAGTGGCCCTTGAACAGGTAGACAAGGAGTTCTCGATGTTCAATGAGGAGAGCACCGTGGCGGCCATCAACCGTGGCGAGGACCCACGCCGCTCGGCCATGTTCAACGAGGTTTTCCTGCTAGCCCAGCAGGTAAATGCCGATACCGAGGGCGCTTTCGACATTACGGTAGCACCACTGGTGAATGCCTGGGGCTTCGGCTTCAAGCATCAGCAGACACCCACACCCGAGCAGGTGGACAGCCTGCTTAAGATTCGCTCGCAACTGGACTTCAGCGCCATTGCCAAGGGCTACGGCTGCGACGCTGCTGCCCGCACACTGGACGCACACGGGGCGAAGAACTTCATGGTGGAGATTGGTGGCGAAGTGGTGACCAAAGGCTGCAATCCTTCGGGCGGACAATGGCGGATAGGCGTCACGAAACCTACCGATGACTCGCTGTCGGCCAACACCGAGCTGCAAGCCGTTCTGGCCGTCAACAACGCCGCCATGGCTACCAGCGGCAACTATCGCAACTTCTACTATAAGGGCGGCCGTAAATATGCCCACACCATCGACCCTAGAACGGGCTATCCCGTTCAGCATGAGCTACTGTCGGCCACCGTCTTTGCCGACCGCTGTGCCGTGGCCGATGCCTATGCCACCTCGTTCATGGTGCTGGGGCTGGAAAAATCGAAGGCTTTGCTGCAGCGCCATCCCGACATGAAAGCCTACCTTATCTATACCGACACGCAGGGTAAGCTGGCCGTGTGGCACTCGCCAGGACTGAAAATCCAAGACCCCTAACTCTTAACTCCTAACTCCCATGACCCTCCAACTCTACGACCACCTGATGCGCTTCCAGCTGTTCCAAGGGCTGAGCCGCACGGAGCTGCAGCAGCTGGCGGGCAATACCAAGTTCGGTTTCCAGAAAGAACCCGCCGGCCACCTGCTGATGAAAGAGGGCGATGCCTGCCAGCGGCTTCTTTTCTTAATCGGCGGCAGCCTGTCGCTCACCACCCGCAGCGCCGACGGGGGCTATCGGCTTACAGAGCAGGTCAACGCCCCGTGGCTATTGCAGCCAGAAGCTCTCTTCGGGGCCCATCCCCACTTCACCTGCACCTGTCGCACCACGTCGCCCTGCCATTTCATCACGCTGTCGAAAGACGAGGTGCTGCGCCTGCTAGACGACTTTCTCATCATCCGCCTCAACCTGCTGAACCTCTTCTCCTCACTGGCACAGAAACGTGCTCTCCAGCACTGGCGACGAGCCCCACAGTCGCTGCGCGAACGCTTCGTTCGCTTCCTCATCGACCACTCCACCTATCCTGCTGGCCCCAAGGAGCTGCATATCCTGATGACTCGCCTGGCCGATGAACTGGGCGACAGCCGCCTCGACATCTCGCGCATGCTCAACCAGCTGCAAACAGAAGGAATGCTGACGCTGCACCGTGGCCGCATCAGCATTCCTTCATTGGAAAAACTACTGCAAGGAATATAGCTTTCTTACCGTCGTTACCCAAAATTGCTTATTTCAGCTCAAAGACGCGGCTGGCATAGTCTTCCCACAGGGGAACCTCGATGCCCACTTCCATGAGGAAGCGGCCTGTGAACTGCTTCTCATTCAGGGTGCAGGGCTTTTCACCTACCCGGACATTTTTCTCCAACAGCGTGTAGGTCTTATCAGGATTCAGGCCAGCCAAGCGCAGGCGGGGCAGGGGCTGATCGTAGTAATTGTCGGTCTTGTAGACAAAGAGCACTGCCTGGCTCTTAGCATCGTTGCTATAGAGGATGCTAGCCACGCCCTTGCGGTCGTAGGGCGACAGGAGGCGATAGAGGTTGCCAGTCTGCACGATGGGACGCAACTGCTTATAGTCGGCGAAGCAGGTGGTGCACTGCTGGCGCTCCTCGTCGTTCATGTCCTTGGGCTGCAGCTCTATGCCCAGGCGGCCGCTCATGGCCACATCGCAGCGGAACTTCACGGGAATGACGCGCTTACCAGTATTCCAGTAGGGCACGTGATTGATGTGCTGGGCCATGGCATTGGCGGGGAAGAACATCGAGGTGCCATACTGCATGTAGACGCGCTGCAAGGCATCGGTATTGTCGCTAACCCAGAACTCGTCGAAATAGGGCAGCAGACCATAGTTGGCGCGTCCGCCACCGCTGGCACAGTCCTGAATGACAAGATCGGGATATTTAGCCCTGACACGCTTCAGCACATTGATGAGGCCACGGTGATAGTCTACGTAAATGTTGCTCTGCTTCTGGCGGGGCAGATAGTTGGAGCCGTAGTTCTCAATCGATGCATTGGCATCCCATTTGATATAGGCAATCTCAGGATACTGAGTCATCAGGTCGTCGACCACGCTGAAGACAAAGTCCTGCACCTTGGGGTTGGTGAGGTCCAGCACCAGCTGCGTGCCGCCACGTCCCAGCCGGAGGTCGCGTCCTGGCCGCTGCAATACCCAGTCGGGATGCTGCTCGTAGAGCTCGCTTACGGTATTGGTCATCTCGGGCTCAATCCAGATGCCGAACTTCAGCTTGCGCTCGCGGGCGGCATCGGTCAGTGCCTTGATGCCGTTGGGCAGCTTGTTCTTGTCTACCACCCAGTCGCCCAGCGAGGAATTGTCCACCTTGCGGGGATACTTGTCGCCAAACCATCCGTCGTCCATCACAAAGAGCTCGCCACCGAAGGCAGCAATATCATCCATCATCTTGATGATTTTCTCCTCCGTGATGTCGAGATAGATGCCTTCCCAAGAATTGAGCAGGATGTCGCCGGTCTGCATGCCACGGTGCAGCATGCCCTCTTTGCGGGCCCAGTCGTGGAAGATACGGCTCACGCCGCTCTGGCCCTCATTACTATAGGCCATAGCCAGATGGGGCGTCTCGAAAGTCTGCTTGGGATCGAGCACATAGTGTGCGGCGGTTGGGTCGATGCCAGCATAGATGTGATGCTCACGATGGGACACGGTATTCATGCGCAGCTCGAAGTTGCCGCTCCAGCAGAGTGCCAGGCCGATAGTGCGTCCGCAGAGCTCCTGCGGGTGGCCGTCGAGCGAGAGCATCAGCTCGGGGGCGTCGAGGTGGCTATTGCGAGTACCATCGCTATTGCGGATGGTTTTCAGTCCCTGCGTCAGAGGCTCCATGGTGGGCTCGGTCTCTGAAGCCCAGTTGCCGTGCAGATGGGTCACCCAGACGTCGCCCTGACGCAACACAAGATGTCCACTATCGTAGCGGTTCAGCGTAACAGCCTTCTTCTCCTGATGGGAGATCTCAGACCAGGTCTCGATGATGTCTACATACTTATAAGCCTTGTAGAAGAGTTTTACTGTAACGGGCATCACCTTGTCCTGCATGGTGAACGTGTGGACGACGGCCCTTCCGTCGTCATCGGCGCGATAGTCGGTGACCTGCAACTCCAGGTTCTGGTCGCCGTCCATGTGTTGCACCTGCAAAGCAGGCAGATGGGTGGCACCTACACTGCCAAAAGTGGGCAGACAATGGAAGCTAAGGTCGTCGCCGGCATCGCGTAACTGCTGCAAGGTGGCGCTCTTGTCGCCGTAGTACGACTGGCGCAGGTCTCCACCTTCCCAGGCGGAAAGGAGCAACTGCGTATTGGGGGTCTCAATGGCTACCTCGCCCTGCCAGGCCAGCAGAGGGGTTGAGGAGAGGAGCAACAGGGCTCCGAGAAAGGTTTTCTTCATCATGTTAGTATTCTTATGGTTTAAGCAAAGCGTTCAATAATCTCCAGACACATGCGGCTGTTGTGATAGGGACACTTCCAGAAGCCAGCATGGTCATCGTCCAAGTTAAGAGAGCCATCAGGCCGACGGCTCCAATACCATTCGCCATGCTCACGGTCAATAAGGTTCTGCTTAATGTAGTCCCAGCAGCGCTGAGCCTTTTGCAGGGCATCCTCGTCGCCGAAATGCTGGTAGAGGTTCATCCAGCCCACCACATTCTCGGCCTGCACCCACCAGTGGAGGTCATCGTCCACATGCCCTGTGTCCAGGTTAGCCTCGTGAATCATCGAGCCGTCGGGGCGCAGGCCCTTCTCGCTGGCCTTGGCCACCATGCGCACGATGGGCTCTACCTTCTCAAGCACCAGAGGGTCGCCCAGCACCAAGGCTGCTTCATGCATCAGCCACGAGCATTCGATGTCGTGACCATAGCTCTCCAGCTGTCCGCCACCACGCGTCCAGTCCATATCGAAGAAGAGGTCCAAGTGGTGGGTCTCAGGATTAAGGATGCGGTCGGTGAATATCTCTATGAGGTTGCGCAAGGCTGCCTGCACACTCATCAGGGCTTCAGGCGTAACGGCAACATCGATGGGCAGCACAGAGCCGATGGCAGGCACGTAGGCGCAATCCTGCGCAGCCTGTAGCTCGCGTATAGCTCTCAGCAGGTTGGTGTATGGCTCAATGATGTGAAGATGGGTGTTCTGCGACTTGGGGTAGTTCTGATCGAGGTCACTCAGACGCATGTCGGCAATGGGTTGCCAGTCGCGGGTCATTGCTTCGATATAGCCATTGTGCTCGCGGTCGAAGGCATGCTCCTCAATGCACTCGTAAAGCTGAAGGGCATAGTCGAGAGCCTCGCGGTCGCCTGTGGCACGGGCAAACTCCGACAGGCCATAGATGGCAAAGCCAATGGCATAGAACTGCTTCTTCGTGTCGAGCGGACGGCCCTTGCAGTCCACACTCCAATACACACCACCATACTCAGGATCGATGAAATGGTCGATGATATACTGCTTGGCCCGCTGGGCTGCCTCAAGGTATTCTTTCTTTTTTCCTCCATCCTCTAAATGCGACAGCACACGATAGGCTGCCGAGAAGCTCCAAAGGATGCGGGCATTGAGAATGGCCCCCTTTTCGGCCTCGGGATGCAACTGCATGTGGCCGTCGATACGGCCATAGAAGCCGCCGTGCTCCTGATCCTGCATCTTGTCGAGCCAGAAGCGCAGGATATTGTTCTCTAGCACGTCGAGCATTTCCTGCCTCATAACTGCGACGGCGTCGCTGCAAAGGGAACCGCTATTAGTTTTACTACTGTTCATTTCTTAATGGGATATTTAAGGGTGAGCAGGATGATGATGCCCGCAATGACAGCTGGGAAAAGCGAGAACAGGCACCAAACCATGTTGAGCACCGAGTCGGTGATGCTGGCAGGATCGACGCTGGTGTTGCCCATGTCGTCGGTGAGCATGCGGGCACCGGCCAGCCCTAGGAACAAGGCAACCAGCGAGCCGCTGATGGCCGTGCCGAACTTCTGCGCCATGGTGCCACTAGAGAAGATGAGACCCGTAGACGACGTGCCATTCTTCTCGGTGGCATAGTCGGCCACGTCGGCATACATTGACCACAGCAGCGGCGAATAGAGACCAATGCCTATAGAGGTGAGCACAACCAGCGCTATCATCACCCAGATGTAGGACGGGCTCATGGGTATGAAATAGAAGCCTACGGAGAACAAGGCGCAGATGGCAGCAGCCACCATAAACGCCTTGCGCTTGGAGCCCATCCACTTGGTGAATACAGGCGATACGCCGCCAAAGATCATGCAGGTCAGCTCGCCAAAGGTCATAAACACCGTATAATTAATAATGAGACCGCTCATGGTGACATTGCCATGCAGGCAGTACTCAAACATATAGCCAGCCACGGCATAGCGGAAGCCATTGAAGAAGTTGGTGCAGATGCCGATGAGCGTCAGGATGATCCAAGGCTTGTTGCGGAAGAGATCGGCAAACTGCTTGAACGAGAATTTCTCGGCACGGACAGGTTTCAGGCGCTCCTTCGTGAGCAGACCGCAGGCCAAGGTGCCTGCCGCTGCCAGGACGCCGAAGAAGATGCCCAGCACGGCATACTGGTGCTGCTCGGTGCCGCCCACCATCTTCTGCAAGTAGGGGAACGAAAGCAGGGTAATGAAGCCCATGGCGTATGCACCCACCATGCGGAAGGAGGAGAACTGGTTCTTCTCGTTGTCGTCGTCGGTCATCACGCCGAGGAGTGAGCCGTAGGGCACGTTCACTGCCGTGTACATGGCCATCATCAGCAAATAGAGGGAGTAGGCCCAGATGCGCTTGCCCACGGGCCCGAAGTCGGGCGTATAGAGCAGCAGGGCGAAGATAAGGCCGGCAAGAATCACCCCGGAGAGCAAGAGCATGCGGGACTGCATGCGGAAACGAATATCCTTCACCTTCATTTCATCCTGATAATGAGCCTCCGTCGAATGTGCAAGGGACTGCCCCAATACGTTAACCACCATTTTATCAAGCCTCAATGTCCTTTCATAAAGACTTTTCAAAGCCCTCTCTTTATCTCCTCTGGCGTCATAAACATTGTAACAATCATTCTCGAACACCATCGTATCGACCGGGCTGGAAAGGAGTTCCTGCGCCTTGCTGAGGTACAAATCGGCCTCATCCGGACAGCCCTCTTTCTCCTTGATCAACGCCAAGAGTCCGTAGTCTTCAGCACTCAACGAGTTACCGGCATCAAGGATTGCCTGATAATAACGATCTGCGTCCAGATATTCAGAAGGAGTCTTCATAACGAGGCGTTTGCACATGGCTTTCATAATATACACGCGCAACAAAGGATCGCTTCCTGTTTCTTTCAACAAATCTGAAAAAATTCTCTCTGCCTCATCAAAACGATATGCCCTGGTTAACTGTACCCCCACATCATACCTGCAGAAATCAGCCAGATCGGAAGAGCGTCGTGTAGGGAA
>ERZ842401.5842-NODE-5842-length-13419-cov-16.182056_pt1 | contig 13419 bp, 16 predicted proteins | sample MGYA00521270_ERZ842401 | MGnify/ENA primary metagenome ERZ842401 (study PRJEB31892, sample SAMEA3878208) | bioreactor metagenome | biome: Moose rumen | place: Sweden | collected 2011-10 | study: EMG produced TPA metagenomics assembly of the PRJEB12797 data set... | reverse complement strand
CCGTACAACATGGTCTTCATATGGCCTTGAGGCCACACGAAGACCTCTTTAGTTTCATCATATTTAAGAACTGGCTGAAGGAAAATCAGCATCGCCAAGAACAAATAGATAAATGGAAACAATTTAAGATTATTGTCTGTTTCATTCCACTGATAATAGGGATGATTATATAGGAAGAAAGAAAGAATAGCATAGACCAAATACGATGCTATGATTAAATTTCCAGCACCAAATACCTTTTTCTTTTTCCAATAGTAACGAAATGTCAAGGCCCACAAGACTATATATATGATAATGTATAAATTGCTTGTTAACATAAAACTATGGTTTCTTTGTTATTATCATTTATTTAGGACGTTATTCAAACAACATCTTAAACTACTAATCCAGTAAGGAATAGATATTTCAAATGTATTTTTGATTTTTGTCTTATCCAGTACTGAATATGCTGGGCGATTTACAGGACTGGGAAACTCATTACTATGGCAGGGAAGAATGTCACAATGAGTATGTTTCGAATACTCAGCTATCATTTTTGTAAAATCATACCATGAACACACACCCTCGTTCGAAAAATGATATACGCCAGCCTTGGCGTAGGTTAGCGGTGAGCGGTTATCGGATAAATCTTTCTTGTAATCATCGATTATCGCCATAATTGCACTAGCCAAGTCAAGCGCATACGTAGGTGTACCAACATGATCAAAGACAACTTTCAACTGCGGTTTTGTAGATGTCAAATTCAACATGGTCTTAACAAAGTTCTTCCCGAATTCAGAATACAACCACGCTGTACGCAGGATTACATAATTACAACCCGTTTCCTCTATCTTTTGCTCTCCATGCAATTTTGTAAGTCCATAAACGCCTGTAGGTGTACCTTTCTGGTCTTCCTTACAAGGAGTATTATAAGGGTCACCTCCAAAAACGTAATCTGTGGAAACATGGACAAGTAAGCCATTAATCTCCTTCATGGCTTTTGCAAGATTCTTCGGGGCTGTTGCATTCAGCGTTTCAACAATTTCACCGGCTGTTTCTGCAGCATCAACATTAGTCCAAGCGGCACAGTTAACTATTACCTTAATATCATTTTCAGACACCATCTTTCGAATGGCATCCATGTTTGTGATGTTAAGATGCTCTGTATAAATTTTAATATCTTCTCCTGCCAATTTCTTTAGCATAGCAATAGATCCCTCTGAGGCATCTACAACATCAGTAAAGATGTATTTATCCACGCAGTTTTTAGCGAGGATACGCATTTCGTTGCCGAGTTGACCGTTAGCGCCTGTAACAAGTATATTCATTTCGATATTACTTTCCGTTTATACATGCTCCAGCGTACCGCTGTTGATATCTTCTTTCATTTCATCAATCACTTTTAGAAGATACTGACCATACTGATTTTTCAGCATAGGCTTTGCGATCTCGCGCATACGCTCTTCGCTTATCCAGCCATTGCGGTACGCAATACCTTCCAAGCAAGCAACCTTCAAACCCTGACGCTTTTCAATGACCTCAACAAAGGTACTGGCCTCTGCCAATGAATCATGAGTGCCTGTATCCAACCAGGCGAAGCCACGGCCAAAGACCTGAACCTTCAGTTCGCCATCTTTCAGGAACACCTGGTTCACTGTTGTTATCTCCAGTTCACCACGAGCAGATGGCTTTATGTTTTTGGCGACCTCTACAACTTTGTTCGGGTAGAAATATAGACCGACAACCGCATAGTTGCTCTTAGGCTCCTTTGGCTTTTCCTCAATAGAGAGACAGTTGCCCTCTTTATCGAACTCTGCAACACCATAGCGTTCAGGATCTGACACCCAGTAGCCAAACACTGTAGCCTTACCGTTTTGGTCTGCATCTTTTACTGCATTCTTCAAAAGTTTTGTAAATCCTGCACCATAGAAGATATTGTCACCAAGCACTAAGCAGGCAGAATCATTACCGATGAACTTCTCACCAATGATGAATGCTTGTGCCAGACCATCAGGTGACGGTTGCTCAGCATACTCAAAGTGTACACCGTAGTCACTACCATCTCCTAATAGGCGCTTAAAGCCTGGCAAGTCGTAAGGTGTAGAGATAATCAGTATGTCCCTTATGCCAGCTAACATCAAAGCACTAATAGGATAATAAACCATCGGTTTATCATATATCGGAAGGAGTTGCTTTGAAACTCCTTTTGTAATAGGGTAAAGGCGTGTGCCTGAACCGCCAGCGAGTACTATACCTTTCATAGAACAAATTAATATAAATCTACTTTAATATCAAAAGGCGAGTCAAAATCTTCAAGTAAAGGGTGTTTGGTATCCTTTTCTGAAAGTATTGCCTTGTCCTTTATACGCCAATCAATTCCTAAACTATCGTCAAGAATACTAATGCCGCCATCCGCTTCTGGATGATAAAAATCGTCACATTTATATTGGAATACTGCGGTATCTGAAAGAACTGCAAAGCCGTGAGCAAAACCACGTGGAACAAAAAACTGTCTGTGGTTATCTTCAGTCAGTTCTATAGCTACATGTTGACCATAAGTTGGTGAGCCTTTGCGAATATCTACAGCAACATCTAATACTGCACCTTTAACACAACGCACAAGTTTGCTTTGGGTGTAAGGAGGTCTCTGAAAATGTAAACCTCGCATTACTCCATAAACACTCTTACTCTCGTTATCTTGAACGAAAGAAATGGGACGCACTTTCTCATTAAACTCACGCAGTGACCAGCTTTCGATGAAATACCCACGTTCGTCACCAAAAACTTTTGGCTCGATAATCACCACGTCTGGTATGGCTGTTTTTATTACCTCTATCATTTGGGGATCTAATTATCGTTTCTACCGTGAGTAATGTACTAACTCGCTTAACACAATATCCTGCTCTGGTTCAAAACAAATCGCTCCCCATGCGAGGCCTGTGCCAAATCCGCAAGCAACAACCTTCTTGCCACCAAAACTATTACGTAACTTGTTCACAATCATCAATGGTATCGTCGTAGATGACGAATTACCAAAATCGGCAATGTTATATGGACAATGGTCATCATCCACCTTTAAGCGCTTCTGGATCAATTTGTTTATCATCTGGTTGGCCTGATGAATCAGGAAATAATCAATATCCTCCTTGGCTATCTCAAAATGCTCTAACAGTCCCTTGATACATTTAGGAGCGGCATGCATGGCAAAAGAAAGAATATCATCACCTTCCATATTCGCATTCATACGGTTACGCAAAGCACCGTCTTTACACTCAAAGTATTCAAAAGACTGAGGTGTGGGCTGATTTCTATACCCTCCATCGGGAATAATAAGTGAACGATAGTTACTGCCATCGGTATGAATGGAGAAAAGAAGCGGCTTGGTGCCTTCATTATACTCAAGGATGGTTGCCGTTCCGGCATCACCCGCCAACAAGTTCACGTGGTCGTATGGCGATTTTGCCTTGGTAGATGTCTCGCCTACAAGTAACAAGCCTTTTTTTATTTTACCTGCACTCAACAGCGACCCCATTACACTCAGACCGTAAATCCAGCCTGGACAACTCATCGTGATATCAAAACTCATACAATCAGTAGGAAGCCCCAACCTATCTTGCAGAATACATGCTGTTGCAGGGAAAATATAGTCTGGCGTCTGGGTTACCATTATCAGGCATCCTATCTCAGACTTGTCAATACCCATGTCTTCTATTAGTCGCTCGGCAGCTGCCTTACAAAGGTCAGAAGAACAAATACCATCTTCAGCCACATAACGGCGTTCTACGCCTATTGTTTTTATGTAGCGTTCCAGCTCTGCTGGGTCATCAAACAAGTCTGAATCTCTGTTCTCCACCAATTTCGGAGGCACACAAGCGGCAATGCCGCTTATCTTTACATTCTCTATTTTCAAAAAAGCCATAGTTCTGCTTTGTAAGAAATTACAACAAATTGGAATAAATATTATTTCAGTTCTCTATAGTTAATTTTACCTGATTCAAATCTCGGTATCGATGGAATGACTTTCACGGCAAAAGATTTTGCCATCAAGCCTGTCTTTTCAGCTATTAACTGCCTGACCTCTTCCTGAATATCATCCTTCGTAATGAAAATTTGCATCTGCTGGTCATCACCAGTGCAAGCACACTCTATTCCAAAATGCTCAGAAATAATCTTCTCGCTCTGATCCAAACTGACACGGAGTCCAAAGAGTTTCAAGAAGCGCTTCTTACGACCCACAATATAGAAGAAACCATCGGCGTCTTTCTTTGCTAAGTCTCCTGTTTCATAGGCTCCACAGAATTCGTCACCTTTGGTCAAGTCCTCCACACAAGTTCCATAACCCATCGTGACATTAGGTCCTTCATATCGAAGTTCACCTTCAACATCAGCTTCGGTAATCTCATGACCATTCTCATCCACAAGAATCAGCTTACCTTCAGGGATGGCATGACCTATACTGCCAATATGGGATGTAGCCTGCTCTGGCGGTAGGAAGGCCAAGCGAGCGGAAGTTTCTGTGGTTCCAAACGTCGCAAAGAAGCGCTTGCCCTTCTCTACAGCATAGTTGGCAAATGCAGTGAACAATGTGTCGGACAACTTTCCGCCACCCTCAGCCAAAGTAGTTAGATTGGGCAAGTCCATTCGTTGGAAGCGGAGCCGATTAAGAATCTCATAGCTGAAAGGCACACCTGTGAAGTTTGATCCTTTCTGCTCCTTGATAAAACTCCAGTATTGGGGGCTCATCAGATTGGCTTCTATCAGCAATACCGCCGCTCCTGCATAGAGATGACTGTTGATAACATTCAAGCCCATCGTATATTGCATGGGCAGGTCAATGATACCTCGCTCTTCTGGTGTCCATCCAAAGACCTTTGCTACATTCTTTGCATTACTCTCTATATTACCAAATTTGTGACGTACCAATTTGGGACTACCCGTCGTTCCTGATGTGGTCATCAGCATAGAGAGGTTGGGGTGCATCGCTGGCGCTTTCTTGCCTGTCTTGCATAGCACAAATCCCTTATAATCGTACACCTTTTTATAACCACTCTCATCAACCATAGTCTGCGGCATCCAGTAATAGGAAGGACCATAAGTGTCATCCAGTACTTTGAGCAATGCCTTGTCAATGTGCGCACTGAGAAGCAAGCACACGTCCTTGCAGTCATATAACGACAGGAAACCTGCCAGCGCTCCCACCCTGTTTTCACAAAGACAGAACACCAACTCACGCTCTGGCAAAACGGCAGACAGTTTACCCCGAAGGTCAACCAAATCGCCGTATGACAATTGTCCACCTGTATCATCAATGGCTGCCATTGATGATGCAGGCTTCTTATCTATATCAAACAGCATCAAATTAGAACTCTATATTATGATTCTTCAAAATGTCAACACCTGCGGCAAATGATGTAAATTGCATCACCTCGTCGGGTTCGAACTCAAACCCAAACGCATCCTCAATGATGGCCACCAGACTCATTTGACCAATGCTGTCCCACTTATCTATACTTTCCATAGAAGCAGTTTCAACCTCTTCCATGGGTATTTCAAGACCTTCTACAAAAGCTTCCTTTAATTTTTCAATGTTACTCATTTTGTTACTATTTTAAAAGTTTATTTATAAATTTTCTTTGATTCTATTCACAATCTTATCTACAGAAAGACCGTAATGGTCCAATAATTCTGTATAAGAAGCAGACTTTAAAAACTCGTTAGGCAAACCTATTAGAACCTGTGATGGCTTTTCTTTAACATCGGCCAAAGCCTCAGCTACTGCACTGCCCAATCCACCAATAGTGATATGTTCCTCAACAGTTGCAATCAATTTCTTACCTGTAAGGTTTTCAAGGAGTATGTTCTTATCAAGAGGTTTAATCGTATGCATATTGACGACAGTGCTACTTATACCCTCCTCTGCAAGTTTCTTGGCTGCTTGAAGTGAGTTGTGAACCATCGAACCAGTTGCTACGATAAGAATATCTTCACCATTTATAAGTTTTATTCCTTTTCCTATCTCAAACTCGTAGTCCTGTTTGTAAATAGAAGGCATTCGTGTTACTCCAGTTAAACGAATATACATCGGGCCATCATAGTCAAGTGAAGCTTGAACTGTCTTGAAAACTTCAAGACAATCTGCAGGCTCTATGACTGTCATACCAGGAATACAACGCATGACGGCTGCATCCTCTAATCCGAAATGGGTGTTTCCTTGATAAGCGGCAGATACGCCACTAACAATACCCACTGCTCGTACTTTATTGTGCATATAAGCAGCATCCACTCTCAATTGCTCGTATGAACGCATACTCATGAAAGTAGAGAAAGAAGATACAAATACAGTAGTACCTTCTTTAGCCATTCCAGAAGCGATGCTAACAAGGTTCTGCTCGGCAATACCGGTATTAATGTATCTTTCAGGTAACTCTTCTGCAAAACGTTTTAAACCTGAGGAAGTTCCGACATCTGCTGACATGACAAAGAAATCATCTCTTTCTTTGGCCAATTCAAACAATACTTGGCCATAGGTGGCTCTCTGGCCTAATGTAGACCAAACTATGATATTTTTCTTGCTTATTTCCATAGCTTAACTCCTTTCTACTTCGGCTATTGCCTGTTCATATTGTTCCTGTGTCATCTTGTGGTGATGCCATTCGTGAGCACCCTCCATAAACGAAACGCCCTTACCCTTGATGGTATCAGCAATTACAATGGTTGGCTTACCATTCTTCTCAAGGTTATCGAAAGTACCAATAAGTTGGCCAATATCGTGCCCATCAACACGCTTGGTATTCCATCCAAAGGCCTTCCACTTTTCCTCAATGGGCTCCAAACTTAGAATATTTTCACTCTTACCGTCACCCTGGTCTTTATTATAGTCCAAAATGGCAACAAGATTATCCAGATTGTGCATGCCTGCAAACATAGCTGCTTCCCATACGGAACCTTCGTTGCACTCTCCATTGCCGATTAGGACAAATGCACGATAGTTTTTCCCTTTTCTCTTGGCCGACAACAAACTACCGATAGCCAAACCAAGGCCGTGGCCTAAGCTTCCACTCGATGCCTCAATACCATGACTAAGATTCATCACAGCATGGGAATTGAAGGGGCTGTAATTAGTCTGGTATGTATCCAGTTCTTCTTTTGTAATAAAGCCACACTCTTCAAGGGTCGTATAAAGGCCCAACACACAGTGTCCTTTACTCAGAAAGAAACGGTCTCTATCCTCCCACGTAGGATTGTTTACGTCATAATGCAATACATGCTTGTATAGCACGGCCATAATTTCAACCATTGACAGGCTAGGCCCGTAATGGGAATGGAAGTCGCAAGGCATCGTTAAATCAAGAATTCTACGACGCATGCGCTTCGTCATTGCTTTAATTTCTTGAATATCTTTTTCCATATATGATATATTTATCTTCCACCATCAACGCGAATAATCTGACCATTAACGAACGATGATTCGTCAGAAGCCAAGAACAATGCCACCTTAGCCACTTCTTCAGCTGTACCGATTCTGCGTTCACAAGCATCTGCGGCAAACTGACTGATTTGCTCATCGGTGTAGTGTTTAATCATGTCGGTATCAATAGTACCTGGTGCCATAGCATTCACTCGAATATGGAACGGAGCCAATTCGCGAGCCTGAGATTGTGTCATCCAAATAACAGCAGCCTTACTTCCTCCGTATGCTGTACGTCCTGGGAGTGGCATCATTCCTGCAATAGAAGCAAGATTAATGATAACGCCGCCTTTATTGCGAATCATTTTCTTGGACACTTTCTGTATCATAACCAACTGCGAGAAGAAATTGATATCGAAAACTTTCCGAATGGAATCAATTGAAACCTGATTGAGCAATCCTTCAGCAGTTACACCAGCATTATTGACGAGGATGTTGATTGGAAGTTTCTCATCAAAAATGGTTTGAAGGCCTTCTTTGATTGTCTCTTCCGTATCCAATTCAAAATACACAGGTTTAATCCAAACATGGCACTCTTCAGCCAGTGCTTTCATTTCTGCTTCAAACTGGTCATTTTGTTTGCGGGCACAAGCCCATACATTCGCCCCATTACGGGCAAATTTTTCAACAATAGCCCGGCCGATACCTCGATTAGAGCCAGTTACAATTGCATTTTTACCTTTTAACATGATTCTATTTTTTAAATTATTACTAAATAGACCTTTGAACAGCTATTATTTAAGGGCTCTACCACCGTCAACTAGCAATGTGTGCCCCGTAATATAAGAGGCACCGTCAGAAAGTAAAAAAACTACGGCATTTGCTACTTCTTCCGGTTCTGCAAAACGTCGGAGCGGATACTTTTGTATTTCCTTTTGATAATCCTCTTCCGAAAGAGCCAAATTCTCTTTCAAATGGGTATTTACCATTGACGGATTCACACAATTTGAACGTATTCCCCGAATAGCAAACTCTACGGCACAACTCTTAGCGTATGAGGTTAACGCACTTTTGGATAAAGAGTATAAGCCATTAGCTGGCGTAAAGGTATAGAGGCCGGCAAGCGACGACGTAAACACGATTGAAGCACCTTTGTTCAGCTTTTTCTTCTTGTACAGAAGATTTGTTAGCAATATCGGTGCCTTGGTATTCAGCCCTACCACCTGGTCGAAGTCCTCTTCGCGAATCATCTGAAGGGGGCGGGTGTTGGAGATACCTGCATTATTCACTAGACCGTCCAACCCCTCTATACCGTCAACAAGCATCTTGACAGCATTGTTGTCGGTCAGATCGACAACATTCATTCGGTGTGCATAATTAGGATGGTCAAGAAGTGACAACGTCTCTTCCATGCCTGCTTCGCTGATATCTAACAACTCTATCGTTGCGCCTAGCCGAGAGGCGGTAACTGCTATTGATCTGCCTATACCACTACCGGCACCAGTTACCAAAATTCGTTTACCCTCAAGTGTAAAAGGGTTCTTATTCATGCTAATGATTGACTACTGTTTGGATTGCACTAAATCAAATAACTCCTGAACGGTATTTACCGAACGCACATCATCAGCTTTCAGTCTTACCTCATACTCGTCATCAGCCATGGCGATAATCGAGAGTACAGTCAATGAAGAGAATTCATCAAACTCCTGGAACTTGGTTTCCGGGGTAAAATCTTCAAGTTCTACCTCTTCAAACTGCTCTGCTAAATTCTTAATAAAATCATTAATTTCCATAATTGTAATCTTTTATTTATTTATACTAATTTACGATTTCTGATAATATTTCTTTCCGTAATAAGGACCAACCTTCAAGTATTCGATAATTGCAGGAACGCTGGCAGCCAAGTCGATCCTTTTGAACAAGACACCATTGATCTGGATAAATGTCAAAGTTCCTGCGTCTTGCAATGTCTTTTGTAGTTCGTCGCCACGTGGAGGGGTTGGCTCCAAATCAAGGTACCTCACAAACATAGAATAAGTGCGAGTATCTTCACGACCATCAGCATCCCTATAAACAGAAGTAAAGTCCTTATGATATCGGTAATGTATTTCCAGTTCATGTTCCATCATCTGCTCCACAAAGTGAGTGAAGGTGAAACTGTGTTCCAAAGGAACATTGATGATAATATTAATCGCATGGTTACGCCTCAGATAACCAAAAGGGGAATCCTCTTCAAAAGCCGACTTGTTTTGAAGACCACACAGATATTCCTGATCTTTACCCCAAACTGCAAAAGAGTAGATGGGATGCTGTGTTCGCTTGAAGTCTTCGCGCCTTAAAGCAGCATTGCCAAGGATGCCAGTTTTACCCTTTGTCTTTTTATAGTCAAACGTCTCACCATGGCAAAAGCCCCAATTATAAGTAGGAAGGAGTATCGTTCCTGTTGGGCCTATTGTTTCAATAACGGCATCAAGCAATTCGTTCGCTTTGAACTTCTCACCATGTGCCATGCAAATTTCACCAATCGCCGTGATATCAGATGAGATGAATACCGTATCACCTTTCTGTAGTCCCCACTTCGATGGAATGTCTTTTAGTCTTATATATTCTTCCATTTCTTAACATTATTATATTATTCCACCATGTCAAGGTTAAATCTTTCTCCTTTTTCAAGATTTCTTGTTGCTTTTCGACCAATCACTTCTGGCAGATGTCTGGGATGTGCCCCAAAACCAGGTCGTACACTGCGAACATTCTCTTCAGTAATCATATCACCGGTCTTTATGTCTTTGGCCACATAAAGTGAACGGCTAAATTCTCTACCTTTAATCTTTGTCGGGTCTTTCGGATAAACAACGTCTCCTATTGCTTTCTCCACATTGCGGATTGACTTCACCATAGCCGCGAACTCCCCTATCTCCATAGAGAATGCCGCATCTGGACCTCCAATAGAACGATCAAGGATGAAATGCTTCTCAACCAGTGTTGCACCCAAAGCAACAGCAGCAACAGCCACATCATATCCCATTGTATGGTCACTCAAGCCCACCTTAACACCATAGCGCTCCTTCATATCCACCATCGTCATCAGGTTGGCATCCTCTATTGGTGCAGGATAGGAAGAAGTACATTTCAACAAGGTAACATCAAAGTTACCAGCTTTGCGGCAGGTCTGAACGGCCAATTCGATATCTTCCGGCATGGCGATACCCGAAGAAATCACCATAGGCTTTCCTGTCTTGGCAGCATACTCAATCAGGGGAATATCTGTAATCTCAAAACTGGCAATCTTCATGATTGGGTTGCCAAGATCTTCAAGAAAATCTACTGCTGTCTTGTCAAAGGGCGTTGAGAAACAAATCAGTCCGCACTTCTTGGCCTCGTCGAAGATTGCCTGATGCCATTCCCAAGGTGTGTAGGCTTCCTGATATAGGTCATACAGGGTACGGCCATCCCATAAGGTTCCCTTTACCTTGAAATCATCTGCATCACAGTTGAGCGTGATTGTATCAGCTGTGTATGTCTGTATCTTTACAGCATCAGCACCAGCATCTTTGGCAGCTCTTACTGATTCAAGAGCCACTTCCAATTTATGACCATGGTTGGCTGAAAGTTCTGCAACAATAAATGTTTTACTCATGTAATCTCAATATATAAAAAATGTACTCGTTGTCTCTACTTTGTTCTTTATAACCAAGTTTCTCATGATATTTGATTGACCTCAAATTATCCTGTTTTACCTTGGCTGAAACGGCTTTAATTTCAGAGGGCAAACTGCTTAATATCTGCCGTTCCCATTTTTCAGTTTGTCCTGTTCCTTGAGTGGATGGGTTGGCTATAATACCTCGTTCCCATACGCCTTCACCTTCATTAGTGAGATTATAGGTTCCCATCAACACACCATTCTTGTAAATGGCGTAATAGAGTCTGTTAGGATTGCCTTTCAGACTCTCCACAAATTTAAAATGATTCTCCTCAGGAATCACTTCTGGATTCACCATCCATGAACGAACATCATCACGGTTCCTTAATGTAAGGATATCAAGGTTCTGCTCTTTGGTGCAATCCACATAGTTTATTACCTCATAACGGTCATTCCACAAAGAGTGAAGAACCACATCTTTGTATTCACCATTAAACAGGCAATGTTCCTTTAATGTTGCCTCTCGCTTGTATCCGTTAGCCTCCAACATCGTATAGAGGTGTGGACGCAAGTCAAAGGCATACGTGTAAATCTTATGTAGACCCAAATCATCAAAAGCCACCGCTTTGAGCATAGTGAGATAGTTGCTCCAATGTTCAGCAAAGTGATCTTTCTCCAACTGTGTGTCCATAATGAACGAGATTTCCCCATTACGATCAATCCAGTTAATATGGACTAAGCCACCATACCCTATGCAGACACCCTTCTCCAAGTAGGAGAACAGTATCTGATCGGGCTTAGGATTGTCATACAGTTTAGAAACAACATTATCAAAATAGCGTTGCTGGTCATCCGCTGTAAGAGGGCGAGCCTGACGCAAGTGATAAATCTGCGCGTTACGCCACTTCATAATAGAGAACCTGTCCTCATAACGAAGTGGAACTATGGAGTAATCACCTAAGTGTTGCTCCTGATGCTGTAGACAAATGTATTTGGGCATGTTCATTACTTATGCAAGAGTTCGTACTTCATTTCAGCCAACTGCCAGTCTGTCATCGTATCAAGATCCTGAACCTCTAATTCTGACAAGACTAAGCCTGCAGTGTTCTTTCCCCAAAGGCTCTGGGTCTTTGTAAAGAAATCTATAGTAAAAGTATAGAATTGCCCCGCATCATGATAGGTCGGTTCCAAATCCTGAGTTCTGGTGAACATATACTCTGAATGGAGCATTTCTATCTTGCCATCCACAATATGCAATGCTCTCTGTATAGGAAATGAAAAAGCAACACATGTAAACACTGAGTGGATATCATCATTCAGCATAGCAAAAGACTCTTTTAGTCTCTCTGCACTTACAAAAGGAGCTGTACTATAAAGACAAGTGACTGTGTCAAATGTCTTACCAAGCTCTGCATAACAAGCCAAGACCTCTCGGATAACATCTGCGGTAACAGCAAAATCATTTGAAGTCTCAGGACTCCTAAAGAAAGGAACTTCTGCACCAAATTGTTTTGCTACAGAAGCGATTTCTTCATCGTCTGTAGAGACCATCACCTCATCATACATGCCAGACTTTATTGCCGCCTCAATAGAATACGCAATGATTGGCTTCCCCAAAAAGTCTTTTATATTCTTACGAGGAATTCGTTTACTACCCCCTCGCGCCGGTATAATACAAAGATTCTTCATTGTTCCAACGCTTCTAAAAGATTATTATCCATCATCTTATTAATGATCGGAATCACATAATCTAAACATGATTTTTTCGTTTTGTCGGGAGATAAATGGCGAGAAAAAAATTTTTTGCTTGGTGACAAATCCGCGTATTAAGCTGAAATACAGCACGTTTTCGGAAACCCATCCTAATAATAATACTTGCAGACATAAATGTCATTCTGGAAGAAGGGCTCAAATGAAAGTAAAGACATGTGGTTACTTGTGAACCAAAAAAGTCTGATGAAATTTGAAGGGGTTTAAGCCCGTTTTTCTAGTCATTTTCGCAGATTTTACTCGGAATTGAGCGTTAAAAATCATTAAACGCAAAAAGTCCGACAGGGGATGCCTTGCGCCATAGCGAAAATGGCGGTTTTAAGGGCATTAGGGACAGGAAAAGTAATCTTTCTTGACAGAATGGATGACTTGACGCATTTTTACTTGTTCCCATATATGGTTACTTGTAAAATGCCCGATTTTGACGAAATTTCGGCTATCAGCCCCTGAAAAGGTAAATTTGCAGAAAATTAAAAAATTCAGCGGTCAATTCCGCTGTCAAAGTGTTAAAATTTAACTGTTATGGCAACAATAAAGTATGAGGTGCTTCGGCACAACATGAGAAAGGACAAGACGTGGAACGTCGTCATCAGGGTCACGCACAAGAGGGTGATGAAGT
>ERZ842401.5840-NODE-5840-length-13424-cov-3.371830_pt1 | contig 13424 bp, 11 predicted proteins | sample MGYA00521270_ERZ842401 | MGnify/ENA primary metagenome ERZ842401 (study PRJEB31892, sample SAMEA3878208) | bioreactor metagenome | biome: Moose rumen | place: Sweden | collected 2011-10 | study: EMG produced TPA metagenomics assembly of the PRJEB12797 data set... | reverse complement strand
CCCTGCAAAGGAAGTTGGCGGCGATTTGTACGATTACATGCTGCTTGATGAAGACCATCTCATGCTCGTGGTTGGTGATGTTTCTGGAAAGGGCGTTCCTGCGGCTCTCTTTATGGTCATTACAAAAACACTTATAAAAGACACGGCATTTCATTCCTTGTCTCCAGCAGAAATTTTTACTGGGGCAATCAGGGATTTTAACTATGGTACAATTATAGGCACACAGACCTTTGGAAAGGGTATAGTCCAGTCTACTATTCCGCTTTCAGATGGTTCTGCAATAAAACTGACAACTCAAACCTATTACACGCCAAGTGGAGAATGCATCCACGGTGTGGGCATTACTCCTGATGTTGAGTTAGAATACGAGTTTATGGGCTCAGAGGACGATGCATATAGCGTGGATTATGATAATCAGATACAAAAAGCCCTAGAGGTGTTATTAGCGGAATAACTAGTGTATTACTTGAGATTAGCTTATAGTTAAAAATTAAAAATACTAGGTGAGATGCTAGGAGACAAGCTCTTATGTTTCTTAAGATAAGCATATTAGATGAGCTTAAGAAATATAAGGCTTGTTGCTGTAACTGGCGGATTTGAAAAGAGGTGATTTCGTGATAGAACTAGATCAGTTCAAACAGCGCATTATTGCGCAACAAAATTCTATGACGGAAGTGAGGGATTCACTTTGACGTCGCTGCAAAAAAAGCACGTATAGAAGAACTTGAACGTGAAATGGAAGCTCCCGATTTTTGGACTGATGCATCAGCATCTACAGCAAAAATGAAGGAACTGAAATCCATGAAAGATGATGTTGCTGTAATAGATAAGCTAGAGGATTTATACAAGGAAATAGAGGATTATATTGAGCTTGGAAACGAGGAAGAAGATCCAGAAATTATAGAGACAGTTGGTCTTTTAATAGAAGAATTTGAAACCTCTTTGGAAAAACTCAGAATGAAGACTCTACTTGCTGGAGAGTATGATGCTGATAGTGCCATCGTCACTTTACATTCTGGCGCAGGCGGTGTTGAGGCTTGCGATTGGGTGCAGATGCTATATCGCATGTACACTCGTTGGGCTAGTGATGAAGGCTTTGGAGTAGAGGAATTGGACTATTTAGAGGGTGATGAGGCTGGAATAAAATCAGTCACTTTCCAAGTGAACGGTGAAAATGCCTATGGTTATCTTAAATCAGAAAAGGGTATTCACAGGTTGGTTAGAATTTCCCCCTTTAATGCCCAGGGCAAGCGACAAACATCCTTCGCCAGTTGCGATGTTATGCCGGATATAGAGGAAAATGTTGATGTAGAGATAAAGGATGAGGATATCAGAATAGATACTTATCGCTCATCAGGTGCAGGCGGACAGCATATAAATAAGACTAGCTCTGCAATCCGCATCACTCATTTCCCTACAGGTATAGTAGTTACTTGTCAGAATGAACGCAGCCAACATCAGAATAAAGATAAGGCCATGCAGATGCTGAAAACAAAGCTGATGCTTTTAAAGCAGGAGGAAAATGAGCGTAAAGCCAGCGGAATCAGAGGCGAGGTTTCTGAAATCGGCTGGGGCAACCAGATACGCTCCTATGTCTTGCAGCCCTATACTATGGTAAAAGATTTGCGCACAGGTGAGGAGTCGGGCAACGCTGATGCTGTCCTAGACGGCAAACTGACCCCCTTCATGAACGCCTACCTTAAATGGCTATCCCTCGGCTGCCCTGACCGCGGCAGCTCCGACGTAGAATAAAACTTTGAGCAAAAGGTGGCCTGCGGGAGCGCGTTTTTTTCTCGGCCTGAGCAAGTAGTTAACAAGGCTAAGTGTTGCTGAAAGGAACGTGTTAGTGACTGAAAGCAATACTTAGACTTGTTAACGTAACTTGCGTAGGGATTGCATAAATATTTAAAATAACTTGCAATAGGTGGTTAATTAATGTTATCATCTTCTCAGCATGTACAAATGTTTTTGTACGAAAGACACTTATGGAGGAGATATGGCAGAAAAAACCACCTATTTTGTTTTAAAGGAGAAGGCAGTGCCTGAGGTTTTACTCAAGGTCGTTGCAGCCAAAAAACTTCTTGCAACAGGCAAATGCGATTCTGTTCAAGAGGCAACTGAAGCTGTAGGTATCAGTCGAAGCTCCTTCTATAAGTACAAAGACGATATTTTACCATTCCATGAGGATACAAAGGGAAAGACGGTAAATATGGTCATTCAGCTGGAGGATGAACCAGGAATCTTATCTAGACTTTTAGATGAAATGGCCCAGTTCCATGTAAACATTCTAACTATTCATCAGACGGTGCCTGTTGGCGGCTTTGCCACATTGACTATATCTGTTGATGTTCTAGAGGATTCAGGTGATTTTTCAGACTTGGTTTCTACTATTGAAAACATTAGTGGAGTGCATTACGTAAAAATTTTAGCAAGGGAGTGACAGCATGAAAGTAGCAATAATGGGATACGGAACAATTGGTTCAGGTGTGGCAAAGGTACTTGATACAAACAGAGATGTCATCAAGGAACGCTTAGGTGAGACTATAGATCTTTCTTACATTTTAGATTTAAGAGATTTTCCTGGAGATCCTCATGAAAAATGCTTCGTAAAGGATTATAAGGAAATTGTGAAGGATAAAGAAGTTAAAATTGTTGTCGAAACAATGGGAGGCGTTGAGCCTGCATTTACTTTTGTTAAGGCAATGTTGGAATCTGGCAAATCAGTCACCACATCTAATAAAGCTCTTGTAGCTGATAAAGGCGCCGAGCTTATGAAGATTGCAAAAGACAATGATGTGAATTTTGTATTTGAAGCAGCTGTTGGAGGCGGTATTCCAATTATTCGTACTATCACTGCTTGCCTTACAGGAGATGTCATTGAGGAAATCGCAGCTATTTGTAATGGAACTACTAACTATATGCTAACAAATATGGAGCAGTACGGCAGTGAGTATGACCAGATTTTGGCTGAAGCTCAGTCACTAGGTTATGCAGAAAAAGATCCAACTGCAGATGTAGAGGGACACGATTCTTGTCGTAAAATTGCAATTCTTACTTCCTTGGTTTCTGGCAAAAATGTGGACTTTAACGAAATTCCAACAGAGGGTATCAGCAAGATTTCATCAATAGATTTTAAATACGCTAAGGCCATGGGACGTAGTATCAAGCTAATCGCCAAAGCAACAAGGGTAGGAGATACTTATTCATGCAGAGTTGCTCCATTTTTAGTAGATTCTAACCACATGCTTTATCATGTATCTGGAGTTATGAATGCGGTTTCTCTTACAGGTAATATGTTAGGCGAATCCATGTATTATGGAGCAGGAGCAGGAGCTCTTCCAACAGCATCAGCAGTTGTAGGCGATATAGTATTTTTAGCTAGAAACACAGACAAACATGTCAGAATAGGCTGGTCTTCTGAAGGCCTAGAGCTTGCAGATTCCGATGAACAGAAATATAAATATTTCGTCAGATCTTCTGCTGCTCAGTCAGATATTGAAAACGAATTTGGAGTGGTTGAATATTCTAAGCTTGATTTAGATGATGAGACTGGATTTGTTACAGCTGAAATGACTGAAGGAGAATTTAAGCAAAGGGCAAAGGCTCTAGGAAGTATCATATCTGCAATTCGTTTTTACTAAAGGAGAGAAAAATGTATATTACTTGTTTGGATTTAGAGGGAGTTTTGGTGCCGGAAATTTGGATTGCTTTTGCGGAGGCTTCGGGCATTCCAGAACTCAAAAAGACCACCAGAGATGAGCCGGATTATGACAAGCTTATGAAATACCGAATTGGTATTCTAAAGGAGCATGGTCTAGGACTAAAGGAGATTCAGGATACAATTGCAAAGATTGACCCATTGCCAGGTGCAAAGGAATTTTTAGATAAGTTAAGAGCCCATGGACAGACTATAATAATCAGTGATACATTTTCACAGTTTGCTGGTCCTCTTATGGAAAAACTTGGCATGCCCACTATTTTTTGTAATGAACTTATAGTATCAGATGATGGTGAAATTACAGGCTACAAAATGCGCTGCGAAAAGAGCAAGCTTACCACAGTAAAGGCACTCCAGTCATGCGGATTTGAGACGATTGCCAGTGGCGATAGCTTTAATGATTTAGCCATGATTGAAGCTTCAAAGGCAGGTTTTTTGTTTAGAACAACAGAAGCAATCAAAAAGGATTACCCTCAGTACCCTGCATTTGAAGAATATGATGATTTATATGAAGCAATAATAGGAGCCCAAAAATAGGGCTTCTATTTTTGTGTAAAATTAATGGACAAAACTGGTTGATATTTGCATAATCTGAGTGTATTATAAATTATATAAAGTTTATATTTGCCAATGAGATGAGAGAATGTGGCTGTGATAAGGATTTATTCCTTGTCTTTTTAGGCATATTCTTTTTTTATGTCTAAAAGACATTAGGAGATTAATCATGAACAGAGAGTTTATCGAAAAGCTAGAAGCCAATCCAGTTATCGCAGCAGTCAAGGATGATGATGGTCTAAATAAAGCTCTTTCTACAGAGTGTGAAATTATCTTTATATTGTATGGGGACATTTGCACAGTTTCAGGAATTGTAAGCCGCATTAAAGCCAGGGGCAAGGTGGCAATGGTTCATATGGATTTAATCGCAGGTCTTGCAAGTGGTAAGGACGTATCTGTAGATTACATCAAAAACACTGTAAAGGCAGATGGTATCATCACCACAAAGGGTAGTCTTATCGAAAGAGCTAACCAATTAGGCATGTACACTGTGCTTAGATATTTCGTCATAGACAGCATGGCCCTTATCAATATCGAAAAACAAGATCGCCATGGCATATCTCAGCCTGATGTAATAGAAATACTGCCAGGCATTGTTCAACCTAAAATCATTCAAAGGATTATTGGCATTAGCAAGGCGCCGGTCATAGCCGGAGGACTTATTACAGATAGAGATGATGTAATGAACGCTCTTAACAATGGGGTGCTTGCAGTCTCAACTACAAATGAAGAGGTTTGGAAGCTTTAGGGCGATTCATTTAGGTAGATTCTACCAATATATGTTAGAGAAGGAGTTATAATGGGAAAATATGTAATGGCACTTGATGCCGGTACAACAAGTAACAGATGTATCTTATTTAATGAAAAGGGAGAGATGTGCGCAGCTGTTAATAAGGAGTTCACACAATTCTTTCCACAGCCAGGTTGGGTGGAGCATGATGCCAACGAAATCTGGCAGACACAGCTTTCAGTTGCAAGAGAAGCTGTTAGAAGCATAGGGGCAACAGCTGATGAAATAGCTGCAATTGGAATTACTAATCAAAGAGAAACAGTTATTGTTTGGGATAGAGCCACAGGACAGCCTATATATCATGCGATAGTTTGGCAGTGCCGCCGAACAGCGGATTTTGCAGAGCAGATGAAGGGCAGGATACCAGGCATTGTTGAAAAGTTTCAGTCGAAGACAGGCCTTAAATTTGACCCATATTTCTCTGGCACAAAAGTCAGATGGATTCTTGATAATGTTGAAGGAGCCAGGGAAAGGGCCGAGCGCGGAGAACTTTGTTTTGGAACTGTAGATTCTTGGTTAATCTACAAGCTGACAAAGGGTAAGGTTCATGTTACAGACTATTCAAATGCCTCTAGAACACTTCTTTTTAATATCAATACCTTAGAGTGGGATGAGGAGCTTTGTCAGATACTTGATATACCTATGAGTATGTTGCCAGAGGTAAAACCATCTAGCTGCATATACGGCGAGGCTGATCCAGAATTCTTTGGTGGACCTATTCGTATTGCTAGTGCAGCGGGTGATCAACAGGCTGCCTTGTTTGGACAGACCTGCTTCAACGAGGGCGATGCCAAAAACACCTACGGCACAGGTTGTTTCATGCTGATGAATACAGGCGACAAACCTATATTTTCAAAAAATGACCTGCTTACCACGATTGCATGGGGACTTGATGGCAAGGTTACATATGCTCTAGAGGGATCTGTATACGTGGCGGGTGCAGCTATTCAATGGTTGCGAGATGAACTTAAAGTGGTTGATTCCTCACCTGATTCAGAATATTTTGCAACTAGGGTGGAAGACACAAATGGCTGTTATGTAGTTCCTGCATTTACAGGTTTGGGCGCACCATATTGGGACCCATACGCAAGAGGCGCAATAACAGGTCTTACCAGAGGTGTTAATAAATATCATATCATCAGAGCTACACTTGAATCATTGGCATATCAGACATATGATGTGCTTCACGCAATGGAGCTTGATTCTGGAAAACACTTAACCACCCTAAAGGTGGATGGAGGAGCATCAAACAATAACTTCTTGATGCAATTCCAGGCAGATATTATCAATACAAATGTTGTTCGTCCTTGCTGTGTAGAGACTACAGCGATGGGAGCTGCTTATTTGGCAGGACTTGCAGTTGGCTATTGGCCTAGCAAAGAAGATGTTATCAAAAACTGGGGCGTTTGTAGAGAATTTAAGCCAGAGATGTCAGATGACAAACGCAGTGCTGCCCTAAAGGGATGGTCCAAGGCAGTCGCAGCTACAAGAGGTTGGGCTAAAAACGAATAATTGAATAATTAATACCGTGAGATTGGAGTTGGTATAGATACGCATTTTTGGGATGCGTTTCTTTGCCAACTCTTTTTTACTATTAAACTTAAACAGATAATAAAAAGAGGAGTAAAAAATATGTATGATGTATTAATCATTGGCGCAGGTGTATCTGGTAGCTCAATTGCTAGAGAATTATCTAGATATAATGCAAGCATCTGTGTACTTGAAAAGGAAAGCGATGTGTGTGAAGGCACAACAAAGGCAAACTCAGCAATAGTACATGCGGGTTTTGACGCAGCAGAAGGCTCACTTATGGCAAAGCTCAATGTCAGAGGCAATGAAATGATGGATGAGATTTGTCAGGATTTAGATGTACCCTTTAAGAGAAATGGCTCTATGGTGGTTTGCATTCATGAAGAGGCAATGCCTGAGTTAAATGAACTCTATGATAGAGGGGTAAAAAATGGCGTAAAGGATTTGAAGATTCTATCAAGTAAGGAGGCTCTTGAGTTAGAACCAAATCTTTCGGACAATGTCAAAGGAGCCTTATTTGCACCAACAGGTGGAATAATATGTCCATTCAAATTAAATATAGCAATGGCTGAAAATGCCAATGTAAATGGAGTCGAATTCAGATTTAATACTGAGGTCGAAGAGATAAAAAAAGGCGAGGATGGCATGTGGCACCTTCGCACAAATAATGGGGAATATGTAGCGAAATATGTTGTAAACGCTGCAGGCGTTTATGCTGATAAATTCCATAATATGGTAAGTGCCAAGAAAATCCATATCACACCAAGACGAGGCGATTATTGCTTGCTTGATAAAGAGGCTGGCACACATGTAAGCCATACAATTTTCCCACAGCCAACAAAGCTTGGCAAAGGAGTTCTTGTTACCCCTACAGTTCATGGCAATCTTTTGGTTGGCCCTACGGCAATTGATATTGAGGATAAAGAGGGAGTAAATACTACAGCGCCAGGTATTAATGATTTAATATCAAAGGCAAACGACCATGTTAAAAATCTTCCTATGCGAAAGGTTATCACCTCATTTGCGGGCCTTAGAGCTCATGAGGATGGACATGAGTTCATTATAGGAGAGGTAGAGAATGCGAAAGGTTTCATTGATTGTGCTGGAATCGAATCTCCAGGACTTTCAGCAAGCCCGGCAATTGGAGAAATGGTTGCAAATCTTATCAGTGAAAAAATGAGTCTTTCAAAGAAAGATAATTGGGTAAAAACACGAAAGGATGTATTAAATCCAGAAAACCTTTCAATCGAAGAAAGGAATGAATTAATCAAAAAGAATCCAGCATATGGCAACATCATTTGTCGATGTGAATCTATCTCTGAAGGGGAAATTCTAGATGCTATTCATAGACCTCTTGGAGCGCGCACGCTAGATGGTGTCAAGAGAAGAACCCGTGCTGGAATGGGAAGATGTCAGGCAGGCTTCTGCTCACCAAAGGTAATGGAAATAATCCATAGAGAGTTAGGCCTTCCTTATGAAGATATTACCAAGAGCGGTGGACGCTCAAATATTGTTATAGAGCGCACCAAAAATCAGAAGGGAGGCAATCAGTAATGTTAAATTATGATATCGTTATTGTAGGTGGCGGCCCAGCAGGGCTTGCAGCAGCAGTTGCAGCTAGAAATTCTGGCATAGATAAAATCCTTATTTTAGAAAGGGACAAGGAGCTTGGTGGAATCTTAAACCAGTGTATTCACAATGGATTTGGACTTCACACCTTCAAGGAAGAGCTTACAGGCCCAGAATATGCATACAGATTTATCGAGAAGGTTTTAGACGCGGGAATCGAGTACAAATTAAATACAATGGTCATGGATATTTCTGAGGATAGAGTTGTCACCGCCATGAGCCGCGAGGATGGCATGTATCAAATCAAGGCAGGAGCTGTAATCCTTGCAATGGGATGTCGTGAGCGTCCTAGAGGAGCGTTAAATATCCCAGGATACAGACCAGCGGGGATTTTCTCTGCGGGTACAGCACAGCGTCTAGTTAATATTGAAGGCTATATGCCAGGACGTGAGGTTGTTATCTTAGGCTCAGGCGATATTGGCCTTATTATGGCCCGTCGCATGACCCTAGAGGGGGCCAAGGTCAAAGTTGTAGCAGAGCTGATGCCTTATTCGGGTGGATTGAAGAGAAATATCGTCCAGTGTCTTGATGATTTTGGAATTCCTCTTAAGCTTAGCCATACAGTGGTTGATATAGAGGGCAAGGAACATCTTACAGCTGTTACAATTGCCGAAGTAGACAGCAAAGGAAAACCAATTCCCGGAACAGAAGAAAGATATACTTGCGATACACTGCTTTTGTCTTGTGGTCTCATTCCAGAAAATGAGCTTTCAAGAAATGCAGGAGTAGAAATGTCTCCTATCACTAGTGGACCAATCGTAAATGAATCTCTAGAGACAAATATTCCGGGCGTATTTGCTTGTGGAAATGTCCTTCATGTGCATGATTTGGTAGATTATGTTTCCGAGGAGGCTACTCGCGCAGGCGAAAATGCTGCAAAATTTGTAGCAGGAAAGCTTGCAGCAGATAGCAAGGATGTGATAGAAATCGTTGCTACAGATGGAGCTAGATACACAGTTCCATCAACCATTGACGTTAATCGTATGGATGACAAACTTACGGTTAGATTCCGCGTAGGAGCGGTTTACAAAGATTCTTATGTGAGCGTCTACTTTGATGATGAAAGGGTGATGCACAATAAAAAGAGAATCATGGCACCAGGTGAAATGGAACAAGTTATATTGCTAAAATCAAAGCTTGAAGAAAAACCTGGCATTAAAAAGATAACTGTAAAAATTGAGTCAGAAGATTAATCAGGAGGCAGAAGATGGAAAAAAGAGAATTAACATGTATCGGCTGCCCAATGGGTTGCCAAATAACAGTTGAGCTTGAGAATGAAGAAGTGTTATCTGTGACAGGAAACACCTGTGGAATAGGTGACAAATATGCAAGAAATGAAGTGACTCATCCAGAGAGAACTGTCACATCCACAGCGGTGGTCCTTGGCGGAGACAAACCAAGAGTATCTGTAAAAACTGCAAGCAATATTCCAAAGGATAAAATCAATGATGTGATGAAAGAAATAGATGCAGCAGTTATGAATGCACCAATTGGCATCGGTGATGTCGTTGTAAAGAACGTTTGTGGCACAGGCGTCGACGTAGTCGCTACTCGAAATGTGGAGGTAATATAATACACCAATGTAAATAACAAGCTCTTGGCCTTCTTTGTAAGGACATCTAGTCCGACAAAGAAGGTTAAGGCTTGTGATTGTAACATTGGCGTATACATAGTGTATCTTTGTAAGGACACCTAGTCCGAAAAAAAGTATCATAGGCTTGATAGCGTAACAGCGGGGATATAAAACCAAGATATAAAGGCAAGTGGATATCCACTTGCTTTTTTGTATGTAAATTCCTTATACTAGTTTAAGAATTCTTTGCAAGGAGCATCAAATGAAAAAACGAATTATAGGATTGGATATCCTTAGAGATATAGGCGTAGTATTTATATTCTTTTATCATTTCTTTATAGAGTATATTGTTACAGGCCAGGGCACAGATGGTGCCATGTACGGCTACAATTATTTCTTTAATATTTTGGCGCGCCCAGCCAGCATATTTTTATTTTTGATATCAGGCTACGCGCTAATGTATAATCACGAAGATGACCTCCCTATTGGCAAATATTATCTCAGACGATTCAAGGGATTGTTCATTCCGTTTTATATCGCATATACGATAATGTTTATTGTCTGTTATATAGTTAACGGTCAGATTCCAGGCGTGGGCATTGCTCGCAGATTTTTCATATTCACTATCACTGGTACGGACGGTGTGGCACAGATGATTTATCCTACCTTTTACCTTATCGGTGAATGGTTTATGTCTTGCATAGTGGTTTGTTATTTGCTTTTTCCGCTTCTATCATGGCTCCATAAGAGATTTAGAATAGTAACATTCGTTGTATTAGTAGCTTGGTATGTATTTCTACTTCTTATTCACAATCCTTTTAGCTTCACACAACTTATGAATCCATTGCTTATTATTGTATATTTTTATATTGGCATGGATTTACAGACTAGCTTCGCTGACAGGGAATTTTCGAAAAGCATAAGGCTTGTAGCTGCGCTGTTTTCAATACTAATTTTTGTCTATTTTTATGTGATTGGATATATACCATCATGTGCCTTTTTAAAACTTACGCAGGAAGCAACGGAGCTTATATATTTTGCATGGTCAATAGGCTTATTTGTTGCTTTAAGGGATATTAATTTAAAAGAAGAGGGGCTATTTTACAAAGCCGTTACCTACCTTTCAGGCATCAGCTGGTTTATAATTTTAATGCACCATAGAATAATGATTTTGTTCTACTCACACATAGATGCTAATAGCTTAAGCCATGGACGGATTTTATTACTGCTACTTGCTTGCATTGTTCTCACATGGCTTGCGTCAGAAATGGTAAGAATTTTATCAAATAAGCTTAAGTCCTTATTATTTAATCGCAAAAAACAATAATAATCATATATTGTAAATATAAAGGAGTTACAACATGGATATCACAAAACAGATTGCATCAGAACTGCAAGTAAAAACATCACAGGTGGATGCAGCAATCAAATTATTAGATGAAGGAAATACAGTGCCATTTATTTCCCGTTACCGAAAGGAAGTTACAGGAGGTCTCAATGATGAACAGCTTCGTAACCTTTCCGAGAGACTAACGTATTTACGTAATCTAGAAGAGAAAAAGAATACTTGTCTTGCATCTATAGAGGAGCAAGGCCTGCTCACAGAAGAACTAAGGAAAGCTATTTTAGAAGCTACAACCCAGGTAGCTGTAGATGATTTATATCGACCTTACAGACCAAAGCGACGCACCAGGGCCACCATTGCAAAGGAAAAAGGATTAGAGCCACTGGCCAATATTATTATCCTTCAGATGACAGATAAATCTCTAGAAAAAGAGGCAGAAGCTTTTATAAATCCGGAAAAGGAAGTAAACACTACTGATGAAGCAATAGCAGGAGCCTGCGATATTATTGCCGAATCAATTTCAGATGACGCAGATTATCGTACTTGGATTCGCGAGAAAACCTTCAATAATGGTCGTATAGTTTCAAAGGCAAAGGATGATGAGGCTGAATCTGTATACGAAAATTATTATGATTATGATGAAGCTATTGCGAAGCTCCCGGGCCACAGAATCCTTGCTCTAAACCGTGGCGAGAAAGAAAAGCTACTCAAGGTTTCAATCGAAGCACCAGTAGAGGATATACTTAAGTATCTCGAGAAAAAAGTTATCAGCAGAGACAATCCAAACACAACGGAAGTGCTGAAGGCCACAATAGAGGACGCTTACACACGTCTTATCGCTCCTTCTATTGAAAATGAAATACGAGGCAATCTTACTGAAATGGCAGAGGATGGTGCCATCAAAGTGTTTGGCAAGAATTTAACTCAGCTATTAATGCAGCCTCCAATCGCAGGTAGAAATGTACTTGGCTGGGATCCAGCCTTCAGAACAGGCTGTAAGATTGCGGTGGTTGATGCTACAGGAAAGGTCCTCGACACAACGGTAGTATATCCAACTGCTCCACAGAACAAAGTGGAGGAAACTAAAAAGGTAATCAAAGCACTTATTAAAAAATACGACGTTTCACTTATTTCCCTTGGAAATGGAACAGCTAGCCGTGAATCAGAGCAAATCATTGTAGACATGCTTAAAGAAATCCCACAGAAGGTGGAATATGTCATTGTTAATGAGGCAGGCGCATCCGTTTATTCCGCAAGCAAGCTTGCCACAGAAGAATTTCCTAATTTTGATGTCGGTCAGCGTTCTGCCACCTCAATGGCACGTCGCCTTCAGGATCCTCTTGCAGAGCTTGTTAAAATTGATCCAAAGTCGGTGGGTGTAGGGCAATATCAGCACGATATGAATCAAAAGAAGCTTGATGAAACATTGGCTGGGGTAGTGGAGACTTGTGTAAATGCTGTGGGAGTGGATTTGAATACAGCATCTGCTTCGCTTCTTGAATATGTTTCTGGTATCAACAAAACTCTTGCGAAAAACATAGTTACCTATCGTGAAGAAAATGGTCGATTTAATTCAAGAGCAGAATTAAAAAAGGTTCCTAAATTGGGACCAAAGGCATTTGAACAATGCGCTGGTTTTATGCGTATTAATGATGGAAAAAATCCTTTGGATGCCACAGCGGTTCACCCAGAAAGCTACGATGCAGCCAAGGCACTGCTTGAAAAGCTCGGCTTTAATACCAAAGACATTGCAGCCGGCACCCTTAAAGATATTCATAAAAGCATCACTAATATAAAGGAATTGTCAAAGGAATTAGGTATTGGTGAAATGACCTTAGAGGACATCATTAAAGAGCTTGAAAAGCCAGGCAGAGACCCACGTGAGGATATGCCTCGTCCTATCCTAAAGAGTGATGTCTTAGAGATGAAGGATTTAAAGCCAGGTATGCAATTAAAGGGAACAGTCAGAAACGTTATTGACTTTGGTGCCTTTGTGGATATAGGTGTTCATCAGGATGGTCTTGTACATATTTCCCAGATGACCGATAGATATATCAAACATCCTTTAGAGGTGGTATCTGTTGGGGATATTGTTGATGTAGAAGTATTATCCGTGGATGAGAAAAAGGGTAGAATATCACTTACCATGAAGCTACAAAAGACAAAAGATAAATAGTTCTACTTATGCTTTCCATTGTAATCATTCACATAAAATGATTGCACAAATTGTATTAATTATACAAACTTTATAAATAAAAGGCCAATTGCGTTGACAATTGTGACA
>ERZ842401.5839-NODE-5839-length-13424-cov-4.844715_pt1 | contig 13424 bp, 10 predicted proteins | sample MGYA00521270_ERZ842401 | MGnify/ENA primary metagenome ERZ842401 (study PRJEB31892, sample SAMEA3878208) | bioreactor metagenome | biome: Moose rumen | place: Sweden | collected 2011-10 | study: EMG produced TPA metagenomics assembly of the PRJEB12797 data set... | reverse complement strand
TGCATCTAAAATATATGCCATGCAGCCCAAGGACGGCGTGGCACAACTCAACCATACCGAATATCGTCCTCTCGAGGGCTTTATCTTAGCTGTAACTCCATTCAACTTCACCTCTATCGCCAGCAACCTGTGTATGACTCCAGTTCTCATGGGTAACGTGGCACTATGGAAACCATCGACCACCGCTTTGCTGAGCAACTACTACCTGATGCAGCTCTACAAAGAAGCAGGTTTGCCCGATGGCGTAGTTAACTTCCTGCCTGGTAGTGGCGCCCTCATTGGCGAGGTAGCAACCGAATCGAAGTACTTCTCAGGCATCCACTTCACCGGCAGCACAGCAACCTTCCAGTCGCTGTGGAAGCAGGCGAGCATGAATGTGGACAAGTATATCTCTTATCCCCGCCTCGTGGGTGAGACCGGCGGCAAGGACTTCATCTTCGTTCACCCCAGCGCCGATCCTAAGGCAGTTGCCACAGCAGCCTTCTGCGGAGCCTACGAGTTCCAGGGTCAGAAGTGCTCGGCAGCGTCGCGCATGTATATCCCCAAGAGTATGTGGGCAGGTGTTCTCGACGACATGAAGGCTATGGCAGCCGAGATTAAGATGGGCGACGTGATGGATCCAATGAACTTCGTCAACGCCGTTATCGACAAGGCATCGTTTGACAAGGCTAAGTCTTACATCGACTTTGCTCAGGATGCCAAGGATGCCGAGGTAGTGATGGGCGGCAAGTGCGATTGCAGCAAGGGTTGGTTTGTGGAACCCACCGTTATCGAGACCAGCAATCCTAACTTCAAGTCGATGGAAGAGGAAATCTTCGCTCCCGTGCTCACCGTTTATCCCTACGACGACGAGAAGTGGGAAGAGGTGGCACACAAGTGCAACGAGACCTCGCCTTATGGCTTGACAGGCGCTGTGTTTGGCCGTGACCGTATGGCAGTGGAGAAAATCACCGACATTCTGTGCTATGCCGCCGGTAACTTCTACATCAACGACAAGCCAACAGGCGCTGTGGTAGGTATGCAGCCCTTCGGTGGTGCCCGCGCCAGCGGTACCAACGACAAGGCAGGCGGCGAGTTCAACCTCATCCGCTGGGTCATCCCACGCGTAATCAAGGAGACTCTGGTATCGCCCACCGACTACCACTACACTTATATGAAATAAGCTTATAAGCTGACAAGTAAGCAAGCTGACAAGGCAAAGGTAGCAATTATCTCTATACATAATAACCTATTGCCTTGTCAGCTCGTGAGCTTGTTCCTTGTCAGCTAAATAGATAGAATCAATTTATGGATAAAAAACAACTAAAGCCTTGTGAAGTAAACGTAAGTTCCGAGACTGGCAGGCTGCGGGCTGTGCTGCTGCATCGCCCTGGCGTGGAGATTGAGCGCATGACGCCGCTCAACGCCAACGCCGCACTCTACAGCGACATCCTCAACAAGCCCATCGTTGACGAGGAATACCGCAACTTCAGCGGAGTGCTTGAGCGTTGGACGCAGGTCTATTACGTTCAGGACATTCTCGAAGAACTCCTCAAGGATGATGCGGTGAAGGTGAAATTACTCGCCGACAGCTTGCGCGGCTGCAACCAGAAGACGGCAAGAGTGATAAGCGAAATCACTGGCGACGACCCCAAAAAGCTCGCACGGGTGCTTATCGAGGGCTGCGAAGACCCCAAGTGGGACGGCGTGAGCGAGCATCGCTACCTGCTCAAGCCGCTTTACAACCTGTTCTTCACCCGCGATGCCTCGTCAACGGTATATGACCGTGTGCTCATCAACTCAATGAGTTTTGAGGTGCGAGAACGTGAGTCGCTGATTTACGAGGCGATTTTCAAGCACTTCTTCGGGGTTGACATCCTCAATGCTATGGCGTGGAACCCCTACGCCCGCACCGAGGGCGGCGACGTGCAGATTGCTGGTCCCGACACGCTGTGTATTGGGCAAGGCATACGCACCAACCGCAAGGGCATCGAGTATCTTGCGCAGACCTTCGCCCGCGAGCGTGACCATTTCAACATCATTGCCCAGGAGTTGCCTATGGAACCTGAGTCGTTTATCCATCTCGATATGGTGTTTACCTTCTTAGGCAAGCACCAGTGCATGGTGTTTGAGCCTATGCTAAAGAAGCATGGACTCTTTGCCGGCAAGGACACCACGCTGATCACCATCGACCACGGGAACATCAGCTACAAGCGCATCGGCAATATCATCGAAGGCCTCACCACTCTGGGGTGGGACATCGAACCTGTGATTGGAGGCGGCAGTGACCCGTGGACACAGCTGCGTGAACAGTGGCACAGCGGCGCCAACTTCTTCTCGCTGGGTGATGGAAAAGTGCTGGGTTACCGCCGTAACACCCACACCATCGAGGCACTCGACAAGGCAGGTTTCGCCGTTCTCAATGCCGAGGACATAGTTAGTGGAAAGGTTAATATGAATGACTATGAGAAGTTTGTTGCTGCCTTCCCAGGCAGTGAGCTTCCCCGCGCTGGCGGCGGCGCCCGCTGCATGACAATGCCTATCCTGCGCGATGTTTAGAAGATAAATTAAGGACAAAAGCACACCCGAGTCGCACAATTTGTGGCTCGGGTGTGTTACGTTAAATCTCAATAGAAGCTTAAAATGTGAGTTTTTTCAGCCAAATATTGGAGAAGGAAGTGGAAACTACCACTACGACAACCACAACAACAACCACCAAAAAGCCCAAGAAATTAAAACGCAAATGAGGATGTTGCGCATTATGGGCCTTCGGGTGGTGCGAGTTGACAACTCGCAATACTGGACAGGCTCGCCATGTCTTCCTCGCTTGCGGCAGCATTCATCACACATCAATAAAGAACACTGGGTGCTGTTTTGTATTGCGCCGTAAGCACGGCGTTCAAGAGTGATAGGAAGCTTAGAAAGTCGTGTCCCTTTCTGGATGCCCTCAAAAAACTAAGGAGCTGCGCCCAGAGTGCTGGCGAAGCTCCTTGTTGTTTCTTCTTGTGTGTATCTCATGCGTTGTGGTGAGTGTTAGGTCTTGTGACGGAACAGAGAAAAAATGCTCAAAATCCCCTATAAACTCTAACCTCTAAACTTCAAGTGTCTAGAAACTTGAATTATCATTTCTCTTTCTTAGTTTTCTCGAGTTGTCGCTTGAGGGCATCTACAGCGAGATCCACAGCCTCTTCAAAGGTGTCGGCGACCTTGTTGGCAAAAAGGTCTTCGGTGCGTGGCATGGCGAGCTTGATGCTTGCCTCCTTGTTCATCGCTGTCTCGGGTTTAACAACTTTCAATGTCACCTCGGCATTGGTGATCTCCTCATGATGCTTCACTAGCTTCTCAACTTTTTTGTTGATAAACTGCTCTAATTTCTCGGTTGCATCAAAATGAATGGCTTTTACTTTAATTTCCATATTAGCCTCCTTTTTTAAGTGCCCTGGGATGGGCGAGTTTATAATTTTTTTTCAGTTCACTAAAAGTCACATGTGTGTAGATTTGTGTCGTTGCCAGCGACTCGTGTCCCAGCAGCTCCTTGACACTGTTGAGAGAGGCGCCGTTGTTGAGCATCGCCGTGGCGAAGGTGTGGCGCAGCACGTGGGGGCTGCGCTTGCTGGTGACTCCCGCCTCGCCGAGCCTGCTTTTCACGACTCTATAGACGAGCATGGGATATAGTGGCTCTCCGTTGCTCCTTACAAAGAATCGGTCGCCACAGGTGGTCACCTTGTCACGAAACTCGCGGTAGCTGTCAATGCACTGTGCAAGTTCTGTGCCAAAGGGGATGATGCGGTCCTTGTCGCGCTTGCCGTGCACCTTAAGCTCTCCTTTGGCAGTATCCACGTTGTGGTCGAGGAGCCCGATTAGCTCGTCGCGTCGCATCCCTGTTTCATACAACATCATCACAATGAGGCGGTTGCGCACTTCATCGAAGTCGTTCTCATCGATGTCGCTGTCGATAACAGTGTCAACGCTGCTCTCTCTTACCATTTGTGGCAGTCGTTTGGGAATATGTGCCATTTCTACCTCGGCGGCGGGGTTCTGTGTCACCTCTCCGTTAATCATGAGCCACTTGTAGAGAGCCCTTACCGCCTGAAGCTTACGCCGCAGCGTGCGCGCGCCGTCACCCTCGCTGCTCAGGTGGAGCATCCACGCGCGTATGTCGCTCGTGGTGACGCTCGTCACATCAAGCTCGGTGCCGCCCTGCGTGAGAAATGCCTCCCACTGCCGCAGGTCATTACCGTAGGCAACCTGAGTGTGCCGTGAGAGATTCAGCTCTAACTTAATGTATTGCAGATATTTGTCGATGATGTCGCTCATGCAGCAAAGTGGCAAAAAATCCAGTTTCCCGGTATCGCTTTATTAACAACGCCTCTAAATTACACAAAAATCGCAATAAAAACAAATTTATTGCGATTTTTTTCTTTTTTTCCGTAACTTTTTTCTCTTTATTGCCTACGGACAAGTGGTAAGGGGGTTAGAGCAAATCCTGTCGCGATGAATCCATCCGGTGCATTTTCCGTCGGTGCTAACAGCTTTCAGCCACTTGCCTTTGATGGCGATGGGATGGAAATAGGGCTCGCCAGTAATTTTTACAGCTTTTCCCTTAGCCGATGGTGTGGCACGCAACGCGCCTTTAGGGTCGCCGGCTATGCTAAACTGCAGCAGCGAGCGGTGAATCCAGTAGCCTGTTTTCGAGTCACGGAGAACGTACTCCATCTCGTCGTCGCCATACTGGTCCACCACGTCGTCGATTTTCCACCACTCGCCCTTTGCCGACAGCAGGGTGACAGCAAATGCCTTATCAGTGGGCAGCGTAGCCACCACTTTTCCACGTGGCGCATTGCGGATGTTGGTCACCGGGCCATCGTTGTCAACGATATAGGCCATGAAAACATCTTGTGCGTTGATTGCCAAGGGCAACAGCACAGCAGCAAGTAAGAATAAAATGTGCTTTCTCATAACTTTTTTATAAAAATATTCACTAAAAATTGTCGGGGAACTTGCGCAACGCCTCTTGCAGCATCATCGACACGTCGAAGTAGAAAATCTTCGTCTTCTTTGGGTCGGTGCTGCTCACCGTCTCGATGCGGTCGATGCCTCCATCAAGGTCTTGCTGATCCTTGGCGACATAACCCAGGAAGTTGATAATGGCATACTCATGGTCGGGAGAAATCACTACCCATGGCTCGTCCTCGGTGCCTCGCCCGCTCGACATGATGGCGGCAATGAGCTTGTCGAGGCGGTACTGTCGCACCGCCGCTCGCGCATATTTCTTCTTCTCCTTAAGGGCATAGATGTAGTAGTTGAGCTGGTCGATGTCGAAGAGGTTGTCGTCGAGAGCCATCTCGGCATATCGCGCTATCTTGTCGCATTCCTCACGAGAGAGAGGTGGATTCTTGTAGTAGAGTGCCTCCACCTCGTCCTTGCCTTCGAAGTCGTTGTGCCTGAATGGATTGAAGTCTTCCTGGAAGATGAAGCCATAATAAAGGTTGCGATAAGCCTCAAAGTTCATGATAGTGTCGTTGCTCTTGAACGACTTCACCAGTTTGGGATAATAATATCGCGAATTAGGGTCAAGGGTTTCTTGCTTGATTTTGTCGAAATCCACTTCCTTGACCTGAAACTTGTATTGCGCCTTCACTGCCACGGCAGTGAGCATGAGCAACATAAAAGAGAAAAATATTCGGTTTTTATTCATAACAGTTATATTTTAGCTGACGAGTTGACGAGTTAACGAGTTGACAAGTTAACAAGCAGTTTGTAGTTGACACTTAACACTTAACACTTACTACTTAACACTTAACACTTAACACTTACCACTTAACACTTACTACTTAACACTTACCACTTAACACTTACTACTTAACACTTACTACTTAACACTTATAAGAAGATCGGTTTTACGTCGGCGATGTCATATACAAAGCCTTCGATTCCCACGCCTATCATCGCCACGGCTACAATGGCGGGCAATCCTCGGGCGCAAAGGTAGTGAATAAAATTGGATTTTGAAAGCATGAGCCACTTGCCATGAGGCGTGCGGCTGAATGCCACCTGTCCCATCACTGCCCCGAGTATCGTCCCCAGCAGCATGAAGCGCGCGTCAATGAGCATCCCCAGTAGGCACCCCATCATGGCACCAAGGCCTAAGTAAAGATTTCCCGTGTTGCGGCCGTCGGGCTCACCTTTTGGAGAGATGAACTTGAGTCCCACCACCATCGCCGTGGCGATGCCGTAGAAGATGAAAACCCACTTCGGGAAAGTGGTATAGACGCTCAAGTGCAGCAGCCATAGGCCGGCGTATGCGGGTATCACCGCCACAATCCACGGCTTTATCACCAGCACCAATGCGGCAAGCAGACTGATGGCTCCTAATATTAACAGTATTGTGTAAAATGTCATTGTAAAAAAGTTTAAAGTTCTGTCGCTCGCTGGTTCTGTCGCTCGCTGCGCTCGCTGGTTCTGTCGCTCGCTGCGCTCGCTGGTTCTGCCGCTCGCTCGCTAGGTTTCGGCTTGAGGTGCTTGGTTGGATGTTTGTTCGCTCTCAGTTGCGTCGTTGTCTATTGACACGGCGGGTTTCACATCATCGGGGTAGGAGACGCGGGTGTGGTAGAAGGTGAGCAGACGCTTTATCAGGCACTTTTTCACCTCAGTGATGTCCTTGTAGCTGATGGGGGCATTGTGGAACATGCCGTCGGCAACCTGCGACTCCACAATCTTCTCTACCATTTCGGTGATACTAGGCTCGTCGGGACGCTCCAAGCTCTTGGTAGCCGCCTCACAGGCGTCGGCCATCATCAGTATTGCCGCCTCGCGGCTAGTGGGATTGGGACCAGGATAGGTATATGCGTCGGCAGGCACATTGCCGGTAGCACTCTGTCGCAACGCTTTATTGTAGAAGTAGCGCGTCTTGCTCGTGCCATGATGCTGGGCAATCAGGTCTTTAATAGCCTGAGGGAGTTTGGCTTTCTCGGCGCGCCTCAGGCCGTCAGTCACATGCGAGATTACGATTGAAGCGCTCTGCTCGGGCTTGAGCACATCGTGCGGGTTCACGCCGCTCTGGTTCTCGGTAAAGAATGCCGGGTTGTCGATTTTGCCAATGTCGTGGTAGAGAGCACCAGCGCGCACCAGCTGCACGTTGGCGCCTATCTTGCGTGCCGCCTCTCCGGCGAGCGTAGCCACTTGCAGCGAGTGCTGGAAGGTGCCCGGGCAGTTCTCCGACAGTTCACGCAGCACATCGTTGTTGATGTCGCTCAGCTCCACCAGCGTCACCTGCGAGGTGAAGCCGAAAATCTTCTCCACAATGAAGATGCCGAAGTAGGCAAACGACAACACAATGCAGTTAACGGCAAAGTAGAGGATGACGTGCCAGTCAACCGAGTCGATTGCACCATATCGCACCACACACTGGGTGAAATAGGTTACAGTGTAGCACAGGAAGATGAAAAATGCACAAATCACCAGCTGCGAGCGCTGCATCAGTCCCTTGATGGAGACGATGGCAATGATACCAGCAAGGAACTGCATAATCACAAAGTCGATGGAGTCGGGGGCCACGAAGGAACTCAGCAGCACTACCACCATGTGGGTCAAGAAGCCCAGTGACGTGTTAAAGAATATAGTCACCACAATAGGCACAAGAGCAAACGGCACTATATACAAGAAACCAGGCCTAAGCAGTGATATGAGATACACGATAAGCACAAAGAGGAAGATAAAACTGAAGAGGAACACCATGCTCCTGAGACTGCCATACACCGATGGCATGAGGAAGCGAATGAAGAGGTAGTAGCAGAGCAAAATGAGAAACAGCAGTACGATGTTGCCATAGCGCGAGAAACTCTTCACCGAGTTGTCCACGTTCTTCTCGGCAAGTAGGCGTTCGTAGGTCTTGAGCAGGGTGAATTTCTCGGGGGTGACAATCTCGCCATAGTCGATGATGCGCTCGCCTTTCACCTTCATCCCATGTGGTGCCAAGGCAAGCTTCTGCTCCTCTTCGAGCTGCGCACTCGACTTCATAGCGTCATACTCCAGCGTGGGTTTGATATTCCTGTAGAGAATATCGGCGAGCTGCCGCTCCTCGGCAATGTGCATCGTCGAGATGGTGTCTTTTATCTCCTTATAGGCAGCTTCGTGAGAGCGCAGCTGCGAGGCATTAACGGCACTGATGTTTATGTCGTTTTTAGAGTATAGCCTGATTTGTGCGATTTCTCCCCTCGAAATCTTGTTCTGGGTGTCGATATCGATGATACCGTCGCTGAACACGCTATCGACATCGCTGATAATCCTGTTCCTCACCGCCGGTTTTAGTGTGGTGATGGAGTCGATGGCGCTCTTGATGTTGGAGAGGGCTTTTTCTTTCACCTCGTTGTTCACCGTGTAGAACGGAGAAAACGCCTGGTTGATGCTGTCCTTGATGTGCTGCGTGGTCACCGAGTCATACTCGATGGGGATGTCGAAGGGGGCGATGAGCTTAGGGTAGTTCCAGGGGCGACCTTCGATATATACTAGGCTATTGCTGGCGCCTCCCACCAAGAATAGCGACAGCACTCCCACCGTGATGATGAGAAGCGGAAGGATGACCAGTTTTATCTTCAACGAGTTTTTCATTGTTGTTCTTTATAAACGTGAGTTATAGGTTTTTGTTGCATCAGCTCTGCCTTATCGCCTTGGTCACACCTTTCACCTTGCCAAGCCGCTTGCACATCTTGGTGACGGTGTCAACATCCTCAACCAGCACATCCATCTCGCATGAGAACACGCCAGCTTCGGACGTGATGTTGAGACGCCTGATGTTTATCGACAAGTTAGTGGAAATCAGATATATGATTTCTTGAAGGATGCCCATGCGGTCGATGCCTTCAACCCTGATAGATGCGAAGAACGTCTCGTTGCTCAGCTGCCACTTCGTCGCAATGATGCGGCTGCCATAGCCGCTCTTGAGGCGCATGGCAGTGGGACAATCAATCTTGTGCACCACAACCTCATTCTTGGGCGAGACAAAAGCCACCACGTCGTCACCGGGCAAGGGGTGGCAGCACTTCGAGAGGCGGTAGTTGGTCTTACCGTCAACGGTCTTGAGTTCATACACCTTCTTGCGGTCAATCTCACTGGTTGCTGGCTCACTGCCCTCGGTGGTTGCTTCCTTTGTAGCCTTGCCGCCAAAGGAGCTGCGCCACAGCTTGCTGAGCAGATTCTGCGACGCCGGCTTCAGTGCTTTGAGCATCACCGGTGACAGGGTGATGTCGCCTTTGCCTATCCTATAGTAGAGGTCTTCCTTGTTCTGCACTCCCAGCGAGCTGATGATGCGTGTGAGGTTCTCATTGTTGATCTCGGCAGAATTCTGTGACATGAACTCCTTGAACTGCTCCTCGCCACGGTCCAGCAACTCACGGCGTATATGCCTGAAGGCGAGGTTCAGGCGGGTCTTTCCCTTGGCACTCACCACAAACTTCGCCCATTCGGGCTCGGGTTTCTTTGATTGCGAGGTCAAAATCTCCACCTGGTCACCGCTCGAGAGCTTGTGCGAGATGGGCACCAGGCGGTGGTTCACCTTGCCGGCGATGCAGTGGTAGCCTATCTCGCTGTGCAGCGTGAACGCCAGGTCGAGCACTGTGGCGCCTTTGGGCAACGAAATGTTGTCGCCCTTAGGAGTAAACACGGTGATGTCGCGGGCATAGAGGTTGAGCTTTATCGAGTCGAGGAAGTCGAGGGCGTTAGGCTCGGGGTTCTTGAGAATTTCATCAATCTCCCTGATTAATTTCTCGAGCTGCACATCTTCCTCAAGCTCGCTGTTGCCGTTCTTGTAGATCCAGTGGGCTGTCATGCCGCGCTCGTCGATGATGTCCATCTTGCGGCTGCGTATCTGCACCTCTATCCACTCACCGTCGGGACCCATCACCGTCAGGTGAAGGGCACGGTAGCCGTTGGGCTTCGAGCGCGTGAGCCAGTCGCGGATGCGGCCTGGATGTATCTTGTTGTAAATCTTGGTAATCTCATTGTAGATTGCCCAGCAGGTGATGTTCTCGTCTTTATCGTCGGGGCAGTCAAAGACGATGCGTGCAGCATAGATGTCATAAATCTCATCGATGGGGATGCGCTTGGCCTGCATCTTCTTCCATATCGAGTAACACGACTTGACCCTCGCCTTAAACTCATAGTTCAGCCCCACAGCATCGAGGCGTTCCCTGATGGGCTTCGAGAATTTCTCAAATAAGCTGTTGCGCTTCTCGGCACCAGCTTCTACGGCATCGAGTATCGACTTATAGGTATCGGGGTGCTCATATTTGAAGCTCAAGTCCTCGAGTTCCGACTTTATGGCAAATAGCCCCAAGCGGTGAGCAAGGGGAGCATAAATGTAGAGCGTCTCGCCGGCAATCTTGTACTGCTTTGCCGGCGGCATCGATGCCAGCGTGCGCATGTTGTGCAGGCGGTCGGCAATCTTGATGAGGATTACCCTCACATCTTGGTTCATCGTGAGCAGCAACTTCTTGAAGTTCTCGGCCTGCACCGATGCCTTGTCGCCGAAGATGCCCCCCGAGATTTTGGTGAGACCGTCAACGATGTTGGCAATCTTGTCGCCAACTTTCTCGCCGGTGTCGGGAATCACCTCGTCGCCAAATATCGCCTTGATGTCTTCAACGGTGTACTCGGTGTCCTCCACCACATCGTGGAGCAAGGCGGCGCATATCGACGTGGACCCCATTCCTATCTCCTGGCTCACGACGGTCGCCACGGCAATAGGATGAAGGATGTAGGGCTCACCAGAGCGGCGGCGGATGCCGTCGTGAGCGCGGCGCGCAAAGCGGTAGGCCTTCTCTATCTTCTCCACCTTCTTGCGGTGAACGCTTGACAGATAGCCATTTATAAGCCCTTGATAAGCCTCGTCTATCAATTTATTTTCTTCCTCTTGCGTCATAACATACGGGTGTAAAAAAGTAGTACTGCTATTCCAAAAACGCGATTAAGCGAGCCAAAGCTTGAGCTTGCTCTGGTGCCTTACGAGCGTGAGCATTTTATTCAATTTACAAAATTAGTGCAAACCGAATACAATACAAAATAAAAAGCGAAGAATTTTATTTTTATTAAATAACAAATGGGGTAACCCGCAAAAACGTGTGTTAGTGTATAGACGTAGTATCGATACTTTCACCTACAATAAGCTTAGGGTGTCTCGTTCTGAAAAACAGAAGTTGTTTTTTATGTTTTGCAACAGCCTCTAATTTTGTCATTTTGAACTCATTGGGGACGGTTCTCTTTTAGTTCACTAAATAAGTCATCCCCAGCACATTGATAGCACTGGGGATGACTTTAACGTGAGTTTTTATTTATTAACTGAGTCCACTTTTTAAAGTGGACTCAATTATTAATTTATTCTACACCTAATAGATAGTCATAAATAGCAGTAATGTCGGCAGCGGTGATGTTGCCGTCGCCGGTCACGTCGAGGGTGTCGAAGTAAGTCATGTCGCCGTAGAGCATGTAGGCATAGAGGGCGGTGATGTCGGCAGCAGTGACCTCGCCGTCGCGGTTCACGTCATAAGGCACTGGCTCTACCACGAGGAAGTAGCTCATCACGTCGCTGGTGGCACGACCGTTCTCGTCGAGCATAACGATGTCAACACGGTGGCGGCCGTAGCTCAACCCGCTCACGTCGAGGTCGAGGTGGATAGCTTTGCCGTCAACAACGGTACACTCATCGATATGGGTCTCGCCGCCGTCGAACGCCCAGGCGCAGCGCAGCGAGCGAGCCTCCTCGGGCAGTGGGGCGCGCACGAACCAGTGAGTCGTCACCCCAGTCATGCTGCCGTCGCCGCTCATGGCAGCATAGTGCAGCGAGTGAACGCCCTCGCTAAGGCTGGAAACATCTATCTCAAGAACTCCGTTGGTAACAGCGGTCTCATTGGCGAGCGTGCTGTCGTTGTCAAACCAGTAGAACCCTCGCAGCGTGGAGGGTGAGAGCTTCACAAAATAGGTGATGCGAGGCGAACTCCAGTTGCCGTTGGCATCGCGCACCTGGATGTTGAACGTGTGGACGGTGCTCTCCAGCGCACTCACGTTAACATTGAGATGCAGCTTGTTGCCGTTCATCGTGCCAATGTTGGGGTATGTGTCATCCTGGTCAAACCAGTAGCGGTAAGTGTAGGTCGCGGCACCCGCCACGAGACACATCGCCAGCATCACAAGCATCAAGGTTAAACGTTTTGTTTTCATATCTCTCTAGTCATTTTTATTGAGCCGGTCTAACCTCGATGTCAACACTCAGCGTGCCGGTAGGCGTACTCTTCTCGGCGACCTTGCATTTGGTGATATAAGGATTGTTGGGCTTAGGGTTAAACGGCATCGAGCCACCATAGATACCCACCTGAGTGCCGTCATCACCGAGATAGGTGCTTGCAGCAGTGGGGGTAAGCGCATAGTCCTCAAATTCAGACTGGTTTGAACCTGTAAAAGTCTTGAAGATGTCACTGAAATTAGTAACATTTGTATTTGTTATACCCACTTCAGTGCCGTATGCCGCAACGATATCATTAAACATATTTGGGGCGTTAATGCCCACGCAGTAATAGGCATAGTTCGAGTAAGTAAAATAATTATAAGTTCCCGTCAAAGACCATAATATACAATTCGTAAAAGACGAATTATATATTTGGTAGACATAATGAAAACCAATCAACGAGTTTGTCGCTTCTATATGATTTGCATTTTTGTTTCCATTATACAAATTTTTTACATAACTATTTGTAATGTAGAAATTTATACTATCGCATCCGACATTAAAAGAATTAGTAGAATAATTATTTGAAGAATACCTTAACGATTTAGACCCAATAAAATACTTGTTTACCATGCCTTTATTACTGGTATTTTTATTAGCTATTGAGCCGGCAACTGTACAGCTGATTATCTTTATATTATTGTAGTGATTAAGAGTTAATGCAGAAGACAAATACGCACCTTCCACTGTGACATCAACTGCTGAAATTGTTACATCACCAGAAATCACGGTAGGCTCGATGTGATTAATGGTGTCGGCACTCATGCCGGCACCTTTCACGGTGATGGACTTTTCGATAGTGGTTGCGGTGAAGAGACCGCTTGAGAGGGTGATGTAGTCACCGTTTGCCGACTCTGCCACTGCATTTACCAGAGCTTCCTTGCCATAGAAGCACTTCACGTTGCCATCGTGCGAGAGTGTGGCGGTTGGGGTTTGAGCTGTTGCTGCCACTGCTACCAGCATGGCTGCAAAGAGTAATAAAAATTTTTTCATAATAAATAAAGTATTAGTCTGGCTCTCAGTCCCCAAAAGCCGTTATCAATAAAAAGAAACGTGGAACTGCTATGCCATCCTAACAGAAGGTCCTAGGAAAACCCAGAGCTTAATGGATACAGCACTCCACGCTATACACGCAGAGGCACTATGTCATCAAAAGCTCTTTTAGAAA
>ERZ842401.5838-NODE-5838-length-13424-cov-10.232179_pt1 | contig 13424 bp, 10 predicted proteins | sample MGYA00521270_ERZ842401 | MGnify/ENA primary metagenome ERZ842401 (study PRJEB31892, sample SAMEA3878208) | bioreactor metagenome | biome: Moose rumen | place: Sweden | collected 2011-10 | study: EMG produced TPA metagenomics assembly of the PRJEB12797 data set... | reverse complement strand
GTAACGTTTCTCAGATCAAAGAAGCTATAAGTATTGACCATATGTTATAAGACACCAAGCCAAGTCCCCGCTGCAAGCAGTCCAAGGAGAAATTCAATAAGGCATAGACTATTGGATCGATGAAGTAAACTCATAAATAATCTCAAATTTTCTGTCATATTCATCCGGATGTGGCAGATTTTTTACAAGTACATCTGCGGCTACTGGAAGGCTGAGGACAGCGGCATCGTGACAGCCAAGCTCGATGAACAGAAGACAGACAAGACGAAACAGAAGATTCTGACGATGGTGGCGAATCTGTAGGTGCTTCAGGACATCTATGAAGCAAAAGAAGTAATTTGAGGGCAAAGATACACATTCTTTTCGAAATAAAGCCCCCGAAAGCAGGAGAAGCCGGATGTCAACCTGCAAGTGATTAACAAACGTCCAGCAGAACTACATAGTGGAATATGCGGCTATAATAATCTTATTTGGGAAACTGTATAGCCTCCTTCGGCCCTTCGGCCAAGGCCACCTCATACCCGTTGCGCTCCAGAATGAGTTTCAGGGATAAACGTATCGTTTTATCATCGTCTACTACAAGAATCATATAGATAATCTATCTTTATTGGGGACAAAGGTAATCGTTTTTATTCAAATTCTCGTTATTTATTCCATTCTTTTTACTCTTTTTTATTCTTCCATCGCATCAAGTTTCTTTTTGAATTCCGACAGGTTTTCGTCGTCGAGCCAGTTGAGGTGATGCATACGCCCTTGCTTGTCGAAGAGGCGATAGGTGGGATAGCCTGTCAGTTCTACATACTGCTCAACAGCATGTTGCTGGTCGTCAGGCAGGTTATAGTGGACGCAATTGGGGGCGGTGAGGTCATACTCGGCAATGACATTCTTCCACGACTTCTCAGGCGATCGGTTGGCAAGGTAGAGATATACCATATCATAATCCTTGAGTTCTGCCTTGAGTTTGTGCGACTCGCTCAACTTGCGCTTGCATGGGGCGCACCACGTGCCCCAGATGTCGAGATATACGATCTTGCCTCGATAAGGTTCGACAATCTTATCGATAATAGCCTTGCCGTCGGTGAGTCCCTCCACGTCGGATGACGGATGGATAACCGCATTCACGGCTTCCTCCTTTTCCCTCAACAGTTGCTTGAAAAAATCATTCTTTTTAATGATGACATTTCTGAAAAACGGCTCCTTGATAAGAGCAATGTAAGGTTCCAATTCTTCTGGAAGTGCGCTTCTTTCGTGGTCTATATACTCGTTGAGAATCTGAGTATGGTATATGCTGTTGACGAGCGGATTGGTGCAAAGCGAGTCGATGATGGCATTAGCAATGCCTTGCTCTCCGCCAACACATAGTGTGTTCAACGCCTTCTGGTAGTCACTACTTTCCTGGATTTTGTTGACCACATCGACATACTCCGCGTATTTCTCCTGAACACCGCTGATGGAGTCGTTGAGCACACGACGGTCTTTTATCTGAGTATAAATAGCGAAGATCTCCTTATTCATCTTCTCTATCTGGCAGATAGCAGCATGGTCCTCATCGCTAAGACGAAGCATACCCTTCGACTCGAGCCAAGGCAAGACGGAAGCTCTTCTCCACAGCACATTGATCCGGGGGTCGGCCCAGGCATAGCACTCACGCTTGTATCTTAACATCGAAGCCATCCCACTAATGAGGTTGACAGGCAATGAAGTGTCAACAGCCGAATGGTCTTCGACCCACTTCATCACGTCGTCAGGCAGTAAGTGGCTATAGGTGTCATAGTGCATCATCAGTAGCTGGGAACAGACATCGATGCGATAACTCTCGCTTATATAGTCACGAAAGCGTTTGCTCAGGTTGGGGTGGCGGGCCAGGAAATCATTGCTCTCTGCCACGCATTGCTCATAACTATGTATCCACTTCTGTGCCATCACCCTTACAGAATCATCACTCACGGGGTTATCGATAAAACCTACATATCTCATGCTTGGACTCTCTGCTTGCAACTCGTTCTGCAGCCGGGCGTCATGCCCCATAAAGAGCGTCCTCGACGACTTGTAGTCTTTCAGCATGAAATACTTCTCGTCTGGTGTAAGCACAAGACTGACTCCGTCAATAATCTCATTCTGGCCAGCTTGTATAAGCAGGGATACTTCCTGCGTACCGATCAAAGGGACAGTCAATTCGAATCGTCCCAGGGAATCGACTTGAGCAGAATAACGAGTATAGTCTTCCGTTACGACATTACCATGCGAAGCCTCGACTGTCAGGCGATTTTGGAGCATCTCTTTGGGGAATCTCAGCCAACCGCTCACGATGGCATCACCCTCTCTCAATGCTGTGCTGAAAGAGGTGTTGTCGGCTATGGGGTAGTCGGTCATTGATTCAGTGGTAATTGCAGAGAGCACCTGTTTGTTGCCGCCAATATTAAATACGCACTTACCTTGCTTTTCCTTGCCAATAGTAATCGTTATCTTGCCATTGTCGGAAGAGAGTACCATCTTCTTGTCCGTCTTCCTGTCATACTGCCATACCTTATTATCATAGATGGCATGATCATTGAAAAGACTGATAACCCATTCGCCAGTCTCTACGTTACGCCAACTATCCTTCTGCGCCCATCCGTTGACAGTGGTGAGTATGAGCAATAATGTGATGATAGCTTGCTTGTTCATATACTTTCGTTTTTATTTAATTGTGTAGATAAAGAGATTACTAAATTCTTTTCTATTTCTGCAATATGGCTGTCTCTTACCCCGCAATCCTTAGCGAAGTGCCGCCATTGTGATATCGTCTCCGTCACTTCATCAACAATCTCATTGCATCGACGGATGCCCATTTTCTCACCTACCGCCATTATATCCTGGCGAGTAAAACCATCCTGTTTTCCATTAAGCGAAAGTTGGTGCTGGCCAGTCCATCTGCCTCCTGGTTTGTATGAGTAACATAGGTCGTAGGCGGGTGCCAGCGTCCATCGTCCCTCCTTATTCATCAAGAAAGAGAAGTTCTTGGTATGGTCATCATGATTCCTGGCAACAACATTAAAGACCATCCGACGGAATAGTTGGACCGAGGCTTCCATTGGAAGATTCATCCTGCGAATGATACCGAATATTTCTTCATACGAATGGCGCTGGTCACGATCAAGATGAGCCAAGCCTGCCACTGTCTGCATGTGAATCTTCTCACCATTGGCAGTACGGTCAAACCGTCGTGTCATAAAGTGATGGTTGTCACCCTCGTCCAATAGCCGGCACTCTGTCATCTCTATACCACAAGCCTTAGCCATCTGATAATAGGCATACTCCACGTTGCCTATGCCTTTGGGATTCTCCATGATAGAGCCATGTTCAGAATAGGTGACTCCATCAAACTTCAACAGCCAGTAGCCAAAACCCTCTGGAGCCTTCACCTGACCAGAGCGCACCTCGTTGGTTTGCTCGTTATAGGCTATGATGGCTTTAGGTTTAGCACCTCCTGCAGAAGTTCCCACACGAAGAATATCGAGGATGGTCTTGTCTTCCTGAAACAGTCTCTCTTGAAAAGAATCCCTTTTCGTAAAGATATCTTCGGCCAACTTCGTCAACTCATCAATGTAGATTTCCGTTGACTCATTCAACAAAGCAGAAGCCTTGCTGGGCTCAAACTCCAAGGCTCCCATGGCTCGTTGTCCTACATAGCAAAGACGCTCCAAAGGGGTGATCTCGTCAACAGGAAGCCCTTGACGGGTAAACCATTCGGTAATTATCTGGTTACCAAACTTGTCGGGCAATGCATCTGCAATGAGTCCAGGCAATCCCTTGAAGCAATCGGTCCTGTTTGTTGGGAAGGAATACGGACGGCTGCCCATAGGCAGGGGCATCGTAAGGGGAGCAATATCTAAACCGCTCTTCCTGAAATCATTGTCGTATTCAAAAACAGCCATCCCTAAGGTGGAGTCCCACACCAAAGAGCCGACAAGACGTCCCCAGATTCTGACATCAACAATCAAATCTTCCATAGTCTTACTATTCTTCTTTCTTATGCCTGATACGCTGCACTTTTCTGCCTTGCATTTTCCGCAATTGTATCGGGCTAATGCCCAGTTCAGGCAATAATGTCTCCAAATTCTCAAGCACACCGAGTGTGCGTAAGAGCGTGATAAGCAGGAGTGTCGATACGGCCTTGCCCTGCTCTATTCTTACTACTGTACCCATGCTGACGCCTGATTTGTCAGCCAGCTCACTTTGAGTCATCTCCATCCGTATCCGATAGTCACGGATTCTGCCTCCCAGTCTTTGCAGGATGGCAGGGTCACTTAATTCTGTCCACATACCATTTTTGTTTTGTCGCCTGCAAAGATAGTATAATTTCTATAATCTTGCAAATAAAGTACGAATATATTGTTTAATTTATAATATATTAATAATTATCAACGAGTGCGAGCAGTGTGGTAATGATAGTCTTTCTCATATGCGTTTATTTCAGCGAAATATTGCGGATGAGGAATGCGTGATCAGCGTCATATTATCATTTCCACCTCGCAACCGAGGAAATCCTCCAGGCTCACGCCGCCTGTCCCTACAACAAACGACCGCTTGGGTCCAAAGGCCTCCACAAACGCAGGCAACCCTGCATTCATCCCCCGCCTACCACTCTTAACCTCTATGCCCAGCACGACGCTGACGGTGGTGAGCAGCCACGCCTCGCGGATGAAGCCCCTGAGTAGAGTTTCTCCTCGCGCATCATGGCGAGAGCTTGTCGGAAATACCTTGTCATATTTACTATTTTCGAATTTACGATTTACTATTTTACATGCCAAAACAGTACCAAGCTCGTAACTCGCTGATAATCAGTAAAGTCATAAAACGAAGTGTCCATTTCTGGACACTCATACTGTCCGAAAGTGGACACTTACATCATAATACAGAAACATCCGTGTCATTTCGATTGGCACGGATGCTTTGATTGCTGATAATTGTGGAGTAATACTATCGCTTGTCAGGGATGCCGTAATCCGGCCAGCGTTCCTGCGGATAATATCCTTTCAGGGTCTTCTTAGACTCGGCATATGAGGCCTTGACGAGAGTCATCAGGTCGTTCATCTTCTTTACCTTAGGTGTTAACTCCTCACGCAGACGGTCAACCTCAGCATTGGCTTCCGAGAGCAATGCCACCGTCTTCTCCATCTGGTCGATTTCGCTGTTTGACACACCTCGTTCGCCCATTTCTCTCACATGTCTGCGCAAACCCTCAATGAGGTTGCGACTCTTCTCAATCTGAATTTCTGTTGTCTTTGACATAATGCTTGTAAATTACGTTTATATTGATACTTTTGTATCTGAATTACGTTACAAAGCTGCGATTAAGCGAGTGCAAAGAGAATGTATTCTCGTTTGCCAAGCGTGGGCAGCTTCGCGACGTTTTTCATCGCAAAATTAACAAAAAAAGTCGATTTTGCAAACGCTATATAATGTCATTTTTTCGTTTTTTTAAGACGTAATCAGCACCATGTTTAACGTTTCTTAGCCCTTCATCTGCCTCACGACAATAGTACCCAAATTCTTAATTTTTGGCATGCGACTCATGGTAGAGCGTACAGGCTGAACATCGTAGAGCAGCATGAGCAGGAGCACGAACACACCGATGATGCACATCACACCGTACATCTCCTTGACGGCCACCATGACGATGCTCTGGTAGTCGCTGTGCAGACCGCGGTTCAGGGTGTCGGCTATCTGACGACGCAGACCGAAACTATATACGCCTGAGCACATCGACTCGACCACACCATTACGGATAAAACCTGAGACGGTGAGAGCATGGAAGAACGTGGGAAACTCGATGAGATCCTTCAAGTAGAGCGTCATTGTGGCGAAGAAAATAGCGTAGCCGAACGTGCGCAGGAACGTGGGCAGGTAGAGTCGTTCGACATTCAACGAGGGCGACACGTAGAAATACATCATCACCTGATATAGAAGAAGGGCTGCAAAGCCGATGCTGAGCAGACGTGTGTACTTGAAACCGAAGCGGGGAACAGGTCCCCAGTTGGGAGTCTCCCTACCCCAGAGGATGGTGAATGTACAGCCGCTGGCATAACCGACTATCTCGAGCAGTGAGAACTGAGAGGTAGTTGTAAATCCCCAATGCAGCACACCGCCCGTCAGCGTGTTCTGCAACGCATGGGGCGTGGCATTCATCATCTCTGCCACGAAGAACATGCCGAGGATGGGTAGCAGTCGCCAGTGGCGGAACACGTATGGGTCGATATAGGGATGATGGATATGCATCATGCGTCCGACGGTAACGGTGATTGTCAGCGGCAGCAGGCACAGCACAGTGCGCCACAGGCGGCCGTCCCACCAGTTGTAGTACTCGCCGTAGGTGAAGAGCCAGATGACCTCCAGCATACAGGCAGACCACAGCAGACAGCCCAGCCAGTCGAGCGAGATGAGCGGCACCTGATGGGGCATCATGCGCCAGGGGTGGGTGCAGGTATAGACTGTCAGCGCCACGAGGAGCATCAGTCCCACCATGAACCAATGCATCATCTGCCAAGAGTCGAAGGCGATGGTGAGCTGTTGGCAGATCCAGTTGCTGGCAGGCATGGCAGACAATATAATAATGTAGAGCGACGGCAGGAAGATGCCGAAGTCCTGCTTGGGCGAGAGCCACAGACGGATGTTGCTGAAGCACTCGAAGGTGCCGCAGAGTTTGAAGTAGCCCGCAATGAAGCTGACGGCACAGATCACAGGCAGTCGCCACTCGCCGAAGTCACCACTGAGCAGCCATAGGCACAGCAGATTGCAGGCGGCAATCACCAGGGCGGCATTGATGAGCAGCTGCTGATTGGTAAAGCGCAGCTTATAGCGGAAGAGAAACGGGAACGGCATGTTGACGCCTACCACGCCAAACATCGCTACCAACTGGATGTCCTCACGCATTAGTCCCGTGGCACCCACCATCTGCTGCATACTGGCAAAGTAGATGCCACCCGACAGTTGGAAGCAGAGAGCAAAGACGAGGTAGATCCAGGGGCGCACCGCACTGGGCACCCACGGATTGAACATCGGCATCGAAAACTGCTGGTTAAATCCTGCCATTAGTACATCACCTCCGTTTCCACGTTCAGTCCTGCCAACAGGCGGGCCACGTCGTCGGCATTTTCAGTGGTCACCTTGATGCGTACAGGCACTCGCTGCTCCACCTTTACAAAGTTGCCTGTTGCATTATCCACAGGGATGGGCGAAAAGGCACTTCCCGTCCCGGCGGCAATCGACTCCACTTCGCCTTGATATGTGACATCAGGCACAGCGTCGGCAGTAAACTCCACTTTATTGCCGACAGCGATGTGCTTCATCTGCGTCTCACGATAGTTGGCGACCACCCATATCTGGTTGTCATCAACGATGCGGGCCAACTGCTGACCGGGCTGTACCAACTGCCCCACATGGATGTCCTTACGCGACATCACACCATCGCAGGTAGCCACGATGACGGTATATGAGAGGTTCAGACGAGCCAGATTCACCTGTGCCTCGGCAACCGATGTGCCGGCATGAGTCTGCGACAGGCGTTGCTGCTGCTCGCTCTGCACGAGGGCGGTAGACTGCCGTTGCTGTGAGGCCTGCTCATAGCGGGCTTTAGCTGCCTCATAACGGGCACGGGCATTATCGTACTGCTGTCGCGTCACTGCATCCTTTTTCAGCAATGCCTCATAGCGCTCGTAGTCGGCACGGGCATTTTCCATGTTGACGCGGGCCTCCTCGATGCCAGCCGAAGCCACACGCACATTCGAGGCGGTGGTATTCATGCCGGCACTGACTGCCGACGAACCTGAGCGCGAGCCCTTCAATTGAGCCTCGGCCTGAGCCAGTTGCAGCTGAAACTCGGCATCCTCGATAATCACCAGGGTATCACCCTTATGAACATGCTGGTAGTCCTCAAAGCGAATCTCCTTGATGAAGCCGCCCACACGGGCATTCAGCGGCGTGATGTGCCGCCACACCTGCGCATCGTCGGTATATTCCACACGGCCCCAATGCACAAAACGGCTGCAAACATAACCCAGGGCCAAAACCATCGCTGCGATAATCACAGCGTTATATATTCTCTTAATCTGCTTCTTGTTGTTCATAATGTACCACAAATATATTTCATCTTATAATATGCGTAGACGATGTTGATGCGGGCGTCTACCTCCTGCAGTTCGGCATTCAGTCGGATGTTTGAGGCATCGAGCATGTCGGTGATCAGCGCCAGCTGATTCAGGTAGCGTTCGCTGACCACCTCGTAGTTCTGTCGAGCCAATTCCACACTCTTGCACTGCGTGTCCAGGTCAGCATACGACTGCTGATAGAGCGTATAGGCCTGCTGCATCTGGTTGTCTATCGCCTCGGCAGTCACGCGCTGGTGTTCCTGGCTGCGCTCAACGCCGACCTTGGCCTGCTGCACCTTCTTGTTCTGCTTGAACAGCGAACTGATGGGATATTTCACGCCAACGCCCACATACCAATAGTTGATGTTCTTGTCGATAGGTGGAATGTCGTAGGTGAAAGGCCCCGAGAAGTTGTCGGCAGCCACCAATGCCACTTTAGGCAACTGTTCACTCTTTGCCAGGCGCAGTTGCTGCTCTGCCATCTGTGCTGAAATCTGACTCATCTCAATCTGAGGCGATGATGCGAGGGCTGTCTGCTGAGTAGCCTCTAAACTCTCCACGCTCAATAAACTATTCACGATAGCCGTATCAGGCAGTATAACCGTATCCGTCAGTCCTAGTGTGTTACAGAGTTGGTGATTCTGGATAGCCTGCTGGTCCTGCAACTTACGCAGCGACAGCCGCAGGTTCTCCATCTGCAGTTCGTAGCGCGTCACGTCGTTACGGAGTGCCATACCCTGTTCGTGTTTCGAGCGGATGTCATCTATCAGCCGCTGCGTCAGTTTGATATTCTGCTCCATCACCAACATGCGGTTCTGAATCTTGTAGAGATCCAGATACTGCCCAAGCGCCATAAACCGCTGGGCATTCGACGACTGCCGCTGCCCCGCTACCGCCAAGTCGCGCTGCAATTCGGCCATACGGATGCCTGCGTCTATTGCCCCACCGGCATACACCACTTGCTGCGCCTCCAGCGCAAACGAGTTGCCGAAGTGGGGCGAAGAGTAGCCCTGGGCATTCGTGAAGTCACGGTCCATCACCACCACATTGCCGTTATACGATGCCGACAACGTGGCATTTACATCGGGCAGCCGTTGCGAGCGGGCCGCCTCAATCCCTTTCTGAGCAAATTCTACGCTTATCTTCGTTTCCAGAAGAGTCTTGCTGTTGCTTTCCACTAGTTGAAACAATTCGTCAACTGTCATCCTGCGCTCCGTCTGAGCCTTGACCTCCTGTCGAGCCTGCTCACGCTCTGAAGAATTGATGCACGCATCATTCTTCTCTCGCTCACCCGCGGCCTTTGCCACCGTCACAGTGGCTACAACCAACAGGAGAGCAACCTGTCTAATTGCCATTAAAAACCTTAAGTATTCGTTACGGGGAATACACCCCTTTTCATTTTGCGGGTGCAAAGGTACAAATTATTCCGATAAATTGTAACCTATATAGCACAGATTATTATAAAACATTAACACATAGTGGCCGCCAGCATTTTAAATTTTTGTAAAAGTAGAGGGGGCATTTAGCTTAATTATATCTTTTTTTGTACCTTTGTCGACGCAAACTAATTTGTAATTGCAGTTAATTCAATCAAAATATGAAAAGAATTTGTTTCTCTTTGCTGACACTCTTATGTACATGCAGTATGATGGCGGCAACAACGCCACAACGTAAGCAGTTGTTCGATGACAACTGGAGTTTCTCACAAGACAGTACACTGTGGCGCACGGTCAACCTGCCCCACGACTGGAGCATCGAGGGAGACTTCGACAAGGATGCGCCAGCAGGTCACGACGGGGCATTCCTGCCTACGGGAAAGGGCTGGTACCGGAAAAAGTTTAGTGTTGAGAGTTCAGCGCTGAGAGATAAGAAATTGCGCCTCTATTTCGAGGGCGTCTATATGAATGCTGAGGTCTATGTGAACGGTCAGAAGGCCGGCGGACATCCCTACGGCTACTCTGCGTTCTTCATAGATATCATGCCATACGTCAAGGCAGGTCAGAACGAGGTGGAAGTGCGTGTCGATAACTCGAAGCAGAAGAGCAGCCGTTGGTACAGCGGCTCGGGCATCTACCGCCATGTGTGGCTGCTGACCACGGGTAAGCGATACATCGACGAGTGGAGCGTCAACGTCAGCACGCCCGACATCCACAACGTGGAGATCAAAGCCGAGGTTGTGATGGAGGACGGCTCGAGGAAGCCCGTCTCCAAGCACATCAATGTGGAGAAGCCCCGACTTTGGTCGCCCGACGATCCTTATCTCTACCATGCCACCATTGAGGCTGAGGGCGACGTGGTGCCCGTCACGTATGGCATCCGCACCATCGAGTACTCTGCCGAGAAGGGACTCATGCTGAACGGCAAATCCATCGTGCTCAACGGTGGTTGCGTACACCACGACAACGGCATCCTCGGAGCCGCAGCTTTCGATGCCGCTGAATATCGTCGCGTGAAGCTCTTGAAGGAGGCGGGCTTCAACGCCATGCGCACGTCGCACAATCCACCATCGGAGACCTTCCTCCGTGCCTGTGACGAGTTGGGACTGCTGGTCATCGACGAGGCTTTCGACGGATGGCGCGACAAGAAGAACGACTACGACTACTCCACGCTCATCGACCAGTGGTGGCAAGAGGATATCAAGGCGATGGTGCTCCGCGACCGCAACCACCCCAGCGTCTTCTGCTGGTCAACTGGCAACGAGGTTATCGAGCGCAAGAAGATTGAAGTGGTGAAGACCGCCCACAACCTGAACACCCTCTGCCGCCAGCTCGACCCCCAAAAGCGTCCCGTCACCTCCGCCCTCTGCGCATGGGATCCCGAATGGGACATCTACGACCCTTTGGCTGTCGAGCACGACATCGTGGGCTACAACTACATGATTCACAAATCGCAGAGCGACCATGAGCGAGTGCCCAGCCGTGTGATGATGCAGACGGAGAGCTATTCGCACGACACGTGGAGGAACTACTGCAAGGTGCAGGACGAGCCGTGGGTCATCGGCGACTTCGTGTGGACGGCCATCGACTATCTCGGTGAGTCGGGCATCGGACGCTGGTACTACGAAGGCGAGCCTGCCAAGGAGCCATGGGAAGGCCCCATGTTCCCCAACCATGCCGCTTATTGTGGTGACATCGACCTGACGGGTTTGCGCAAGCCCATCAGCCACTACCGCTCTATGCTTTATAATAAGGATGGCGAGCAGCTCTACATGGCAGTTCGTGAGCCCGACGGATATTTAGGGAAGATACATACAACGATGTGGAGCGTGTGGCCCACTTACGAGAGCTGGACATGGACGGGTCATGAGGGCAAGAACATTGATGTGGAGGTGTATTCACACCATCCCAAGGTGCGCCTGTATCTGAACGACCAGTTCATAGATGAGAAGGAGGTGGCTCAAGGTATGGCGACGTTTACCCTACCCTATCAGCCCGGCACGTTGCGTGCCGAAGGAGGAAATGAATCCGTCACCCTGAAGACTGCCAGCACCGCCAGTGCCATCCGCCTGACTTCCGACCGCACATCGATGAAAGCCGACGGTCAGGACCTCGCATTCATCACCGTCGAACTGACCGACGCCAACGGCATCGCGAATCTCCTTGCCAACAACGAACTTACCGCGAGCGTCAGCGGTCCTGCCAAGCTCATCGGTTTCGGCAACGCTGACATCAAGGACTGCGACCGCTACACCGACAGCACCCACAAGGCTTGGAAGGGTCGTGCCCTACTGGTAGTGAGAAGCACCGGCAAGAAAGGGCGCGTCACTGTCAACCTGCAAGGCAAAGATCTCAAGCCCACTCATATCACCCTCCAGGCTGTTGACGGGCCTCGCTCACGCAACGTTCACACTACTGAGGCGTCACCTGATACACGCCATAACCTATCTGGGGCATCTCAATACCATTTGAAAGCTTTATAGTTTCCATATCCTTATAATTTTAGCGATTACAGACTTGCTACTAATATTTCCTTGATGTCCTGCTCTGTCAGCGGAGCGTAGGCATTCTCCAGGCCTTCGTTTACAGCAATATGGTGTGCCATCTCGTCGATACGGCTGTCATCAATGCCGACCTCGCGCAAATGCATGGGGATATTGATGCTCTCAAAGAACTTATAGGTCTCGTCGATGGCCTTCTCGGCAATCTCCTGCTTGGGTAGCGTGGCGTCGATGCCAAAGACGTTGATGCCGTATTTCACGAAGCGGTCAAGGGTCTTTTCATTCAGGATATGCTTCATCCAACGGGGCGTGATGATGGCCAGTCCTTCACCATGGGTGATGTCGTAGTAGGCACTGAGGGCATGCTCGATGCCATGACAAGGCCATCCGCTGGGACTGTTGCCGAGTGACAGGATGCCGTTACAACCATAGGTACAGCAGAGCATCATTTCAGCACGGGCAGTGTAGTCCTCTGGATTCTCTAGGCATTTGCGTCCGTTCACCATCAGACTCTTCAGCATCGACTCGCAGAAACCGTCGTTCAGTAGCGTGGTGTCGGCAGCAAAATACTGTTCGATGGTGTGGTTCATCGCGTCGGCACATCCTGCAGCGGTCTGCTTCTTCGACACGCTGAAGGTATAGACGGGGTCGAGAATCGAGCAGACAGGGAACAGCAGCGGGTCCATATAGCCAATCTTGTCGTTGGTCTCTGTGCGGGATATAACACCTCCGCAGTCGTACTCACTGCCGGTAGCAGCCAGCGTAATGATGTCTACGATTGGCAGGGCGGCCTGAGCCTTCACCTTATAGGAAATCAAGTCCCAGGGATCGCCATCGTACTTGGCACCTGCGGCAATGGCCTTCGAGCAGTCGAGTACGCTACCGCCACCAACGGCCAGAATGACGTCGATGTTATGCTCCTTGCAGATGCGCACGCCTTCCAGCACGCTGGGGTCGTACTTCGGATTGGGCTGGATGCCTGAGAGTTCGAAAATCTCGAAGCCCTGCATCAGTTCCTTCACGCGGTCGTAGAGGCCTAAACGTTTGATACTGCCGCCACCGTAGGTCAGCAACACACGCTTGCCGAGAGGACGCATCACCTCTGGCAGTTTCACAATCGACTCCTTACCAAAAATGAGTCGCGTCGGGGTCATGTAATCAAAGTTCTGCATAATTCTATTCTTTGTTATTAGTTTATTTTGCTAAAGAAGCGATTTCCCTTGCCTCAAGGTCGGCATTGGCGGCCTCGGCACCATGGATGGCTTTCTTTGCCATAGTTATTATACCTTATTATTATTTTACTGGTGCAAAGGTACGACAATCCACAGAAACTGCATTAACACAATTTTCGGGGGATT
>ERZ842401.5837-NODE-5837-length-13427-cov-4.374888_pt1 | contig 13427 bp, 10 predicted proteins | sample MGYA00521270_ERZ842401 | MGnify/ENA primary metagenome ERZ842401 (study PRJEB31892, sample SAMEA3878208) | bioreactor metagenome | biome: Moose rumen | place: Sweden | collected 2011-10 | study: EMG produced TPA metagenomics assembly of the PRJEB12797 data set... | reverse complement strand
CCAAGGCTTCGCTGGCGACCGACAGCTTCCTGTCCGCTGCCTCCTTCCAGGAGACCACCCGGGTCCTCACCGACGCCGCCATCAAGGGCAAGGTGGACAACCTGCTGGGCCTGAAGGAGAACGTGATCATCGGCAAGCTGGTGCCGGCCGGCACGGGCATGCGGGTGTACCAGGACGTGGAGATTGAGCCCATGTACCGGGAGGTCGTCGCCCCCCGGGAGGAGGAAGCCCCCGCTTCCGACGGCCTGGGCTCCATCATCCCGGACGTGCTGGACAACACCCCCCTGCCGGACCTGCAGATGTGATCCCAAAAAAGTTTCCTGAAAAGCCCGTAAAATATTGACAAAAAGCGCCGCCCGGTGGTATACTAATCCTCCGAGCGGTCTTTTTGCGCCCTTTTGGGCCCGAGACCCCCGAATCTTCAAAGAAAGGAGAACACTATGCCTACCTTTAACCAGCTGATCCGCACCGGCCGTTCCGTGGCGGAGAAGAAGAGCAAGTCCCCTGCACTGCTGAAGGGCTGGAACTCCAAGCGCCGTCAGGCCATCGATCAGGATTCCCCCCAGAAGCGCGGCGTGTGCACCACCGTGGGCACCAAGACCCCCAAGAAGCCGAACTCCGCTCTGCGTAAGTTCGCCCGTGTCCGTTTGTCCAACGGCATCGAGGTCAACGCCTATATCCCCGGTGTGGGCCACAATCTGCAGGAGCACTCCGTGGTCATGATCCGCGGCGGCCGTGTCCGGGACCTGCCCGGCGTGCGCTACCACATCATCCGCGGCAGCCTGGACGCCCAGGGCGTTGCCAAGCGCATGCAGGCTCGCTCCAAGTACGGCGCCAAGCGCCCCAAGGCCGGGAAGAAGTAATTCCCCCGACCCCCCTTTCGATTGCTGATCACTTTACTGTCTGACCCCCGGCCCAGTCCGGGCCGGAGCGAGGCGTTTTTGATAGATGCCTTCGCTTGGTCAAACGGGAGAGGCGGCGGCTCCGAGCTTTCGGAACGCCTATGCTTTCGAGTACCGATGAATTCATTTTATGTGAAGGAGGGAAGAATATGCCAAGAAGAGGCAATGTGGCAAAGCGTGACGTTTTGCCCGATCCCATGTACAATTCCAAGCTCGTCACCCGTCTGGTGAACAATGTCATGCTGGACGGCAAGAAGGGCGTTGCCCAGAAGATCGTGTACGGCGCTTTCGGCATCGTGCAGGAGAAGACCGGCAAAGAGCCCCTGGAAGTGTTCGAGCAGGCCATGGAAAATGTGATGCCCAGCCTGGAGTGTAAGTCTCGCCGTGTGGGCGGCTCCACCTACCAGGTGCCCATGGAGGTCCGCCCCGAGCGCCGTCAGACCCTGGGTCTGCGCTGGCTCACTCAGTTTGCCCGCACCCGTTCCGAGCGCACCATGCAGGAGCGTCTCGCCGGGGAGATCCTGGACGCCGTCAACGGAAACGGCGGCGCCGCCAAGAAGCGGGAGGACACCCACCGGATGGCCGAGGCCAACCGTGCCTTCGCCCACTACCGCTGGTAATGTCCCGAGCGGTAGCATCACCATTCTGAGAAGGAGGAAACCATGGCCAGACAGGTACCCCTGGAATTGACCAGGAACATCGGCATCATGGCCCACATCGATGCCGGTAAAACGACCACCACCGAACGGATCCTGTTCTATACAGGCGTCAACTATAAGATCGGTGAGACCCATGACGGTTCCGCCACCATGGACTGGATGGCTCAGGAGCAGGAGCGCGGCATCACCATCACTTCCGCCGCCACCACGTGCTTCTGGCCGGACCGCAACGGCAAGCAGAACCGTATCAACATCATCGACACCCCCGGCCACGTGGATTTCACCGTGGAAGTGCAGCGCTCCCTGCGCGTGCTGGACGGTTCTGTGACCGTCTTCTGCGCCAAGGGCGGCGTGGAGCCCCAGTCCGAAACGGTGTGGCGCCAGGCGGAGGAGTACAAGGTCCCCCGCATGGCCTACGTCAACAAGATGGACATCATGGGCGCCGATTTCTACCGGGTTGTCCAGATGATGAAGGACCGCCTCAAGTGCAACGCGGTCCCCATCCAGCTCCCCATCGGCAGTGAGGACACCTTCAAGGGCCTCATTGACCTGGTGGAGATGAAAGCCTACGTCTACTACGATGACCTGGGCAAGGATATCCGTCAGGAGGAGATCCCCGCCGACATGCAGGAGCTGGCCGAAAAGTACCGCGCCGAGCTGGTCGAGCATGTGGCTGAGCAGGACGACGCCCTGATGGAGAAGTATTTCAACGGTGAGGAGCTCACCATCGACGAGATCAAGGACTGCATCCGCAAGTCCACCATCGCCAACCACATGGTCCCCGTGACCTGCGGTACTTCCTACAAGAACAAGGGTGTCCAGAAGCTGCTGGACGCCATCGTGGACTATATGCCCTCCCCCAAGGACGTGCCCCCCATCAAGGGCACCAATCCCGACACCGAGGAGGAGGAAGTCCGCCACTCCTCCGACGAGGAGCCCTTCTCCGCCCTGGCCTTCAAGATCGCCACCGACCCCTTCGTAGGCAAGCTGTGCTTCTTCCGCGTGTACTCCGGTACCGTGGACGCCGGCGCCACCGTGTACAACTCTGTGAAGGACAGCAACGAGCGCATGGGCCGCATCGTGCAGATGCACGCCAATGACCGGAAGGACATCGAGAAGGTCTACGCCGGAGACATCGCCGCTGCGGTGGGCCTGAAGAACACCACCACCGGCGACACCCTCTGCGACGAGAAGCACCCCATCATCCTGGAGTCCATGGAGTTCCCGGACCCCGTGATCCGGGTGGCTATCGAGCCCAAGACCAAGGCCGGCCAGGAGAAGATGGGCATCGCCCTCGCCAAACTGGCGGAGGAAGACCCCACCTTCAAGGCGTATACCGACGAGGAGACCGGCCAGACCATCATCGCCGGCATGGGCGAGCTCCATCTGGAGATCATCGTGGACCGTCTGCTGCGTGAGTTCAAGGTGGAGGCCAACGTGGGCAAGCCCCAGGTGGCCTACAAGGAGACCATCCGCGGCAACGCCGATGTGGATACCAAGTACGCCCGCCAGTCCGGCGGTAAGGGCCAGTACGGCCACGTCAAGATCCGCATCGAGCCCAACCCCGGCCATGGCTATGAGTTCGTCAACGCCGTGGTGGGCGGCTCCGTGCCCAAGGAGTATATCCCCGCCGTGGATCAGGGTATTCAGGGCGCCATGCAGTCCGGCGTGCTGGCCGGCTACAACGTGGTGGACGTGAAGGTCACCCTGTACGACGGCTCCTACCATGAGGTGGACTCCTCCGAAATGGCGTTTAAGATCGCCGGCTCCATGGCCTTCAAGGAGGCCATGCGCAAGGCTCAGCCCGTGCTGATGGAGCCCATCATGAAGGTCACCGTCATCACCCCCGAGGAGTATATGGGCGACGTCATCGGCGACCTGAACTCCCGTCGCGGCATGATCCAGGGCATGGACGCCATCCCCGGTGCCCAGCAGGTCAACGCCCAGGTACCCCTGAGCGAGATGTTCGGCTACGCTACCGATATGCGCTCCAAGACCCAGGGCCGCGGCCAGTATGTCATGGAGCCTGACACCTATCAGGAGGTCCCCAAGAACATCGCCGACAAGATCATTACGGAACGGGGCAAGAAGAGCGAGTAAACCCGCTAAAATCCTCTTGCTTTTTCCCCTGTCACCCGCTATAATGGGGGGCAGGAGCATTGAAAAGTCTTCAATCTTAAAACCTAAGGAGTGAATTCCCAATGGCAAAGGAAAAGTTCGAAAGAAACAAACCGCACGTTAACATCGGCACCATCGGCCACGTGGACCACGGCAAGACCACGCTGACCGCTGCCATCACCAAGGTCCTGGCCATGAAGGGCGACGCTGACTTCATGGACTATGCCAACATCGACAAGGCCCCCGAGGAGCGCGAGCGCGGCATCACCATCAACACCGCTCACGTGGAGTATCAGACCGACGCCCGGCACTATGCCCACGTCGACTGCCCCGGCCACGCCGACTACGTGAAGAACATGATCACCGGTGCTGCTCAGATGGACGGCGCCATCCTGGTGGTCTCCGCGGCTGACGGCCCCATGCCCCAGACCCGTGAGCACATCCTGCTGGCCCGCCAGGTGGGCGTGCCCAGCATCGTGGTGTTCCTGAACAAGGTCGACCAGGTGGACGATCCCGAGCTGCTGGAGCTGGTGGAGATGGAAGTCCGCGACCTGCTCAACGAGTACGAGTTCCCCGGCGACGACACCCCCATCATCAAGGGCTCCGCTCTGCAGGCTCTGGAGAGCCCCTCCACCGACCCCAACGACCCCGTCTACGCTCCCATCCTGGAGCTCATGAAGGCCGTGGACGAGTATATCCCCACTCCTGCCCGTAACGACTCTCTGCCCTTCCTGATGCCCGTGGAGGACGTCTTCACCATCACCGGCCGCGGCACTGTGGCTACCGGCCGTGTGGAGCGCGGCGTGCTGAAGATGAGCGAGGAAGTGGAGATCGTCGGTCTGTCCGAGGAGAGCCGCAAGTCCGTCGTCACCGGCATCGAGATGTTCCGCAAGCTGCTGGACTACGCTGAGGCCGGCGATAACATCGGCGTCCTGCTGCGCGGCATCCAGCGCACCGACATCGAGCGCGGTCAGGTGCTGGCCAAGCCCGGCACCATCCATCCCCACACCAAGTTCAAGGGCCAGGTCTACGTCCTGACCAAGGACGAGGGCGGCCGTCATACCCCCTTCTTCAACAACTACCGTCCCCAGTTCTACTTCCGCACCACTGACGTGACCGGCGTCATCTCCCTGCCCGAGGGCACTGAGATGTGCATGCCCGGCGACAACGTGGTCATGGACGTTGAGCTGATCACCCCCATCGCCATCGAGGAAGGCCTCCGCTTCGCTATCCGCGAGGGCGGCCGTACCGTGGGCTCTGGCGTGGTCACTGCCATCAACGGCTAATTCATCCCAACGAAAAAGAGCTCCCCATCCGGGGGGCTCTTTTTGCGTGTGTCACCCTGTCGGCAGGCCCAAACGTGACCGCAGCATGAAAGTTTTGATCAAACTTTTTCAAAAGTTTGCAGGTGTGGACGGAGTCCACGACCTTGCCTCCTGGGAAAATAGCGCAGGAGGGTGAATTGAACTCTCCGGCGGAGAGTTCAAGAGGGGACCCTCGCCGGGGGTCCCCGTCCCTTCAGTCCTCCTTCCCTAAAAATCTCCCAATTGCCCCATTTCCCCCTTGACTTCTCCCTCTCCCGGTGCTACAATACTCCCTGCCTTATAAAGAGAGACGGAGGGACAGGCCCTGTGAAGTCTCGGCAACCTGGAAATACGCCAAGGTGCCAAATCCTGCGGTGGGGGAGACCCCGCCGGAAGATGAGGTGTTGTCTCCTCGTCTTTGTGACGAGGTTTTTTTGTGGTCAAAATTGAGAAGGAGGAATCTCACATGAATAAGAAAGAAACCGCCGCCCCCGCCGCCTCTTCCCGGAAGCTCTTCACTTCCGAGTCCGTTACCGAGGGCCACCCCGACAAGATCTGCGACCAGATTTCCGACGCCGTGCTGGACGCCATCCTGGCCCAGGACCCCAATGCCCACGTGGCCTGTGAGGTCACCGCTACCACCGGCTCCATCCACGTCATGGGGGAGATCACCACCACCTGCTACGCGGATATCCCCGCCGTGGCCCGTCAGGTCATCAAGGACATCGGCTATGACGATCCCGCCTACGGCTTTGACGGCAATACCTGCGGCGTGTCCATCTCCATCGACAGCCAGTCTCCCGACATTGCCCTGGGGGTCAACGAGTCCCTGGAGGCCAAGAACGGCGAGACCGACGAGAACAGCCTGATCGGCGCCGGGGACCAGGGCATGATGTTCGGCTTTGCCTGCGACGAGACCCCGGAGCTCATGCCCATGGCCATCTCCCTGGCCCATAAGCTGGCCCGTCAGCTCACCGAGGTCCGCAAGAACGGCACCCTGAAGTACCTCCGTCCCGACGGCAAGACCCAGGTCACCGTGGAGTACGACGGGGACAAGGTCACCCGGGTGGACGCCATCGTGGTCTCCACTCAGCACGACGAGAAGGTGAAGCTGGATACCCTGAAGAAGGATATCGTCAAGCACGTCATCAAGCCGGTAGTCCCCGCCGAGCTGGTGGACAAGAACACCCGCATCTACATCAATCCCACCGGCCGCTTCGTCATCGGCGGCCCCGTGGGGGATTCCGGCCTCACCGGCCGCAAGATCATCGTGGACACCTACGGCGGCTACGGCCGTCATGGCGGCGGCGCCTTCTCCGGCAAGGACCCCACCAAGGTGGACCGCTCCGCGGCCTATGCCGCCCGCTGGGTGGCCAAGAACATCGTGGCCGCCGGCCTGGCCAGGAAGTGTGAGGTCCAGCTGGCCTACGCCATCGGCGTGGCCCGTCCGGTCTCCATCCTGGTGGAGACCTTCGGCACCGGCGTGGTCTCCGACGACTCCCTGGCCGCCGCTGTGGAGAAGGTCTTCGACCTGCGCCCCACCGCCATCATCCGGGACCTGGATCTCCGCCGGCCCATCTACCGCCCCCTGGCCGCCTACGGCCACATGGGCCGCGAGGACCTGAACGTCCCGTGGGAGCAGACCAACAAGGTCGACGCCCTGAAAGCAGCCCTTTGATCCACAGCATCTAAACAAGATCGTTTTGATCAACCTTTTTCAAAAGGTTGTGAGGTGTGGAGCAGCGCTCCACGACCTTGAGCCTGAGACAAAAAAGCGCAAGAGGGGACCCTCGCCGGGGGTCCCCTTTCACCTTTTTCCCGGCTTCGCATACCCTGCGGGTGGAGGTGTTTTTATGCCTGCGATCCCCTGGCTCCTGCTGTCCTTGCTCTTCCTGGCCGTGCTGCTCTCCCGCCGCCTCTTCCCAAGTCCCTCCCGCGCCGCCCGGGAGCAGCAACTGGCCCGGTCCCTGGCAGAGATGTCCGTCTCTCTGCCGAAACTGCCCCTTCCCAAACCGGCGGAAAAGGTGTATCATAAAGCAACTGAGTGAAAAAGGAAAGGAGGGCCGCCCATGCCGGAAAACGATCCCCTGCTGGAGCTCCGGGGCACCGTGGAGCACGTGATCTACCACAACGACCGCAACCAGTATACCGTCTTGGAGCTGGCCGCCGGAGACCAGCTTATCCCGGTGGTGGGGGCCTTTCCCTTTGTCAGCGAGGGGGAGGAGCTCCACATCTTCGGCCGCTGGAGCGCCAACCCCCAGTACGGGGACCAGTTCTCCGCCGAGACCTTTGAGCGCGCCCGTCCCGCCACCACGGCCGCCATGCTGAAGTACCTCTCTTCCGGCGCCGTGAAAGGCGTGGGCCGGGCCACGGCCGCCCGCATCGTGGAGACCTTCGGCGCCAACGCTCTCACCGTCATGGAGGACGAGCCCGAGCGCCTGACCCAGATCAAGGGCATCACCCCGGAGAAGGCCAAGGCTATCAGCGAGGAGCTCAAGCGGGTCTACGGCATCCGGGAGCTCATGGCCTTCCTGGGCGCCTTCAACGTCCGCCCGGAGGAGACCGTGCTGGTCTGGAAGGCCTTCGGGGAGGCCAGCGCCTCCATGATCCGGGAGGACCCCTACTGCCTGTGCCAGGAGGGCATCGGGGTCAGCTTTGCCATCGCCGACGCCATTGCCGAGAGCATGGAGTTCGCCCCGGACGACTCCGCCCGGGTGGAGGCCGGGGTGCTCTACGTCCTCCGCCATAACCTGGACAACGGTCACACCTGCCTGCCCCTGGATAAAGTCCGCAAGGCCGCCGCCACCCTCCTGGGGGTCTCCCTGGAGGCCGTGGACGACGCCATCTACGCCTTGTGCCAGTCTCTCCGCCTGGTCCGGGAGGACTTCGACGGCAAGCCCTTCCTCTTCCTGGACAAGCAGTACGCCGGGGAGCGCTACATCGCCGCCCGCATGGTGTCCATGCTCCGCACCCCGCCTACCCCCATCTACGGGGCGGAGGAGCACATCGCCGCCATCGAGCTCAGCCGGGGCATTACCTACGCCGAGAAGCAGAAGGAGGCCATCCACGCTGCCCTGGAGCAGGGCGTGCTTCTCCTTACCGGCGGCCCCGGCACCGGAAAGACCACCACCCTCAACGCCATCATCCATATCCTGAAATCCTCCGGAGAGCGGGTCTTGCTGGCCGCCCCCACCGGCCGGGCCGCCAAGCGCATGTCCGAGCTGACGGGAGAGGAGGCCAAGACCATCCACCGTCTCCTCCAGGTGGACTGGGACGAGCAGGACAACCCTGTCTTCACCCGCAACGAGCGCAACCCCCTGGAGTGCGACTGCCTGGTCATCGACGAGCTCTCCATGGTGGACAGCTACGTCTTCGAGTCCCTTCTCCGGGCCCTGCCGCCCTTCTGCCGCCTGATTTTAGTAGGGGACAGCGACCAGCTGCCCTCCGTCGGCCCCGGCAACGTCCTGGGAGACCTGATCTCCTGCGGCCTGTTTCCCACAGTCCGGCTCAAGGAGATCTTCCGCCAGGCCATGGAGAGCCTGATCGTCCTCTCCGCTCACCGCATCGTGGAGGGCCAGCTTCCCGAGCTCACCCGCCGGGACAGCGACTTCTTCTTCCTCCCCAGCGACGACCCGCCCTCCGCCGCCCGCCTGGTGGTGGACCTGGTCTCCCGCCGGCTGCCGGCCAGCTACGGCTGGTCGCCCATCGGGGATATCCAGGTGCTGTGCCCCGGCCGGAAGGGGGAGCTTGGCACCGCCGAGCTCAACCGCGCCCTCCGGGAGGCGGTGAATCCCCCCGCCAGGGGCAAGCCCGAGGTAAAGGTCCCCGGGGGCCTCTTCCGCCTGGGGGATAAGGTCATGCAGATCCGCAACAACTACGACCTCCCCTGGACCCGAGACGACGACACGGCGGGGGAGGGGGTCTTCAACGGAGACATGGGCCTGATCACCGCCATCGACAAGCCCGGGGGCGTCATGCACGTGCGCATCGACGACAAGGACGTCCAGTACGACCTGGAGCATGCCGCCGACGAGCTGGAGCTGGCCTACGCCGTCACCGTCCACAAAAGCCAGGGCAACGAGTTCACCGCCGTGGTGCTGCCGGTGCTGCGCACCCCCAGCCAGCTCACCTACCGGAACCTGCTGTACACCGGGGTCACCCGGGCCAAAAAGCTCCTGATCCTCATCGGCCAGCGGTCCGTCCTCTCCGCCATGATCGAGAACGACCGCAAGACCCGGCGCTACACGGGCCTGGGCAAGTTCCTGGCCCAGCCCGCCCCGGAGGCCCAGTTCTAGTGCCTGTCCGGCTCCCAGCCCCAAGGGGCGGTACTTGAAAACCCCGCCCTTCTGGCCTATAATAGGGCATATACTGGGAAAACTATGGGCCCTCCGCCCGTGGAAACGGAGAAGAAGTCTATGATCGGAACCGATCTCGCCATTGATCTTGGCACCTGCAAATTCCGGGTGTATATGGACGGCAAGGGCATCATCCTGTCCGAGCCCTCCATCATCGCCGTGGATAACGATACCGACGAAGTCATCGCCGTGGGCAGCGAGGCCTACGATATGCTGGGCCGCACCTCGGACCGCATCACCGTGGCCCGACCCCTGGCCAACGGCGTCATCTCCGACCTGACCATGGCCGAGCACCTGATCCGCCACTACCTGCGCCAGGTGAATTCCAGCCGGGTGTTCTCGCCCCGGGTGGTGGTCAGCGTCCCCGTGGGCCTCACCGAGGTGGAAAAGCGCGCCGTGGTGGACGCCATCACCTCCGCCGGGGTCCGCAAGGTCTGTCTGATCGAGGAGCCCGTGGCCGCGGCCATCGGCGCCGGGGTGGATATCGCCCAGCCCCACGGCACCATGATCGTGGACGTGGGCCAGGGCACCACCGATATGGCCGTCATCTCCCTCAACGGCATCGCCATCGCCAATTCCATCCACATCGCCGGGGACGACTTCACCCAGGCCATCGTCCGCTACGTCCGCCGGAAGTTCAATCTGGTCATCGGGGACCGCATGGCCGAGGACGCCAAGATCGCCATCGGCTGCGCCTACCCCCGCCGGAAGCTGCTGACCTATACCCTCAAGGGCCGCAACGCCATGACCGGCCTGCCCGAGTCCACCATCATGAACTCCGACGAGATGATCGAGGCCCTGATCGAGCCCGCCATCTCCATCGTCAAGACCGTCCAGGCCACCCTGGAGGAGACCCCTCCCGAGCTCCTGGCCGACATTTTCACCGACGGCATCCACCTCACCGGCGGCTCCGCCAATCTCTACGGCTTCGCCACCCTGCTCTCCAAGAAGACCAAGATCCCCGTCATCACCACCGAGGAGCCGGAGAACTGCGTGGTCCTGGGGGCCGGCCAGGCCATCAAGTACATCGACAAGATCGACGGCGGCACCGGCCGCATGAATCCCCTGGTGGCCTACACGTAATGTAAAATGTACAGTGTATAATGTACAAAGGAGAAAGTCGCATCGGAGCTAAGAGGCCCTGCCATTCAAGCCTTCCCCTCATGGGGAAGGGGGACCATTGCGACAGCAATGGTGGATGAGGTGGTTTTTAGTTGCAGGCTGCTCTTGCGTAAAACCACCTCATCAGTCAGACCTTCGGTCTGCCAGCTTCCCCATGAGGGGAAGCCTAAAAAAAGCCTTCCCCTCCGGGAAGGCTTTTTCCGTGCATATGATCTCCAGACCTCATTTATTCATTGTACATGATACACTGTACATTGTCCATTTCATTTTCCCTTGTACTTCGCCACCATCAGGTTGGCGCACTTGTAGATGTCCCCGCCCCCGAGGGTCAGGATCAGGTCCCCGGGCTGGGCCCGCTCCATCACGTAGTTGGCGATCTCCTCAAAGCTCTCAAACCACACGCTCCCCGGCACCTTGGCGGCCAGGTCGCTGGTGTGGATGCCGTACACGTTTTCCTCCCGCACCGCCAGGATCTCCGTCATCACCAGGTGGTCCGGGATGCTCAGCGCCTGGGCGAACTCGTCCAGGTGCTCGTAGGTCCGGCTGTAGGTGTGGGGCTGGAAGATGGCCCATACCTCCCGGTAGCCCATGCGCATGGCGGAGGTCAAGGTGGCCGTCAGCTCTGTGGGGTGGTGGGCGAAGTCGTCCGCCACCGTCACGTCCCCGAATTTCCCCAGCACCTCGAAGCGCCGGTGCACCCCGGTGAACTTGCTCAGCGCTGCGCAGATGGCCTCCGGCTCCACTCCGATGGTGTGGGCGGTGGCCGCGGCGGCCACGGCGTTCATCATGTTGTGCTCTCCGGGCACGGACATATTGATCCGCCCCAGCTTCTGGCTGCCGTGCATCAGGGTGAAGTCCTCGCAGGCGGTGTCCTCCTCGTTCATTTCGGCAGGCCAGTAGTCGCAGTCCGCTGTGCGCCCGAAGGTGACGATCTGCCGTCCCTCCACGCCCTCCACGGCCTTGCGCACCCGCTTGTCGTCCCCGTTGATCACCAGGATCTGGGACGTCTGCTGAGCGAACTGCCGGAAGCTCTTGACGATATTGTCCACCGTCTTGAAGTAGTCCAGGTGGTCCGCGTCGATGTTCAGCAGCACGCTGGCGGCAGGGTACAGCTGCAGGAAGGTGTCCACATACTCGCAGGCCTCGATGACGATGGTGTCGCTCTTGCCTACGCGGCCGTTGCCCCCAATGAGAGGCAGCTTCCCGCCGATGACGGCGCTGGGGTCCCGTCCCGCCTCCAGCAGGATCTGGGTGATCATCCCGGTGGTGGTGGTCTTCCCGTGGGTGCCGGAAACGGCGATGGGGAAGGGGAACTTCTCCGCCATCATGCCCAGCACCACGCTGCGCTCCAGGCAGGGGATGCCCTTCGCCCGGGCGGCCACCAGCTCAGGGTTGTCGTCCCGGCAGGCGGCGGTGTACACCACCGCGTCCGCCTCCCCGATGTTCTCGGCCTTGTGCTCCATATACACCTTGATGCCCCAGCTCTTCACCCGGTCCAGGGTGTCGCTCTCGTTCCGGTCGCTCCCGGTGATCTCATACCCCTTGCCAATGAGGATCTCGGCCATGGGGCACATCCCCGACCCGCCGATCCCCACAAAGTGGAGCTTCTTGGCTGTATCCAGAATATTGGCTCGTTCACGCATCAAACAGCACACCTCTTTATCGTTCTATCTGCATCCAATCTCCTATTATATGCCACTTCCCCCGGAAAGAAAAGCCCTTTGCAAGAAAAAATCCCCGCACCCCCCAAAGCCCCCAGACATAGACTAAGGTATCTCCACCTTCCCGAAAGGAGACGCCTTCATGGCCCACACCCTTGGCATCCTCGGCGGCGACCGCCGCTTTCAGCTGCTGGCTGCCCATTTTCAGGAGGCCGGCCGCCCTGTGCTCACGGCCGCTCTCGGCCTCCCCGACGACCGGGACCCTCTTTCCCTGGCCGCTTCCTGCGATATCCTGGTGCTCCCCCTGCCCCTCACCCGGGAGGGGAAGACCCTGCACGCCCCGCTGGCGACCGCTCCCGTCCCCCTTTCAGAGGACCTGGCCGCTGCCCTGGCGGGGAAGACCCTCCTGGGGGGAGGCCTGTTCTCCCTGGCAAAAGCCCCGCCCGCCTGGCAGGCCCTCTCCTTCACCGACTACTCCGCCGACGAGGCCTTCCTGCAGGGCAACGCCGTTCTCACCGCCCGCACCGCCCTCCCGGAGCTCCTGCTCCACACCCCCGGGGGCCTTCCCGGGGCGGAGGTCCTCCTCCTGGGCTGGGGCCGCATCGCCCGGGCCCTGGCTCCCCTTTTGGAGAGCCTGGGCGCCTCCGTCACCTGTGTTGCCCGCCGCCCGGAGGCCCGTCTGGCCATTGCCCGGGCAGGCTTCGCCCCGGCGGACTTCTCCATTGCCCGCCCCTTCCACGCCCTGATCAATACCGTTCCTGCCCCGGCGGTGGGGGAGGCCCTGCTCTCCCGCCAGTCCCCCGAGACCCTTCTCCTGGAGCTGGCCTCAGCCCCCGGGGGCTTTGACCGTTCCGCTGCCGCCGCCCTGGGCCTTCCCATCCACGACGCCCCCGGCCTCCCCGGGAAGCGTGCCCCTCGGGCGGCGGCCCGCCTGCTGTATTCTACCCTGGAAAGGATGATCCCATGACCTCCCTTGCCTTTGCCTGCTGCGGCTCCTTCTGCACCCTGGCCCAGGCCCTGGACCAGATGGAAGCCCTGGCCGCGGACTATTCCATCCTGCCCATCTTCTCCCAGAACGTGGCCTCCACCGATACCCGCTTCGGCCCCGCCCGGGAGTTCCTGGCCCGGGCCGAGGCCATTGCCGGCCGCTCGGTGGCCCGCACCCTCCCGGAGGTGGAGCCCCTGGGCCCCCGCCGCCTGGTGGACGCCCTGGTGGTCTGCCCCTGCACCGGCAACACCCTGTCCAAGATCGCCCTGGGTCTCACCGACGGCCCCGTGCCCCTGGCGGTGAAATCCTGCCTCCGGG
>ERZ842401.5836-NODE-5836-length-13429-cov-4.741214_pt1 | contig 13429 bp, 18 predicted proteins | sample MGYA00521270_ERZ842401 | MGnify/ENA primary metagenome ERZ842401 (study PRJEB31892, sample SAMEA3878208) | bioreactor metagenome | biome: Moose rumen | place: Sweden | collected 2011-10 | study: EMG produced TPA metagenomics assembly of the PRJEB12797 data set... | reverse complement strand
GAGAACCAGCCCCAGCACCGCGCCGCCGCCGGCAAGTACCTCTCTTTCCTGGGCGTGAAGATCGACGACAAGCTCAACGAGGAGATGGTCCACGGCAAGGAGGGCCTGATCTCCACGCCGGACAGCTCCATGCAGGTCTGGGTCATCCCCACCAACGAGGAGCTGGTCATCGCCAGGGATACCAAGGCCCTGGTGGAAGCGATGTAATCGCTGAACACCACTTGGTATCCCAGGATACACAAGGCGCTCGTCGAGGCCATGTGATCTCCATCTATTGCACCGAAAGCCCTGCCGGTCCTCGGCGGGGCTTTTTGCTGCGCAGAAAAGGCCCGGTCCCTGTACCCCCAGAGACCGGGCCTTGCCGCTTCTTCCTTACCGCTGCACGTCGATGATTACCTTCATGGTGCTCTCTCGGTTGTCGTCGATGTAGTGGTACGCCTCCAGGTAGTCCTGGAAAGCAAACTTCTTGGAGATCAGGGGCTTCAGCTGCACCTTGCCCTCCTCCACCAGCTGGATGGCGGTGAGGTAATCCTCATTCCGGTACATCATGGAGGTGTTCAGGTCCAGCTCGTGGTCGTTGAGCACTGCCAGGTCCACGCTGGCCCGCTTGCCGAACACCGCCACCAGAATGATGGTGCTCCCCTTCCGGGCGTTCTGGATGGCCTGGTCCATGGTGATATCGCTCCCGGCGCACTCATAGATCACGTCGGCCTTGTCCGGCCCGAAGGTCTCCACAAAGGCCTGGGCGAAGTCCGCCGTCCGGGTGTTCACCGCCACGTCCACGCCCACCTCCCGGGCCTTGGCCAGCCGGATATCGCTGATATCGGTGATCATCACCTTTCGCGCCCCCAGACCCTTGGCCACCTGGGCAGTGAGGATGCCGATGGGCCCGGCCCCCAGCACGCAGATATCCTTGCCGTTCACGTCCCCGGCCTGGCGCACGGCGTGCACCGCCACCGCCAAGGGCTCGATCATGGCGCCCTCCTCCAGGGTCATCTCCTCGGGCAGAGGGGTCACCTTCCCGGCGTCCACCGCGAAATACTCCGAGGCCGTCCCCGTGGTCTGGAAGCCCATGACCTTCAGCTTCTCACACAGGTTATACTTGCCGTGGCGGCAGGGGTAGCACTCCCCGCACACCACCTGGGGCTGAATGGTCACCTTCTGCCCCACGGCAAAGCCCGTGACCCCCTCCCCCAGCTTTTCAATGAGCCCGGACACCTCATGGCCCTGGGTCACGGGGTAGCTGGTAAAGGGGTGGGTCCCGTGGTACACGTGGATGTCGCTGCCGCACACCCCGATGTTCATGATCTTCACCAGGACCTCCCCGGCCTGGGGCTCCGGGGTGGGCACCTCCCGGAAAATGATCTTTCCCGGTGCTGTCATCACTTGCTGGATCATTTGCCGCTCCTCCTTTTTGGCGCTTCCCGCGCTACTCTGAGTGGAGTATACCATACCCCTCTCCCCTTTTCCACTCCCTCCTCTCTTTTTTCCCGGAAAAACCCTGGCTATTCCCTGCCGGATGTGCTATCATGCTCTTGAGCTCGTATAAGGAGGAGATGCAGATGAAAAAGATCAACTGGAACCAGCACTGGACCGTTCAGCCCGGGGTGCCGGACCCCTTCGGGGCGCTCTTCGGCAACGCCCCACAGCCCCGGCCCGTCACCCTGCCCCAGGATGAAATGATTCTGGAGGACCGGGACCCGGCCTGCCCCAGCGCCGGCCAGACCGGCTTCTATCCGGTGAAGTCCTACACCTATGAGAAGACCTTCTTCGCCCCGGAGGATTGGCGCCAAAAGCGCACTGTGGCGGAGTTCGAGGGCGTCATGGCCCGGGCCATGGTGTACCTCAATGGGGAGTTTATCACCACCAACCGCTACGGCTATTCCCAGTTCTACGCCGAGCTGAACAGCCGCCTGCGCTACGGCCAGGAGAACACCCTCCAAGTGCTGGCCCTGGGCAGCGAGCGGGAGTCCCGCTGGTACCCCGGCGCCGGCATTTACCGGGACGTAGTCCTCTGGCAGGGGGACCTGGTCTCTCTGGAGCCCGCCGGCGTCCGTCTCACCACGGAGCGCCTGGAGGAGGGCTACGCCGTGGTCTCCGCGGAGGTCCTGCTCCGCAACGCCGGCCTGGAGGCTCACACCGTCCAGCTCCGTCTGGCGCTGGTCGGCCCGGACGGCAAGGAGGCCGCCTCCTTCACCAACAAGGTCTCCCTCCTGGCCACGGAGCAGGTCCGCTCCCACGGCAAGCTCTATGTGGACGCCCCCGCCCTCTGGAGCCCTGACAGCCCCAGCCTCTACCGCTGGGTGGCCACCCTCACCGAAGACGGCGCCGAGCTGGACCGGGCCGAGGGCACCTTCGGCGTCCGCACCGTCACCGCCGACGCCCGTGGCGGCCTGCGCATCAACGGCGTGGAGACCAAGCTCCGGGGCGCCTGCATCCACCACGATAACGGCGTCATCGGCGCCACCACTTTGGCCGACGCCGAGGAGTTCCGGGTACGCCGCCTGAAGGAGGCCGGCTTCAACGCCATCCGCTCCGCCCACCACCCCGCCGGCAAGGCCTTGCTGGATTGCTGCGACCGCCTGGGCGTCCTGGTGATGGACGAGCTCAGCGACATGTGGGCCCACCCCAAAAACACCGGAGACTACTTCCCTGGACTTCACCGGCGAGTGGGAGACCACCATCGCCCGCATCGTGGAGAAGGATATCAACCACCCCAGCGTCATCCTTTACAGCCTTGGCAACGAGATCCCCGAGATCGGCAGCCGCTCCGGCGGCCGCCTGAACCGGGACCTGGCCAACACCTTCCGCTCTCTCGACCCCTCCCGGCTGGTCACCGGGGCCTTGAACGGCTTCCTGGCCATGGCCGACAACCTGGCGGAGATGGCCAGCGTCATCGCCGGGGAGATCGAGTCCCGAAAGCCCCAGGAGGAGGCCGCCGGCAGCGAGGCCCTCAACGCTGCCATGAGCAAAATGAGTTACGAGCGCATGGATTCCTTCTCCACCAACCCCACCCTGGGCGAGGCCCTGGAGGAGCCCAGCTGCGAGCTGGACGTGGTGGGTTACAACTACCTCACCGCCCGGCATGAGCTGGAAGCCCAGCTCCACCCGGAGCGGGTGGTGGTGGGCAGCGAGACCTACCCCACGGAGATCGGCCGCCTGTGGCCCATCGTGGAGGGCAACATCCACGTCATCGGGGACTTCACCTGGACCGGCTACGACTACCTGGGAGAGGCCGGCATCGGCTGCTACCACTACCAGCCGGAGCGCAAGGAGCAGGGCTGGTTCCCGGACCGCCTGGCCTACTGCGGGGATATCGACCTTAACGGAAACCGCCGCCCGGTGAGCTACCTCCGGGAGGTGGCCTACGGCCTGCGGAAGGCCCCCTACATCGCCGTGGAGCGCCTGGACCGCTACGGCCAGCCCGACAACACCAACGACTGGAAGTATTTCGACTCCCTGGCCAGCTGGACCTGGCCCGGCTTTGAGGGCAAGCCCGCTATCCTCCACGTCTTCTCTCCCGACGACGAGGTAGAGCTCTTCCTCAACGGCCAGTCCCTGGGCCGCAAGCCCGCCGGGGCTGCCGTCCGCTTTGACACTGCTTTCCAGATCACCTACCAGCCCGGCACTTTGGAGGCCGTGGCCTATTCCGCCGGCCGGGAGACCTCCCGCTTCGCCCTGCGCACCGCAGGCGCCCCGGCCAAGCTGGCCGTCACCCCCAGCAAAACAGAGCTGACCGCCGGCGGCCAGTCCCTGGCCCTCCTCACCGTGGAGCTCCTGGACGAAGCCGGTCTCCTCCACTGCCGGGAGAGCAAGGACGTCACCGTTGAGATCGACGGCCCCGCCGTGCTGGCAGGCTTCGGCTCCGCCGCCCCCCAGACCGAGGGCAGCTACCAATCTCCCACCCAGCCCACCTACGACGGCCGGGTGATGGCCGCCCTGCGCTCCACGGAGGAGTCCGGACAGGTCACGGTACGCTTCACCGCCCCCGGCTGCGCCCCGTCGGAGGTCCGCCTCACCGTCGCCCCGTAATGATCCCCTCACGCCCTTCCTGATCGACTATCATCCACAAACACAAGAAGAGATGGCCGAATGGTCATCTCTTCTTTCATGGTTGGGCCGGCGACCCCTCTCCGTCCGCCGGCTCTCTCCCCGCTGGACTTCAAGACACAAGCACCTGGCCAGCCGAAAATCCACGGGCTAAAAACGTGCCACCGGCATATTTTCTTGACGAGCCGACCCTCTCGGGTCCGAATCCCGCAATCCAAAACAAAAAACCGGCCAGCCCGCCCTCCGGGCGAACTGTCCGATTTTTGTCTTACCCGTGCAAAAATGATACCATCGGGATGAAAGGCTAGGTTTTATGCGGGTTTGCAGGGCCGTCATTTGATCCCGTACGAAAACGATAACATAAACCGATCCTCGTTGCAAGAACAGGCGTTATATTTTCAGCCCTTTTTTCTTGCCGTTCATAAAAGTCACTTCCAGATACTTAGGAAATGCTTTAATTTGCTGTATCGTTTTTCTAATGTAGTAGTCATCATATTCAATTAGCCAGTGCCCATCACGATCACTCATTTCACCAATGATTTGACTCCTAAGTTCCTCACTCAACGATCTTATCATATTTAACTGGTGAGTTTTCCATTCAGTAGCAGCATCATTGGACGTACTCAATTCGTATTCTCGATTGGATAAGTCGGCCAGTTGGTACAGTTGCTGGCTGCTTACACTGGACATTCCGCCATGCGAACTCTGGATAGTTATTGTCTTTGGCAGCTTTTTCTGTAAATAATTCTCCAAAGTCGCAATCATCAATGCTTGATGTAACTCTGTTTCTCTTATATATCTGGAGTGTGGACAATTTGAGGCTTTTTCAAAATGCGCACTGCAACTCCAGTACACAATTGTCTTTCCTCGGGCCGTGTGAGATATTCTACGGTAGTTGTTCTCACAAAGGCCACAAGTCATCCTTTCTGTCAGCGCAAATTTCCCTCTGTAACCACTCTTCTGAAGGTTGGTTGAAAGGCCGTCGCTAACTATTTTTCGTCGAGCGATCTCCTTTTGTATGGAGGAAAATTCCTCCCTTGTGAATATGGGAGGAATTGATTCTTTCATGATAAAGATTGGATGCTGTCCTTCGTTCTTTTTCTGCTTAGAAAAAACGCTCTCCTTGTATGTCTTTCCGTATACGATGTCACCTCTGTAGTTAATGTTCGTCAGGATTGTGGAAATCGTGCCTGTCCTCCACTCCGATTTTCCCCTCGGTGTAGGAATGCTCCTCCGAGTTAGCTCCTTAGCTATGGCGGAGCAAGATGCTCCGTCTAGAAAGCAGGCTGCAATATATCGTATCACCGTCGCTTGCTTCTCATCAATGGCCACCTCTCCATTTTCATCGGATTTATACCCATAAACGCGATCCGGAGCAAAGGAAGCCTCTCCCAGTTCATGTTTCTTCTGATTGCCCCAAATGATGTTTTCCCTCATCACCTCAGACTCCGATTGGCTAAATGCACTGTGGAAAGCCAACATCATTTCGGAATTCATCGTTCTTGTATCAATGGACTGTTCTTCAAATATAATCCCTATCCCAAGAGATTTCACATGGCGTACTGTAGCTATTACATCAACAATGTTCCGTCCAAATCTTGCTACAGATTTTACCAGGATCAGATCAATTTTCCCCTTGTTACAGTCCGCTATCATCCGTTGAAAATTCTCTCGGTGCTTCATGGAGGTCCCTGAAATGCCCTTATCAGCATAGATCCCAACAAATATCCAATCAGGGTTTTTGCCGATCTTCTCTCGATAATATGCTGTTTGAGTATCCAGACTGTGAATCTGTTCATCTTTTTCGGAACTGACCCTGCAATAGGCGGCCACCCTAGTTTTCTTTTTCGGCGCAGGCAAATCATCAACATTTTCCTCTATTGAGGGTATTTTAATGACCTGCTCTTGGGGAATCTTAATCTTCACGTTATCACCCTCAGATGGCTCATGGAGTGCCTTTCTGTAGACGACAACATATCACACTTGGCAAAGAATATCTAGTATTTTTTTGTGGTCCATACCACTTTGTTGTAGACGGCCCAGCCTTCAAATTCGTCGGCGTCCATCGGAATGCCGGCGACGAAAAAGCACCTCATTGTCTCCTGCGGTGAGCGTTACCGTCGAAAACAGCACCGCCATGATTCACCTAAAAAAGAAAAGCCCAAAGTCATCCTCGTTGACTCTGGACTTCTTTCTTTTGTATGCTCTGGGGTTTTCCGGCCGGCGGGTGGTGGGATTTAGGCCGCCCCAGGTGCCTCGCCGCTGCCGGTTCAGCTCTCGCTGTTTCTTTTTGGAGAGCTTTGCGTAGGGGGTATGTTTCGTCATCGTTTCACCTCATTTGTACTTGGTCAGGCTGTGCTTCAGTGTTCAAAATCCACGAACGCCACGGCTGTCAGCTTTTTCTTTTAAATAACTTTCCCTCGTTCCTTTCTGAAAGTGTCTTGATTCTACCGCATTTTCGCGGGAAAAGCAACAGAAGAGGCTCACCCGGCCTCCCCTGTGCTTTCCCTCCCCCCCTATTCCCCTGTTCCTGTGAGGAACAGCACGTACTCTCCGTCCATGATCTCCACGGCAAGCTGGTGGCCAGAGCGGAGTGCCTCTATCTGTTCAGTGGTCAAGATGGCTCTCTGGCTGCCGTAGCGGTGGCCAAATTCGTCTCTGGCCTCCTGCCCTGCCGGGAGGATTGTTATTTCAGGCTTGGCGTCGTGAGCAAACGTACCGGTAATAAAGCTACTGCTCATGCTTTTCTTTCACCTCCTCATCCTCAATGATCAGCAGATTCATTTGCCCGCTGTTGGCGGTGCTGGCGTCAATGGCGAGGATACCGTCCTCAAAGTAGGGGCCGAAATCAGCGCCCTCGCCAGACTCGCCGCCCTTTCCCTCATACTTGCTATGACCATAGCTGGTGTGATAGTGCCCGCATACTACTGTTTTGCCGGGCACCCACACCTGTTGCACAGCATCCATTCCGTTGATCCAGCGGGCATCCTGCCAGAGCCGATCTTCGGCATCTCGCCAGTTTTCAATGAAAGAATAGGATCCGTTGTGCTCCCGCAAACAGGGGATCCATCCATGGACGAACACAAAGCTCTGGGTTTCAAAGTAGTTTCGGGTGGCCGGGATAATGACCTTATTGAAGGGCGAGGCTGCGGCTCGGCGGCAGAAATCGTCCATGTCCTCCCATGCCTCTCGGCGGCTCATGCCGGTCAGAGCCAGGGCGGTATCGTAGGTACCGTTCTGACGATGGTGGCTCCGGGGATACCCGCCGTCCTCATAGATTAGCTCCCGGAACAGATCCTCATGATTTCCCCGCACTAGAATCACTTGATCCTCCTGGAGCATCCGGAGGATAAACTGCTGCATCTCCCTGGGCTCCGGTCCTCGGTCAAACAGGTCACCCAAAATCATGAGCTTGTGGGGTTCCGAGTCGGTGAAAAAGCCCGCATCCTCCAATCTGCTTTGGAGCAGACTGGTGAAGCTGTGAACATCCGACGTCACATAGTATTTCATCAGGATCACCTCCTTTAGCCACACACTTTACCACAACGGTTCAGCAATGTCTATGATTGCTTTCAGGTCACTCTCATGCCCTGCTCCTCCGGGCCGGTGATATTCACATAATCGGAGATCACGCCCAGGGCCTGGTCGTAGCTCTGGCACTCCCGATGGATTCGCCGGAGCATCTCATCGGCCTCGGCTTGCTGACCGTTCTGCCGGAGAGCCCTGGCGGCAAGGCCCATGAGATTGTAAATGTTGCCATCCTGGCCGATGAGCTCGCAGTCCGGCTTCTGTCGGTGGAGAAATCCCCCAAGCCGGTTGTCCACGTAGTCGGAAAGCCAGGTGCCGCCGAACGTCGCGTGGGTCTGGAGCCGCCACATTGCCAGCTTGCCCAGATTCATAGGCGTTCCCATCAAGTGAAACAGCAGGCAGGTCGTATCGCCATGCTGAAAGGTTGAAACATCTTTCAGCTTGGCTCCATGGAGCAGGATGCCCGCCACTGTCAGTTCATGGTTGATGCCGTCCACCCACTCTTGCAGGTCTCCACCGCAGCCCTGTAAAACTAATCCTTCCTGGCCCTCCATGTTCCGAAGGTCTTCGTCCTGAATCTTTCTGATCTCAATACTCACTGATTTTTCTCCAATCTATTTGTATTTCTTCAGGTTCTTTTCAGGTTATGCCTTTATACTAAGGCCATAACAAACGAGTACAAGATACTTTCATCTTCTTCATATCACTCCTAAGAGAAAAGCCGGGGCGCAAGCCTCGGCGTTCTCTTTTCTCTCATGAAAAAGGCAGCCGGAGGCACTTCCCTCTAACTGCCTTTTGCTTCTTTCAAGATCAAGCTACAGTTTGATGGACCATCAGGACAAACAGAGGCCATCTTCATGCTCCGTATAATACTGCTCCAGCCAGTCCATCCCATACGCGGTTCCGAAAGCCTCTAACACCAACGATTCGTCGATCCCCTGGAAACCCAATTCTCGTAAAGTCATCATCAGGTCTTCTGGAGAATGGATTTCTTTCATCTTTACGATGGAGGCCACGTCCTTGATGTCCTCCCTTCGCATACTCTGCAGTTTCATCCCTGCAACATACTCCAGAGGCGCAATCAGTACACGAAGATTTGGGTAGTCGTATGCGACCTCACAAATCTGTTCGTCCGGTACTACATTTACATTTTGGACACTGTTATTGAGCCACAACTCGTCCTCTGTGTTGATTCCAAATTGCTCTCCAACTGCACGAATGGCTTCTTTAACCTTGGCTGACTCCTGAAAAAAGGCGTCCACGTCATGGGTCGCTCTGATTCCAAAATGCTCGAGGACAAATCCCCCCACACAAATCAGTGTCAAGCGTTCTCCCATCTGGCCCAGCAGTTTATCCAGTGCTTGGAACCATTCCTTCTCCTTGTTATGCTCTTCCATGTCGTTTTAACAACTCCTTTACCATGGGCGTTTGGGTTCTATGGTTCCTCTCTGATACACGCCGATTGGTCACGGTGCCCGGCATCACAGCTCTCTTAAGGGTGACGATTTGAAACATGGAGAGGTCACCGCTTTCAATCAGCTCACGGACCTGTTCTTGGGTGAGCCGAATGCGATTCCCATCCACGATCTTGCGCAGATAGCGGAACCACAACTCGGCATTATTCCAGCTTCTTTGGGCTCCGATCCTCATATACTGAACCACAGCTTTGCCCTCCCTTCCAAGATGCTGAATCTGCATCAGTCAAAGCGGATCGCTTTCACAGCCTTTTCTCTCATTTCAGTATACACAAGAAAACGGTATGATTCAAGCCTTCGCCGCAAGATTACTTGAGGTTACCAGCCATTAAAATCAATTTGCAGGGTCCAAGTTTTACACTTGGCCACCCCGCAAATTGATTTTTTTATTCTTTTGCCCAGAAAGGAGGATAGCATGGCGTGCTACCGATACCTGCGCTTGGATGAGCGCCAACGCATCCAGCGGATGTGGGAGGCGGGCAACACGGTCAAAGAAATAGCCGAACAGCTCAAAGTGCCGCTCTCTACCATGTACGCTGAGATCAAGCGGGGCCAGGACCAAAAAACCCGCCTCCCGGACCAGCGGCTCAAGTATGACGCTGAACTGGCCCAGCTCACGGTGCAACGGTCCTTTGAGCGGAGGGGCCGGAAAGCTGCCGGGGCACTCACCCGCTAAAGCACCACCATTTCAAACCAAGGAGGAACAAGCCCCATGAGCAAGCCCATCACGCTCAAATGCAAGAGCACGGCGGAGTGCACTGGTGTCATCCGGCTCTCCCCGGAGGCGGAGCTGGTAGTGCGCCGCCTCAAAGCAAAGACCAATCTTTCCACTAAGGCCATCGTCAGCAGCATCCTGCTCCAAGCGGAAAACCTCATTGAAATTGAGCCCGCTGAGGATGAGGACGATGAGGACTAACAAGGAGGATACCTGACATGAAAACCCCTGTTTTGAACATCGCACCCGGCAAGGTCATCAATTTCCACGGTGAGCCCTGCCTTGTCCTGGAGCACCGGGCGGACGGCACCCTGCTCCTCAACACCAATCAGATTGAGAGGGCCTTTGGCACCTCCAATGACTTTGCCGCTTCTGAGCTGATGCACCACCTCAACAGCGCCTACTTGGACAGCTTGACGGAGGGCAACCCCGATGAGATCATCACCCGCACCGTGGACCTCACTGCCGTCAATGGCAGCAAGCAGTATGGCACGCACAACTGCAAGGTGGCCCCGCTGACCTTGGATGAGGTCCGCAAGTACCATGACATCCTGCCCAAGCCGGAGAGCTTTGAGTGGCTGGCCACGCCCTGGAGCACGCCCAAGGTGGACGATGATAAGACCTGGGTGGCGGGCTTGCTCTCCAATGGCAATGTCAGCAACGGCCGCTGCTCCTTCTCCTACGGGTCCCGCCCCGCTTTCCTCATTCCCTCCAGCTTTGCTGTGGAGGATGACAGCAACCCTCTGGAGCAGTACACCACGGATGAGCTGATTGCGGAGCTTTACCGCCGCACCATCAAGTAAGGAGAGCGCCATGACCACCCAAGAAATGGAGGCCCGCCGCTACTCCCGCAAGTGCAGACGGCTCCGCCGCCAGCGGCAGAAAAAGTTAATAGGCATCGCCGCCGTCATCCTTTTTGTGCTGTGCGTGTCCGTTTTTATCGCCACTGGCCAGCGCAGCGCCAAGGTGGAGCCGGTGCCCACGCCCGCACCCACACCCGCATCCACGCCTGCACCCATGCACACGGAAATGGCTCCGGAGAGCCCCCAGACGGAGGCTGTGCAAGAGCCTGAGCCTGAGGACACCCCGGAGCCGGTGCAGTGGCGTGATGACATCGTGAGCAACGGGCGGCTCCTGAGCCATGAGGAGCAGGAGCTCATGCAGAAATACTGTGAGGAGTACAGTGTGCCCTATGCCTTGGGGCTTGCTATGGCGGAGGTTGAAAGCCACTTTGACCCGGAGGCTGTCAGCAAGGGCGGTGACTATGGGCTCATGCAGATCAACCCCATCAATCATGCCTGGCTCTTGGAGCAGGGCATTGATGTCCACACGCACGCTGGCAACATTGAGGCTGGCATCTACATCATCTCCGGGCATCTGACCCGATACAACGGAGATATGGCCAAAGCGCTGATGGCCTACAACAATGGCCCCACGGGAGCCAAAAAGCTGTGGGATGCCGGTGTCTATGAAACAGACTACACCCGCAAAGTGCTGACCGCCTATGACCACTGGACCGCTCTATTGGAGGAATAACACCATGCCGTACTACCGCACCTGTCCCGATTGCGGCGCACACCTTGACCCCGGTGAGCGCTGCGACTGTCACGATGAAAACACCACTAACAAGGAGGATTATACACATGATGGAAATGAAAATCAAGGTTGAGGCTCCTGATCTGGCCGCCGCCATTGAGAAACTGGCCGTTGCTATCACGCCTCTGGACCCCAGCCTCTTGGCTGCCGCCCCTCAGACCACCGGCACCCAGGGCACTCCCGCTCAGGCTCCGGCTCCCGCTCCGGCCCCCGCCGCTGCTCAGGCCCCTGCCGCCCCGCCCGTGGTCCCTATCCCCACCACTGCCCCCGTGGGTGCCCCTGGGACTGCCCCTGCTCAGGCCCCTGCTAACCCCGCTCCTGCGGCACCTGCGGCGGCCCCGGCACCGGCACCGGCTGTGCCCGTCACCGCCGCCCCCACCTATGACCTCAACGCCATTGCCCAGGCGGGCTCTGCGCTGGTCACCGCTGGCAAGATGGAGCCCCTGCTGGCCCTGCTGAACAAGTACGGCGTGGCCGCCATCACCCAGCTCAAGCCTGAGCAGTACGGCAGTTTTGTCACGGAGCTGCGGGCGCTGGGCGCTCAGATTTAAGGAGGTGCCCCATGCCCCCTGAGAAACACGCATTGCTTTCTGCGTCATCGGCCAACCGCTGGATGATGTGCACAGCCTCCGCTCGTTTTGAGGAGGGGCTGCCGGAGAGCACCAGCGCCTATGCGGAGGAGGGCCGCCTTGCCCACGCCATTGCGGAGCTCAAGACCCTCAAGAAATTCACCCCGATGTCCGGCAGGACCTACACCACCCGCCTCAACAAGCTCAAGAAAGAGCCCAGCTATGACCCTGAGATGGACAAGCACACGGACCTCTATATTGAGCATCTTGTGGAGCAAGCCATGCTTTACGACACCACCCCCACGGTGGCGGCAGAGATCATGGTGGAGTTTGGGGACTATGTGCCGGAGGGCTTTGGCACCTGTGACAACACCATGATAGGCGGGGACACCCTCAGCATCACCGATTTTAAGTATGGCAAGGGCGTGCCGGTGTCCGCACAGAATAACCCCCAGATGCGGCTCTATGCCCTGGGTGCCCTCAAGCGCTACTCCCCGGTGTACGGGGACACCATCAAGAAAGTCCGCATGAGCATTGACCAGCCCCGCCTTGACAGCTACACCACGGAGGAGATCACGGTGGAGGAGCTGCTGGCATGGGGTGAGAACATCAAGCCCATCGCTTTCAAAGCCTTTGCTGGCCTTGGGGAGTTTATCCCCGGAGAGCACTGCCGCTTTTGCCGTGGCAAGGCTCAGTGCCGTGCCCGTGCCGGTGTCAACACCGCCTTGGAGGACTTCAAGGACTGCATCCCGCTTGGAGCCTCACCCGCCATGCAAGCGGACTTTGATGCCACCGGCTTTAAGCCCAGCAACATGCTGACTGATGCTGAGGTGGGTGATCTGCTCATCCGTGGCCAGCAGCTCATCCAGTGGTACAAGGACCTGGAGGAGTACGCCACCAAGACCCTGCTGGATGGCAAGCCCATTGAGGGCTGGAAACTGGTGGCGGGCCGGAGTAACCGCACCTTTACAGACCAGGATGCCGCCCTTGCTGCTGTCATCGCCGCTGGCTATGATGAGGCCCTTGTCTATGAGCGCAAGCCCAAGACCCTCACGGAGCTGGAGAAACTGATGGGCAAGGCAGACTTTGCGGCCAAGATCGGCAGCTTTGTGGTCAAGCCCCTGGGCAAGCCCACGCTGGCGCTGGCCACAGACAAGCGGGAGCCCTACAACCCCGCCGCTGCTGACTTTGCCGGGGTGAGCTCCGATGGCTGACACCATCCATTTCTCCTACTTCACCGCCTCCTATGACATCTACCTGGCCAACCTGCATGAGCTGCCTGTCAGCAACATCCGCAAGCTGGTCAAGTGGATGCTCTCGGAGCCGGATGACAATGAGGATGCCATCCGCACCATGGATGCCTACATCCCGGAGCATGTGGCGGAGCTCAAGGCCAAGGCGGATGCCGCCAGCATCGCATACAAGCAGTTTTTCCACAAGGTCCTCAACCCCAAGCGCCGCCCGCTCACGGATGCCCAAAAGCTCCAGGCCAAAAT
>ERZ842401.5835-NODE-5835-length-13430-cov-8.708860_pt1 | contig 13430 bp, 7 predicted proteins | sample MGYA00521270_ERZ842401 | MGnify/ENA primary metagenome ERZ842401 (study PRJEB31892, sample SAMEA3878208) | bioreactor metagenome | biome: Moose rumen | place: Sweden | collected 2011-10 | study: EMG produced TPA metagenomics assembly of the PRJEB12797 data set... | reverse complement strand
GGCCTTCCGTTTCCGGGTGATGGAGTGGTTCTCCCCTTTTATCACATGCAGCGAAGCCTGTTCTCCATAGGTTTCCAGCAACCCTTCACTGCACCGCAAAGGGACGAACCCGGTCCTTGGAACCGTGCAGAATATTTCCACACCGCCATGGCATCGGCTGATTATCCTTACTGGAGAAAATCCCGTGCATAAGGATAACCACCGGACAGGGGTCACAGCAAGAAACAAAGCAGCCATAAGCAGGACTGTCATCATTACCATTTCCATACGAGATGTTATTTGCATTACCAGGACGTTAAGATACAGATTTGTGGCGAACACAAAAAAAGAGGCCGACCGGAAGGTCAGCCCCTGCACGAAAGGGTCTCTTGTGAATTACTTCACCTCGATGACGACGCAGCGGTTCTTGGCCGGGGTGTCGAAGACGTTCTTGGTGTCACCGTTGGCAACGGTCTCGATGTTGGAAGCGGAAGCACCAAACTTGTTGACAAGGAGGTTTTTCACGGTCTCGACGCGCTGCTCGGAGAGCTTCTGGTTGCCGCGGGCGGTGCCGGTCTGCTTGTCGGCGGAGCCGGTGAGCACGAGCTGGGTGTCACCATTCACGACATTGCCGGCGAAGTACTCGAGGTGGGCCTGCTCACGCTGGGAGAGTTTGGCGGAACCGAGGTCGAAGTAAACGGTAGCCGGAGAAGCGACCTTTGCCTCAACGGCGGTAAAGCGACCGTTCTGGAACAGATAGGTCTGGCCGTCGACGAGGTTCTTGAACGGAGCAAGCTCGCTCTCAAGGGAAGCGATCTTGTTCTTCAACTCAGCGTTCTCACGCTCAAGGGCGGCGACCTGGTTCTTCAAGGCATTGTACTGGTCGGTGGTGAAGGGGACGGGAACAACGACCGGAGTGATGGAGGTGTGGCGGTCGAAGTTGGTCTTGCCAAGGTTGAAGGCGAGGCCGGCGGTAGCGCTAGGGAAGATGATCAGACGACCGGCGTTGTTGGTGTAAGCTGCAGCGCGGCCAACGAGAGCCATGAGGTCGAGGGTGATGTTCACGCGGTTGGAAAGACGGAAAGTGTTGTACAGACCGGCACCGGCGGCATACTCAAGATTGTTCTTGGCACCCTTGGCGAACGGGTTGCGGTTGTTGCTGACATCGAGCACACCCATGGTAGCATAGGGAGCGATGTTCCAGAAACGGGTCTCTTTGTAACCGGCGAAGCTGTTGATCATGTTCCACATCACGTCACCGTGGATGTAGTTGAAGCCGAAGCTCTGACCAGCCTTGACACCCTGAGCGGTGAGACCGAGCTTGGTGTTGTTCCAGAAGCCATGCCAGCCGGCGCGGAGACCGATGGCGGGGGTGAACCACTTACCTACATTGATATCGGTAGCAAGACCGATGTTGCCCCAGGTCTTGGGAGTACGGGCGGAGGGAGCGACGGAGTTGATACCGGCGCCAACACCGATCCAGATGTTGTCGAAGGCCTTGTTGGTCTCGTAAGCACCACGGACAACCTTGCCGTTCTCATCGCGGTTCGCATTCTCCTGAGCGTTTGCGTTCAGAGAGAAAAGGAGGCTTGCAGCTGCAAGAGCTCCGAGAATTGTTTTGATACCTTTCATAATTTAGTATAAAATTTAAACGTTTTTCAAAGGTCTTTCTAACAGGGCACACTTACCCTATTAGGGCTAATCATCGGCAAAATTAAGCATAATTTCTTTAGTTAACAAACTTTTCAACAAATTTTTAAATTTTTTGAAAGACTTGTATCTTTGCATTTCAATCCATTCATGCCGTGAAATTCAAGTTAAAATCGGATTACCGGCCTTCGGGCGACCAGCCGGAAGCCATCAACTCCCTGTGCGATGCCCTGCAGCAGGGCGTGCAGGACGTTACGCTCCTGGGGGTGACGGGCTCCGGGAAAACCTTCACCATGGCCAACGTAATCGAGCGCCTGCAGCGTCCTGCCCTCATTTTAAGCCATAACAAAACCCTCGCCGCCCAGCTCTACGGCGAGTTCAAGGCCTTTTTCCCCGAGAACGCAGTGGAATATTTCGTCTCCTATTACGACTACTATCAGCCGGAGGCCTACATTCCCACCACCGACACCTATATAGAGAAAGACCTGAGCATCAACGACAAAATCGACGAACTTCGCGTCAGCGCCGCCTCGGCCCTGATGAGCGGCCGGAGGGACGTCATCGTCATCTCCTCGGTCTCCTGCCTGTACGGCATCGGCAATCCGGACGATTTCCACGACCAGACCGTCACCGTGCACAAGGGCGAGCAGATGTCCATGACCCGCCTCCTGTATAAGATCGTGGACGCCCTCTATTACCGCACTGAAACCGATTTCAAGCGGGGATCGTTCCGCGTGCGCGGCGACACGGTGGACATCTTCCTCGGAGGCGCCGACTACGCCGCCCGCATCGAATTCTTCGGGGACGAGGTGGACAGCATCTCCCTCATCGACCCGGTGACGGGCGCCGTCTTCGAAGAAATGGACAAGATCGACCTGTACCCCGCCAAGAACTTCGTCACTTCCAAGGAGAAGGGCGCCAAGGCGGTGAGCCAGATCCAGGACGACCTGGTGAAGCAGGTCGAATACTTCGAATCCATCGGGAAGTACCTGGAAGCCAAGCGCCTGAAGCAGCGCGTGGAATACGATATCGAGATGATCAAGGAGATGGGCTACTGTCCCGGCGTGGAGAACTACTCCCGCTATTTCGACGGCCGCAAGCCCGGGCAGCGTCCCTTCACCCTCATCGACTATTTCCCGGACGATTTCCTGGTGTTCATCGACGAGAGCCACGTCACCCTCCCCCAGATCCGGGCCATGTACGGCGGCGACCACTCCCGCAAGGAGACCCTGGTGGAATATGGATTCCGCCTCCCCGCCGCCAGTGACAACCGTCCCCTCACCTTCAACGAGTTCGAATCCGTCACCGGCCAGACCGTGTATGTAAGCGCCACGCCGGCCGATTACGAACTCCAGAAGAGCGAAGGCCTGGTGGTGGAGCAGATCGTACGGCCCACCGGCCTGCTGGATCCGCCCATTGAGGTACGCCCCACCAAGAACCAGGTGGACGACCTCATGGAGGAGATCCGCCAGCGGGCCGAAAGGGACGAGCGCGTGCTGGTGACCACCCTCACCAAGCGCATGGCCGAAGAGCTGGACAGCTACTTTCAGAAAACGGGCATCCGCTGCCGCTACATCCACTCCGACGTGGACACCGCCGAACGCGTGGAGATCATCGAAGACTTCAAGAACGGCCTCTTCGACGTGTTGATCGGCGTGAACCTCCTCCGCGAAGGCCTGGACATCCCTACCGTATCGCTGGTGGCCATCCTGGACGCCGACAAGGAAGGGTTCCTGCGCAGCGGCCGCGCCCTCACCCAGACCGCCGGCCGTGCCGCCCGCAACATCAACGGCCTGGTAATCATGTATGCCGATACCATCACCCAGTCCATGGACGAAACCATCCGGGAAACGGCCCGCCGGCGGGCCAAGCAGCAGGAATACAACAAACTGCACGGCATTACGCCCAAGCAGGTGCAGACCCGCGCCAACGTGCTCATGAGCGAACTGGTCACCTCCAAGGAAGACACCAACCACCTGAGCGGCTTCCTCAACCCTGCCCTGCAGAACAGCGTGACGGGCCACGTGAGCGCCCGGGATTCCGTCTCGGACCCCACCTATGTCCCCAGCGCCTCGGAACTGGGCAAGGGCGACATAAGCGTAGGCCTGGGCCACGACGCCGTGCGGGAAAGCACATCGGCCTATGTCGACGGCTATATCGCGGCCGACCTCGCCGCCGTGCTGCAGGATCCCGTGATCCGATCCATGTCCCGCGACCAGGTGGAGAAAGCCGCCGAAGAAGCCAAGCGCAAGATGCAGAAAGCCGCCGCCGACCTGGACTTCACCGCCGCCGCCCGTTACCGCGACGAAATGTGGGCCCTGCAGCAGTACCTGAAAGTCTGGAAAGACTAGACCCGGGTAACCTTGATTACGTGTTTCTGGATGCGAAGCTGGGAGAGCACCTTGTCCAGTTCCAGGTTGGAAGGGACGGAGAGTTTCATGGAAATCTCATAGGTGCCGCTGCGCTGGTTCTCATTCACGTTGAAGGAGCGGATAGAGGCCTTGAACTGGCTCACCACTTCCATCACTTTGTTAAGCACCGGACTCTCCAGGCCGGTCACCACCTTGATGCCAACCTGGAAAGTGCCGCTGGAGGGCGTATCGGCCCAACGGACCTTCTGGATGCGGTAAGGATAGAGTTCCAGCAGGCGCGAGGCGTTGGGACAGGTGATCCGGTGGATCTTGATGCCGGCCTCGCGGGTCACGAAGCCGAACACGTCGTCTCCGAACACCGGGTTGCAGCACTTGGCCATCTTATAGTCGATGCCCTTCACATCCTTGGCGTTGAGTACCAGGATATCGTCCTTGGAATCGTCCCTCCGGTGCGTCTCCCTGGTGCTCTGCGCCGCTTCGGCCGCTTCCTGGGCCTCCTGCCGGCGCTTCTCCTCCGACAGGATGAAATCCTTCACCACATTCACGTCCAGCGACTCGTCGCCTATCGCGGCATAGAAACTGGTGAGGGTGGGATACCCCTGCTTCTTGCGGAACTCCGTGAGCATGTCGTCCGGCAGTTCCAGTTTCCAGTTCCGCAGCCGGCGCTCCAGCAGTTCCTTTCCGTCGGCCGCACTGGAAAGCTCCTGCGCGGAGAGCGCCTGCTTCACCTTGGAACGGGCCTTGGAGCTCACCACCCAGCCCAGCCAGTCCTGATTGGGCCGCTGGTTGCGTGAGGTGAGGATCTCCACGGAATCGCCCGTGTTCAGCTTTTCCCGGATAGAGACCGCTTTCCCGTTCACTTTGGCTCCCACGCAGTGCGCGCCGATATTGGTATGGATGCCGAAGGCGAAATCCAGCACCGTGGCCCCCGCCGGCAGAATCCGGAGCTCCCCGGTGGGCGTAAAGACGAAAATTTCCTTGGAAGGGGGCTGGGGCAGGTCTTCCGGACCGTCCGTGTCGGGATGCTCCAGGGCAAAGCGCACGGAAGTGAGCCAGCGGGTCATCGCCTCCTCGCTCTTCACCCCCTTGTAGCTCCAGTGGCTGGCGAAGCCGTTCTCGGCCACATCGTCCATGCGGCGGGTGCGGATCTGCACCTCCACATAGGCACCGTCGCGGTTCTTCACCGTAATATGGAGGCTCTCGTAGCCGTTGGGCTTGGGATTGCTCACCCAGTCCCGCAGGCGGTTGGTATCGGCCTCGTATTCTTCGGTCACGAAAGAATAGACCCTCCAGCAGAGGTCTTTCTCCAGCTTGTGGTCTTCCCCGTCGCAGTCGATGATGAAACGGATGGCGAATACATCGAAAACGCCCTCGAAAGGCACCTTCTGCTTCACCATCTTGCACCAGATGGAATAGGCCGCCTTGGTGCGGATTTTCAATTTGTACTTGATGCCGGCCTCGTCCAGCTTGCTTTTGAGCGGTTCGATGAACTCCGCCATCAGCTTCTCCCGGTCCTTCTCCGTCGCCTTCAGCTTATTGGTGATGAGGCGGTACTGTTCCGGCTCGGCATAGCTCAGGTAGGTATCCTCCATCTCCCGCTTCATGTTGTAAAGGCCCAGCTGATGGGCCAGCGGGATATAGAGCATCAGCGTCTCCAGGATCTTCCGCTCGCGGGAGGTCTTGGGAAAAATCTTCAGGCTGCGCATCACCTCCAGCCGGTCGGCCAGCTTGAGCACGGTCACGCGCGGGTCGCGGGAATACTGGATGATCAGTTTCTTGTAATTCTCGGCCTCCAGGCGCGTGTCCTTGGGATTGATGGTGGATATCCTGTTCAGGCCTTCCACCATGGTGTACACGCTCTCATCGAAGTGCAGGCTCCTGATATCCAGGTCTTTCACCCGGGTTGCCTCGTGCAGGAACACCGCAGCCACGCACTCCGGAGGCAGGCCGATCTCATCGGCCACGATCCTGGCCACGGCAAGGGGATGGCCGATGAAGGGAGACCCGTCGCTGCGGACCTCCTCCTTGAGCGCCTCGGCCGCCACGTCATAGGCCCGCTGGATGAGCTGCCGGCCTTCGGGGCTGTATTGGGGAAAATCTACCGTGGTGCTAATCATCTGTTTTCAGTGTTTTATATACTCCCCCGCTCAAAAACGGGCAGAGGATTATTTGCAAAAATCTACGAATCAATCACTTCCCGCCACGCGAAGCATTCCGCTCATTCAGGGCACGCTGATAAGCGCGGGCATTGAGCAGGTGCTCGGCATAGCTGGAAGCGAACCGGTGGGAACCGTTGAAGGCCGGATCGGCGCAGAAGTACAGGTAATTGTGCGAATCGGGATGCAGCACGGCCTCCAGGCAAGTCTTGGGCGGACAGGAGATGGGGCCGGGCGGCAGGCCGAAGTTCCGATACGTATTGTAGGGAGAATCCACCTCCAGGTGGGAAAGCAGGATGCGGCGGAGCTGGTAGTCGAAGCAGAAGGCCACGGTGGGATCGGCCTGCAGTTTCATGCCTGTGCGGAGGCGGTTCAGGTACACGCCCGCAATCTTGGGCTGCTCGGGCACGTACTGCGTCTCTCCGTCCACGATGGAAGCCAGCACGCTCACCTCCTGGGGCGTAAGCCCCTGTTTCCGGGCCGATTCCTTCCGCTCGGGAGTCCACCAAGCATCGCATTCCCTGGCCAGGCGGTCCATGATCTCCCGCACCGAAGCGGTCCACTGCATCTGGTAGGTATCGGGAATCACGATGGTGAAAAGCTGCTTCGGGTCTATGCCGTAGCGCCGCAGCGAATCGGGATTGCGGACAAAACGTGCCACATCGGCCGAGTCCACCAGCATCTGCGTGCCGATTTTCCGGGCCAGGGAGGCCGGCGTCTTGATGGAACCGGAGAGGGTCAGGTTCACGGGCGTCTGCCAGCCCTTCCCCAGCATCCTGGCTACATACATGCTGCTGCAGGTAGAGTCTATGAGGTAATGGCCCACCTGCACATCGCTGAAACCGGCCATGGCCCTTCTCAGGCTGGCCGCCTTCCTGACATGGCCCGATCCGGCAAGCTGCTCCAGCACCAGGTCCCGGGTCATGCCCGGATAAACATAGACATCCATGGCTCCCGTGAAATTGGAAGCCTTCCGGTCGTACCACATCCGATACGCTTTGACACCCGCAAAAAGGAGCGCCAGGGTCGCCAGGGCAAGGCCTGTCCAGAGAATCGCTTTCCTGTTCATAGGCCTATCTGAGCTTGATTTCATCGCCTTCCCGGAGGGTGACCGTTCCGGAGAAGCCGTTCAGTTTCTTCACCGCGCTCTCCCTCAGGGCGAAGCGCTGGCAGATGTCGCGCAGCACTTCTCCGTCCTCGGCCACGATATACTTGTCCAGGCCCTTGGGTGCCGCCTTTTTCTTGGGCTGCAGGTAGACCACCGTTCCCGGTGCAAGGGCAGCCTCCTTGCTCAGGTCGTTGTAGCGCAGGATCTCCCGCAGGAACAGGTGGTAAGACTTGGCGATGGAACGGTAGGTCTCCCCTGCCGAGGCATACACGAACGGAACGCCGTTCTGGGCATACAGCTGACGGCTGAGGGAGAAACGGAAGAGCTCGGAGGCCTTCACGTCGCTGCCCTTGGACGATTCGGCCGTCATCACCACCGGTTCCTCTATCTTCAGGGGCGATTCCGGCAGGGCGGCCTCCTCTTCGGGACTCAGCGAATCGAACCGGGAGAGATTGTAGTCTTCCACATACTTGATCAGTTTGGAGGCATAGGACGGGTCCGTGGCATAGCCCGCCTGCTTGAGGCCGTACGCCCAGCCCTTGTAGTCCGTGCGGTCCAGTTCGAAGAGGAACTTGTAGCGGTCGCTGTAACGCAAGAAGTCCGAATGGTCGCGGAAACTCTCATCGGCCGATTTGTACGAACGGAAACATTCGTTGCGCCGGTCGTCGTCGGCATGGATGGTGGCGCCTTTCCAGTTGCTGTGGCATTTGATGCCGAAGTGGTTGTTGCCCTTTACGGCCAGCGTGGAGCGGCCGGAACCGGATTCCAGCAGTCCCTGCGCCAGGGTGATGCTGGCGGGGACACCGCTGCGGTGCATCTCCGCCACGGCTACTGGCGCGTACTTTTCTATATATTGTTCCTGCACCGACTGGGCGGAGCAGACGAGCGCCGTCAGGGCGGCCGCCATCGTCAAAAGGATTCTTTTCATCTTCTAACAAAAACTGTCCAAGATGCTAAGTTAATAGAAAATCCCGAATCCAGGAAAAAAAGTTGCGCCCGCACGGAAAACCGCGGGGCGCAACCTGAGAGATCGTCAAGACTCAATACTTGTAAGTGAGCGTTTTCACGTTGTCGGAGGAGCCGCCATACTGCAGCTCGTAGGTACCGCGCAGAGGCTTCATGTCCTGAGCGGCGGCATCCCACCAGAGGAAGGTCTCCTTGTCCAGGGGGATGGTCACGGTGACGGTCTGTCCGGCGGGGATGGTCACGCGCTGGAAGCCGCGCAGGGTCTTCACGGGACCGCTGGCATCGTCCGGACGGCGGAGGTAGAGCTGGACCACCTCGGTGCCTTCCACGGAGCCAGTGTTGGTGACAGGAATCTGCAGTTTCTTGCCTTTCACCTTGGCTTCGCCATAGGAGAAGGAGGTATAGCTGAGGCCATGACCGAACGGGAACAGGGGCTCGCCGCGGAAATAACGGTAGGTATGGCCTTCCATGTTATAGTCTTCCACATCGGGCAGCTGGGCCACGTTCTTGTAGAAGGTGACGGGGAGCTTGCCGGAAGGATTCACGTCGCCGAAGAGCACGTCGGCCACGGCGGTACCGCCTTCCTGGCCGGGATACCAGGCCTGGAGGATGGCGTCGCAGGTTTCGGTTTCGGGAACCAGGCCGAGAGCGCAGCCGGAGAAGTTCACCAGGACTACCTTCTTGCCGGCATCATGGAGAGCTTTCAGCAGGCGGCGCTGCACGTCGGGCAGTTCAATGTCGGTACGGTCGCCGCCGGAGAAGCCGGGCAGCTGGACAGGCATCTCCTCACCCTCGAAGCGAGGGGAGATACCGCCGGCAAACACCACGATATCAAAGCCTTCCAGCTGTTTGAGCACGGAAGCCTCGTCCAAGGCGGGCAGGAAGCTTTCCTTCATGGCCTGCTCACGGCGCACAAAACCCATGATATCTTCCACACCGAGACCATACTGCTGGGCAATAGCCTCAATCTGCTCCTGCGTCATTTCAGCGAAAGCGGCGAAACGGCCGCTGGGAGCGGGAGCATACTGGGCATCCAGGATGCCGCAGCCCTTTACATACGTAAGGTCGGGGATGCGCTGCTGCAGGGCCTGCAGGAGCGTGACGGTGTTCTTGGGCACAGGGTTGTAGTTGCCCCAGAGCATCTCGGCATCATCGGCATTGGGGCCCACAAGGGCGACCTTCTGGCCGGCCTTCAGGGGCAGGATGCCGTTGTTCTGCAGGAGGACCATCGACTCGTGGGCGATGTCCAGGGAAAGGGCGCGGTGTGCGGGGCCTTCCACGATGGCAGGATCCAGGTTGTCCCACGGGGACTCGGCGTCCATCTCACCCAGGCGGAAGCGCTCGGTGAGGACGCGGAGGAGGATCTTGTCCACATCTTCTTCTTTCAGGAGGCCGCTTTCCACCGCCTCGGGAATCTTCACATACGTCTGGCCGCATTCCACGTCCAGCCCGTTCTTCACGGCCAGGGCGGCAGCTTCCACGTCGGTATCCACCACCTCGTGATGGCCCTTCTGGAAGAAATCCGGGATGGCCCAGCAGTCGGAGACCACGATGCCCTTGTATCCCCATTCGCCGCGGAGGATATCCTGTACCAGATACTCGGAAGCGGCGCAGGGAACGCCCCGGAAGCGGTTATAAGCCGTCATCACTTCCTTCACGCCGGCCTTGGTCACCAGGTCCTTGAAGGCGGGCAGGTAAGTTTCGCGGAGGTCACGCTCGGAAACCACGGCGTCGAAGCTGTGGCGGTTGCTCTCCAGACCGGAATGCACGGCATAGTGCTTGGCGCAGGCATGGGTCTTGAGCACCTTGGCATCGGCCGGACCCTGCAGACCGCGGACAACGGCCATGCCCAGTTCCCCGGTAAGGTACGGGTCTTCTCCATAGGTTTCCATTCCCCTGCCCCAGCGCGGGTCACGGAAGATGTTGATGTTCGGAGTCCAGAAGGTAAGGCCCTGGTACTGACGGACATCGCCGCTCTCAACGGCCTGGCGGTTCTTTACGCGGGCTTCGTCGGAGGCAGCGGTGAACACGGCTTCGATCTTGTCGGTGTCGAACGAGGAGGCCATGCCGATCGGCTGCGGGAACACGGTGGCAGAGCCGTTGCGGGCGATACCGTGAAGCGCCTCGCTCCACCAGTTGTACTTCTTGATGCCCAGCCTTTCTACGGGCTCGGAATTGTTGATGACCAGTTTGGCTTTCTCCTCCAGGGTGAGTTTGGAAAGCAGGTCAGCCGCACGGACTTCGGCCGGCAGGGTCTTGTCCAGATAAGACACTTCCTTGGGTTCGGAACAGGCTGCCAGAAGGAAGGCAGCGGCAGAAAGTGTCAGAACAGATGTGATTTTCATATGGGTAATGGGTAGTGGTTGGCTATCGTTATTTTCAATAATCTTACAAAGATAATAAAAACTAAATGCATTTAGCGTTCTTCCAAAAAAAATTTAGCCGTGTCGGCTAAATTTCAAAGACATCCCCGTCGGTCGCGGCGACGGTATCCGGGAAAATGCTGGAACACTCCGCCTGATAAAGGGAAGAGTCCGTATTCCTGGACGAATAATGGGCGACGATCAGGCGTTTTACACCCGCCTCCTTCGCCACCCGGGCGGCATCCAGCGTGGTGCTGTGCATGCGCTTGACGGCCTTCTCGGCGTGTTCCGCCAGGAAGGTGGCCTCGTGATAGAGCACATCCACCCCCCTGAGCCAGCCGGCCTCTTCCGGGAAGGGAGCCGTATCGCTCATATAGGCATAGCTCCTGGGAACAAAAGGCTTGTAGGCCACCTCGGAATTGAGAATCCAGGTACCATCGGCCCGCAGCACGTCCTCTCCCCTTTTGAGGGTGCCGATTTCCGTCAGCGAAAGACCGTACCGGTCGATGGCGTCTTTTTCCACGTTCCACTGGGGCTCTTTCTCGCGGAAAAGGTAGCCGTAAGTCTCGATTCCATGCCTCAGCGGCAGGGCGAGCACCTCCAGCGACTTGGTCTCCAGAATCACTTCCGGCTGCTTCACTTCCAGGGCATGGAAGCGAATCTCGAAGCCAATCCACTCGTTGTAGGACAGGAAGAACTTGAGCATCGGACCCAGGTTGCGAGGGCCGTAAATGTCCAAAGGAGCCTGCCGTCCGCTCATGGCCAGCGTAGACAGGAAACCGTCCAGCCCGTAGACATGGTCCCCGTGTACATGGGAGATGAAAACGGAGTCGATCCGTGCCAGCGGAACGCCGAAACGGACCATCGACCGCTGGGCGCCTTCCCCGCAGTCTATAAGGAAATAGCGCCCATGCACACTAAGTGCCTGGGCGCTGGGATTCCGGTCCGATACCGGCATGGCCGAAGCCGTGCCGAGCATCGTGACCTTAAATGTATTAGGGTTTTTATTCACCCTTCTCGAGCTTGTCCTTGAGGGCTGCGAGGGCGGAGATGTCACCGAGGGTGGCCTTCTCCACGTTGCTGTTCACCTTCTTGATGGCCTTCTTGGTGCCTTCGGCCTCAGCGGTCTCGCGGGCAACCTTGGCTTCCTGATAGGTGCGGACATGGGAAACGCGGACGGTGCGGGTGCTGCGGCGCAGGTCGACCACCTTCACAGGGAGGGTCTCGCCGACGAGGGCCTGCTTGCCGTCTTCCTTCACCATCTCACGGACGAAGGCGGTAGCCTCGGTGCCGTCGGCAAAGGTAAGGGTGGCGTTCTTGTCGTTGATGGCAGCCACGGTGGCGTCTACCACGGTGCCGACAGGGTACTTGGCCTCGAGCTCGTCCCAAGGGTTGGGGGTAAGCTGCTTGTGGCCGAGGGACAGCTTGTGGCTGTTCTCGTCGAAGTCGAGGATCACCACGTCAATCACGTCGCCGCTCTGGACCATCTCGGCGGGATGCTTGATCTTGTTCCAGGAGAGGTCGGAGATGTGGATCAGGCCTTCTACACCGTCCTCAAGCTCTGCGAACACACCGAAGTTGGTGATGTTGCGGACAGTAGCCTTGTGCTGGGAACCGACGGGATACTTCTCGCGGATGGTCTCCCAAGGATTGGCGGTGAGCTGCTTCAGACCCAGGGACATCTTGCGGGCCTCGCGGTCCAGGGTGAGGATGACGGCCTCTACCTCGTCGCCCATCTTCAGGAATTCCTGAGCGCTGTGCAGACGGGGGCTCCAGCTCATTTCGCTCACGTGTACCAGGCCTTCCACGCCCGGCTCCACCTCTACGAATGCGCCGTAATCGGCCACGGCAACCACCTTGCCCTTCACGGTGTCACCCACCTTGAGGTCTGCGGAAAGGGCCTCCCACGGGTGCGGGGTAAGCTGCTTGAGACCGAGGGCGATGCGCTTCTGCTGCTCGTTGAAGTCCAGGACCACCACGTTGATCTTCTGGTCCAGGGCGACAACTTCTTCCGGATGGGAGATGCGGCCCCAGCTGAGGTCGGTGATGTGGATGAGACCGTCCACGCCGCCGAGGTCTACGAACACGCCGTAGTTGGTGATGTTCTTGACCACACCCTCGAGCACCTGGCCCTTCTCCAGCTTGGAGATGAGTTCTGCGCGCTTGAGTTCCTGCTCGGCCTCCAGGAGGGCCTTGTGGGAAACGACCACGTTGCGGAATTCCTGGTTGATCTTCACAATCTTGAAGTCCATGGTGGTGTCCACGAACACATCGTAGTCACGGATGGGCTTGATGTCGATCTGGGAGCCCGGGAGGAAAGCCTCGATACCGAACACGTCCACGATCATGCCGCCCTTGGTGCGGGTCTTCACATAACCCTTCACCACCTCGTTGTTCTCGTAGGCGGCGTTAACCATATCCCAAGACTTGAGCTGACGGGCTTTCTTGTGGGAGATCACCAGCTGACCCTTGCGGTCTTCGGCACTTTCCACCAGCACTTCCACCTTGTCACCCACCTTGAGGTCGGGGTTGTAGCGGAATTCGGGGGCGGAGATCACACCTTCGCTCTTGGCACCGATGTTCACCACGACCTCGCGCTTGTTGATGGAGGTGACGACACCTTCCACCACCTCGTTCTCGGTGACCTTGGAGAGGGTCTGCTCGTACTTGGCGAGGGTCTCGTCTTTGGAGCCGGCCTCTACGCCGTCATTCTCAAAAGCGTCCCAGTCGAACTCCTCGGGAGCTACGGAGGCGTTCAGGACAGCCTTCTTGGTTTCTTTCTGGACAGGAGCCTCTACCTGAGCCTCTTCTGCCACGTTCTTAATTTCTTCAGACA
>ERZ842401.5834-NODE-5834-length-13433-cov-4.496337_pt1 | contig 13433 bp, 6 predicted proteins | sample MGYA00521270_ERZ842401 | MGnify/ENA primary metagenome ERZ842401 (study PRJEB31892, sample SAMEA3878208) | bioreactor metagenome | biome: Moose rumen | place: Sweden | collected 2011-10 | study: EMG produced TPA metagenomics assembly of the PRJEB12797 data set... | reverse complement strand
CGTTCACTTTGAGTCCGCCGGCGATATTGAGAAACACGTCTTTTTGCGCGAGTTTGAATCCAACGCGTTTCTCGAGCACGGCGAGCAGCATGTTCATGCGCCGCTGGTCGAAACCGGTGACAGAGCGTTGCGCTGTGCCGTAGGCGGCGGTGCTGACGAGTGCCTGTACCTCGATCAGGAACGGTCGCGTGCCGTCGACGGCTATGCCCACAGCGGTTCCGCTGAGCGGCTCGTCGCCCTGTGAGAGCAGCATCTCGCTCGGGTTGGTGACCTCTCGCAGTCCGTCCTCGCGCATCTCATAGATTCCCATTTCGCTCGTTGAGCCGAATCGGTTTTTGATGCCTCGCAGTATGCGGTACATATAGTGTCGGTCGCCCTCGAATTGGAGTACGGCGTCGACGATGTGCTCCAGTACTTTCGGTCCGGCGATGGTGCCCTCCTTGTTGATGTGGCCAATGAGGATTACCGGCGTGTTGGTCGACTTGGCGTAGCGCAAAAAGGCCGCGGCACATTCTCTCACCTGGCTCACGCTGCCCGCCGCCGAGTCGATTTGTTCGCTCGCGATGGTCTGAATGGAGTCGACGATGATGAGGTCGGGCCGGAACTCCTCGATGCCTGCGAAGATGGCGTCGAGCGAGGTTTCGCACAGCAGGTAACATTCGCAGTCCATGTGTCCGCCTGCGATGCGGTCGGCTCGCATGCGCAGTTGCTGGGCGCTCTCCTCACCGCTGATGTATAGCACGCGTCGCGAGCGTATGCGGAGCACATTTTGCAGCACGAGTGTCGATTTGCCGATGCCCGGTTCGCCGCCGATGAGGATGATGCTGCCCGGCACGAGACCTCCGCCGAGCACGCGGTTGAGTTCGCCGCTTGGCAGCTTGACGCGCGGCAGGTCTTGCGCCTCGACCTGCGAGAGCTTGAGTGGGACACTACTCTTGCGCATCTCTCCGCTGGCGCCGAGCGCGGGCGTCCCCTTGGCCACGGCCACCGGTTGCTCCACCATGGTGTTCCACTCGCCGCATGCGGGACACTTCCCCACCCACTTCGCCGATTCGGCTCCGCAGTTTTTGCAGAAGTATGCTGTCTTTTTTGTTACCTTCGCCATGTTCGTTTCTCGTTGTTCTTTTAATATAATGTAGGGTGGGTAAAAAAAGTCCACAGCCGCTTACACAACCATGAACTTTCACTTTTACCCACTTAAATGGGGTGGAATATGGGGTTCGAACCCACGACCTTCGGAACCACAATCCGACGCTCTAACCAGCTGAGCTAATTCCACCGTGTTGTTTAGATAAAATACTCACGCTCGAAATAACTTGAGCAGGTGCTCAGTTCTTTGCTCGCTTAATAGCATTTTTCATTTGCGACTGCAAAGGTAAGCGTTTTTTTTGTTCTGTGCAACACTTGCCCGAAGTTTTTTTAGGTTTTCACCATTTTTTCTTTGCAATTTTATAATAGGGATTAGATTTTATTTTCAAGATTTACCCGCTGTCCCATACAATAGACAGCGTGCAGCTTTATGTCTTTGTCGAGAATTAGTATATCGGCATCCTTGCCGCGTTGCAGCGACCCCTTGCGGTCATACACGCCCATAATCCTTGCTGGTGTCTCGGCCACCATGCGACAGGCATCCTGCAGCGGTATGTCGGCCATGTGAACGGCAGTAGCAATAAGGCGGTCCATGGTGGCGATGCTGCCAGCAAGCGCCGAGCGGTCGGCGAGTTTGCACACCCCATCCTCAATGATTACACGCGGGTCAAACGCCTTGTTGCTGTTGCTGGCAGCAACGGCAAGGGCATCGGTCACCAGTGCCGTGCGCTCCACGCCCTTAGTGTGATACACCAGTTTAAGCAGTGTGGGGGGCACATGGATGCCGTCGGCTATCATCTCCACGGTCATGTTCTCCATCAGATATACAGCCTCGACAGTGCCAGCGTGCTTGAACTCACGCACATTGTGGAAGCCTGGCATGCCGTTGTAGAAATGCGTGGCGTGTGTGTAGCCCGCCTCGTATGCCTCCTTAACGTGGTCATACTCAGCGGCGGTGTGGGCGATTGACGGCAATACGTCCTTGTCGGTAAGGTACTTGCCCATCTCTATCACACCAGGCAGCTCGGGAGCCGAGTCCCAGCGCTTGATGCAGTTATAGTCCTCCACCACATGCTCATACTCGTTAGGGTCGGGCAAGCGAATAAGCTCAGGCATCTGGGCTCCTGCCTTTAAAGGGTTGAAATAGGGCCCCTCGAGGTGTAGGCCGAGCACACCGCTGAACGGGTCTTCAATAAGCTCGTCGCAAGTGTGAGCCGCTGCCTCTATCATCGGCAGGGTAGCCGACGACAAAGTGGGGAAGATTGCGGTGGTGCCATGCTTGCGGTGAGCCGTCACGGCAGCACGGAAAGCTTCTTCGGTGCCTTCCATGAAGTCGTGACCGCCGCCGCCATGACAGTGTAGGTCAATACCACCGGGAACCACATGCATACCCAGTGCGTTGATAGCAGTCTCGGCACGTGGCTCAATGTGGCTGTTCTTCCTGATCTCAACAATGCGGGAGTCCTCAAAGAGCAGCGAGCCGCCATTTATCCACCCCGACGGGGTAAGAATCTGACCGTTGTATATCTGGGTTAACATGTGTTTTTTGAATGCTTTTTTACAATCACAAAGGTACAACATTTTCCTTAATAAAAATATCAAAAAAAAGAAAATAATCTATAATGAATGTGAAGACCAGCTCTTTGCTACCATCAAAAAGAATAAAAATTGTGACAATCTACAGTTAACATCACTTCAGGCAGCACAAATATTTTGGTGGTTTGCGCTTTTTGTTGTATTTTTGCAAGAAAATAGAACGAAACAAATCATTAACTATAAATACAACTATGACACCATTAATTGAACGTTTTATCAAGTATGTGAAGTTTGAAACCACTAGTGATGAGAACTCTGGCGTAACACCCTCTACCCCAACCCAAATGGTCTTCGCCAAAGAGCTGAAGAAAGACCTGGAGGAGATGGGGCTTAGCGAGGTGGACCTCGACGACAACGGCTACCTCTATGCCACCCTGCCAGCCAACACCGACAAACCCATTCCCACTTTAGGATTCATCGCACACATGGACACCGCTCCCGATATGAGCGGCCGTGACGTTAAGCCGCGCATCATTGAGAAATATGCCGGCGGCGCCATTACCCTTAACGAGGATAAAGGCATCGTGCTCGACCCAGTGCAGTTCCCCGAACTCGACGACCACATTGGGCAGGACCTCATCGTTACCGACGGCACTACCCTGCTCGGTGCTGACGACAAGGCGGGCATCGCCGAGATCGTTACCGCCATCGAGTGGTTCCAGCAGCATCCCGAGGTGAAGCACGGCAAGATACGCATAGGCTTCAACCCCGACGAGGAAATTGGACTCGGTGCCCACAAGTTTGACGTGGAGAAATTCGGCTGCGACTGGGCATATACTATGGATGGCGGGGCAGAGGGCGAGTTGGAGTATGAGAACTTCAACGCTGCCAGCGCAAAAATCACCATTAAGGGTCTAAACGTGCATCCCGGTATGGCAAAGAACAAGATGATAAACGCCATCCTCGTTGGCAACAAACTCATGTCGCTGCTGCCTGAGAGCCAGACTCCAGCCACCACCGAGAAGTATGAGGGTTTCTACCACATCGTGGGCATCGAGGGAACAGTTGAGGAGTGCAAACTCACCTACATCATCCGCGACCACGACCGCAAGCGCTTTGAGGAGCGCAAAGCAGAGGTGGAGCGCATAGTGGCATTCATCAACGGCACCTACGGCGACATCGCCACAGTAGAGCTAAAAGACCAGTATTACAACATGCGCGAGAAGATTGAGCCAGTGATGCACATCATCGAGACCGCCGAGCAAGCCATGGAGCGAGCAGGCGTGAAACCCAAAGTGCAGCCCATACGCGGAGGCACCGACGGAGCACAGCTCTCGTTCAAGAACCTCCCCTGCCCTAACATCTTCGCAGGAGGCATGAACATGCACGGCCGTTACGAGTACGTCTCCATCCAAGCGATGGAAAAAGCCATGATGACAGTAGTGGAAATCTGCAAAATCGTCGCAGAGAAATAGCACTCGTCTTCTGTTATAGATTAAACCACCCCCACTGTCTAATCAGCAGTGGGGGTGATATTTATACATTGCGCCGCTTTTTCTCCCTCACAATCCGTCAGATGGTCGCCAAGTACCACTTGGAGAAAAAGTACAGTATGTTGCGTTGTCAACGCAACGAGACAAGTACAGTATGTTGCGTTGTCAACGCAACAAAAAAGTTTTTTTAATATTGCCGCAACCACTCCACGCCCACTACCTTCGCACAAAAATCACCTTAAAAAAACACTACTATGTCAACACAACCACTATCCAGCATCCACGCACAGTTCCTCAAAGCTTGCGAAGACAAGCTAAAGCAAATTGGCTACATCGACCAATGGGGAAAAGAATTGTCGCCCGAATTAGCCGACATGAGACTCCCAAAGTCTATCTTCCATTTCCGTAACGACTCAATAAACGAAAGGCAAATACGAGACGCACAACCGCTATGGCGGGACATCTGGTACGAGAACGAGTGCGTATGCCTTTTTGGCGACCCAAATGTTGGAAAGTCAACACTCGCACTCGACATAGCAAGTGAAGTCGCAAACAATGGCCGCGATGTACTGTACTTCGACCTGGAGAACATGATGCACAACTATTTCCAGAGAGGCTGGACATGCATTCAAGGCATGGTACCCGATAACGTGTTCGTCAGGCATTTCAATCAGGAGACTTCGGTAGAGGAGATGATCAACTACAAGACCATTCTCGATAGCATTGAGAGAGACATCTACTATCTCAAAGCACCTGTCGTCGTCATCGATGACATAGCGCAAATTTGCACATTAAAAAGCTGCAACAAGACACACATAGTGTTACGTCGCTTGCGGCAGTTGCTCAACCAGTACCATGTCTCAATTCTCGTTGTCGCTCATGCAACTCATCACCAGGAGGGAACTCCTCTCGCTATGAAGCACCTTACTGGCGACCGACAGCTCGCCTATGCTTTCGACTCTATCTTCACTCTCAACGAGATACCATCCACAGTCAACCAAATCAACGGAGCAACACACTACATCAAGCAGCTCAAGGCAAGGAACTCACAACTTAGAGCTTACAGCGAATTCGTCACCACCTACAAGATGAAGCTATTTTACGATGATGAGGCTTGCTCGAAAATCGTTGACGAAGCTAGAGCCAAAGGCTGCGACGACGATTCTATTAAGAGACATCTCGAGCACGTCTTGGCAAGAAAGTGCTTGCGTTTTGAGCATATCGACGACAACGTAAACGAGACACAACTATTATACCTACCTGTCAACGACAGTGACGAGAAAAAACTCACATTCATTCACGACACTTTCGCAAGAGGATGGTCAATACGCAACATCGCAGCACACTGCAACACCTCAAAGTCAACAGTACACCGGCTCCTCGCAACAATCACCAGTGAAGAAAACAACACAAAACTGTCCCAAGACCAAGATGAGCAGCAGCCATCCACACCAAGCGAGGAGGGCATCAAAGTATTGCGAGCATCAGTCTCGCAATCTCCCTCACCAAGCGAGGTGGGCGTCAAAGTATTGCGAGCGTCAGTCTCGCAATCACCCGGGCAATCACCCGAGCAACCGTGCTGTCTAGAAATATGATTTGTAAAAAAGCATTTCACACCCTTAATTATGTTATTGTTCTTGTTGTGACAAAAGTTGCTATTATTGTTTAATATAACTGCGTCATGAATGTATTATACATGTTTTTTCAAGAAAAAAATATTTTTTCTTGGGATAATGGTTGTTATGATATGATTTTTGTGTAATTTTGTACTTTAAAATGAAAAAGTGGGCCATTTCTCTTTTTTGCAGTATAATCCCCCCCGAAATGGCTAATGAAGAACAAAATAAAACGAGTAAACTGATATGAAGATATTCACCAACGAGGCAATCAGGAAAATTGACAGCGAGACAATAAGCGACGAGGGTATCACCGAGCTGGAGCTGATGGAGCGCGCAGCATCGGCAGTGACCTACGAAATAATGTCGCGGTGGCGCACCAACAAGCGCATCATCATCTTTGCCGGTCCCGGCAACAACGGCGGCGATGCTCTAGCGGTGGCGCGTATGCTCTACGAGCAGGGCTACCACCCCGAGGTGTTTCTATTTAACGTGCGCTCGTCGCACCTGAGTGAGTGCTGCGCAGCCAACCGTGAGCGTCTGCTCAACATGAGCGGCATCGACTTCACCGAAATTATCGACAACTTCAACCCACCCGAACTGGGACCTAATGATGTAGTCATCGATGGTCTATTCGGCTCCGGTCTGCACAGTCCACTCAAAGGCGGCTACACCTCGCTCGTGCAGTACATCAATAACAGCGAGGCTTACATCGTTGCCATAGACATGCCTTCGGGACTGTTCTGCGAGTGGAACGAGGGCATCGACCGCCGCAACATCATCCGCGCTGACCTCACACTCACCTTTGGAACAAAGAAGCTGTCGTTCTTCTTCAGCGAGAACGCCGAGTGTATAGGCGAGTGTGTGGTGCTCGACATCGACCTTAGCCCAAAAGCCATAGCCTCTACTCCAGCCGACTTCTACCTTGTTGAGAAGGAAGATGTGAGAGCCGCACTGCAGCCGCTCGACCCGTTCATCAACAAATATGACAACGGCACGCTCTACCTCGTGGCAGGTAGCTACGGCATGATGGGAGCTGCCATTCTTGCGGCACGAGGAGCAATGCGCATTGGAGCAGGCCTGGTAACCGTGCACGGTCCCGCTACTGCCAACACGATTATGCAGACGGCATGCCCCGAAGCACTTTTTGAGGCCGACAGCAGTGACATCTGCACCACAACCATAAATATCAGGCGCCGCTATAGTGTGGTGGCACTGGGTCCTGGCATGGGCACTAACGAAGAGACTATCGACGCCGTTGACCACTTCTTGAAGAACTACCGCAAGCCGTGCCTACTCGACGCCGACGCCCTTAACTGCATAGCCGCGCGCCCCATGCTGCTGCGGAGCATTCCTAAAGGCTCTATCATCACGCCGCACACGGGAGAATTTGACCGCCTGTTCCAGAACTCCAACGAGCGTAACATCACCGATGAGGCCCGCCTCAAGCGTGCCATTAATGTGTCGAGAAACCACAACATCACCATTGTCCTGAAAGGCCACTTCACCATGACGGTGCGTCCCGACGGCAAAGTGTATATCAACAGCAGCGGCAATCCTGGGATGGCGACCGCTGGAAGCGGCGATGTGCTAACAGGCATCATTTCGGGCTTGATAGCTCAGGGCTACTCGCCCGACAGCAGCGTTTGGATGGGCGTCTTCATCCACGGTCATGCCGGCGACCTGGCGGCCACCAAGCAAGGCGAGCAAAGCCTCATAGCCAGCGATATTATCAACAACCTAGGCCCCGCGATAGTGGATATAAAACTTAAGTGATAAGTGATAAGTGACAAGTGACAAGTGATAAGTGATAAGTGATAAGTGACAAGTTTCTAGATGCTCTAGAATTCTAGAGCATCTAGAAAAACCAGCGAGCAGAGCGAGCGACAAAACCAGCGAGCAGAGCGAGCGACAAAACCAGCGAGCGCAGCGAGCGGCACAACCAGCGAGCGCAGCGAGCGACAAAACTATTCATTCTATGCGAATCATCAGCGGAAAATATGGGCGGCGGCGTTTCGACGTGCCCACCAACATCACCGCGCGCCCCACTACCGACATGGCGCGCGAGAACCTCTTTAACGTGCTCAACAACCTCGTCAATTTCGAGGGCATGACGGCGCTCGACCTCTTCTCGGGCACCGGTGCCATCGCCTTCGAGCTCCTCTCGCGCGGCTGCGCCAGCGTCACGAGTGTGGAGAAAGCATCCACGCAGTACAACTTCATTCGCAAGGTGAAGCAACTGCTCAAGGAAGAGAACCTGATTCAGGTGAAAGGCGACGTGTTCAAGTTCATAGCCTCCTGCACACGCAAGTTCGACCTCATCTTCGCCGACCCGCCCTACGACCTGCCCCAGCTGCCACAGCTCCCCGAGCTTATCCTCAGCAGCCAGATGGTGCAGCCCGGCACCCTCGTCATCATCGAGCACTCCCGCGCCAACGACTTCAGCCACCTGCCCCAGTTCACCCAGCAGCGAGTCTATGGCAAAGTGCATTTCTCGTTCTTCCAAGTCACAAGCTGACAAGCTGACGAGCTAACAAGACAATAGTAAAATTACGTTGCGATTAACCAGTTTTCCAAAACTATAATATCGAAACAAAAGGCCGCACCATACAGGAGCGACCTTTTTTTATTAGTGATAATTAGTGTGAATTAGTTGTTAAGGAAGAAACCCGTTCCTCGTTCCACGATTCACGTTCCTCGCGCCGCAGGCGCTAAAAAGGCCGCCCCCGCAACTGGGAGCGACCTTTTTTAGGATTGTGCATTATGAATTATGCATTATTTGAAGATTTTCTTCGAGGTGGTCTTGCTGCCGTCGCTGTAGCGGGTCACGATGATGTTCACGCCCTGGAATGGCTTGTCGCTTATCATACCAGCTGCGTTCACATAGTCGATGCCAACTACCTGACGATTGCCATCAACGAAGACGCCATTGATAGCTGTTACAATGTTGCCGTCACCACTCAGGTTGGCGGGATAAACCACGAAGTTGTCGCTTGGCTCGCCACCACCACGCAGGTCAGCCATCTTGGCAGGACGGCTAACGATAGCGATGAAACGGTAGGTCTTACCATCTTGCAGAGTGGGAGTACCCACTGAGTTGCGGCTCCAGTCAACATGGAACGCACCTTGAATCTCGGTGTTGTAAGGAGTTACAAACATCTCACCGTTCCACATAGCGTAGGTAATCTCGCACACCTCCTGAATCTTTGGATTCATGAAGAAGTAAGCTGTACCATTGCCGTCAATAGCACCAGTGCTCTCGGCAGTAAGGTTGAGGTTGCTCTCAAGGAAGTTGGCGGCGCAATACACATTCTTAGTGTAGTCGGCAGTGCCGTTGAAGGTGAGAGTGTAGTTGCCGTCAACCGGCAGCACCTCAAGGGTATAGCTCCAGTTATCGATATATTTACAAGTAACAGTACCAGCTTTAATCTTCTTGCCCTCGATTCCGCTGAACAGAGAATTAATGCTCTGGTCGGCGGGGAACTTAAGGGCTACCCAGTTGCTCTGATCCCATGCACGGCCGTTCTGACCGGTAGTGCCGGTGAGAGTGGCATCGTTCATAAAGTCGATTTGGCCGCTCATGATAGAAGTAGCATTTATTGACGCGTCGCCCTGATCTTTACACCACAGCAAGCCATTATCAACATCGGCATAAACAGCTACCAGCTCGTCACTGATAATATAAGAAGCACCCTTCACGCCTTCGCTCTCAATTGTTGCAAGAGTAGCTGAAGTAGGTGCTGGCAGAGTGGTGAAGATAGTAGAAGCTGTCCACTTGCTTACACCAAGAGAGTTGGCACCTTGAACCTGAGTCTCGTAGGTGGTCTCGGGAGTCAAACCTGTGATAGTGTAAGGACTGGCAACGTTGTTGCAATAGTTCCATTCAACTGGATCAGGAACAAGCACCTCAAAGTCGTCGATGTTCAAGCGGAACATATCGGTAACATTGTAGTGGCGGATAGCAATGTAACCGGTGCCACTGTAAGAGCTTAAGTTAGCGGTATATTCTTGCATATCGCCAGTAGCGGTAATGTCTTCAGATAAAGCTGTGAAGCTGCTTACATTGGAAGGTATCTCATCACCCTGATAAACATATACCTTAAATACCTCACTTGCATAGCTTGGGTCTTGACCGCAGTACCAGAACTTAACAGTTCCACCAAGTTTAACCTTTGGAGAAATCAGCCAGTTGTCGGGAGTAAGTGCTCCACTACTGATATAGCTTGCCGAAGTGAGCACTCCAGTGCCACTGTGCGAAGAACCGGTAGCATAACTCCAGTTGTAACCGTCACCATCGGAATCTACAGTGGTAAATTCTTCGAATTGACTTTCGTCCTCGAAGTCCCAGATGCGGTCAGTATTGATAGGATCCACATATGGTCTCCAGCGCAGATTCCACGATTCGTTGTTCTTGCCGGGAGTCCAGGTTATGTCGGCAGTAGTGACACCCGGGTCGGCCTCTACATCGATAGGCTTGCCGGGCAGCTCGGGCAGTGGAGTGCAGAATGCCAACTCCTCAAATACCGCACGTGGACTGCCAAGAACAATATAATAAGCCTTTTCGGGATCAAGACCATCATACTCGAATGTAATTTCAGAGTTTTGAGTCACGTCGTATGTACCATAGAGGTAATCTTCGGCAATATCTTCGATGTTGCCGTTCTCGTCAAGGTACATCTCTTTAATCATGATATAGGTGTAGTTTACAGCTGTTGAAGTCGCCGTTGGAGCATAGTTGTAAATCCTTGCTTTAAACTTCGAGCAGTTAGTGACGCAGTAATAAGTGTAAGCAAAGTTGGTGTTGCTTGAGCTGCTGGCACTCGAATGACCTATACCGGCATAAGTCTGACTGCTGAAATAATTGCTGCGACCCTTGAACACATCGGCGGCACTCCATGTTCTGCTCAAGAAATTGATATTATCATCATCGGCGGCAAATCCTGCCCAATACTGATTATCGTACATATAGCCCAAAGCGACCATTGAAGGCGGAATGGTCAGCCATGCCTCAAGATTATCATTGTCACGGGTGAATTCATACACCTTAGTAATACCAATACTTGACAAATCATCGCTGTTCTGCCAGCCACTAGCGTCAAGAGATGCATATTGCTGGATGTCAAGATACTCCCATTGAGCCGAGCCCTTATCGGCAACTTGACCGTAGAGCGACACCTCTTTGGTAAGGTCGCCACAGGTGAGAGTAAGTGTTGCCTCATATTCACCTGTCTCCTGAGGAGCATTGAATGTAACATTAACGTCCACACCATCGAGCATCAACTCGGTAGCATCGAGGGTGGTCTCATCAAGCGTGAACAGGTCGGCATTATCGCCGGTGATTGTTGCTGTCACATCATCGATAAGTTTCTTGCCGGTGACATTGACCGACTTAGTCAAAGACTCGCCGGGCGCTACAAGATATCCGAGACCGGTCTTGTCAGTAACAATAGCCGGCAGCGGAGTCGAGAAGGCTATCGTGTAGAAATAAGCCATGTAACAAGAGGCTTCCACTCTGTAAACAGCACTTTCACTAAGATCAGAAACCTCATAATTAAACACGGTATTTCGTGTTGTAACTGGAGTAGCTTCTCCTACCAATTCTCCAGTAGCATTATTATAAACTTTCAGAGTTGCTGGATTTGCGGCGTGATTGGTGTTTGTAGCTGTGTTGGTTTTGCCATACAACTTAACGGCGTTACAATTGGTGACATAGAACGTTACCTTCTTCTCAGTATTAGAACTTGTACGTAAAGAACCGAAACATTTTGTGTTAGCTTGAGAAGAGAAATATGAGCTATATGCTAAATGAACATCATTAGCTGCCCAAGCATAATTTCTTCCTGAAACATAAGTTCCATCAGAAGAAGTGCCAGAACTTTGTGTGTAAGATGTATTAGTTGTCCTAATCCATTTCTGACCATGGGCTCCAGTATTGAACGAAGCATCAGTGCTTGCTGTCCAAGCTCCAAATACCGACATTTTGAGCCAGCCAGCACCGTTGTCGGTATCCTCTTCATATACATATAAATTATTTAAATTATATGTAGAAGAATTCCAACCTGCTTGATCTATAGTGGTATATTTGGCGATATTGAGATAGTCATCGCTTGCCGAGCCGCTATTGTCGGCGACACCGTTGAGGTTAACAGTCAACGATTCGGCGCCACTGCTGGCAATGGTTATAGAGCCGGTGAAAGTGCCTTCGGTAGCGGTGCTGAACGTCACTCTCACTTGAACTGAGCTGTTAATGCCAATGTTAGAGGCAGGAATAGTTACCGATGAGCCACTCAGGTTCAAGTCGGGCACGCTAAGCGAGAATTTGCCACTCGGGTCATTGAGGGTAAGGGTAACAGGATTGTTGATATTCTTACCGCTCACCTTGAACGCCAGAGTCTGGTCGGTGCCAGGACTAGTCATAAATGACAGCGAGGCAGAACTTGTAATCAGAGTTGGGTCAAAAGCCGACTCGGGAGGTGTGATGCCGATTACCATCTGCTGGCTTTGGTCGAAGGTGTAGCTGCCACTTTGACCGGTAGAGCTATTGGCGCTAGAGAAGGCATTCATGGCGCAGTAACCGTTACCAGAGCCGCTCCATCCCCAGTTGATGTGATAGGTATTCTCGCCGGCATTGTAACCGTCAACATTAAAGGCGTGACCGCCGGCGCTGCTGGAAACAGCCAGATACACCACGGGACGTCCTTCGGCAAGCTCGGTCTGGAGCAGGTTTGCCCAGTTGGCTTCGCTATAGCTTGACTTTTGCACGACTTGACAGCCACTATCATAGCCGAAGCTCTTGAACATATCGGAGATGCGGCTCGACTGTGTGGTATAAATACCGCTACCGTCAACACCATACATCATCTTCTCGGCTTGTCCCACGTAGCGCATCAGCGTGGCAACGGCAGTTGCCTGAGCTGTAGTGTAGCTACCACTGTAACTGTTTTTCATGTTTGCCCAGTCAAAAGTGGTGGCCGAGAGAGCAGGATAGGTGAAAGTCACATCAGTAGTACTATAAGAACTTCCTATAGTTAGTGTGTTAGTATAGGAAGATAAAGGACCTACCTGAGCAGTGGGGTACTTCCAGTAGTACAGCACCATCGATGCCGAGGTTGCAGGGCAACCAGTATAGCAAGTGTAGGTGGTGCCGTTGTAGGTGAACTTACATTGGTTGTTGTAAGGAGAACCCTGGTCCCAGTTGCAGGTGAGCATCGGTGACACCGATGTTGCCTTGAGGTGAGCGTCCTTCACGAGCTCTGAGGTTCTCTCGACTTTAGCGTCGGGGTTACCGTTAAGCCAGTCGAGTTGTTCAGCATATCCATCGAGCCACACCTGCATGTTTTCAGGAATGTTCTCGATGTCGAGGGGTTCATCGCCCACGGCGAGGATTTCCTCGGCACGGTCGTCGGCCGACACGATGATGTAGCACGTCTCAGTGTTGAAGATGTAGTACACCGGTGCCTCCGATTTCTCACCCATCTCGGTCTTGATCAGGGTGGCATCAATAGCCCCGACAGCCTTGAGAGTGCCTTCACTCACCTGTTTCTGCAGGTGTTCGATGGCCTTCTGCTTGGCAGTGGTAACATCCACCGGGGCTGCCATTGCTGTAGCGCACGCTACAACAAGAGCCATAGAGAAAAATAGTAACTTTTTCATCCGGTTAAGAAATTAGTTAAACAAATATTTAATTTAATATAGTAAA
>ERZ842401.5833-NODE-5833-length-13435-cov-5.306054_pt1 | contig 13435 bp, 11 predicted proteins | sample MGYA00521270_ERZ842401 | MGnify/ENA primary metagenome ERZ842401 (study PRJEB31892, sample SAMEA3878208) | bioreactor metagenome | biome: Moose rumen | place: Sweden | collected 2011-10 | study: EMG produced TPA metagenomics assembly of the PRJEB12797 data set... | reverse complement strand
CTCAGGAAGGCGACCTTCGGGTCGATGCCGAACTTCTTCGCGACGAATGCGAACCTCCATTTCAGGAACGTGGAGTTGAGGATGACCATCCTGGCCAGGGCCTCGACCGTCCCCGGCTTGACGGAGACTATGGTCTCCCTTATCTTGTCCCTCTCCATGAACCGGGGCATCTCCAGCATGATCCTGTACGGGTCCGCCGTCACCCCCACGCTCTCCCCCAGACGGGCCGAGAGGAGCGCCCCGTAGATCTTCCCGAGGGTCTCGTTAACGCGGGTGCCGAAGCATGCGTTCACTATGGTGATGCCATCGCCCGCATCTATCGTCACGGTCCTGTCGTCGGGCATCCTGTGCCTCGCGACCTGGTCCGAGAAGAACTTCTCCAGCACGGTGCCGCACCTCTCGTCCCCCGGATAGTCGCCATAGTCGCGGAGCCGGCGCATCCTCCCGACTTCGCGGGCGACCTCGAAGGGCACAGGGATGTCGGAGCCGACCCATGACGGGACCTCGCCCATGTCCCTGACCTCCTCGACCAGGATCTCGTCCTCGCGCATCTCCACCACCCTCCAGGTGCGGCCTTTGGCGATGAACATGGCCCTGGTGTCCTGGAACGTGGCCACGAAGCTCTCGTCCAGGCTGCCTATTATCGCTCTGGTGCCTATGTCGCGGACCCTGTAGCTGCGCTCGTCCGGGATCATCGAGATGTTGTTGTAGAAGTAGTCCATCCCCTTCCTGGAGCGCTTGAACCTGCCTTCGTCCTCGAACACTAGCTTGATCGACTTCAGCTGCTCCAGAACGTCGTCCATGTCCTCCCTGGCCAGTGTCCTGAACGGGTAGGCTCCGTGGAAGAACCCGTACGCGGTGTCCCTGTCCACCGGCCCGGACATCGTCATGGCGATGAGCTGGTTGGCCACCACAGACAGCGGCGACGGCCTCCCTTCGCGCTCGTCCATCTCCTTCGCCGAGCATCTGCGGGCGATTACGAGGGACTCCGCGATCTCGTCCGGAGCGGTGGCCATGACCCTGGCCCTGATCTTCTCCCCTACCTTGTGCCCGGCCCTCCCGGCGCGCTGGATCATGCGGGAGACCTTCCTCGGGGAGTTGTATTGGATCACCATGTCGGTGGAGCCCACGTCTATGCCGAGCTCGAGGGACGACGTGCAGATCAGGGTCCGCACGTCCCCCTTCTTGAAGCGGTCCTCCATCTCCATCCTGTTCTCCTTGGAGAGCGACCCGTGGTGCACCCCCACCGAGATGCTCTCGTCCCACACGTGGTAGCGCGAGGCCAGCCATTCGGCGGTCTCCCTGGTGTTCACGAAGAACAGGGTGGACCTCCCGGATTCCATGACCTCCCTGGCCCTCCTCATCACCCCGACTATCTCGGGCTCCCCCTGGAGCTTGTCGATGAGCTTCGCGTCCTCTTCCGGCGGAGGGCACTCGACGGAGATCTCGAAGTCGCGGAAGGTGTCGTGCTTGCGGATGGACACCCTCCTTCCCCTCCCCCCGAGGAACATCGCGGCGCTCTCGGGGTCGCCGACGGTGGCCGACAGGCCGATCCTCTGGTAGTTCCCGGCGATCGCGCTGAGACGCTCCATGGCGACGCTGAGCTGAGCCCCCCTCTCGGTGTCCGCGAGCTCGTGGATCTCGTCCACGACGACCCACCTCACGGCCGCCAGATGCCTGGCGAGCCTCTTCCCGGTGAACAGCACCTGCAGGGTCTCCGGCGTCGTGATGAGGATCTCCGGAGGGTCCTCGGACTGCCTGGCCCTCTCGTGCTGCGGGGTGTCCCCGTGCCTCACGCCGACCTTTATCCCCAGAGCTTTGCCGTAGTCCTCCATCCTCCTCAGCATGTCCCTGTTGAGGGCGCGGAGCGGCGTGATGTACAGGCACCTGAACCCTTTGGCGTCTCCTTTGGAGCGGTATATCAGGTCGAGGACCGGGAGCATCGCCGCCTCGGTCTTCCCGATGCCGGTCGGCGCGACTATCAGGATGTGCTCCCCTCTTATGATGCGCGGGATGGAGTCCTCCTGCGGCGGCGTGGGGGAGACGATCCCCTTCTCGGCCAGAACAGAGACGAGTTCCGGCGACAGGAGGTCGAACGACATGAAAAACGAGAAGGATCCGGGGGAGGCCCCCGGCTGTTTCGGATCACGCCTTGGGGGCTTCGGCCTTGGGCGCGGTGACTTCCAGGAGAACCTGGGACAGGTCCATGACCTTGATGCTGGACCCGAGCTTCTTGGCTCCCTGGGTGAGGTTGAGGACGCAGAACGGGCAGCAGGTTATGAGCACGTCGGCCCCGGTGGCCTCGGCGTCCCTGATCCTCTCCATGGCGACGGCCACGGCGAAGTCGTTGAACTGGCTCTTGTATCCGCCTCCGGCTCCGCAGCACCTGGAGTTCTCCCTGGACCTCTCCATCTCGACGAACTCGACTCCCTTGATCTTCTTGATGACGTTCCTGGGAGCGTCGTAGACACCGGAGTGCCTTCCAAGATGGCAGGGGTCGTGGTATGTGACCTTGTGCTTGAATTCGTTGTTGAGGGGCAGCTTCCTGTCGTTTATGAGCTGCTCGACGTACTGCGAGAAGTGGTAGACGTTCTGTCCGGCCTTTGCGTAGAACCTTCCGAAGTCGCAGGAAACGGTCTTGTAGCATCCGGAACAGGTCATGACCATGTCCTTCGCTCCCATGCCGTCCGCCTTCTCGACGTTGTGCTGTGCACAGGCTGTGGACTCCTTCTCGTTTCCGGTCCTTATGAGGGGTGAAGAACAGCACCATTCGTCGGGTCCCAGGCAGTTCATCTTGATTCCTGCGCGGTCGAGCACCCTGACTCCGGCCTGTGCGATGTGCTGCATCCTGTAGGATCCGGTACATCCGGCGAAGAAGATGACGTTCGCAGGTACATGTCTCTCTACTTCCTCGGGCCACCACGCGTCCCTCTTGGAGTCGGGCTCGTTGTAGGGGTTGTGGTTCTTGTGGATGCTCTTTCCCATGGATACCGCTGCGGGCATAGGTCCAATTCCGATATCCACCATCCACTTCCTCATGGTCTCCCAAAGGTCCACGAGACGGATCTTGGCGTGGCAGACAACCTCACAGTTTCCGCATCCTGTACATTTGTACATGGCGTCGACGAATTCGGGGCTGAGCTCGACGGGCCTTCCGAGGACCTTGTCCATGGCTCCTGCTCCCTTGAGGTCGATCTGCTTGAGGTAGTAGATCTTTCCCCTAGGTGTTACAGAGTCCCAAGGTGTCTGGGCGTGTGCTTCGCAAACGTCGATACAGTATCCGCACTGCACGCACTGTGTGAGTTCCTGTGCGATCTGCGGCATGTTGCGGATTTTCAAACCAAATAGTTCCGGCATATTCATTCCTCTTGGAGCGGGGGTGCTCCGGATGTAATGCTGTGTCGACTTGTTCTCTTTATTTAAGCGTTATAGGGGTTAAACGACGCTTTTCTTTGGTATGGACATTTCGGAATGAGAATAAATGAGATTTATACCACCACGTCGATAGAGGTATCGTGAAGAGCGTCTACGACGATTGGACGGGGAACGTCATCCAAGAGGCCGACCTCCGTAGTTTCGATCCCGAAGCGGTCAGAGCGGTCAGAGCGACCTATGTGTCCGAGCATCCCGAGGACAGGGAGGCCGTGTCGAACATGGATGATGCCGAGTTCCTATCCGAGGTGGGTGTCCTGAAGAGGGGCAAGGTCACGGTAGCGGCCATGATCCTGCTAGGGAAGGTATCGGAGAAGATCCTGCCCCAATCGATATGTGTCAGATGGAGACTTTTGGACATCGATGGGTCCGTCGTCGAGACCCGTACCATCGGAGGTTCCATGGTATTGGCGATAAGGAAGGTCGCCTCGATCATCAGCAATTCCACCGTTAAGATAGACGACGGCGAGGGACAGGTGTTCGTCAGCACCTACCGTGTCGCTTCATTGACGGAAGCGATGTTCAACGCCCTTCAACACCAGGATTACACCATGGGCGGTACCATAGATGTGATCGAGAGGGAGAACGAGTCCGTTACTGTGGTCAGCAAGGGGTCGTTCCCGGATGTCCAGCCGGAATCCTTCGTTAAGGGTCAGAACCAGACCATGGCATCAAGGAACTCGTATCTGATCAAGGTGATGACCGAGATAGGATTGGTCACGAATTCCGCCGCAGGGATACGCAATCTGTACATGTCCCAGATGCACAAACATTTCCCACTTCCTCGCTACAACATCAACGATGATTCGGTATCTGTCACGTTCCCGGGGAGGAGGGAGGGAGCAGTTGCACGTGCACTAGATATCCGCCGGGACATCGATGTGCAGGACATCCTCGACTTGGACAGATTGGACTCGGGAAGGTACCTGTCGGATAAGAGGATGGAATCCCTTATCTCGAGAGGTTTGGTCACCGTCTATGACGGGGTCCCATGCATCAACCTCGATTACACTGATCCATCATCCCGTTTCAGCAAGGGTTCCGATTATGACGCCGTCATACAGCTGCTCAGCGAGAACGGTTCGGTCACACGTTCGGATGTCGTCGGGATACTGAAGCTCCGCGACAGGAAAGGTCTCTCAGATGAGCAGCTCTCCGTGAAGGCTACTAATCTGCTCCAGAACATGAGGAAGGACGGCAGGATCTCCAAGACGGAAGGCAGTACGAGGTCAGCCAGATACGTCCTGAACCGATTCCTTCGATCCCAGATTCAGGAGGATCACCGATCCGAGTATCAGGATTATACCAAGGACGTTGGTCCATCCGAACTCGTCACCCACGATTATGCTCATGACCGTTGCCACCATGGGTTCCACGAACGCTATGATCGATGCCTTTCCGGCATTCATGCCGTTAAGTCCCGCCGTGTAGAAGTAGAACGGCAGGACGGTGCACAGCATTCCGAGCCCGATTGCCATCAGTAGTACGTCCGTATCGCCCATGCAGGATATGACGTAAGGTGCATCGGTGAAGGGTATCAGACATACCGTGGCCACAAGGAACGTGTAGAAGAGCGTCGTCAGAAGACTGTATTTTCTCAGCGCGAACTTCCCGAATATCGAATACAGCGAGTAGCCGAATCCGGCAAGGATCCCGTACAGGATTCCGATGTTCATATCGCCGGACCCGATCCCGGAGGTGAATACGCATCCGATGAGGGCCAGGACAAGTGCCAGCAATTTATTCTTTGTCAGTTTCTCCTTGAACAGGACCATGCTCATCATCATGACGAAGCATGGTGCGGTGTACAGCAGCACCGATGCTGTGGAGAGCGAGACCATTTGCTGTGACATGAAATACATGTAGTTAAAGAACACGAAGCTTATCAGACCCATTCCTATGAACATCCATATGTCTCTGGGATCTATCTTGAAGAGTCCTCTGTCAAGGAACAGGATGACGATGGTCAAAGCGATCAAGGTCACCGTACACCTCAAAAGAGCGATCTGAAGGGCAGAGAGTCCGGATTCGTAGAGCGGGCGCGTGAACAGACCTATGATTCCCCAGAGGGATGCTCCTATCACCACATACATGGCGGGTTTCAGGTCTGAACGCATGATATCTAGCCCGAGAATGCTCTTAGATTTAATAACTGCATTCAAAGGGAGTTGCTATGTCCGGCGTCGGTAATCTAAGTTATATCGTGGTATGGGATTCACCAAGCATGGATGACGGGGGATTCCGCGGGCTCTATAGAGGGGTGTTGGATTTCGCAATGGCCCACATCGGCTATGTCATGGGCCTGGTCATGATCCTGTACGCGATATTCGGTATAATCCTAGATATCAAGTACAACAGCCTGGGGGTACACACTGGCTGTCAACCTGGTCCCGCTCCTGTTCAATGTGGATTATAACGGGACCACTAACGTCTTTACCGATGTGCTGCTACTGATCCTTGCCCTGAACATCATCATCCTGTCCATGGACAGGTCGATTTCGCAATCCAACTTAGTGCAGTCGTTCAAGGAGAGCACCGAGAGCATGTCGGCGCTCCTGTACAATGTGGATGACGCATACATCCTGAGGTCCGGATGTCAGGAGATACAGGGCCTCATCGATTCCCAATCTGATGGACAGGTCAGGCTGAAGCTTCTGAGCAATCAGATCAGGAACAGGATGCTCATCTTTACCAAGGAGAATGGAAAGCTCAGAGCGGACCTCCATGTCACTGGATTTGTACATGCCAACCCGATGTACATGGTGGACATCCAGGATCTGGTGATCGGGGACAGATATCTGACTGCCTATTCCACCAACGGCAGCTGGTTCAGGCTTCTGGTCCACGAGAACCTTCAGGAGGATTACACCAAGGCCAAGATCTTCGGTCATGTCATCGATCTCGACAAGTTGCTCCGCAACGTGTCCTACCATATGCTGTTGAAGAGGAACGCACGCGAAGCGGAAGACGAAAAGAAGGAACAGGATTGAGTTCACGTTCGGGGAAGAGATTTCAATATCTTCTATGATATGTCAACATCATTCGGACGGTCGTCCCTGAGGTAATCTAATGACAATCACTGAGAACATCGGAAAGCTCGGTTTCGGTCTCATGCGTCTTCCCCAGAAGGATGGGAAGATCGACATAGAACAGGTCAAGGAGATGGTGGATCTCTTCTTGCAGGCTGGTTTCAATTACTTCGATACCGCATGGGCGTATCCCGGAAGCGAGGAGGCCATCAGGGAGGCGCTCGTGGAGAGGTATCCCCGTGACAGCTATTACCTTGCCACCAAGGATGCCGCATGGAGGGTCGGAACGAAGGAGGAGGCCGAGGCACAGTTCGAGACCTCCTTGGAGAGATTGGGCACCGATCACATCGATTTCTATCTTCTACACAATCTTGGTAACGACAGGACAGAACCGTTCGAGAAATGGGATCTCTGGAACTATTTCCTAGAGAAGAAGAGGGAAGGCAAGATCAGGCATTTGGGATTCTCGTTCCATGCAACCGTGGATGATCTAGAACCCATCCTCAAATCGCACCCCGAGGCGGAGTTCGTACAGCTTCAGATCAATTACGCGGATTGGGAGAGCAACGCCATCCAGTCCAGGAAGGTCTACGAACTGTCAAGGAAGTACGGGAAGCCCGTGATCGTGATGGAGCCGGTGAAGGGAGGCCTCCTGGCGAAGCCTCCGGAGAAGGTCGAGAAGGTGTTCAAGGACAAAGAGCCAGACAGTAGCTGTGCCTCATGGGCACTTAGGTTCTGTGCGGACCTCGAAGGGGTCATAACGGTCCTGTCGGGAATGTCGGATGTCGATCAGATGAAGGACAACCTCTCCCGCATGAAGGGATTCGTTAATCTCACGCCCCAGCAGAGGGACACCATAAAGGAGGCATCGGAGGTCTTGTCCACATATCCCATCGTGCCATGCACCTCATGCGACTACTGTGCGAAGGTATGTCCTCACGACATCGGCATATCCGGAACGTTCCAGGCGGTCAATCAGGTGATCCTCTACGGGAACAAGGAATTCTCCACCGGCCAGCTGAACTGGCTCGTTGGCATGCACGGGAAGAAGTATGCGAAGGACTGCATAAAATGCGGAGAATGCGAGAAGGTCTGTCCTCAGCACATCCTCATCCGCGATGAGTTGGATAAGAGCATCAAAGTCTTCGAGTGAACAGTGATGCGGGATGCCGTATCTGACTGAACCCTCTTACGAATAAATATGAGCTTAGTGACCAGCGTGTTGGTACCAGTCTTGCTTGAGAAGTGACCACGATGATCTTTCCCATGCGGTTGGATCCTGTACTGGTGCCTATGAACTCTCCGGATCGGCCTCTACCATATTTGCGAAGGGACTGTAGCTCAGCGATATCGATGCGACCACCATATCACCAACACGCTGGTCACTAAGCTCCAATAAATACGAAGAATGCCGTCCTTCTCCCAATGTCAACACAGGAGACCGCACAGGCAATCATTGCCGTTGCCAAGAACAGGATATCGTTCATCCTTGCAGGTATCATCATCATTTCCGGTTTGATCGATGTTGCAAATATGACCGTGTTCGGGAACACGGACACCGTATTGACCGATACTGCAGTGGCGATTGTAAAGATAGGAATGGGTCTTTTCATCATATTCGACCCGAAAAGGAATCTGATGAGGTCGGTAGGATTCTATGCGTTATCTCTTGGTATTGCAAGGATAATTGCCTCTTTCCCTATGTTAGGCAGTCCTTCGGATCTGCCCTTCATAGTGGCCATCGTCATGGTAGTGATGGGTGCGAACCTGGTCTATTCAGGTTACAGCTACCTTCAGGACGTGTCGAGAGGCCGTTTCGGAATGACATTAGGTTCGGCCGCGCTGGCCTTGATCATGGCAGCGGCCCTCGTATCGTATGTGGTCGCCGGTGACGAGCTAGAAATAGATGTCACCGATATCATCGTCACCGTGGTGTATCTGATCCAGTATCTTCTGATCCTCGTTATTATGGACAGCGATGAGTTCAGATTCAGCTCTTGGGAGGAGAAGTCCGTGAGGAAGATGGACGATATGCGTGTCATGTACACCCTGACCCCTGGAATGTACATCCCGAGGGAGGATGCCAAGGCCATCAAGCACATGTTCGATGACAGGTCCTCGTGGTCCGAGGTGGATGACGGAGGTCCCGTGGAATGCGAGAAGAGACTCCGCTTGGCGGAAGATAAGGTCACAGCCGTCATGATCATGCAGAAATGGAAAGATTCGGACAGGATCTACTTCACGGTCTCGACCAACGATGACGGTACCATACTCCAGGCCAACAGGTTCTCGGTCACGGATGCGGTGGCGGATGATGCTGACGATGATAAGTTCATGAACATCCGTCTGTACGCTGATGGTACAATGCTATCCAACATATCGGTCATGCCCGCAGAGTTAGAGGAGGTGTCCGCATGAAGACGATGAAGAAGAGCGAAGTGTACATTTCGACAATCGGAGTGCTGCTGATCATCAATCAGCTGTTCGTATTGGCATTCACGATAGCGGGCAATCCGATTAACGTGGGAGGAATCCTTTCGATCATCGTAGGTATTCTCGGAGGACTCGTTGCCATCGTCTACTTCAGGGAGAAGAAGATGATTGGTGTCGCCTTCTGTCTGTTCCTAATCGGTTTCACAATCATACTGGCAGATATAGAGAGGGCATTCTCGAGCGAAGAGTCGGATAATTTCGTCGCTTCCTTGCTATACGTGGTCACAGGTGTGGTGCTCGTGTACCACTCAGCATCTATGGCCATAGGTTTGAAGACGGGAAGTGCGAAGAGCATCGTATGTCTCGCCGTCATCAGTATCCTGGAGCTGTACCTGTTCCTGGCCGTGGTGCGCAGAGGTGACGATCTCACATCCCTCGACTGGACCAACCTCATCATGGCGATAGAGCACGGAGCGTTCATCTTCATCCTCACCAGGCCTGAGATGATGATCACATCGTTCCTCAGGAGGCTCAGGACCAATTCCGATGTACTCTACGATAGTATGGTCTCGGATCCCGAGGTCTATGTGGACAGGAATGATGTCAGCAGGCTGACAGATATCGGCGACGGCCCCGAGTGGACACATCTCGACAACGGACCCATAGAGCGCGAGACCACGATTGGTCTGCACAGCCGTTGGACGGCGACCGAGATGTTACTTCAGAAGTGGAAGGATGATGAAAGGCTCCATCTGACCGTGCGCAACAAGGGTACCGATTCCTACAACATCATAATGTCGATGGTAGTGGAACAGACGATCCTGTTCAAGAACGATGAGGGCAAGGTGACCAAGATCAGATTCTACGGACAGGAAGGAATGTTCGCCGATGTCAAAGTGGTCGCCGAGGACGAGATCACCAAGGGATACATCGACCTCATCAGATACAAAGCCGCTGCAGCAAAAGCGAAGAAACAGAGCTGATCAAACCTATACAGACTGGGCCGGATCTTCCGGCCCATGTCCATACTTATCGGAACATGAAGGTCCGTTAATTCGAATTATAGTATCTTACCTAACTTATTTCAATAATGAAAGCGATAAACCTTTATGGCAAGGCCAGAAGAGCTACAAATCGTGAAGCACCTACCGTTAGATGAGCTTCAGGACAGAGAGCGCCAGCTTTCTGAGAGCGTTAAAAGCATGAAGAAGTTAGAGAGACTTCTCCAACGTGTGACGTTCGTTCGTTTGAGATACGGTGGTTTCTCTGTCGAGGAGGCATCCCATGCAGTTGGTTTCACCACGAAGACTGGTTACAATGTTCAGAAACAATGGAACGCCAAGGGTATGGAGGGACTGGTGCCCGATTTCAAAGGAGGGCCCAGATCCAAGTTGTCTGAAGAACAGAAGTCAGAGCTGAAGGACATGCTGTCCGCATGGCCATCGGACACCAAGACCGTTAGGCAGTACATCAAGGATCATTTCGGCGTGGAATACAGCGAAAAACAGGTTCACGTGATATTGAAATCAATGGGTATGCGTCATGCAAAACCATATCCCAAGGATTATCGCCGCCCGGCAGACGCCGAGGCGGTTTTAAAAAAAGACTCGTTGATGCTCTGGACAACCTAACTACGGATGAATTCGTGATCGGTTTCCAAGATGAGAGCTCACCTCAGACGACCGCAAATACCGTCCGTCTTTGGTGTCCGGAGAAGCCGCATGTCGTAAGGAACACCAACAAGTTACGCGCGAATCTATTCGGATTCTACCCGCTCAATGGAATCCCGGTGCTTCAAGCCCCTATGGAATCGAAGAAGGAGGACATGATGGATTTCCTGAGAGCTGTTCGCTCTGCGAACGGTGACAGGACCATCGTGATGGTCCTGGATAATTGTATGACGCACCGTGCCGCCGCCGTCAGAGAACTAGCTGATTCGCTTGATATCAGATTGGTGTATCTTCCTCCGTACAGTCCTCAACTCAATCCTATTGAGTTCATATGGAAGAGCCTGAAACGTGTGGTATCCAAGAACATGTTCCTGGATAGGGATCAACTGGTCGGAGAGATGGAGGCCAGATTCCTTGAAGAGGCCTCTAAGTCTACATACGCAGGATGGTGGAGATCTGTTTTTTATCCAGAATTATTGTAAAAAGTTAGGTAAGATACTATAATTAGAATAATTAATTTCAAATTGGCAATTGGGAAACCAACAAGAACAATCCATACAACTTTACCATTTCCAACGGCAGAGGGCAGGTCTTATATCGAAGTGAAGAATCCCCGAAAACATGATGGGGATGTTCTGCAGGAAATGTAAGAGTCTGATGCCTCCTAACAGCAAGAGGTGCATGGCCTGCGGAGCCACTCTGAACCCCAACGATATCAGCAACCAGTCCTCCCTGGACGGCCTTGGTCCCAAGAGGAAACCGGTGGAACTCGTCGCAGAGGAGAACAAGGATGCACCTTATCTTCCGTACAAACCCCGCGGATGCCAGCTCGACATCATCTCGGACATCCGCATGGCCCTCGACGAAGGGCGCCACATCATAATCGAATCCGGAACCGGTACCGGGAAGACCATCGTATCCCTCGCCGCCGGACTTGAGCATGCCAAGAAGACCGGGAAGAAGATTGTCTATCTGACAAGGACAATCTCCCAGAGCGACCAGGTAATGAGGGAGCTGAAAGCTATCTCCAGGATCAAACCTGTATCCGGACTGACCATAACCGGCCGTAACAAGTCCTGCCCGCTCTTCAGAGGCACGAAGGACTACGAGTCCCTGTCACCCAAGGTGCTGTCGATGATGTGCGAGGAGAAACGCTCCAAGAGCATGAAAGGATCTGCCGGCGGATGCCGTTATTTCGACAGGATAAAGACAGAGGTCAATGACGTCACCAACTATGTGATGAACAACTTCCCTACATCCGATGAACTGGACAGATACTGCGAAAAGAACGGCGTCTGTCCGTATGAGATGAAGAAGCAGCTGATGAAGAAGTTCGATGTTGTGGCAGTTCCATATGTGCACATCCTTTCGGCGGATATCCGTTCCAATCTCATGGTCAATCTAGATCTCGAGGACAATCCACAGGGAATGCTCCTGATTGTCGACGAAGCGCACAACCTCGTCGATGCCGCAAGGGACCAGGAGAGTTTCATCATCAACAGGGACCTTGTAGACAATGCGATAGACGAATGCACTACCATGAAAGGCGATCCTACCGTCTGGACGGATGTCACTCTGAAGGATTTCCTCGAATACTTCAAGAACACGATCCGCAACGTTGCAACTGAGAAACTGGGCCTAAACGAGAAGGAGGTCGTCCTTACCGATGATTACATCGAGCAGCGCATGATGGCCAAGTTCGGAATGAAATCCCAGGACCTGGAATCCGCTATAGAGAGGGTCATCGATTTCGGAGAGGCCAGGACCGAGATCCTCATGGAAAGAGGTGACAACAGGGTATCCGACATCCAATCGCTCGGATTCCTGATGCGCGACTGGTGCTCTTCCGCATCTGACAGATTCGTCCGTTCGCTAAAAGTTGATCAGGACGGCGAATATCTGTCCGCCAAATGCATCGATCCGTACGAGATATCGTTCTTCCTGAACAGCATCCCCGGTGCCATCCACATGTCCGGTACCCTGCAGCCTCTCGACCAATATGCGCGCGTCCTCGGCCTGAAAGGGAACCCAAGATTCAGGATCTATCCGTCACCGTTCCCGCCCGAGAACAGATCCGTCCTCTACGTGAACGATGTCACCACACAGCAGAAGGAGATGCAGAAGGATGGTTCCATGCAGCACCGTCTGGAGAACTACATAGCGATGCTCTGCAACTCCATCCAAAAGAACACGCTGGTATTCTTCACATCATATTCATTCATGCGCATGATGAGGCCCTACCTCGAGACGCATGTCAACAAGAGCCTGTACTGGGAGGAATCACGTAACCAGAGGAAGACCATGGAGAACCTGGCCGCTTTCCGCAACGGAAGGGATGGAGTGTTCTTTTCGGTTATGGGAGGTTCCGTCGCAGAGGGAATGGACTTCCCAGGCGACGAACTGTGCTTCGCGATAATAGTTGGCATCCCCTATCCTCCGCCATCCTCCGAACAGAGAGCGATGTCCGCAATGTTCGACCAGAGATACGGTGCGGGCAAAGGTTGGATATACACGAGTGAGGTTCCTGCCCTCAGGAAGATGAAACAGGCCATTGGCCGTCTCATCAGGACCGAGACCGACAGGGGCATGGCAGTAATCCTTGACAATAGGGCTTCTAGATACGTCAAACAGCTGGATGCCAAACTCACGGATGACCCTGCTGGAGAAGCTACGAGGTTCTTCAGATGAACAGACTGTTCGACGTAAAGGTGTGGATCATCCTGGGAATTATCCTGGGATTCGTCATAGGGTTCGATCATCCCGATGCACCCGCCATGCTCATGATCACTCTGCTCATCCAGATGACACTTGCCCTTCAGGGACTGAAGTTCGACTTCGGGGAAGTCAAGCATGACGGCAAATACATGCTGC
>ERZ842401.5832-NODE-5832-length-13435-cov-15.637818_pt1 | contig 13435 bp, 9 predicted proteins | sample MGYA00521270_ERZ842401 | MGnify/ENA primary metagenome ERZ842401 (study PRJEB31892, sample SAMEA3878208) | bioreactor metagenome | biome: Moose rumen | place: Sweden | collected 2011-10 | study: EMG produced TPA metagenomics assembly of the PRJEB12797 data set... | reverse complement strand
TTTGAATTCTTTAAATAGTATACGTTTTTAACGTCTTTAAAATGCGTTTGCCCTCTCCTGCCTCCGATGTCTGAAAACTCATGTTCTTAGTCTGAAAAGTCGTGTTCGGATTAGCCTTACTTTCAGACTGCGGTGCTACACTTGTGGCGGAGGTGCATAATGAAAAGAATTTTGAATTTTGCTCTGCTTGTGTTCGCGATTGCGGCCGTCTTGTCGCTCATCGGATGCAGGCGGAGCGGGCGGGTCATATACAGGAACTCGTCGAAGTCCGGTGTGGACCGGAACGTTGACGAGAAGTCGACAACGGCGCGTGCGGTGGAAATCCGGGTGACGATGGCTCACAACCAGACCGCTATGGACAACCCCTATGTTTTCGGTGCCGAGGCGTTCAAGGAGAAGCTGGAGCAGGTTTCTGGTGGAGGCGCGGAGGCCGTCCTTTACCATGGTACGATGACGGAGGACGAAGGCGAGCTTTTGAAGAAGCTCCAGTCGGGAGAGGCGAACATCGTCGTGATATCGCCCGGACTCGTTACTGCCCTCGGCGTGGAGGAGGTTGACATATTCTCTCTGGAGTACTTGTTCGACAGCTTCGCGCATTGGGGAAGCACCCTTGACGGTGCGTTCGGCACGGAACTTTCAGGAATCGTTTCTGACAAGACTAACGGGCAGATAAAGATTCTCGGCTACTGGTCGGCCGGCGTCCGTGACTATTACGGAAAGAAACCCATCTATTCGCCAGGCGACCTTGCGGGAATGACAATCAGAATCGGAAATTCGCCGGTGCAAAGGCAGTTCTGGAGCAGTTGCGGCGCGACTCCTGTTTCTGTCGGCTGGGGAGAGCTTTTCAACGCGCTCAACGAAGGCAAAGTCGACTCGGCTGAGAACGACTACACGAATTTCAGCCTCAAGAACCACCACAATGCGAGAAACGGAAAGTACGTCTGCGAGACGGAGCATGATTTCACGACCCGATTGATGCTCGTGGACGGAAAATTCTACGACAGCCTCTCGTCGGAGCAGCAGTCGTGGCTTTCCCAGGCGGCCAAGTACGCCACGCAGGTCGAGCGGCAGAAGACGTTCGAGCAGGCGTCCTCGTCAAAGGCGAAGGTTGTGTCGGACGGAGCTGTCGTCGTGGAGAACAAGGACATAGACACGGACTCGTTCAGACGGATAGCGCGCCCGATACAGGATGAATTCGCCAGGAAGACCGGAATGGAGCGCTTCATCAAGATGGTGCGCGAGAACAAATGATTGAAAGGGGAAAAACATGGCGAGAAAGGAACTTGACCGTTTTGACACGAATGCAAAGCGGGACGTAAAAATTTCGACGAAGCTCATGCTCATCATAGGGCTTGCCGTCATAGTGAGCAGCGTCGGCGTCTCCACGCTTTCTCTTAGCGTGTTCGACAGCAAGATGATAGACAACATAATCGACGATCTCACTTCGACTGCGGACGGGGTCGAGCTTCTCTTGAAAACGAAGCAGGACGACCTCGCGAACTATTCGAAAATCGTCGCGGACAGGATGGAGCTGCGGCAGGCCATCTCGTCCAACTCATCGGCGGCTCTTCAGGGGGTCGTCTCTTCTTCCGCGGAGAAGTCGGGCGTGGATTTCATGTTCGTGACCGATTCTCGCGGGCGTCTTCTTCCTGGCGGCGGAAAGGGCGTCACGGACGGAGTGGACGTATCGTACATCGGAGCCGTGGCCAGCGCGCTCAAGGGAGCTTCTGCTGTCGGAATCGAGGGAGTCGCCAACTACAACTACGCCATCATAGCCGCGGAGCCTGTCTACATAGGGGGCAAGGTCGGGGGTGCGGTCGTCTCTGGATACGACCTTTCTGACGACTCCCTCATCCAGTTCATCTCGAAAAGCTACAGCATCGAGTGCACCATCCTCAAGGACGATGTGAGGATGTCGTCGACCCTCAAGGGCGCGGACGGCTCTTCTGTGGTCGGGACGAAGCTCGGCAACAGTTTCGTGGAGGAGGTCGTACTGCACGACGGAAACGGATATGTCGGACCTGTCGACATCGCGGGGGTGTCGTACTACGGCTTCTATTTCCCGATCGAGTCAGGCGACGGAAGGATAACGGGCATGTTCTTCCTGTCGAAGAGCATCGAGACGATAGAGGCTGTCAGGAACCAGACGCTCGTTGTCGTAATTCCTGTAATATTGGTGGTCGCGGCAGTCTTGATAATCGTCGTCGGCATGTTCGTCAGGTGGCTCATGTGGAGAATCTCCAACGTCACCAACACCCTGAAGGACATGGAGAGCGGGGACGCGGATTTGACCAAGCGCGTGAAGCTCCTCATAAGGGACGAAATCGGGGACCTCGTCGTCCACTTCGATTTCTTCTGCGACAAGCTCCAGCAGATTGTGGCGGAAATCAAGAAGTCCAAGAGCGCGCTTTCCTCCGCCGGGCACGAGATGGAGAAGACAACCGGCGAGACATCGGACGCTATTTCCGACATCATCGGGAACATCTCCAACATACAGAACCAGATTTCATTCCAGGGGGACAGTGTCCATCAGACAGCGGAGTCCGTCACCGAGATTTCGAATTCGATAGTCATGCTAAACGGCATGATAGAGAGGCAGGCGGCGGGGGTTTCCGAGGCGACTTCCGCTGTCCAACAGATGGTCGAGAACATAGCGAGCGTGAACAACTCCGTGGACCAGATGGCAATGTCTTTCGAGGAGCTTTCCTTGAACGCCCAGGCGGGGTTCTCCAAGCAGCAGGCGGTGAACGAGCAGATAAAGTCCATAGAGGGGCAGTCGATGATGTTGCAGGAAGCCAACGCCGTCATAGCGTCGATAGCCGAGCAGACGAACCTCCTCGCCATGAATGCCGCAATCGAGGCGGCCCACGCCGGTGAGTCTGGCAAGGGGTTCAGCGTCGTCGCCGACGAAATCAGGAAACTTTCGGAAACTTCCTCCGCCCAGTCGAAGACAATCGGAGACCAGCTTGGAAAAATCAGGGATTCCATCTCCGAGGTCGTGTCCGCATCGAACGAGTCTGGAGAGGCCCTTTCCGTCGTGTCCGGGAAAATCCGGGAGACTGACGAGCTTGTGGTCCGTATCAAGGGGGCTATGAGCGAGCAGAAGAGCGGTTCCGAGCTGATTGTCAACTCTCTGAGGAGCATGAACGAAAGCACGAACGATGTCAGGTCCTCATCGCAGAGCATGGCAGTGCGCAACGAGAGAATCATGCGCGAAGTGACATCCTTGCAGGAGATGACCCGTCAGATGCGCGAGAACATGGCGAGCATGAGCGAGGGAGCCGAACGCATAAGCGAGACCGAGGAGTCCCTCACCGACATATCGCGTCGCGTCAAGGAGTCAATCGACAAAATCGGCGAGGGAATCGACTTGTTCAAGATTTGACGGAAAAAAGAATCCGCTGATTTTTTGCGGAAATGGAAAATTCTCCTATAATCAAACATATGCGCGCATTGCGCTTTTGCTTGATTATAGGGGATTTTTTTTATGGATTTGATAGCGCGTTACAGGGACAAGGAACCTCATTATCAGACGCTTGATTCGCATTTGATTGAAACTGCTGAATTGGCAGAAGTGTTTGGAAATGATTTTGGATTTGGTGAACTGTCATGTTTGGCGGCTTTGCTCCACGATGCTGGAAAGGCGGCCGGTGCCTGGCAGAAATATCTTTTGGATTCTGTTGCTGGAAAAGTAAAAAACAAAAAAGACCATGCCACGGCAGGGGCGAAAATCTTGCAGGAAAAGTCTGTAAAAAAGTCTTCTCTTGTGGTGACTGCGATTCAGGCGGCTGTCATGTTCCATCATGGTTCAGGACTTCCTGATATGATTGCCCCCGACGGCAGTTCTGAATTTTCGAATCGACTTTACAAGGATTTTGCTGAAACTGAAATCTCTGAAATAAAATCAAATATTGGTGATTCGGTAAAAAAAGAGATAGAAAAATGCATTGAAAGCGACACATGGAAAAACGACGGACTCACTGTTCTGTTTGAACCTTGCAAACAAGGTTGTAAGGAAAAGCAAGCGCGTTTCAACATGGGGCTTCATCTGCGCAATTTCTCCAGCTGTCTGATAGATGCCGACAGAACGGACAGCGCGGCGTTTGAAAACGGAGAGAAAATCACATGCGGCGACATAATTCCCGATTGGGCTGTTTTGCTTTCCCGTTTGGAGAGGCATCTGGCCAGTTTTTCCAACAGGGACAAAATAGGAAAAATTCGGTCGGACGTTTCCGAACGGTGTGCGGAGCTTGGGCGGGGTGAAAAAGGCATTTTCACCTGTTCCGCTTTTACGGGGGCTGGAAAAACGCTTGCGTCTCTCCGTTTTGCGCTTGAGCAGGCCAAGAAATTCAAAATGAAGCGAATCGTAATTGTCGCTCCTTATACATCAATCATCGACCAAAACGCCGATGAAATCCGTTCCATTCTTGAAGACGAGGAGACCCGTGGAAAAATCGTTCTCGAATGCCATTCGAACATCACCGCGGAGAAAAAGGAGAGCCTTTTGGATGCTGTAGCTGATTACGAGCGGTATGAATCCACATGGGACGCTCCCGTAATCGTTACGACAATGGTGCAGTTTTTGGAAACTTTGTTCGGAAGTGGAACGAAAAATATCCGCCGTATGCACAGGCTCGCATCTTCTGTGCTTGTCTTTGATGAAATCCAGACTCTTCCTGTAAAAACGACATATCTTTTCAACTGGGGATTGGAGTATCTGGTGAAGTGCTGTGGCTGTTCGGCTATGCTCTGCACTGCAACGCAGCCGTGCCTTGATAGAATCGGAGATGATGCGTCGTTTCATTTGAAATTTGACGGTGAGGTGATAGAAGATGTGTCCTACCATTTTTCCTCACTCAAGCGTGTCCAGTTTGTGGACAAGACGGAGGGCGGTCGAAAGAAAGTTTCTTCGGAAAACGTTTGTGATTATATCGTTTCGCAAATGGAATCCTGCGGCAGTTTCCTTGCGGTTGTGAACACGAAGCCTCAGGCGAAGGAACTGTTCGAGTTGCTGGAGAAAAGCGGCTGCGCCGATTTCGTGTACCACTTGAGCACAAACATGTGTCCGGCTCATCGTCGCTCTGCAATCGAAGATATGCGGAAAAAATTGAAGGCTGGAGAGCGTGTTGTCTGCGTCAGTACACGGCTGATTGAGGCGGGAGTCGACGTAAGCTTTGGAGGTGCTTTGCGGTATATGGCAGGATTGGACTCAATCATTCAGACGGCTGGAAGGTGCAATCGCAATGACGAGCTGACTGATTCTTCCGGCAACAAAATCTGCGGGACTGTCGCCATATTCGCTGTTGAAAATGAAAAAATAGGTTCTCTTGAGGAATTGAAAATCGGGCAGGAATGTATGGAGCGGATTCTGCGTGAATTTTTCAAAGATTCGCCGAACGGTGAATGCAATTTGATTTCACCTGAAGTAATCACGGCATATTTCAACTATTTTTATAGCGAGTTGCCGAATTCTCTTTTGAGATATTCAATAAATGGAAGAGAAGCGACGGTACTTGATATGCTTTCAGACAATCAGGCGGCGATTTCTGAATACGAGCGCGTAAACCAGAATAAAAATTGGAAGCAGATGCCTTACCGCCAGTCATTCAAAACTGCGTGGGAATGCTTTGAGGTCATAGCTGACGTTACGACTGGCGTAATTGTTCCGTACGGCAGAAACGATGTTGCTGGTCGGCTTGCTGCGTTGGAACGTGGCGAAGAGCATTACGGAGAAAAATTGCGCGAGCTTATGCGCGAGGCCCAGCAGTATTCTGTGGAGGTGTATTCAAACCAGCTTGTGCGTTTGATGAAGGAAAACATGATTTCTGAAATTCTCCCTGATTCTGACATCTATGCGCTGAATGATGGCTTCTATGATGAGAACAAGGGATTGGTATATGAAATGACAGATTCCTTTGTTTCTACGTCATTGTGTTTTTAGGGTAAATTATGGAAAAAAGTGCAAGTATATGTTTCAATAGGCGAGTCGCAGCAATGCGTGAATTGAAACTAGTTTGGTTAAAAATTGGCTGATTTGATGAAGCCAATTTACCATGAAAACAAACTTTTAGTTAGGTTATAAATAATGCTTGACAGCTAAAAAAAGCGGTCGTAAACTAAAAAACAAAAGGAGGACGAACCGTGAAAGAAAACTGTATTGAGTACCGGTTGCACGGACGGTATGCACTGTTCACCGATCCCGTTACAAAAATCGGAGGCGAGAAAAGTACTTATCACATTCCGACGTATGAAGCGATAAAGGGAATAACGCAGAGTATTTATTGGAAGCCTACGATTGTGTGGGTCGTGGATAAAATTCGCATCATGCATAAAATCAAAACCGAGTCAAAGAATGTGAAGCCGCTCAATTACAGCGGCGGTGGCAACGACCTTGCCGTCTACACATATCTCCGCGATGTCGAGTATCAGGTGAAGGCTCACTTTGAGTGGAACATGCAGCGGCCTGATTTGGAAAAAGACCGCAACGAGAACAAGCATTTTGACATGGCCCGCCGCGCGCTTGAGAAGGGCGGAAGACGGGACATTTTTCTCGGAGCGAGGGAGTGCCAAGGCTATGTCGAGCCGTGCGTGTTTGGCGACGACATTGGTGATTACGATGATGAGGAATTGTTTTCATACGGACTCATGTTCCACGGTTTCGATTATCCGTCCGAAGTCGCCACCGAAAAAATGGTTGCACGCTTCTGGAACGCAAAGATGGACAAAGGAATCGTCGAATTCCCCCGACCTGAAGAATGCACTGTCACCCGTGAAATCAGGAACTACAGCGTGCGAAATCCGAAAGTGAACATGGAGGAGGAAGAATGAGCTGGATTACGGAACTTTCCAAAGTCTATGACAACACAATTCGAAACGATGTCGGCGAAGATGGAAACGGACGGCCGATACCAATGTTCCATACGGCAAACAACGCTTCTGTTACGATTCTGCTCGATGAATCAGGTTCGTTCATAAAAGCCGACTCTGTTGATAAAAAAGACCGCGTAACAATCATGCCGTGCACGGAAAGTTGCGCTGCGCGTACCAGCGGGGCGGATGCCTATCCATTGTGCGACAAATTGGAGTATATCACTGGAGAGTCTTCGAAGCATGACTTGTACACGGCTTTGCTTCGTGCTTGGTCGGAGTCGGAATTTGCAGGGAAAAAAATAAAAGCCGTGTATAAGTATATTCTCTCTGGAACATTGGAACAGGATTTGCAGGACTGCGGAATAAAACTTGAAGATGTTAAGGATTTCATCCGCTGGGAAGTTCAGATTCCGGGAGATGCTCATCCGCATTTGTGGAAAGACGAGTCTGTGCAGAAGTGCTGGATTGATTTCTACAATTCACCTTTGTTTGAAGAATATGTCAGGGCGAATTTTTCGGCAAAAGACCAACAAAAACGTATTCGTACTACAAGTTTGAATTATGTGGACGGAACACATGCAAAAATAGCCGCATATCATCCTGCAAAAATCCGTAATGCTGGAAGCAGCGCGAAAATCATATCGTCGAACGATACTTCGAATTTCACATTCCGCGGTCGCTTCCTGACGGACAGCGAGGCGTGCCAAATCAGTTCCGAGGCGACGCAAAAGGCACATTCGGCTTTGCGTTGGCTCATAAAGAAGCAGGGTGTTGCTGTCGGAGACGGTCTTTCCGTTGTTGTCTGGAATCAGGCTGGCGATGATTTTCCTCCGCTTACGGCAGGAAGCACTGATTTGCTTCCCGTAAAATCTGGGACGATTGATGAAAGCTCAAAAGAAGATGATTTCCTTGAACTCGATTTTGACGAGCCTGATGAAAAGGAAGAACCGCAGGGCATCTATTCGACTTCTTCAGAATTTGCGTCAGCGATGAACAAGCGTCTTCTCGGTTATTACGGTGACATCAGCAATCCACAGAACATCATGGTCATGGCGATAAAGGAGGCGACTCCGGGACAGGGGCGCGCTTCGATAATTCTTTATCGCGAACTACAGAATTCGGATATGCTGAAAGCCCTTGAGTCCTGGCACAATCGGCTTTCCTGGCATTTGACCTATTGGGAGAAAAAAAGCGAGAAAGGCGGAAAAAGCCGTCTAGTCCGCACCGTTGGGACTCCGTCTCCAAAGACGATTGCGGAGTGCGCTTACGGCGAGCGGGTGAAGGCGAACCTTGTAGAGAAGACTGTGCAGCGGATTCTGCCGTGCATTCTTGACGGAGGAGTGATTCCGTCGGACTTGGAAACGCAGTGCGTAAAATCGGCTTCAAATCTTTTGGCGATAGATGCGTGGCGCCGCGACATTGTTCTTGAGACGGCGTGCGCCGTATACAAATACAATCATCATAAGGAGGATTTTAAATTGGCGTTGGAAGAAAACAGGACGAGCAGGGATTACTTGTTCGGGCGATTGTTGGCTGTTGAACAGCAATATGAAAATGCGGCGTTGCGAAAAGCCGGGCAGGAACGCGAAACAAATGCGGTGCGCTATATGCAGCAGTTCTCTATGCATCCGTCAAAAACATGGCTCATGCTGTACAAGGACAAGCTCCCTGCATATCGCAGGCATCTTGAGCCTGGATTGGTCAATTGGTTTGAAAAACAGATTCAAGACATTTCTGCCCTTTTCAAGGATGACGACTATATGAATGACAAACCGTTGTCAGGAGAATTTCTGCTTGGCTATCAATGTCAGCTCAAAGCGTTCAGAAAAAACACTGATGATTCATCAGAAGAAAATACGGAGGAATAAATATGGCAGTTTTGCAGAACAAGATTGATTTTGCGCTTGTGTTTACGGTTAAGAATGCGAATCCGAACGGAGACCCGCTCAACGGCAACATTCCGCGCCTTACTCTTGACGGACACGGGGAGATTTCCGATGTGTGCCTCAAGAGAAAAATCCGCAACAGATTGCAGGACGCTGGCGAGAAGATTTTTGTCCAGTCGGACGACTACAGAAAGGACGAGCACCGCTCTCTTTTGAACAGGGCAAAAGCTGTTCTTGGAGACGCCATGAAAAATGAAGATAAACTTCGCGAGCTTGCGAATTCTACTTGGATTGATGTTCGGAGTTTCGGTCAGGTGTTCGCTTTCAAGGGAGGAGATGCGAAAGGTGTTTCTGTTGGAATCCGAGGTCCTGTTACCATCCAGCCTGCGTTCAGTGTTGACTCTGTGAACGTGACAAGCCTTCAGATTACGAAGAGCGTAAGCGGAGAAGGAGATGGAACGAAACGTGGTTCCGATACGATGGGAATGAAGCACAGCGTCGACTTCGGTTTGTACACTACGTTCGGAAGCATAAATCCTCAACTTGCCGAGCTTACGGGGTTTAGCGACGAGGATGCGGAGAAAATCAAGAATGCGATACTCCATATTTTCGACAACGACGCTTCTTCAGCTCGTCCTGAGGGAAGCATGGAAGTTGTGAAGCTGTATTGGTGGGTTCACAACTCAAAAATCGGGCAGTATTCTGCCGCGAAAGTTCACAGAAGCGTAAAAATTTCCAAAAAGCCAGGTGTTTCTGAAGCGAAATCCGCTGACGACTATGACATAGCGACTGAAGACTTGGACGGTCTTTCGCCAGAGGTTCTGACATTCTGAGTTGAAGATGATGGAATACACTGAGGCGGACTATCTGCATCTGAATGGACTCCAGCACTTGCGGTTTTGTCCGCGTCAATGTGCCTTGATTTATGTCGAATCTCAGTGGCAGGAAAATTTCTTCACCGCCGAAGGCCATGTTCTGCACGAGAAAGTTCACAGCGGAATCGGCGAGTCCAGGCGGGTAGTGCGGATTGAGCGGGATTTGAAGATTGCTTCCAGCGTTCTCGGAATCACTGGATGCACCGATGCTGTGGAATTCTACAAGGACGGCAAAATCGTTCCTGTGGAGTACAAGCACGGCGAGCCAAAGGAAGATTCCTGCGATGAAGTGCAGCTCTGCGCCCAGGTTCTTTGCCTTGAGGAAATGCTCAAATGCAGAATCGACGAGGGCGCGCTCTTCTATTTCAAGAAGCGGAAGCGGATTTCGGTCCCGATTACGGAGGAGCTTCGCGGGGAGACAGTTTCGCTTGCGAAAAAATTCCACGAGCTTGTCGAGTCTGGCGTTACGCCGGAGGCTGTATATACGAAGAAATGCGGAAGCTGTTCTTTGACAGAATGCTGCTTTCCCGAATCTGCCGGCAAGGGCAAATCCGTATCGGGGTACATGAAGCGGCAGCTAGGGAAGGAAATCGGCTCTGCCGATTTTTAGGGAGGAGAGATGCAACGGTTTTTGAACACACTGTATGTTACGACTCAAAAGACGTATCTTCATAAAAAAGGCGAAGCCGTCGAGGTGATTGTGGATGACGAGGTGAAGGCTTCCATTCCAATGATAAACCTCGACAGCATCGTGTGCTTCGGGAATATTTATGTCAGTCCGTTCCTGCTCGGTTCGGCTCCTGAGCACAACATCACCATAAGCTTTCTTGATGAGCAGGGAAAATTCCTTGCCCGTGTGCAGGGACCTGTGGCCGGCAACGTGCTTTTGCGAAAAACCCAGTACCGTTTTTCCGATGACGAATCAAAATCTGCTTTTGTGGCACGGTTCTTCATCACTGGAAAAATTTCTAATCAATGCACGGTCTTGAAGCGGGCTGTCCGCGACCACAGAGACAAAATCGATTTGGAGCGGGTTCAGAATGCAATCGACGTCCTGTCCGGAAACATTCGGAAGGTTGAGAACGAGACCGATTTGGAGAGAATCCGTGGAATCGAGGGGGACTCCGCGGAGACGTATTTTTCTGTTTTCGACGAGTTGATTACGGCGCAGAAGGACGGCTTCAAATTCGAGGGGCGGAACCGCAGGCCTCCGCTCGACAATGTGAATGCGATGCTTTCGTATGTGTACACTCTTCTTTACCATGACATGGTAAGCGCTTGCGAAGTCGTAGGACTTGATCCAGCTGTCGGTTTCCTTCACCGCGACCGTCCTGGACGGCTGAGCCTCGCTCTTGACTTGATGGAGGAATTCAGGGCTTCTTTTGCGGACAGGCTCGTTCTCTCGCTGATTAATCGAGGCGAGATTTCTGCGAATCAATTCGAAAAGACAGCCAGCGGCGCTGTTTTGATGGATGATTCTGCCAGAAAGACTCTCATAGGGGCTTATCAGGAGAAAAAGAAGACAGTCCTGACCCATCCGTATGTTGATAAGAAAATGTACTTGGCGATTTTGTTCCAGACTCAGGCTCGGCTTTTGGCGAGGTTCCTTCGAGGCGACATAGACGGCTATCCGGTGTTCATCTGGAAATAAGAGGCGTTTTATGATGATGCTTGTGAGCTATGATGTCGCTCGCGACGAAAAAGGGGAGAAAAGGCTTCGTCATGTTGCGAAAATTCTTGAGAATTACGGTCAGCGCGTCCAGTATTCGGTGTTCGAGTGTCTTGTTGAGCCTTCCCAGTGGGTCGAGTTGAAGTCGAAACTGCTGAATGAAATCAATCCTGATTACGACAGCCTGCGTTTTTACTCGCTCGGTGCTAACTGGCAGCGCAAGGTGGAGCATGTCGGTCAAAAGAAGGCTTTGAACCTTCAGGATGATGTTCTGATTCTCTGAATTTTCCATCTTCCTGTGTTTCTCTTCTCTCGAAGAATCTGCGATTGAAAATGTAAAGTTTCCTCTTGCGAACCCGTAGGTTCTTGCGAACCCGTAGGTTCTTGCGAACCTACAGTGAACATGGTTTTTGGTGTCCGTTTTGTGCGGTTTATGCGTTGTTTTTTTTGAGGAAAATTGGGGTTCGCAAAATTCATGGGCTTTTACCTCTTCCAGCAATGCTGTAAACTATATGCCGTCGCACCCTCACGGGTGCGTGAATTGAAACCTGTCTCTCGTTGCAGGTCTTGTATTCCGTCAATGTCGCACCCTCACGGGTGCGTGAATTGAAACAGAACTGATGCGTTTCCGTCGTCCCCGGAAAATGTCGCACCCTCACGGGTGCGTGAATTGAAACGAATACGAAGTTGGCGGAACGGTCGAACTCACAGTCGCACCCTCACGGGTGCGTGAATTGAAACTGACGACGCAAGCCGTCGAGCCTATCGCGACAGGTCGCACCCTCACGGGTGCGTGAATTGAAACGGTCACACGGGTACATAACGAACAACGGAAAGGAGTCGCACCCTCACGGGTGCGTGAATTGAAACTCCGTAAGCGAACAGCTTATCTCTCCGAAATTCTCTGTCGCACCCTCACGGGTGCGTGAATTGAAACGAAAGTCTCGTCGAACCACAAATCGAAAACGTCCTCGTCGCACCCTCACGGGTGCGTGAATTGAAACAATCCTGGCTTTGAAAATGTCAAGATATGGATCCGTCGCACCCTCACGGGTGCGTGAATTGAAACCGTCCGGCTACCAAAAGAAGCCGCTCACAAACGTGTCGCACCCTCACGGGTGCGTGAATTGAAACTTCCCTTTTGGATTTCCGCAGTCACCTGCACCTTGTCGCACCCTCACGGGTGCGTGAATTGAAACTTGAAGGAACACAAGGATATGCCGAGGAGGGCGGTCGCACCCTCACGGGTGCGTGAATTGAAACCTTGCCCTCTTTCCGTCTCCATTCCTGGTACTCGGTCGCACCCTCACGGGTGCGTGAATTGAAACTGGGGTAGTTGCGGTTCAGCCCCATTGCCATGTAGGTCGCACCCTCACGGGTGCGTGAATTGAAACTCCGTGTCCTGCCTCACATAATCCCTCGCAATCCGTCGCACCCTCACGGGTGCGTGAATTGAAACGATGTCTCGTTGGACGTGAGCACTATCTACACTATGGTCGCACCCTCACGGGTGCGTGAATTGAAACATGTGAAACATTCAATTTTTTCTAAATAGAGGTGGTCGCACCCTCACGGGTGCGTGAATTGAAACTTGGAAGGGTGGCCAAAAGAAACGCTTTTGGAAGTCGCACCCTCACGGGTGCGTGAATTGAAACTTCATAGAACTTCGTAGGGGCGGAAAAGTTTTTCAGTCGCACCCTCACGGGTGCGTGAATTGAAACGCTAGATTCAATTGATTCTGCAAGTCGTTTATTGTCGCACCCTCACGGGTGCGTGAATTGAAACACACAAGATTCAAAACACTAGGTGCTAAAAGATACGTCGCACCCTCACGGGTGCGTGAATTGAAACTTTCACGTTCTCCGTTCCTTATTTCGGGAACTGATGTCGCACCCTCACGGGTGCGTGAATTGAAACTTAACGGTCTCTTTAGGGAAGTTCGGAGTTATGGGTCGCACCCTCACGGGTGCGTGAATTGAAACAATCATAAGGCAAGCGACAAACGAACGCTAAGCCGTCGCACCCTCACGGGTGCGTGAATTGAAACGTCATTTTGGGTTCCTCTATGTTGTTGCTGCTTGTCGCACCCTCACGGGTGCGTGAATTGAAACGCTAGATTCAATTGATTCTGCAAG
>ERZ842401.5830-NODE-5830-length-13437-cov-4.500149_pt1 | contig 13437 bp, 10 predicted proteins | sample MGYA00521270_ERZ842401 | MGnify/ENA primary metagenome ERZ842401 (study PRJEB31892, sample SAMEA3878208) | bioreactor metagenome | biome: Moose rumen | place: Sweden | collected 2011-10 | study: EMG produced TPA metagenomics assembly of the PRJEB12797 data set... | reverse complement strand
CCTCAAAGACCTCGTTCACCGTCTCGTTGACCTTGGTGACCTTCATCTCCCCCTGCTTGTTCATGGTCTTCTGGGTGCTCAGCAGCACCCGCAGCCCAGCGGAGGAAATGTACTCCAGCTTCTCAAAGTCGAGGATCAGGGTCTCCACGCCGTCCAGAGACTCCTTCATCTCCTTCTCCAGCTCAGGGGCGGTAGTGGTGTCCAGGCGGCCCTCCAGGGCCACGCTCAGGGTAGTTCCGTCCAGCTTCTTGTTGATGGTCATGTTGAACGCTCCTTTCAGAATATAGGGCTCAGATCTTTCATGGTTATGGCCGCAGCCGCCTGCCTCGAACGCCTCCGACGGCCAGACCGCAGCGGACCTGCTTGCTTACTGTGCCTTGGGCTTGCCGATCTTGTCGAAGGCCCGGAAAGCCAAGGGATAGACGCCGAAGTCGATAAAGGCGATCACCGCGTACCGCGCGCACCGCACCAGAAGCGCGGCCGTGCTGCCGCTGGCCAAGAACTCGGAAGAGAAAGGCAGCTTGAGCAGGGTGTTCAGCACGAAGTAGACGGCCACGCCGCCCACCAGCCGGAGGATCATCTGCACGGGTCGCCGGGTGCTCTCAAACTTGACCGCCTTTTCCTCCAGCAGCGAGCCGCCCATAAAGCCCAGCAGCAGACCCAGCCCGGTGAAATAATCCGCGCTCTTGCAGTAGAACAGGCCCGGCAGGGCGGTGACCAGCAGGATGCCGTACAGCAATACGGTGTTTTTGATCTTGCTGCGCAGCACCGAGACCACCAGCATGGCAATAAGGCCAAGGGCCAGGCCCACCAGCACGTCCGTGGGATAATGGGCGCCTACCACGATACGGGAGAAGCCTACCAGCAGGGGCAGGATCACCGCCAGGACGATAAGCCCCTTCTTTTTGGCGTGCACTGCCAGGGAGCTGAACAGGGCGGCAGCGTTGGTGGAATGGCCGCTGGGGAAGGAATACCCCTGGGCGGAGATGTCATAGATATCCGCCTCCGGCTCTACCACCCGGAGGATCCGGATCTCCTCATGGTCAAAGTAGGGGCGGCGCCGCAGGGCGACGTTCTTGATCATGGGGTTCCACACCAGCCCCATGAGGACGGTCAGCCCGACGCCCTTGCCCATCTCCTTATTGAAGCTCCAATAGAGGAACCCCAAAAACAGGATCAGGAACAGCTCTTCCCCGAAAGTGGAGAAGAAGGAGAAAATGGAGGTCCCCACCTCTCCCAAAGTGGCCTGCAGCCAGGCCATCAGCTGGACTTCCCAATCGAAGAAAAAGGTATTACCGATCAATTCCATTCTCTATCACCTCATTCGAATGGGTCAAATCGACCCACTATATCTAATAAAGTGTATAAAAAAACCGTGCTTTCCGCAAGAGAATGTGGCAATATGTCACGTCTATTTTTCTGAACGACTTGCGATTTTTCCGGGCAAAAGGTATGATTACAACAGAACAATATGAGGAGCGGATGTGCATGAACATTCCCTTTGCAGAGGCTTTGCGCCGGCTGAGGATCGAACGGGGGCTGTCCCAGCAGCAGGTCAGCGACGCCCTGCATGTGGACCGGTCCACCGTGGCCAAGTGGGAGGCCGGAGACCGCCAGCCGGATATGGCCACCCTTTCCCTGCTCTCCTCCGTTCTGGAGACGGACGTGGCCGAGCTGCTGCGGGCCTCTGAGCAGAACAACCAGAAGCCCGTGGTCATCCTGCTGGATGACGAAAAGATCATCCTGCAGGGAGGCATCCCCATTCTGGAGAAGGCGCTCCCCGGCGCGGAGGTCACCGGCTTCGTCTCCCCCGCCAAGGCTCTGTCCTACGCCAGCTCCCATCCGGTATCGGTGGCTTTTCTGGATATCGAAATGGGGCGCATCAAGGGCCTGGAGGTGTGCCGGGAGCTATTGAGCATCAACCCCCGTGCCAATGTGATCTTCCTCACGGCCTACCGGGAATACGCCTTTGACGCCTGGGCCACCGGGGCCTGCGGCTTTCTTCTGAAGCCCCTTACCGTGGCGGGGGTGCAGGAGGCCATGACCCGCCTGCGGGTGCCTGTCAGGGGGCTGATGGACCCATGACCACCAGCCTGAACATGGCGAACTTCGCCATTGTGGTCAGCGGCTTTGTGATCTCCCTGCTGGGGCTGCTGCTGGCCCTTTTCATCCGGCAGGCCGGGCAGGAGACCCGCCGGTTCTTCCTGGTCTTTTTTCTCCTGCTGGTGGGCTATGCCGGCTCCGCGGTGCTCTGCGAGCTTTCCCGCACGGCGCTGCTGTCCCAGATCGCCCTGTTTCTGGACTCCCTGTTCTCCTCCCTGCTGATGCCCTCCATCACCCTCTACTTCGTACGCTGCACCGGGAAGGACTGGAGGCGCAGCCCCCTGTTCATGACGGCGCTGGGCCTGTGGGCCGTGTACTTCGTGCTGCTGGTGGTCACCCAGTTCACCACCTGGATCTACTACTATACTCCGGACAACGTCTATCACCGGGGGCCCTGGTATCCCCTGCTGCTGTTCCCTCCGGTGCTGCTGATGGGGATCAATCTCCTGGGGCTGTACCGGCATCGCACCGCCCTGACCCCCCGGCAGCGCAGGGCCTTTCTCATTTACTTTCTGGTGCCGCTGGTGTGCATGGTGGTGCAGATGTTCTTCTACGGCCTGCTGCTCATTGTGCTGGGCACCTCGGTGGCCGTGCTGTTTATGTTCGTCTTTCTCCTGGTGGACCAAGTGGAACGCAGCCTGCGCCAGAGCGAGGAGAACGCCCGCCAGCGGGCCAGCATCAGCGTGCTGCAGATGCGCCCCCACTTTATCTGCAACACCATGATGAGCATCTACTATCTCATTGCCCAGGACGCCGAGAAGGCCCAGCAGGTCACGCTGGACTTCACCACGTACCTGCGCAACAACTTCACGGCCATCGCCAAGGAGGGCACCATTCCCTTTACCGAGGAGCTGGAGCATACCCGGGCTTACCTGGCGGTGGAGCAGATTCGGTTTGAGGGAAATCTGTTCGTGGAGCTGGACACCCCCTGCACGGCCTTCCGCATCCCACCGCTGACGCTGCAGCCTATCGTGGAAAACGCCGTGGTGCACGGGGTCAGCCCGGACCTGGAGCCTCTCTATCTCTCCATCCTGACCCGGGAGACCGACACCGGCAGCGAGATCATCGTGGAGGATACCGGGCTGGGGTACACGCCCACCGACGACAACCAGCCCCATATCGCCCTGGCCAATATCCGGGAGCGGCTGGCGCTGCTGTGCGGGGGCACCCTGGAGATCGAGCCTCGGGACGCCGGGGGCACCAGGGTCACCATTTGGGTACCGATGAACAAAAAGGAGCGGCGAAAGCCAAGCGGCTTGCCGGAATAAATGAAACATGCGGGAGCGCCCACCTGACTTGAAGTCAGAGCGGGCGCTCCTTTCCCTTTTCTCCTTGCTCGATGCTTTTACTCTCGTCCCTGACAACGCCTTTGAGGGCGCCTGATTATCAGGATCCAGACCTGTTATATGGCGATCCCCCGCCGGCTGCAGCGCCGACAGGGGATCCCATGCTATTTCTCTGGCTTTTTAGGCTGCGGCCTGCTCCTCGCTGGCCTGCTTGCGGGTCACGCCCTCGCCATAGATGGTAGTCCAGTCGTTCTTCATGGAAACGGCGGTCCACCCGTTGTCCGCGCAGAGCTGGGCCATGCTCTCGGCCTTGTCCACGTTGCCGTTCTCCCGCTCCGTGTCGTCGCAGCAGAGCATGAACGCCCCGGCCTTATACTTGTTATTGCTGATGACAAAATTGGCCATGGCCGCGTCCCCGGAGCTGTTGCCGAAGGACAACACGGGCTTCTGGCCGATCTCCCGCTCGATGGCGGTGACCTTGTTCATCTTCAGGTTCTTCAGCAGGAATTTGCCCGCGGTGATAACCTGGTCATCCTTGGTAAAGGTGTAGTCCAAGCCGTCGGCCTCCCCCTGGTTGGTGGCCACCAGCAGCTCGTCGGAGCCGATCATCTGGCTGTAGGGGATGTCGATGGTGCCGTCCACCAGGCCCCGGGTGATGAGCCGGTCGGTGCCGCTGACGATGTACACCTTGAAGTCGTTGGCCTGCAGGTAGTCGATGACCTGCAGCATGGGCTGGTAGAAGGCCTCCCCGTTTTTCATGTTCTCATAGCCGGGGGTGGGCTGATCCCGATAGTCCTTCACGTAGGCGTCGAACTCGTCCAACGTCATCCCCTTGAAGGCGGTGGCCACGGCCGTGCCGTGCTGCACGTCCAGTCCGCTGGGGTACTTCCCGCTCTCGAAGTAGCCCTCGATGATCTCGCAGGTGGCCTTCTCCTCCTCACTGGCCTGATCCTTATAGGCCGGGTCCTCCATGACCCGGTGATACAGCAGCCGGTGGTCGAAGTAGCCGGGGTCGGTCTCACAGCAGAGAGTGCCGTCCATGTCGAACACGGCGATGCGGTCCGCCACGGGGATGAAGTCCGGGCTGTTCTCATCGGTGATGGACGCCATGTAGGCGGTCAACTCGCTTTTCAGCGGGGCGCTCTCCGTCCACAGGGAGAGCGGGTCACCGCCGGTGCTTTTGCTCCCGGCAGGGGCCGCCGCGGTGTTCTGGGCGGTGACCGCCCAGGTACAGCTGACCGCGATCAGGGCCACAGCCAGCACAAGACAGATGATCTTCCAAAGCAAGGTGGGGCTTTTCTTTTCCTCCATGTCCAAATGACCTCCTTTTTGGTTCAAACGGGACCTATGGCCTGCCTTTCCTAAAGGCGCCGCTCGGCCCTGGTCCCACAAAGCGGCACGGGTATAGTATACTTCCGCAAAGCTGCCCGCACAATTGTTTTTTCGTCCATGTGGCATTTTGTCACAGGTCCCGGGGCTGCATTGCCGCCCAAAACAGCTCAGGGATAATGGAACGCTTCATGGTTGTACCTCTTACTCACAAGTTGGTTTATATGATCGCCGCGGTGGGCGGGCTTTCTATAGGGACAGGCCTTACGGCCTCGATGGGGCGAGCAGCTTTCGCAGGGTCTCCAGCGCACTCTTATGGGCTGCCTTCACCTGGTTGTACTGGGTCCCGGTGAGCCGGGAGATGTCGGCAAGGGTCTGCCTCTTGTAATAGTGGAGAACGATGATCTCCCGTTCCTCCTCCGCCAGGCCCTGCAGGGCAAAGGCCAAGCGTTCCAATGTATCCTTGCGGATCAGGTCTTCCTCCAGGTCGCCCGCCGCCGGAAGCTCCTCGGAAAGCGGCTCTTTGGGGTGCTTGGTCCGCAGGTAGTCGATCAAAGTGAATCGAGTGATTTGATAGATCCAGGTAGAGAGCGACGCCTTAGCCGCGTCGTATCGGTCCAAAGACCGGAACACCTTGACGAAAACGTCCTCGCACAGGTCCTCCGCGTCCTCCCGGCTCTCTGCCCGGCCTGTCAGGTAGGCGAGCACCTTTTCCCGATAAGCGGTGTAGATCTCCGCGCTGGATCGCTCGCTCACAGAGGGTCTCCCCTTTTCTTGGGGTCAGGCGGCTGGGAGTATGGCTCCCCCGCCGCGGAGAGCATGCTCAGCTCGTCGTCGGAGAGCTCCTTGTGAAAGTATCGCTCCTCGACCTCGTCGATCACGCTCTGCAAGGCGGGATCCCGTTCAAACCGCTGGAAGTCAAACAGCCCTTCCAGCAGCTTCTCAAGCTCCATGCTCGTCACCTCGCTTCTTTTCCTTCTGTTTCTTTATTCGATCCACTTTGATGATCGGCACCAACAATATAGAAAGATAGATAAACATTTTGAACGCCCCCCTGCCCGCAGCTCTCTCCGAGGCTGAGAGCAAACACCATAGGACAGGGTCAGCCCAATCTTATTTATTCTAGGGTCATCGTCCGACCACCGTCAAGAAGGTGTTCCAGAATGTCACATTATTCTCAGTGAATCCTGTTTTTGAGCAGCGCCCGGCGGGCGGTCACCAGGGTGGAAAATGGCTTTTTCCCAAAAGAAAAAAAGGGAGGTGACCTCCCTTTTCCAGGTAAGTGTGAACTTTATCCCGCCGAGCTTCGGGCCTGCAGATCGTTCTTGCTGATCCTGGCAGTCTTTACCACGTATATGACCAGCAATGCCAACGCAAAGGCCAATCCCGCTGGATACCCGACGGCCGCCCCCAGCCGCAGGCCTTCGTCCGCCATGAGGATGTAGGTGCAGCTCACCGCGGACATAAATGCCGCGGGCAGGGCCGTCATCAGAGAGACCCACTTGTTGGCCTGGGTCTTCACCAGGTAGGCCGTGGCCACCCACAGGGAGATCATAGCCAGAGTCTGGTTGCTCCAGGAGAAGTACCGCCACAGTACGTCGAAGTTCATCTGCGTCAGCAGCGCCCCCACCGCCAGCAGGGGAATGGTGATGATCAGCCGATTGCGCATGCTCTTCTGATTCAGGTGGGTGATCTCCGCCAGGATCAGCCGGGCGGAACGAAAGGCCGTGTCTCCGCTGGTGATGGGACACGCCACCACACCAACGATGGCAAGCACCCCGCCCACGGGGCCCAGCATCCCGGTGGAGATGTCGTACACCACGCCGGACTGGCCCAGGGAGGCCAGGGCGTTGCTAAGGCCCCCGGTGGCCCCATAGAAGGCCACGCCGCCCGCCGCCCACACCAGGGCGATGACGGACTCACTGATCATGGCGCCGTAGAAGACCTTGCGGCCTACCTTCTCCGTCGTCATGCACTTGGCGATCATGGGAGACTGAGTGGCATGGAAGCCGGAAATGGCCCCGCAGGCCACGGTGATGAACATGTAGGGCCACACGGGCAGGCCCTCCGGCTGCTGGTTGGTGAGGCTGATCTCCGGCACGGTATACCCGCCGATGACGATGCCCCCGAAAATACCCACGGCCATGAGGATCAGCACCGCGCCGAACACCGGGTACAGCCGCCCGATGACCTTGTCGATGGGCAGGAGGGTGGCCAGCACGTAGTAGACCAAAATCACTACCACCCAGACGTTCACGTTCAGGACGTCCGGAGTCAGCCGGGCGATAAGCGCCGCCGGGCTGGTGACGAACACCGTGCCGCACAGCACCAGCAGCACGATGGAGAACACCCGCATGACCCACTTGGCGGCCTTGCCCAGGTAGATGCCGGAAAGCTCCGCGATGGAAGCCCCGTCATGCCGCTCGGAGATCATGCCGCACATATAGTCGTGGACGGCTCCGCCCAGCACCGCGCCGAAGATGATCCACAGGAACACCACCGGCCCGAAGCAGGCCCCCATCAGGGCGCCGAAGATGGGCCCGGTGCCCGCGATATTCAGCAACTGCACCAGGAACGCCTTCCAGGTCTTCATGGGGACGAAGTCCACCCCGTCCTCCAGCCGGTAGGCCGGGGTCTGCCGGTCGTCCGGGGCGAAGACACGCTCCACCACCCGGCCGTACAGCAAATAACCCAAGAGCAGTACCACAAAAGACAGGATCAACGAGATCATGGTTATCTCCCTCCGTTTTCACTGTTTCCTTTCATCCGCAGCCATGAGGAGCGGCAGGAGGGTCTTCCCCTCCGCACTCCTTTGGCCAGGGTCTTTCCTGTATCCCCATTGTAGGATCTCTTCTCCCTGAACGTCAAGAAGAAGTTCCAAAATGCCACCTCCCGCTGGGAACGTCAGGGCCCGGCAACCCATAGTCACTCCCGGCCGTACTCGGGTCACGGCTGGTTTTCCGGGTACCATTCCGCGATTTTTTCATCCGGGACCTCAAAATGCTGATAATCCTTTCGGTCCTCCCAGGCGCCTCCCCACTCAAAGCCGTGCTCCAGGAACAGCTGATAGCACAGATCGTTTTCGTCGATCTTATAGGGAAAGTCCGCGCTTCTGTCAAGATAGGGCTCCCCCGTGATGGGCTCAATGATCCTCTCCCCGTCTACTACTTTCGTATACGGATTGTACAGCGTGTTGATATCCACCGCCAGGCCCAGCCCATGCTTGGACACCCGGGTGGTGTGGGAAATGAACCGGAAATTGAAGGCCGAGGAATTGTTGTCCTCCATGGAAGCCTCGTCGTCCGCGTCGTATTCATCCACCAGACGGATCTTCTCGATGGGGTAATCCGCCTCATACAGCTGCTTGAGAATGTCCAGCACGTCCTCCGCGATGTGCCGGTTGACGATCATCTCTCCTTCGTGCCGGTTTCCGTCCAGGTCTTTATGCAGCAGTGTGAGGGTACCGCAGGTCCTCCCGGGGCAGCGTGCAGTCTTCCTTGAAGGATTTGCCATAGATCCGGGCAAAAAGCTCGTCCGTGATCTCCGTGATATAGAAGCCATCTCCGGCGCCCGGCTCCGCCCCCTTGCTGCATGCGCAAAGCATGGAGAGCAGCAGGGCCGCCGCCATCATCAGTGTAAAAATCTTCTTCATCTTCCCCATTCTCCTTTTCCGGCAAAGCTCTGCCGATACCTGCCGGGAGAGATCGACAAGCACCTGCTGTCCCGGCCGGGTTTTGGAAAGCCTCTCTCAGTTCCCGCAAATAGGGTATTCATCGAAGGGCTCCCCCACTTTTCGACTTAAGATAAAGATAATCCAGCCCAGACGCAAAAGCAAGGGCCCTGACGCGATTCCGGTTTGACATTCTGGAACACCCCTCCCCTGAGCCCCCGACGGGGCCGCATTTTGGTCGTCGTGGGCCCTGCCGGGCAAGAAGAATGGCGACCTTCCGAAGAAGATCGCCATTCCTGTACAAATCGGGTCACTGGGGAGCTGAGAGCTCTTCCTCAGGGGGAGGAGTCTCTCAAGCCCCTGTCAATCCTTGGCCCTTACGGTTTTCTGAGGTCTGCCTGGGGCAGATCACAGAGAGAGGGCATACCGCATGAGCATGGTGGCCACCTGGGCACGGGTCGCGCTGCCCTGGGGACCGAGCTGATCCTTGCTCATGCCGTTGATGATGCCGACCTTCACAGCCCAGTTGAGCGCATCCTCGGCCCAGTCATGGACCTGGCCGGCGTCCTTGAAGCTGCCAAGGGCATCCTCGGTGGCTGTCACGTCAATGCCCTGGTACTTGGCGTAGCGGTACAGGATCGTAGCCAGCTGCTCACGGCTGAGCTTATCCTCCGGCGCGAAGGTCTCCGCGTCATAGCCGGTGACGATCTTGTTCTTCGCCGCCCAGCTGACCGCCTTAGCGTAATAGGCGTTGGCGGGCACATCCTTGAAGGTGGCTGCGTAGTCCGGATCGGGCTCGCCCTCCATCCGCCAGAGCATGGTCACCAGCTGTCCGCGGGTGGTCTGGCCGTCAGGCACAAAGGTGGTGGCGGACATACCGTTCATCACCTTGTTGTCCAGCGCCCAATGGACGCCGTCATGGTACCAGGCGGTGGGGGTCAGATCGGAATAGGCCGTCATGGGGCAGGTCTCGTCCTTGGGGCACTCGCTGGGAAGCTGGCCCTCTCCGACCTTGACGGTGAAGCCATGGATCTTGCCGGAGCCCAGCTCGTAGGCCAGGATGGTAGCTTCGCCCTCCCCTACTGCAGTGACGCGGCCGTTTTCATCCACGGTGGCCACATCGGGATCGGTGGACTCGTAGACCATGGCCTTAAGATCCTCATAGGGATAGGCCTCGGTCTGGACCTGATAGGTGCTGCCGCGCTTCATAGTGACGACCGTATCCGCATCCTTGAGGACAAAGTCCACCACGCCGTCAGCGGAGATGGTCACGTCGATGTCCTCCAGGACCTTCTCCTCGCCGTCGTAGACGTCGATAACGCCTCTGACGATGCCGTAGTCATCGAAGCGATCCTTGGTGAGCTTGATCGGGATGACCAGGTAATCGACGGAATCGTCGACCTCCACGGTATCCGTATCGACCTGCAGCAAAGCCACGTCGCCCGCGACCATGGGAGCCAGGGACACAGGGAGCAGGGTCTCGCCGATGACCTCGTTGGTCTCCTCCAGGCTGTCATTCACGAAGCGGAGCTTTGCCGTCAGGTTCGCGGTCTTGTTGCCCAGGTTGCCCACAGGCAGGTAGGTCACGTAGTCGAACAGCTCGCTGAGGATCAGCGGATCCTCCTCGAGGGTCTTCAACACTTCGGGAGTGGCCAGCTCGGGGGCCTCCTCCTTCAGCGTCTTCTCCAGAGCGGCCAGATAAGCGGCCACGTCCGCTGCTGTGTACTCTTCGCCGGAGTCGGGATCATAGGTCAGGTCCGCGTTGTTGGCGTAGAGGTAATCCAGAAGCATATCGGAGAACTCGTTGTAATCCTGCACATAGGGCTCCAGGTAGACCACGTCTGCCGCCTGGGTCAGCTGATTCTTGAGGATGGTCTCCTCCCCCAGCGCATTGCCGGCTTCATCCAGCTCCTTGACGGTCAGGGTCAATTCCACCTTGTTCATATCCAGCCCTGCGGGGACCGTCCAGGCGTCAGTCTCATAGGCCACGGACTCGCCCACGTACAGCGGCTGTCCCTTCACCTCGTCCTCGTACTTCCAGAGCACGGTGCTGCCATTGGTGACCTTCAGCTCCACAGATCTGCCAATGGCGGGCAGCAGCCCGGCGTTCTTCACGTTCCAGGTGAAGACGATGTCTTCACCTTCCTTCGGGAATTCATCGGAGATGGTGAAGTTCTCCACGTTCAGGCTGCCAACAGGCTCAAAGACGAACTCCGCGAGGTTGTGAGGACCGTTCTGATAGGGATCCTTCTTGAAGTCTTCCTCTTCAACGGGCTCCACGTACTTGCGCTCGTAGGTGTTGGCCAGCAGCAGGGCGGCGGAATCAGGAGCCACCACCGTGCACAGCTCGTTGATCATCACGCCGGTATTGCTGATAGCCACGGGATCGCTGAAGGCCACGTTGCCCACATCTTCCCCGTACTTCGCCGTCCACTCGGCACTGGGCTTGAAGTAGGTAGAGGCATACAGGATGCTCTCTTCATCCTCCTTCACTTTCGGAGAGCTGGACGTCCAGAACAGGTACAGGTTGCCGTCGTTGCCCACCAGCAGCTGGTAGCCGCTGATCGGGTTCTCCTCACGGTTGGCATCGTCGGCGCTGCCGTCGCCAAAGTCTCTGGTCTGGATCGGGAAGTCGTCGTCGACGATCTTGGCGGCGAGGCCAACGATATCCTCGTCCGCGTCAGCCATGCTCTGGAGCAGGCCGCGATACCAGAAGCGCTGGGAGACCTGGGACTGGGTGGCGCTGCCGTACACGCCCAGAATGCTCTCCGCGTAAGCGGGAACAGCCTGGCCTTCTTCGGTATTGGCCGGATCGCGCATGTTGTCCATGACGGACCGCACGTCGATCAGGTTCAGGGTGGAGGAATCCCGCACCCAGGCGATGTAGAGCTCATTCCCCTGGCTGATCAGCTGAGGCGCGGCCACGTCCTTCTGGTCGCTGTCCAGCAGGACCGGGTAATACTGCTTGTTCTGATCCAGATTGGTGACCTGCAGCCAGATCTGACGATCGGCCGTGGTATCCAGCTTCCCGTCGGTATCCACGGAGTAGAGATAGAAGCTGTAGTTGCCCACAGGGTCGCTCTCCTGGAACTGATAGGTGTATCCGGCGGTGGCCAGATCCAGCACCAGCGGATCCTGCACGGTGGGATGCACGAACTCGATGACCTTCTCGTCGTAGGGATCGCCGGCCTTATGCCCGGCGCCGTCCGCCTGGGCATAGGTGCCCTGCACAGCGAACTTGTTCTCTTCGGGGAGATAGACCTTCTTGGCCCAGGCGGTGTAGTTCTTGGTCACACTCACCAGGTCTTCGGCCTTATTGATGTTCTCCAGGTTGCGCTTGAAGTAGTACAGCGCGATCCCGTCGTTCTCCTTGACCAGGCGCACGTCGCTGTCCACATAGGCGTCGTTGGTCACCCGGATCTTCTCGCCCCAGGTCCCTGTGGCGATATCGTAGGCCTTCAGGTAGATCTCCAGCTTGTTCAGGGCATCCTTCACCCGCTGGATGGTCTCGGGAGAGTCGTCGGTGTCCTCCAGATCCTCCAGGCTGTCGATCTTCTCCTCGGCGCTGGTCCAGGCGGCGTAGATCTTGCCGGCCTCGCTGTCCAGCAGGATAGCGGGAGTGGTGTCGCCGACGCCGTTGTCATCCACCGCCTTGGGCTCGGAGTACTCTCCGGTGGCGGCGTCACGGATCATGTACTTGAGGGTGGGCGCGTTCATGGCGTCCCGGCCCTCGCCGGTGCCCACATAGGCCACGAACACGTCGCCGGCCTCGCTGATCTGCACGGCCTTGGGCGTGACCGCCTCACCGGTGTTGGCACGGATGGTCTTCTTGCTGATCTGCTTGAGGGTGCTCATGAGCTGCGCGTCGTGCTGCGCGTCGCGCTCACTGCCCACCTCCAGGGGCTGCAGGTCGGCCACAAAGCCGATGGACTCGGTCTCCTCGTAGTCATCGCTGGACAGTCTGGGGCCGCCGGTAATGGGGCCGTTGGTATTCAGGATGCCCCAGCCCTGCTTGATGCTGCCCAGGGTGAACTCCACCTTGATGACCAGCAGCGTCACGCCGATGCCGCCGGAGAAGTCCACCATGACGCCGTAGGACTTGGCCTCGTCGCTGCCCACTCTGGCCTTATACTGGTCCGGCGACAGATAGACCCACCGAATCATCAGGGACAGGCTCAGGGTACCGTGGGCGTCCAGCACTCCGCAGAAGCCTATACCGGGCTTGATGATCAGCATACCGGTAAAGGTGGTCCAGGGGACGGAGCCCTCGGGACGGAACCGGGAATCCAGCACGTTGCTCTCGGCGTTCATCTCCTCCTGGGTGATAGGCGTGGAGCCCTCCTCCTTCTTGGGAGGCAGGAAGGCGCCGTCGATCTCCAGGGAGACGATGCCGGTGATATCCACGAAGATCGGCACGCCGCAGACGATCCAGTAGAAGGTCCTGTTCACGGACAGGGTGCCCGCGATCAGCCACTGGCCGCCCACGAACACGTGCTCCTTCAGGCTCTCGTCATAGGCGTACTCGAACTGCAGCATGACCTTGGCGGTGACGCCCAGCTTCAAGCCGCCCAGCATGTTCAGGCTGTTCTTCTGCGCGTCCTGCTTGTACAGGTCTCTGGCGATCGTTTTCTTGGTGTCCGCATCAACATAGCCGCCCATGGTGTTGCCCTTTTTAATCTCCTTATCGACCCGCTTATTGTAGGCATTGACCAGATGCTCGTCCAGAGAGCGCGCCTCATTGAACGGGTCGAAGTTCTCCATCTTCTGGTTAACGTACTGATTAATGTTGGGAATGGGAGGAATGGAAACGCCCTCCCGCATGGTTTTGAAGTTATTGGTATGGACCCAGTTATTGCCATTCATAGGGTCGGTGCTGAAGATATCCGCCGCGATGCCCACCGTGCGGATATAGGAGCTTCTGCCCATGTTGGTGGGATCGGCGTAGGTAATCTTGTACATGAAGTTGCCCGAATCCAAGGAACCGGTCTGCTGATTGAAAATCTCATATTAAATAAACAGGCCCTCCGTATCGATTTCAGAGGGCTTATC
>ERZ842401.5829-NODE-5829-length-13438-cov-9.076515_pt1 | contig 13438 bp, 10 predicted proteins | sample MGYA00521270_ERZ842401 | MGnify/ENA primary metagenome ERZ842401 (study PRJEB31892, sample SAMEA3878208) | bioreactor metagenome | biome: Moose rumen | place: Sweden | collected 2011-10 | study: EMG produced TPA metagenomics assembly of the PRJEB12797 data set... | reverse complement strand
CGCCGCCAGCGTTCGTCCTGAGCCAGGATCAAACTCTCCAAAAAATCTTTGAGTTTTTCTGACTCGCTATTGTGTTTCCGCACATTTAGCTTTAGCACTGTTCAGTTTTCAAGGAGCCCCGTGAATCAAGCTTGCACAATATACACCCCAAATCCCTGTTTGTCAATACCCCAAACAAAATTTTTTTCAAAGCGTTTGGGCAGGTAAATTACTGTGCACTATCAAATGTTAAATGAATTTAAATATGGGCGAAAGGATTTGAGCGACGTGAAAACTTTCAAGCTCGGCGAACTGTTCGCGGGCGCGGGCGGATTGGCTTGGGGCGCGTTTCATGCCGATATTGAGTTCGACATAAAAATTATTCACGCTTGGGCGAACGACCTCGACCCTTTAACCTGCGCGACTTACAGGAAAAATATTTGCGCTGATAACGTGATTTGCGGCGACGTGCGCGATTTGGATTTTGATACGCTCGAAGACATTGACGCGCTGGCGTTCGGCTTCCCCTGTAACGATTTTTCCGTTGTCGGTAAACGCGCCGGTTTGAACGGCAAATACGGTTTGCTTTACCGGTACGCGATTACTGCGCTCAAAAAATTTCAGCCTGCTTGGTTCGTCGCGGAAAATGTGCGCGGGCTCGCAAGTGCGAATAAAGGTTCCGCTCAGCGACAGATCTTGAACGGCTTCAGCGACGCAGGTTATAAAATCTTCCCGCACCTGTACAAGTTCGAGCAGTATGGCGTTCCGCAGACGCGTCACAGAATTATCGTCGTCGGCATCCGCAATGACATTGACAAATCCTTTCGCCCGCCCAAGCCGCTCAATAAGATTGTATCTGCGCGGGAGGCTTTGGAGAATCCGCCGATACCGGCCGACGCTGCCAATCACGAAAAAACTCGGCAAGCTCAAAGCGTCGTCGAGAGGCTGAAATTCATCAAGCCCGGGCAGAACGCCTTCAATGCAGACATTCCGCCCGAATTGCAACTTCATGTTAAGGCGGCGACGTTCAGCAGTATCTACCGACGACTCGACCCCGATAAGCCCGCCTATACCGTGACCGGCAATGGCGGCGGTGGCACGCACATCTACCACTACGCTGAGCCGCGTGCTTTGACCAATCGCGAACGTGCACGGCTTCAGACTTTTCCCGACGATTTTATTTTTGAAGGTTCTAAGGAAAGTGTCCGCCGCCAAATCGGTATGGCTGTTCCCTGCGCGGCTGCCAAAATTATTTTCGAGGCGGTGCTGAAAACTTTCGAGGGCATTAACTACGAATCCGTTCCCTGCAACGTCAAATTTGGATATGAACAAGATTTATTCGCCGAAATTATTTGAGGAGTGACCCGCTCGATGAAAATTATCGAAACCCCGCCCGACGCTGCGTCGATTATGGAATCTACCCGCGCAATAGGCTACTCACTCCCGACCGCCGTCGCCGACATTATCGACAACAGCATTGCGGCACAAGCCTCTCGCGTCGAAATTTTTTATTCCGCTATCGAAAGGTATGTCGCCATACTCGATGACGGTTGCGGCATGAACAGCGAAGAACTTACTCGTGCCATGAAATACGGCAGTATAAATCCCCTCGCCGCTCGCGATAAAAATGACCTCGGTCGCTTTGGACTCGGAATGAAAACTGCCTCGCTGTCTCAATGCGAAATTCTTACCGTCGTCTCGAAAAAGGACGGCAATATATCTGCACGGTGTTGGAATTTAAACGAAATACGTCGACTGAATTTCTGGGCATTGATTGAACTGTCGCCCGAAGAAATAAACTCTGTCCCCAAGGTTGAGCTGTTAAAGAATTCTTCAAGCGGGACGTTCGTCGTTTGGCAAGAGCTGAATCGTATGCTCCAAGACAACTCGAACATAGAAAAACTTTTGCCCGAAAAAATGAACGAAGTCCGCAATCACTTATCGCTGGTATTCCACAGATATTTAGCGGGCGAAGACGGTCTTAAAAAGCTTTCAATTCTCGTGAACAATCTGCGCGTCGAACCTAGCGACCCGTTTCTGATACATAAAAATACACAGGCAATGCCCGACGATGCAATCCGAATCGAAGGTTGCCCGCCGATAAAATTCGTTGCTTATATGCTTCCCTATCCGTCAAAGCTAAGCGCGACCGACCATAAGCTTTTAGGCGTGACGAATGACCTGCAACGTAATCAAGGCTTTTACATCTACCGCAACAAACGGCTGATTGTTTGGGGGACGTGGTTCCGGCGCGCAAGGAAAGAAACGCTCTCGCAACTCGCCCGAATCCAAATCGACATTCCGCCCGCCTTCGACAGCTTATGGGTTCTCGACGTAAAAAAATCAACCGCCGTACCGCCCGCTATCGTCAGCCAAAGCTTTGATTCGATAATCGCAAACCTCGCCGAAAGGAGCAAAGGTGCCTTTATCTGGCGCGGCAAGGCGGAGACCGACAAAAATTTTCATCACGTATGGAATCGCCTCAAGACTCGCGACGGCGGCATTACGTATGAGATTAACGATAAGCACCCTATTTTTTTGCGCCTGATTGAGAAATTCCCCGCGTGCGAACAAAATTTCCGTAACCTGCTGAAGTTAATCGCGGCGTCGCTACCGTTGAACAGCATGACGTTAGACCTGCGCGGCGGCGACGTTGAAATAAAAAATCCCGCGCTGTACGCCGAAGAGGAGGCGCGGCAAATCCTATCGGTGTTCGTCGACGGGCTATTACCAAACGAAGTCAATGCTCTGCTAGATAACCTCGCCAAAGATGACACGTTCAAGAATTATCCGCAAGTGATAGCAGAATTTAGGAGGAGTGCCGATTGATGACTGACTTTGAAAACGTAAAGGGCTTAGTCTTCGATAACATCGTTCGCTTGACGAATCCGCTCGGACGCCCGCCAACTTACGACGAACTTCTCGACGCCGCCGATAAGGTTAAAAAGATACTTCCGATTTTGGGCAAGAATGTTTCCGACGCCGACTTTGATAAAATCCTCCGCAGCGTCCGCGCAGGTTTAACCGTGCAAATGGAGGACGAGGAGGCTTGTATCGAAGAAGCCGCCGGGCATAAAAAATGGCTCAACACAGCCAAGAGCGACATTGATTGATTTTTCCGGACGCGTTACGAAAAATATCTTCGGCTCGATAAAAATTGGTCACCGACGTTGACAGCCGCCCTAAACGTCACCACGGATAAGATTCTCGATCTCATGGGCGACCCGCGTTCCAAGGACGCCTTCGCAAGACGCGGCTTGATTATCGGCGAAGTGCAATCGGGCAAGACTGCGAACTATACCGCCCTCTGCGCGAAGGCTGCCGACGCCGGCTATAAAATCATTATCGTCCTGACCGGTACGCTTGAAGACCTCCGCCGTCAAACGCAAGCGCGTTTAGATTTGGAATTCGCCGGGCGTGAAAGCCAAATTTTTTTGTCCAAAGCCGTCATGAAAAGTAAAGCCGTCGGCGTAGCAAAGTACGGGCAGAAAAAGAGTATCGCGCAATTCACCTCCGTTAATGCCGACTTCCGCAGCACGACGTTAGATAACCTCTCACTTGGATTGAAGAACTTAAACGGTACCGTCCTTTTCGTCGTCAAAAAGAATAAACGTATCCTGGACAACCTCATCGCGTGGCTGAAACAATCTTTCGACTTCGGCAAAAATACAATCGCCTATCCGCTCCTGCTCTTGGATGACGAGGCAGATAACGCCTCCGTGAACACCCGCGACGCCGACGAGGAGCCTACCGCCATAAACAATTGCATACGCACGATTCTAAGCCTGTTCAATCAAACGACGTATATCGGCGTGACTGCGACGCCCTTCGCGAACATCTTTATCAATCCCTTCGACGAACAGGGAATGCTCAACGACGACCTGTTTCCGAGGGATTTTATTTATTCGCTGGACGTGCCGAGCAATTACATTGGTGCCGATAAAATCTTCGGCGGCGATTATAAAAATTTCCTCGTTCAGATTGAGCCCGCCGCTTGCCCCGATGTGGAGCTTTACTTCCCAAAAAATCACCGAATCAACTTGCGCGTCAAACGTCTGCCCGAAAGCCTCTGTGAGGCTATGGATTACTTCCTGCTAGTCAATGCCATTCGCGACCTGCGCGGCGAGTCCAAAAGTCATCGCACCATGCTGATTCATGTCAGCCGATTTAAAAGCGTTCACGCGCAGATTTATGACCTCGTCAACACGCGCCTTAACGAAGTCGTCAACGCCTTGCGTGCCTATGCCACTTTGCCCGTTGCCGAGGCGGAAAAGGAAAGCCGCTACATTAAAAACCTGCGCGGAGTCTTCGATAAGTACGGGCTTGAAAAACTTGGCGGAGTGCCTTGGGAAAAAATCCTGCGCGACTATCTGCGTGCGGCAGTCGAGCCCGTGGAAGTCGGATTGCGTAATTCCAATGGTGAACATTCTTTCAGCTACGAACAAAATCCCGACGGGTTGCGCGTCATAGCGATTGGCGGCAACAGCTTTTCACGCGGCTTGACGTTGGCGGGGTTGTGCGTGACGTATTTCTATCGCAACTCCAAAGCCTACGATACGCTCATGCAAATGGGACGCTGGTTCGGATACCGCCCGAATTACGACGATTTGTGTCGCTTGTGGACTTCGCAGGAGATAATCGACTGGTACGGTTACATCGCCGACGTATCTGCCGAGCTGAAGCGCGAAATAAGTTTCATGAGCGATTTGGGCAGGACGCCTAAGGATTTCGGTCTCAAAGTCCGTCGCCACCCCGACACGTTGGAAATTACCGCACGAAATAAAATGCGTTACGGTGTCGCCGTCAAACGCCCCGTCGCGCTAAATAAAGTCTTTATCGAAACGCCGCGCCTCGTCAACAACGCAGATATTTTGGCGGCGAACAAAATGCTGATTCAAGACTTCACGGACGGGCTGAGCAACTTTGCAAAGCTTGACGGGAAAAATCTTTGGCGCGGCATACCCAAGGCTCGCGTCGCCGAATTGGTTTTGAGGTTCCACGTCGGCTTGTGGCAACAAAAATTCCAAGGACAGCCGCTCGGCGAATACATAATGACGAAGATGGACGATAAGCCGTGGGACGTGCTGATACCCGAAGGCGAAGGCGACACTTACGGCGAACTGACGGTTGGGGGCAGACAAATTGTTATTAAACCGGTCGTGCGGAAATTTTTGGTAACGGAAGACCAAATCAGCTTGAGCGGGACGAAATTGCGCTTAATCGGGCGCGAGATTGCTCAAGTCGGCTTGACGGCTGAAGAGGTTGCGGAGGTCGAACATAAATTCTACGCCGACGCAAAGAATAAAGGCAAAGAATTGCCCGCCGTCGCGTATCTGATTCCCGAACGTAACCCGTTGCTGATTCTCTACGCCGTGCAACCGAAAATCGAGGCTCCAAGCGTGAGCACTCTGCCTAAAGTTTTATTCGCGGTGGGTATCGGCTTCCCCGCCGTAAATCCTGCCGTCGACGAGTCGCAAATCAAAACCGCTGATTTTGTGATAAACGCGGTCGGCAGCGAGGAGGGCATTGAGGAATGACAGACTTTGAAAATCTGCGCGGGCAATGGGAAAACACGTTGCGGCTTGAGCGCGGCTATACGTTCGTCGACACGGCTCCGCTTGAGTGTCATATCGGTTACGATGCCGGCTTGAGGCGGACGCTATTGATTTCAAGTCGGCATGAGGTAAAGCTTCCGCCGTCGTCCAAAACCGTCGAGATAAACCAAAGGCGGCGTAAGGACGGGCGTTTTAATTTGACGCTGAGCTTGCTGTCGGAGAATGAGACGGCAGTTTTCGTGGAGATGTGTCGCGATTTGCTTGCCGCCGCCGAGGATGCCCGTGACGAATCGGAGGCGTTGAAAAAGTTTTGGCAACGATATAAGCATTGGCAGAATCTGTTCGCCGCCGCTAGTAACGATTTGCTCTCCGAGGAGCGACAACGCGGCTTAATCGGCGAATTGTTGTTTCTGCGCGGGCAGATTGAGGCAGGTCGTCCGCTCAAAGAGGCAGTGGCAGGCTGGACGGGCGCACTCAAGGAACACCAAGATTTTTCCTACGGCGAGATGTGGTACGAGATAAAAACGGTCATGGAGCAGGCTGAAAAAGTTCGCATACCCTCGCTGGAGCAACTTTCGCTGGAACGAGTCGGCGAGCTTGTGATTTATCGATTGGCTAAAACGTCGGGCGCGGGCTTCACGTTGAATTCCCTAGTCAAAGAGTTGGCGGGGCTGTTGAATCAAAATCCGTCCTCCGCGCAGAGATTTGATGTCTTGCTGTTCCAAGCGGGCTATGTGGAGCGCGAGGAGTACGACGAGCCGTCATATCGATTGGCGGAGACGATGAGCTTCACGGTCGACGAAAACTTTCCGCGCCTGACAAAAAACAATTTGCCGCCCGCGATAGTCGAGGTGTCGCATTCGCTGAACCTGCGCGGACTCAAGGAGATATATTCAAATCTTTTTCCTGCTTTTTTTCATTGAAACCCCTTGGGAAAATTCGACACTTTGAAAAGCTGTTTGGCGTAATTACGCCATCTCTATAAAATGATTTTCCAGCTTAAGTTCAGAAGGTTGCCGCAGTCACCGATTTTCCCCTTAAAATTCGGGTGTTCAGCAGATTTTCAGTCGCCTTTGCGTCCGACCCCCTGGAAATTTCTTGGATTTGCCCGATTTTGTGACCTCTGCAACCAATCTTAGAAAAAACATTTCAGAAAGTGTTCAGAAGACGTTCAGAAGGTGATATTCGCAACGCTTTTTGAGTCATTTTCAACCTATGAAAAATGTTTACAGCAACTTTTCAGGCGGTTTTGCCTCCACCTCTTGGGGATTTTGGACGAATCAGCCCGTTTTTGTGACTTTCGCAACATAAATGGGATTTTCAATTTCAGATTAGAATCACGCAGATTTAAGGAGGTATCATCATGACAATTGACGAGTTCAGAGCCGATTTGGAGGCGGAGATAAGAAACGACGCCTTGAGCTTCGGGCACGGGACAGCGGCGACCTTTGCCGAGAAAATCACGACGATGATGCGCGAGGCGGAGTATCTCAACGGCGATTATCAAGAGGCTTATTTCAGCGGCGTGCACCCGAACGATAAGCGACTTAAACTGCGCGTCGACGGCTACCTTCAGGACGAGGCGGACAATTCGATTGTGCTGTTTATCGTCCACTATACTGACGGCAACGAGAATATGACCGCTCTCTTGGCAGAGAAACATTTCAAGCTGTTGGAGATGTTCGCTGACGCCGTGTTGACGACCAAGCTTGATATTGAGGAATCGACTTCGACAGCCGACCTTGCAAAAATTCTTAGGGAAAGTCCCGACGCTAAAATCAAATTCATCTTACTGACGAACGCCCGAAGAGGCTCCGTGTTGCGCGACATGAAAAAGTTTTACGTCCGCAAGGGCGAGGTCGAGTGTCAAGTTTGGGACATTGAACGGATTTTCGCCGCGTACAGTTCAATGCAGGTGCGCGAGCCCGTCCGAATAGATTTTAAAATTTACGGCGGCATTTCCTGCTTGCGGGCGAATATTGCCGCCGATGATGATTGCGAAAGTTTCCTGTGCGTCATGCCCGGCAAGGTTTTGGCGGATATTTACGACGCGCACGGCAGCCGAATCCTTGAGGGCAATGTTCGCTCCTTCCTGTCGACCAAGTGCGCCGTCAACAAAAAAATCCGCGACACCATCTTGAATAAGCCCGAAAAGTTTTTCGCCTTCAACAACGGCATTGCCGCGACCGCCACGCAAATTGAGCTTAAAGCTTCGACCGGCGGCTTGCTGCTTACGTCGGCTGTCGACTTCCAAATCATAAACGGCGGGCAAACTACAGCCCTGCTGTCAAGCGCACGCTTCAAGGATAAGAATAACCTGGAGAAAATTTTTGTTCAGATGAAGTTGACGCGTATCGGCGAAATGCCGGCTGATAAGCAAGAGGAGCTGATTGAGGAGATCTCACGCTCGTCGAACAGCCAAAACAAAGTCAGCGACGCGGATTTTTTCTCGACGCACCCTTTCCACGTGGAGATGGAGAAAATTTCGCGGCGAATCTTCGCGCCTGTTCAAAGCGGCGTTCAATATCAGACGCGCTGGTTTTACGAACGTGCTCGCGGGCAATACGTTCAAGAGCAAATGAAATTGACGACCGCGCAGAAAAAATCTTTCCAACGCGAAAACCCCAAGGCGCAAGTCATGACCAAGACCGACTTCGCCAAGTATCGCATGAGTTGGCAGGAACACCCCGACCTCGTCAGCAAGGGTGCACAGGCAAATTTCGCAAAGTTCGCGGAGGAAACAGGCGCGGCTTGGGAACGCAACAAAACTCAGTTCAATGAGCACTACTTCAAGGAGACCGTCGCGCTCGCGATTATGTTCCATGCCGTTGAGAAAATCGTTTCCGCGCAGGTTTGGTACAATTCCTATCGGGCAAATATCGTGACGTACTCGTTGGCAATATTTCACCACGCGCTGAAAGTAAAATTCCCCGACGCAGAATTGAACTTGCTTGCGATTTGGAAGGCTCAGCAAATGCCCGACGCGTTCACCAAAATTTTCGAGGCGATAACGCCGGCGGTGAACGACTTCATCACGGGCGAACGACCGATAACGAACGTAACGCAGTGGTGCAAGCAGGCGCAGTGTTGGACGAACATGAAGGCTTCCCTGCGCGTGGAACTGCCCGAAGGTTTTTCGCGTTGGCTGATTGATAAAAATTCACTTGCGGCAATAAAAAAGGACGCCGCCGAAACTCAAGGCATAAGCTTGGAGGCAGACGTGCAAAGCGCAGTTTTATCGTACAGCGGCGAAACGTGGCGGCAAATCTTCGCGGACGCCTCGGCTCGTAAACTAATCGCCAACGTACAGGAAAGCTCAGCTCTCAAAACCGCAATGAAAATTCCGCTCCGAATCCCTCAACCTTTCCAATGCGAAAAGCTGTTGCGCTTGCTCAAACGTCTTGAAGAAAACGGCTTGACGTACAAAAAAGACGAGCCGTCCGATTGACAGCCCGTCACTCGCAAAAATATTTCATGCCGGTTTTCTTCCACTCGCGCTTGGTGTAGAGGATTTTGTAATTGTCGACGCCCGTCAAAGTCGCAAGCTCGCCGATAATCGCCTCGCATTCGTCGCGGGTCTTCGCGTGAATCATCGTATAAAGATTATAATTCCAATTCGGCGCGGGCGTCCTGTCGTAGCAGTGCGAAACCGCCGCGTGCGTGCTCATAATCTGCGCGGTGTCATCAAGTTTATCGGGCGGCACTTGCCACGCGCACAGAGCATTGGCATTGAAACCGACCTCGCGATGTCGCAAGACCGCTCCCATCTTGCGGATTTTTTTTTCGTCAACCAATTCCTTAACCCGCCGCAAGAATTCTTCCTCGCTTATGCCCACGCGCTCAGCCAAAATTTTATACGGCTCCGCGCACAACGGGAAGTCTTCCTGCAACGCCTTGATAATCGCCCTGTCCTGTTCGCTTATTTCCAACACCTTACCCCCAAAGCTATTGGAGTTTGAACTGCACATTGATTTTGTACTTCTTGTTCGCCTTGAGCTTTAACATGTCCTCGACGCCGCGCAGTGAGCGTATCTCCGTCAAAATGCTCGACTCGTATTCCGCGCTCGGCGTCAACAGCGTGAACCACAGATTGTAAGCTCCCTCGCGCTCATAGTTGTGCGTCGCGCCGGGATAGCGATTAACCGCCTCCGCTACCGCGCACAATGCCGACGGCTCAACCTTCAGCGCGATCAGCGTCCCTTGATAGCCCAGCCGACTTGAATCGAAGAACGTCCCTATTCGCCGCAGGAAACCCGCCGCCTTCAGCTCACGGAGCCGCGCAAGTAACGTGTCCTCGTCCGTGCCCAGCCGCGTCGCCATTTCCGCGAACGGATGACTGCAAATCGGTATGTCGCCCTGCAATAAGTTCAGCAGTGCCTTGTCAAACGTCGACAGCCTCGTCATCTTAAACCCCCCTGCTCCGCCTACGCTTAACGGAGCTTTTTTCTGCCGTCATTTTATCAAAGAGGTTAGGATAACGTCAAGCAATTCTGAACGCCCTTCATTTTTTACCGACGAGCAAGGCGGTACCAAATCTGACGCCAACGCTAAGCCTTACGCCAAAGAATTCAAGATAACGTCGAGCAACTCCAATCGCCCTTCATTTTTTAGCGACGAGCAAGGCGGTACCAACTCTGACGCCAACGCTAAGCCTTACGCCAAAGAATTCAAGATAACGTCGAGCAACTCCAATCGCCCTTCATTTTTTAGCGACGAGCAAGGCGGTACCAACTCTGACGCCAACGCTAAACCTTACGCCAAAGAATTCAAGATAACGTCGAGCAACTCCAATCGCCCCTCATTTTTTACCGACGAGTAGGGCAGTATCGAATCCGCCGCCACACCCAAAGCATTTTGTATCGTGTTGAGGTGCTTCCGGCGCGTCGTCTTGCCGATTTTATCTGACTTGGTGGCGACGACCAGAACGGGCAAATTTTTTTCGACCAGGCTCGCGAACGAATTCAAATCCGACTCCATGGGCGCATGACGCATATCAATCAGCTGGCAGACGAATTTTATATCGCGGCGGCTCGAAAGGTATTCGTCGATGAACTTCGCCCAAAGCCGCCGATTGGTCTTTGAAGTCTTCGCGTAGCCGTAGCCCGGCAAATCGACAAAGTAAACCTCGCGGCGAATATCTTCCGAAGTTTTGAGCGTGACTTTAAAAAAATTTATCGTCTGAGTCTTGCCCGGCGTGCCCGACGTCCGAGCGAGGCTCTTCCTGTTCGTGAGTGAATTTATCAGCGAGGACTTACCCACGTTCGACCGACCGACAAATACAATTTCGGGCAACAGCTCTTCGGGACAAGTCGCCCTGCTCACCGCCGAGGTCACGTATTCGCTCCTGATAATCGTAATTTCCTCCACGTTACCGCCTCCAAAAAAATTGAGCCTCCCGCAGGAAGCTCGCTGAAAATTGCTTACTGAATCAACGCCGTCTTTAAAACCTCGTCCATATTCTCCACGGGCACGAATTCCAATTTTTCGCGGACGCTTTCGGGTATGTCTTCGAGGTCGGGCGCGTTTTCCTTCGGCAGGATTATCGTATGCATGCCCTCGCGATACGCCGCCAAGACTTTTTCCTTAAGCCCGCCTATCGGCAACACGTTTCCGCGCAGAGTTATCTCGCCCGTCATTGCCACATCGGAGCGAACTTTTTTCTTCGTCAACGCGGAAATCATAGCGGTCGCCATGGTTATGCCCGCGCTGGGACCGTCTTTAGGCACCGCGCCTTCGGGTACGTGGACGTGTATATCGTTTTTCTCGTAAAAGTCGTCGTCGAGCTTCATGAGGTCACTGCGGCTGCGTATGTAAGTCAAGCCCGCCTGCGCGGATTCTTGCATGACCTCGCCGAGCTTGCCCGTAAGCAAAAGTTTGCCGTTGCCCTTGAGCACAATCGCCTCCGTCGGAAGAATGTCGCCGCCGACCTCCGTCCACGCCATGCCCGTCGAAACTCCGACTTGCGGTTGTTTCTCTGCGCGGGTTTGCAGGAATTTCGGACGACCGAGGAAGTCGCGCAGATTTTTTTTGGTGATGTAGACAACGCCCTCGTGCCCCTCGACGATTTTACGCGCCGCCTTGCGACACGCCCGCCCGATTATCCGTTCAAGTTCGCGCACGCCCGACTCCCGCGTATACTCGGCGATTATCTCTTGCAGGACGCCCTTGGCAAAAACTACGTCGCCGCCCTTGAGTCCGTTTTCCTCCTTTTGCCGCTTGGTGAGGTAGCGTCGCGCTATTTCAAATTTCTCCGTTTCCGTGTAGCTCGACAGCGTGATAACTTCCATGCGGTCGCGCAACGGCTTGGGTATCGTCGCCAAATTGTTCGCCGTCACTATCCACAAAACCCGCGATAAATCAAACGGCGTGTCGATGTAGTGGTCGACAAATGAATTATTCTGCGCGGGGTCAAGTACCTCCAGCAGTGCCGACGACGGGTCGCCCGCATAGCCGTCTTTGCCGAGCTTGTCTACCTCGTCGAGCAGGAAGACGGGATTGTTCGCGCCCGCCTTTTTTATGCCTTGAATGATTCGCCCCGGCATTGCTCCGACGTATGTGCGCCGGTGTCCGCGTATCTCCGCCTCGTCGCGTATGCCGCCCAAGCTCGCCCGGATAAATTTCCGCCCCATTGCCTTAGCCACCGACGACGCCAACGACGTTTTGCCCACGCCCGGCGGTCCGACCAAGCACAGAATCGGCGCGGGCTTGTCCTTAGTCAAAGCTTTGACGGCGAGGAAATCCAGAATGCGCTCCTTGACTTTTTCCAGCCCGTAATGATCCGCGTCGAGGATTTTTGTCGCCTCGGTGATGTCCGGTGCGTCTTCGGTCGCCACGCGCCACGGCAAGTCAAGCAGCCACTCAACGTAAGTGCGAATCACGTTGCCCTCCGACGCCATTGACGGTATACGCTCCAGGCGTTTCAAGTCTTTGTCGATTATCGCCTTGACCTCGTCGGGATAATCGCCCTCCGCCATTTTTTGGCGATAGCCCGAAGTTTCCTCGGCTTCGTCTTCGTCCTCGCCCAGCTCCTTGTGTATCGCCTTGAGCTGTTCGCGGAGGTAATGGTCTTTTTGAATCTTTTCAATCTGGTTGCGCACGCGCTTGCTGATTTGCGACTCCATTTGCAAAACCTCAAGCTCCCGCGCCAATATCACGTAAAGTTTCTCCAGCCGCTTTTCCACGTCCAGACAACTCAAGATGTCCTGTTTGGAGTCAAGCTTCAAGTTCAAGTGGCTTGCTATCAAGTCCGCAAGCCGCCCGAAGTCCTCAAGAATCGTCACCGCCACGAAAGTTTCGGGAGGAATTTTCTTGCTGAGCTTAACCCACTCCTCGAATTGGTGAACGACGCCGCGAACAAGAGCCTCCGTCTCCATAGAATCTTCCCACGTGTCCTCGTGAAGGTCAACTTCAACCTCGACGTAATTGCCGTTGCTTGAATCGTGATATTCTTTCATTACGCCGCGGGTCATGCCCTCGACCAACACGCGGACATTGCCGTCGGGCAATTTGATTATCTGCCTTATCTCCGATACCGTTCCGACCTCGTAGAGATCCTCCTCGACGGGGTCGTCGTTTTCCATGTCGATTTGCGCTACCAAAAAAATTCGCCGATTGCCGACCATTGCCGCCTCCAGCGCATTGACAGAGCTGTCGCGCCCAACGTCGAGGTGCATTATCATATTCGGGAAAACCACTACACCCCGCAGCGGCACGAGCGGCAACGTTACTTGTTCTGCCATCATGTTTCCCCCCTTAAGAAAGAGCCGCCTCGTCTATTTGCGCTACCAAAAAAAATCGCCGATTGCCGACCGGTGCCGCCTCCGGCGCATTGACGGAGCTGTCGCGCCCGACGTCGAGGTGCATTATCATATTCGGGAAAACCACTACACCCCGCAGCGGCACGA
>ERZ842401.5827-NODE-5827-length-13443-cov-4.413131_pt1 | contig 13443 bp, 5 predicted proteins | sample MGYA00521270_ERZ842401 | MGnify/ENA primary metagenome ERZ842401 (study PRJEB31892, sample SAMEA3878208) | bioreactor metagenome | biome: Moose rumen | place: Sweden | collected 2011-10 | study: EMG produced TPA metagenomics assembly of the PRJEB12797 data set... | reverse complement strand
ACCTTATATAAAGAATGTATTGACACGTAGATGGCATCGCCCCGCTGGTAGATAATCTTAATCATCTCCTGGAAAGCCTCCTGGCCTCCCCTGGAAGGGGAGGAGATGGGCATGCGCACCAGTCCGCCGAACTTGCCGATGCCGTGGTCAACATGCACCACGTAGTCACCGATTTCAAATTGCTGTATCTCCTTCAGCGTTAGGGCCACTTTGCCACTGCGCGCCTTGTCGCTCTTCAGGTTGTACTTGTGGAAACGGTCGAATATCTGATGGTCGGTGAACAGGCAGAGGCGCAGGTCGTGGTCTACGAAGCCCTCGTGCAGTGTCTTGTTGACGCCAGTGAAAGCTTCCCCTACTGTCCCCGAGGGAGCTAGATTGGGGGTCAATATCTCTTTTAAGCGTTCTATCTGCTTTGGACTGTCAGCCAGAATATAGAGCTTGTAGCCCTTCAGCAGATAGTCTTCCAAAGCCTGTGTCAGCAGGTCGAAGTTCTTGTGGAAGAGCGGCTGCGGCGATACCTGGAAGCTGACGGTTGTCTTCTCTCCACGCTCCTCTCTCCTCTCTCCTCTCAGTTCAATCCTCCTGAACGGCTCGGCATCGCTGGCAAACTGCGCGCCGCTGATAATCTGGCTGTCGCGCTGCATCTCCAGCTCTATCTGGCGAGCCTCCTGCTCAGTGGCCCCTTCCATACGCTCTTGCTTGGCCTGTTGCGAAAACCCTTCCTGATAGGCACGTTCTATGGACTGGCGCACAAAATCCTGGTTCTTGAATACCAGCATGGCGTTGTCGGGCAGGAACTTCAGCAGCGACTCCTTCTGCTCAACGGCGGTCAGCTCGGGAACGATGTCTATGCGTTGGCGGCGCTCCTTAGATAGCTGATTCTCCACCTCAAAGGTACGTATGGAGTCAATCTCGTCGCCGAAAAAGTCGATGCGGAAAGGAAACTCATGGCTATAGCTGAACACGTCGAGGATGCTGCCGCGCAGGGCGAACTGCCCCGGCTCGTAGACGTAGTCCACCTCGCGGAAGCCCAGCTCCCGTAGCTGTTCAAGCACGCTGTCAGTCTCCACCGTCTGACCCTGCTGTAGCGTCAGGGTGCGGGTGTCCAGTTGCTTGCGTGTCACCACCATTTCGGCCAAGGCCTCGGGATAAGTGACGATATAGAGCTTAGTGCCTGGTGCTGATTGCCGGGCATTGAGTGAGGAGAGCACTTCGGTACGCAGAATCTCGCTGGCCGGGTCTTTCTGCCCGTACTTGATGGCGCGACGGTAGCTAGAGGGGAAAAAGAGTACCAGCTCCTCGCCCAATTGCTGCGTCAGGTCGTGGTAGAAATAGCCAGCCTCCTCAGCATCCTGTAGTATGAACAAAAAGGTGTGATTGCACGTTAGTGCACTGAAAACGACCGACGGCGAAGAGGCCAAAAGCCCTTCCACGGCAATTGACCTGATATTGTTTTTCTCAATGGCTTTCTGCAGCGCTTTCACCTGTGGCGAGCGTGCATAGAGAGCCCGTAGTTCCTGAATTTCCATAATTTGAAGCTGCAAACTTACATAAAATTATTGGATTATACAACAAACCTGCGAAAAATATTTTTTGTACTATAAAATATGGCTGAAAGCCTAAAAAATTTGTTACACAATTTGTGGGTATGGAGAAAAAGGCGTATCTTTGTCGGAACTTAAAAACTATTAGCTGAACAAAATGAAACGATTCTCACTTGGCATGATGCTGTTGTTGTGTGTACTTTATATGTATGCGGCAGATAGGCAGAAGCTAAATTTCAATGCAGACTGGTGTCTGAAGGTTGGTGACATTGCTGCGGCCAGTCAGCCTGAGTTCGACGATGCCGGTTGGCAGCAGGTGACGTTGCCATACGCCTTTAATGGTGACGAGGCATTCAAGGTGGATATTGTTGACCTGACCGATACCGTTGTCTGGTATCGCAAGCATTTCATGCTGACAGCAGACGATGTGAAGGGAAAGGTCTTCGTAGAGTTTGAGGGCGTTCGTCAGGGAGCCGATTTCTACTTGAACGGCCAGGCGTTGGGTTTTTCTGAAAATGGCGTCATGGCTTGTGGCTTTGACCTGACTCCCTATGCCAAGGAGGGCGAGAATGTGCTGGCCGTGCGCTGCGACAACAGTTGGATGTATCGCGACCGCACACTGAATAGCCGCTACCAGTGGAACGACCGCAATTTCAATGCTAACTATGGAGGCATCCCCAAGAATGTGTTCCTGCATAAGACGGGAAAAATCTATCAGACGCTGCCACTCTACTCCAACCTGGGCACTACGGGCACCTATGTCTATGCTACCGACTACGACATTCCTGCCCACAAAGCCGTGGTGCATGTGGAGAGTCAGGTAAAAAACGAGGATCTGCGCGACCATTTTGTCAACCTCATCTTCACTCTGAAGGATGCCGACGGCAAGGTGGTGACCGTTGTGCAGGGTGAGGAACGGCAGACCATTGCCCCCGGACAGACGAAGGTGCTCAAGGCACAGGCTCCCGTAGAAGGGATCCATTTCTGGAGCTGGGGCTATGGCTACCTCTATACCGTGGAGTGCTGTTTGCAGGAGGTGGTCAACAACGGTGAGCTGCTTGCCAGCCATGATCCTGTAGCCATTCGCACAGGCTTCCGTAAGACGCAGTTTGGCAGCGGCAAGTTCTGGCTCAACGACCGCGTGATGATGGTGCATGGCTATGCCCAGCGCACCAGCAACGAGTGGCCGGGTGTGGGATTGAGCGTGCCAGCCTGGCTGAGCGATTACAGCAACGGGCTGATGGTGGAGTCGGGCGGCAATCTGGTGCGCTGGATGCATGTCACACCCTGGAAGCAAGACATCGAGAGCTGCGACCGCGTGGGCCTGATGCAGGCTATGCCCGCCGGCGATGCCGAAAAGGATGTGGAGGGTGCCCGTTGGCAGCAGCGCACGCAGCTGATGCGCGATGCCATTATATATAATAGGAATAATCCTAGCATCATCTTCTACGAGGGTGGCAATGAGAGCATCAGCCGTGAGCACATGCTGGAGCTGAAAGCCATTCGCGACGAGTACGACCCCTGCGGAGGCCGCGCCATTGGCAGCCGTGAGATGCTTGATATAAACGAGGCTGAATATGGCGGCGAGATGCTCTACATCAATAAAAGCGGCAAGCACCCCATGTGGGCTATGGAATACTGCCGCGATGAGGGCCTGCGCAAGTACTGGGACGAGCAGAGCTATCCCTACCACAAGGAGGGCGACGGACCGCTGTATCGGGGCAAGCCCGCCCGCGACTATAACCATAACATGGATTGGTTCGCCTTGCAGATGGTGGAGCGATGGTATGAATATTTCCTGGAGCGTCCGGGCACGGGCAAGCGCGTCAGCAGTGGTGGCGTGAAGATTGTCTTCTCCGACACGAACACCCATCATCGGGGTGAATCGAACTATCGCACCAGTGGCGTCACCGATGCCATGCGTATTCCAAAGGATGCCTTCTTCACCCATCAGGTGATGTGGGACGGCTGGGTGACTCCCGAGAAAGACCGTACCTATATCATTGGCCATTGGAACTACGAGCCTGGCACGGTGAAGAACGTGTATGTGGTGTCTACGGGCGACGAGGTGGAGCTGTTGCTCAATGGCAGGTCGCTGGGCAAGGGCGAGCGTTCCATGAACTGGCTGTTCACCTTCAAGGACGTGAAGTTTGAACCAGGCATTCTTGAAGCCCGCAGTTATGTCCATTCCGCTCCAGTCTCTTCTTATCAACTGTCTACTGTCGGTGAACCCGCCCAGCTGAAGCTGACGGCCATAGAGAATCCTGAGGGCATGAAGGCCGATGGCGCCGACATGGTGCTGCTGCAAGTGGAGGTGGTCGACAAGCAGGGGCGCCGCTGTCCGCAGGACGACCGCATGGTGAACTTCCAGCTGTGGGGTGAAGCCAAGTGGATTGGCGGTATTGCTACCCGTAATAATAAGCTGTTCCAGCAGGACGACCTTCATCGTGACAAGAGCCTGCTCGACGCTGCCAACAAGAAGAATGTCTCCGATAACTATGTAGGCTGCATGTCGCTCCCCGTGGAGTGTGGTGTCAATCGTGTCCTGGTTCGTTCAACGGCTACTGCCGGTGAGATTGGCATCTCTGTGCAGGCCGAGGGTTTGAAGCCCGCCTACCTTTCGTTGAAGACACAGCCGGTCGATGCCTCCAAGCAGCTGCCACAGTTGACGTTGCCTTGCCGTCTGGACCGGGGCGAAACGCCGCAGGCCCCTAGTTATCAGGATTCCAAGGTAAGTGTGGATATCGTCACGGCCACTGCGGGTTCGAATGCCGCTGATGTGCAGAACAGCTATGATGACAATGAACTTTCCGAATGGAAGAGCGACGGGCTGAAAGAGAATGCCTGGGTGACCTATCGCCTTGGCAGGAAAGCCCTGGCCAGCGAACTGACACTGAAGCTCACCAGCTGGCGCAACAAGTGCTATCCGCTGGAGGTTTATGCCGGCAAGAAAAAAGTGTGGGAGGGCCTGACCGACGCTACACTGGGCTACTGCCACATTAAGATTGACCAGCCTGTGAAGGCCGACCGCCTGACCATCAAGATGGTGGCTCCCGTGCAGGACAGCTCGAAGTTTGGCGATGTGAAGGAACTGGCTGGTGGCAATGCCGGTGAGTTCGACCGTCTGAAGTCAGCCCCTGGAAAGGTGGAACTGCGTATCGTTGAGCTGGACATCTTGGAGACGGTCAAGTAGGAACCGACGGAAGAGAAATAAGTATCACGTAATAAATTATTTAACTATCTATCTAAAAACTAATTAACTATTAATTTTCAACTGTATGAGAAACTTTAGTGAACACTCGCAGTCACAGGGGAGAAACATGCTTTCTCTTCGTCGACTCATGTTCTTGTTGCTCGTCTTCGTCTGCTCCACGGGAGCATTCGCACAGAGCCGGGTGACGGGTAAAGTGGTGGATGCCAGTGGTGAACCCATCATTGGTGCCAGTGTGATGGTGAAGGGTACCAGCAATGGTGCCGTCACGGATTTGGATGGTAACTATACCATCAGCAATGTTCCTTCTGGAGCCAGCCTGAATGTGTCGTATGTGGGCTATCGCACACAGACGGTTGCCGTAGCAGGCAAGCAGAGCATCAACGTCACCCTTGAAGAAGACAAGCAGATGCTTGACGAAGTGGTGGTCGTAGGTTACGGTGTGCAGCGCAAGAGTGACGTTACTGGCGCACTGACCCGCGTAGGTGAAAAGGAACTGAATGCCAAGCCCGTATCCAATGCTTTTGAGGCACTCCAGGGTAAGGCCGCTGGTGTGGACATCACATCGAGTGAGCGTCCTGGCACGGTGGGCAGTATCATGATTCGTGGTACGCGTTCGCTCAATGCCAGCAGTTCTCCTCTCTATGTGGTAGACGGTGTGCCCCTTCAGACTGGCGGCATCGAGTCGCTGAATCCCCGCGACATTGAAGCTATCGACATTTTGAAGGATGCCTCTTCGACGGCCATCTACGGTAGCCGTGGCGCTAACGGCGTGGTGCTCATCACCACCAAGCGCGGACAGGAAGGCAAGACGCAGCTGAGCTACAGCGGCACAATGACTTTTGAGAAGATTGTAGACAAGAGTCCTGCCATGTCTGCCAGCGACTATATCACTTGGCGTCGTTGGGCTTACTACAACTCGGCTCCTGATAAGTACACACCTGGTGACCAGCCTACGATGGAGCAGGATAAGTCCTTCTTCTCGGGCGATGAGGTGGCTTGGGCCAACATTGAGAAAGGATGGGCCGGCGGCTCATGGGATGGCTCGAAAGTGACCGACACAGACTGGACAGACTATGTCACCCGTACTGGTATCACACAAGAGCACACCATCAGTGCTCGCGGCGGCTCAAAGAACATGAGTGGTAGCATCTCATTCGGCTATCTGAACAACAAGGGTACCCAGAAAGGCCAGCAGTACGAGCGCTACACCCTGAGCACCTCGGCTGATATTCAGGCTAAGCCTTGGTTCAAGGCCGGTGGTTCTTTCAATGCCAGTTATGCTGAGCAGCAGTATGGCTTCTCGCGCACTGGTCAGTCGAGCAACTCTGGTCCTACCGACATCTATGGAGCAGCCAAGCAGATTCTGCGTTATACGCTGCCATACGATGATGCTGGTAATATCATTTTGGTACCTGGCGGTTCTGTCTCAAATACCTATACGATTATGGACGAGTGGAACAAGTCTAACGATAACCGCCAGACCTTCCGCGCCCTGGGTAGCTTCTATGGCCAGATTGACTTCGGCAAGATATGGGAGCCGCTGGAAGGCCTGCAATATAAGTTGCAGTTCGGTCCCGACTTCCGCTTCTATCGTTTGGGCAACTTCATTGATGCCTCTTCGGCAGCCCGTGGTGGTGGCAACAACTACAGCCGCCGCGGTGACACCCGCAACTTCGCGTGGACCCTCGACAACATGATTCTCTATAATAAGGCATTTGGCGAGCACAATATTGGTCTTACGCTGTTGCAGTCGGCATCGAAGAGCAATACAGAAACCAGTAATCTGACGTCGGAGAACATCCCTCTTCCCTCGTTTCTGTGGAACAATATGGGGTCTGTTGACATTACGCAGTCTGCAAATAAGGCTGGCATGAGCACTGGCCTGAGCGAATATGCCCTGTCGTCGTATATGGCTCGTGTGAACTATTCTTGGAAAGACCGCTACCTGCTCACCGCTTCTGCCCGTTGGGATGGCAGCAGCGTGCTGGCCGAAGGCAACAAGTGGGACTTCTTCCCCTCGATGGCCTTAGGTTGGCGTATGGAGCAGGAAGACTTCCTGAAGGACGTGAACTGGCTTGACCAGTTGAAGCTGCGCTTGGGCGTCGGTGTGACGGGTAACTCAGCCGTCGATGCTTACGGTACGCTCGGCGTTATCAGTAGCTACTGGATGCCGTTCAGCACTGGCAGCTCGCAGATTCTCGTTACCAACGAGCCTTACTACAGCAATAGTTCAAATAAGATGCCTAACAAGAACCTGTCATGGGAGAAGACCACGCAGTGGAACATTGGTGTTGACTTCAGCTTCCTGAAGGGCCGCATCGGTGGTACACTCGACCTCTACACATCGAAGACCAACGACCTGCTGATGCTGATGACCGTTCCTTCACTCTCGGGTTATCCTTCGATGATGGACAACATTGGTAAAACCTCGAATAAGGGTCTTGAGCTGACGCTGAACACCATTCCCGTCCTGACGAAGGACTTCATGTGGCAGTCGAACCTGAACTTTGCTTGGCAAAAGGATAAGATCGAGGAACTCTCGAATGGCAAGGAAGACGATATTAACAATGCCTGGTTCATCGGTGAGAGCATAGCTGTGTACTACGGCTATGAGAATGCCGGCCTTTGGCAGGAAAGCGACGCCGAGGAGATGGCCAAGTTCAATGAGAACGGCGAGGCCTTCACGGCAGGTATGGTTCGCCCCGTCGACCAGAATGGTGACTACAAGATTGACGACGACGACCGTGTTATCCTGGGCAACCAGAATCCGCGCCTCACCGCAGGCTGGACTAACACGCTGACGTGGAAGGGACTGGAACTCAGTCTTGAGCTGCAGGGCCGCTTCAAGTATATGATCAGCACTGGTGGCGAAGGCCAGCTGGGTATGTATCAGCAGCGTGAGATAGACTACTGGACACCCTCTAACACCGGTGCCGAGTGGCAGAAGCCTATCTATAGCACTGGTGGTGGCGATAAGAAGGCAGCGCTGCTTGGCTTCAAGGATGCCTCGTTCGTTAAGATTCGCAATCTCTCGCTGGGTTATAACTTCGACAAGAGCATCTGTCAGGCGCTGGGCATCAGTGGTGCCAAGGTCTATGTGCAGGGTAAGAACCTGGGCATGCTCTGCTCGTCGGTAGATTTCATGGACCTCGATACCGGTGCCACCTATTACAACCGTGGCTTTACGGTTGGTCTGTCTGTTGACTTCTAACATCCGAGTGTGTTTACATTATTATATTAATATAAGGAAAAGACCAATATGAAACATATCAATAGCAAATTAGTTTGCGGTGCATTGTCGCTTTGTGCAGCCATGAGCCTCACCTCGTGTGGCGACGACTTCCTGAAGGAAGATGCCGGTCATCTCTATACCGATGCACTGCTTGAGACTGAAGACGGTGCCCTGAAGATGGCAGCTGGTCTCTATGGAAACATTCGCTGGCACTTCGGCTATGAGTGGGCTTATGGCATTACGCTCTATGGATGCGACGAGTTTACCACTGGTGCCGATAATACCTCCGACATTTGGAATACCTACGACAACAACCTCAATGCGCTCGACTTTACCAAGGCTCTGGGTGCTCCGAATAACAACTGCCCGGCCGTGTCGGCTTTGTGGAACCAGATGTACTATGGCATCTCGACGGCCAACCTCGTCATCTCAAAGGCCAGCCAAGTGGCCGACGATGACAGTCGCAACAAGGCCATGGGCGAGGCCTACTTCCTCCGTGGCTACAACTACTATCGTCTGTTTGCCCAGTATGGTGGTGTGGTCATTCAGACCGAACCTGCCAATGGTGAGGTGAAGAAAGACTACACCCGTTCAACGGCTGAAGAGACCCTGAATCAGGTGATTTCCGACATGGAGCAGGCTTACCAGCTGCTGCCCAGCACGAAGTGGCGTGGCAATGGCACCTGGACGAAGTACACAGCTGCCCACTTCCTGGCCAAGGCTCTCCTGTTCCGCCAGTCGGAGCGTTGCAGCGATTGGAATAGCAGCTACGACAAGCAGGCAGACCTGAACCGTGTGATTGCTCTGTGCGACGAGGTCATCGCTGCCTGCCCGCTGGCTGCCAACTACAGCGACCTGTATGCCAACTGGACTGGCATTAACTGCCCCAACGAGGGACTTGATGAGATTCTGATGGCAGCCGAGCACAATGGCGATGCCACCACGCAGGGACGCTTTGGCAACCGCACCTACAACTACTTCTCGCCTCAGTTCTCCAATTTCTCGGGCGGATGGGTGCGTCGTGGTGCCTATATTGGTGAAATGGACTTCCAGCGTTGCCGTCCCACGGAGTACACTTATTCTACGTTCGACAATGTGAACGATGCCCGTATGTGGAAGACCTTCAAGACTGTCTACGGTCTGAATAATATCGGCGTGACCAAGAAGGTGGACGGCGTGTCGTACTACGACCGCGAAAAAGTGGCTGCCGACAATGGCATACAACTCTCGCAGGTGCCCGAGCCCGGCGACCAGGGCATCATCTTCATCCTGAACAAGAAGAGCGACAGCCGCTTCAACGGTGAGCCTTACGGTACCTTCGGACGCGGCGGACAAGCACACTCGTTTGTCAATCCCGAGACCGGCAAGTGGGTGCCCAACGCCTTCCCCCTGTTCATGAACGGACAGTATGTGCTCTATAACTATGGCGTCAGTGGCAACACCGCCACCTCGAATGTGTTCTGCGGTATCAATAAGACTGCTGATGGCAGCCGCACGGCTGAGAAGGGCGATGCCCACCGCGATGTCATCATGGCCCGTACGGGTGAGACCTATCTGGTGAAGGCCGAGGCTCAGGTGCGTCTGGCCAAGTATCAGGATGCTATCAATACCATCAACGTGCTCCGTGCCCGCGCTCAGTGGAAGAAGGGCGAGGACCGCAGCTTCTACACTGACGGCTCAATGGCATTCCTGAAGGCCGATGGCGGTATGGCCGATAACAGCATCGCCGGCAACAACTCGAACTGCACAGGCATCAATGCGAAGGATCAGACCGTGACGCTCAGCATGAGCGAAGCCTATTATGCATCCCACATGCACCAGAACACCTACTATCTCTCTACTGGAATTGCTGAGACGACAGAGCCTTCTAACTTGCAGATTGCCAGCTACACCCAGCTGCCGCAGGAGGATGAGGCCATCCTGTCTGCCATCGGTGCTACCAGCGACTACGACCGCATGCTGAACTTCGTGTTCAACGAGCGCACCCGTGAGTGCCTGGGTGAGTGGAACCGCTGGGAGGAGCTGAGCCGTGCAGGCCTGCTCATCAAGCGTGCCAAGGCTTTCAACCCCGAGGCCAAGAACATCACTGCCGGGAAGCACGAGCTGCGCCCCATTCCGCAGGCATTCATCGACGCCTTGCAGAATGCTGACGGCACCAACCTCTCGGATGCCCAGAAGAAGGCTTGGCAGAATCCAGGCTATTAATATCCTGAATGATAATAACTGTTTTTGAAGTTGAGGCCTGGGCTCCATGCAGTCCAGGCCTCAATTAATTTTGCGCTTTTTCGCGGAAATGCTTGCACGCATGAGAAAAAATCATTACCTTTGCCCGCACGCTACGGTAAAATAACTCCACGAGAAAAGATCAACTGAGATATGGATTCAAACACCATGCTGGCGCAGGGCACCATGCTGCGCAACGGTACTTACTGCGTTGAGAAGCAACTGGCCTCGGGCGGTTTTGGCAACACCTATCTGGTGCGTCATCTTTCCTTCAACGAGCGCTATGCCCTGAAAGAATTCTTCATGAAGGGCGTAAACATGCGCAATGAGCAGGCCGTGACGGTCAGCGTGCCTGCCAATCATTCCTCCTACGACAGTCAGAAGGAGAAATTCAGGAAGGAGGCCGTCCGCCTGCGTGGCCTGAATAATCCTCACATCGTGAAAGTGCACGACCTGTTCGAGGAGAACGGTACCGTGTATTATGTGATGGACTATATCGATGGCGAGTCGGTGGCCGAGCAGCTGAAGCGCACGGGCAAGCCGCTGACCGAGCAGCAGGTGTGGCAGTGGCTGTCGCAGGTGCTGGATGCCCTGAAGGAAGTGCACGCACAGCACATCTGGCATCTGGACATCAAGCCGGGCAACATCATGCTCGACAAGCAGGGCAATGCCTTCCTCATCGATTTCGGAGCCAGCAAGCAGATCAGTGCCAGCAGCAACCAGACATCGTCGGCCTTGTGCTATACGCCCGGCTATGCGCCTTTGGAACAGGTAGAGCAGGACATGGATAAGTTTGGCCCCTGGACCGACTTCTACGCATTGGGGGCCACCCTCTATCATGTGCAGACCATGAAGCAGCCACCTTCTTCGTCGACCATCAGTGAGAAGAAAAATGATGCCTTCCAGTTCCCGCCTACCATGAGCAGGCAGATGCAGCAGCTCATTAGCTGGATGATGAAGCCCACGCGTAAGGAGCGTCCGGCCTCGGTCAGCGACATCGAGCAGTTGCTGGCGGCAGGGGGCAATTCGCCGATGGCTGAGCCTGCCGTTGAAGATGACAATGCCACTGCATTAGCCTCCCGCACTTCTTCGGATGGGGCGGGGGACGAGGCTCCTTCTTCGGCTGGGAAGGCCCGGAGCGGCGGATGGTTCTGGAAGCTGCTCCTCGCGCTGATGCTCCTGGCTGCTCTTGGGGCGGGTGGCTGGCTGCTGTTCTTCAATAAGACGCCTGAGCCGCGGGCCGCCGAAGCTGCCCAGGCAGAGTATGAGGAGAAGGTGGAAGACTGCAAGACCATCATCAAGACGGCCGACGATTTCCCCAGCCTGTTGGAGGCCAATGAACTGCTGACCGACATTGGCGAGATGGACGACATCTACGGTCAGGACTTGCCCGAGGTCTTCAATCAGTATAAGAGCCTGAAGAAGCTCTATGAAAAGTCGCTGCGAAAGCAGAAGAGCGAGTATATCGACCTGGCCGACGAACAGGTGAATCAGGGCAATTTCAAGGATGCCTGCGACGTTTACAAGGAGGCTATCGATGCGCTGCCCGATGACGACGAGCTGCCTGCCCGTCGCGACAATATCGTCGAGAAGGTGGGCTTCCTCGATGTCACCGACGTGCAGTTTGCCAACTGCGAGCGCGACGGCACCGACATCGACGTGGTCGGCTCCACGCTTTATGCCGAAAAGATGCGCTATCTCTTCCCCAGGATCATTTATAATTCGCTGATGCCCGAGGGGCACGAGGTGGCACGCATCGAGCTGTATTATAAGGTAATTAATCCCGATGGCTCGCTCAACTCCAGTTCTGGCTCGCCCTTCGGCTACACCAACAAGGCAACCATCGAAGTGATTGTCGGCGAGGAGAATCAGGGCGAATGGCTGAACGGATGGGGAAATGCCCTGACCTCCACCTACGAAGCTGGCGAATATGGGTTCGAGCTCTATTATAAGAGCAGGAAAATCTACGAGGGCCATTTCCACCTGTATTGATTGAGTCGCTATAAGAAGGACTGACACTTTGTCAGTCTTCTTTTTTTGGCACGCTTTTGGCACATTCATTGGCGAAGCAGCCGCTGGAAGGCAGCTTCGCAACAGCGAATATATATAAAATATGTATAACTTATAAATACAAAGACAACTATGAACATTAAACCATTAGCTGACCGCGTGCTCGTGCTTCCTGCACCGGCAGAGGAAAAAGTTGGCGGCATCATCATTCCCGATACCGCAAAAGAGAAACCCCTTCGTGGCGTAGTGAAGGCTACGGGCAAGGGAACGAAAGACGAGGAGATGATTCTGAAGGCAGGCGACGAAGTGCTCTATGGCAAGTATTCCGGCACGGAGATCGAGCTTGAGGGCACGAAGTATCTGATGATGCGTCAAAGCGATGTGCTTGCCATCATTGAGAAATAAAAGAAGAATAAAACATTATTAATTTCGTGTTTTTTATCATGGCAAAGGAAATTAAATTCAATATTGAAGCCCGCGAACTGATGAAGCAGGGCGTTGATCAGCTGGCAGATGCTGTGAAGGTTACACTGGGCCCGAAGGGTCGCAATGTGGTGATTGAGAAGAAGTTCGGTGCTCCGCAGATTACCAAGGACGGCGTGACCGTGGCCAAGGAAATTGAGCTGGAAGACCACTTCGAGAATACCGGCGCTCAGCTGGTGAAGAGCGTGGCCTCGAAGACGGGCGACGATGCTGGCGATGGCACCACCACCGCTACGCTGCTGGCTCAGGCCATCGTCAGCGAGGGTTTGAAGAATGTCACTGCAGGTGCCAACCCCATGGACCTGAAGCGCGGCATCGACAAGGCCGTCAGCGCCGTTGTTGCTCACATCAAGGACAGCGCCGAGCTGGTTGGCGACAACTACGACAAGATTGAGCAGGTGGCCACCGTCAGTGCCAACAACGACAAGGAGATTGGCGAGCTACTGGCTGAGGCCATGCGCAAGGTCTCGAAGGACGGCGTCATCACCATCGAGGAGTCGAAGAGCCGCGACACCCATATCGGCGTGGTCGAGGGCATGCAGTTCGACCGTGGCTATCTGTCGGCCTATTTCGTTACCGACAGCGAGAAGATGGAGTGCGTCATGGACAATCCCTACATCCTTATCTACGACAAGAAGATCTCCAACATCAAGGACTTCCTGCCCATCTTGCAGCCTGCTGCCGAAAGCGGACGCCCGTTGCTGGTCATCGCCGAGGATGTTGATTCAGAGGCCCTG
>ERZ842401.5825-NODE-5825-length-13449-cov-4.179409_pt1 | contig 13449 bp, 15 predicted proteins | sample MGYA00521270_ERZ842401 | MGnify/ENA primary metagenome ERZ842401 (study PRJEB31892, sample SAMEA3878208) | bioreactor metagenome | biome: Moose rumen | place: Sweden | collected 2011-10 | study: EMG produced TPA metagenomics assembly of the PRJEB12797 data set... | reverse complement strand
CAAGGTCGAGCAGGTTGTTCGGGTTGACGCACAGCAAGATGAACGCAGAAGCCGCAGAAAACCCTCCCAAAGAGGGGGAACCCACAGAACCGCAGCCTGACGAGGGGCAGGAAGGAGAGGAGGAGCACAACGAAAACAAGAGACACACCGAGCGCCATGAAAGGCGCAGGGCGGAAAGGAGACGATTGTGATGGATGTTGACAGATCCGCTGACCTGACCGGACGGACATTTGGCGGATTAACGGTCTTATGGAAACATAAGTCGAGCAATAACGGCGGTGCCTCGTGGGTATGCAGATGTTCTTGTGGGCATTTGGAGATCCTGAAGGGATCCAAGCTGTTATCCGGTCATAACACGCATTGCGCATATTGTAATTATGGACGATTCAAGTTTCATGACAGATACAATACAGTGGAATGCATTCTTCCAAGAGGCGACAGCTTCTTTTTTGACTTTGATGACATGCCAAAGGTCATTAGATACAGATGGACCCGCATGAAAAACGGCTATTATAGGGCATCTCTTGGAAGCAGGGAAAATGGGCACATCCTCCTGCATAGGTTGATTATGAATCCGCGGGAGGGCATGGCTGTTGACCATATCGATGGGGACAGATCGAACTGCAGGAAATCCAACATGAGGATCTGCACTCCGGCAGAAAATGCCCGAAACAGTGCATTAAACGGAAATAATCAGAGTGGCTATAAAGGCGTTTATTTTGACAGAAGACGCGGGCGCTGGTATGCGCGGGCATATAGGGGGAGAAGCTTTTCTTTGGGCGGGTTCGATACGCCCAGGGAAGCAGCCATGGCGTATGACAAAGAAGCAACAATGCTTCATGGCAAATATGTAAAAACCAATGCAATGCTTGGAATCATTTAAGAGGAGGTAGCAGGGAATGAAGAAATTCTGGAACTGGATCAGGGATGAAGATAAAGGACGCGTGCTCAGGCTAGAGGGCCCCATTGACGAGGACAACCTCTGGGGGGACGAGGTGACTCCCAAGGCATTCAGGGACGAGCTTGATGCAGAGGACGGGGATGTGACCGTCTGGATCAATTCGCCAGGGGGAAATGTTTTCTCGGCGGCACAAATCTACACCATGCTTTGTGAGCATAAGGGTAAGGTCACAGTGAAGATCGATGCCATAGCCGCATCAGCCGCATCTGTCATCGCCATGGCGGGTGACAAGGTGCTGATGTCCCCCGTTTCAATGATCATGGTTCATGATCCTATGACTATTGCCATGGGCAACGCCAAGGACATGGAGAAGGCCATCACCACTCTGAACGAGGTGAAGGCATCCATCATTAATGCCTATCAGAAAAAGACGGGGCTTTCGAGAAACAAAATTAGCCAGCTTATGGAAGATGAGACATGGATGAATGCAAAAAAAGCCGTAGAGATGGGTTTTGCTGATGAGGTCATGTTCGCTAAGAAGGCCGGCGCTGATCATGACAAAGAAGAGGGGGATAATGAATACGATGGCAAAGAAATCGAGGCGGCCTGGAAGCCGTACTCCACGAGGATCATGGGACAGAGGGTTCTTAACAGGATCGTATCTTCCGTTAGGGAAGCAGCCCGCGCAGATGAAGAACCTGTCGAAGCCTCCGGCAACGAGGAGAATGTGGAACAGGCAGAGGAGGAGCTGATGGAAGAGGAAATGCCTGAAACCGCGGTGGATATACCTCTGGCGGATACCGGGGGAGGTGCAGCTCTTTCCGGGAGGGCAAAGCCTAAAGATGCGGATCCGGACGAGAAGAAGCCAAAGCCCGAGGATGAACCCGAGCCTGATACGGACGATTCGGGCGAGGGAGAGCCGGAAAAGGACGAGCCGGAGAAGGACGGGGGAGAGACGGACGATGACGAACTAAACGAGCCGGACGATCCAAAGGAAAAGCCGAAGCCGGATAAAGGCAGGTCTGCTGACGAGGCGGACAAGACTCCCGTGATAGGCCTTGACGGCAGGACGAAGGACGGGGCAATGCCCTACGAGATAGTTAGAAAACAGCTTGATTTCCTGAAAAGGGGATGATGGCTGTTTTTTATATGCAGCAATTGTGGCAACTATTCATTTTTCACTCATAAGGAGGACAAAGTTATGAGCATGGCAATGGAAATCAGAAACAAGAGGAACGAGCTGTGGGAGAAGACCAAGAGCTTCCTCGACGAGAACAGGGACGCAAACGGCATGGTGGCGGCATCCGCGCTTGAGCAGTACGACAGGATGACTGCCGACATGAAGCTGATGGACGAGCAGATCAAGCGCCTGGAGGAGCAGGACGAGATCGAGATGCGCCTTTCCGCGGCGACCACGAAGCCCGTACACATGGACCCCGTATCCGCAAGGAAAGAGAAGGCAGACCCGACCGCGACCGAAGAGTACGGCAACGCGTTCTGGGACATGATGAGGGCTGACCGCGTGACCACGGATGTCCGCAACGCCCTGTCCGTCGGTGAGAACGAGGAGGGCGGCTATACCGTGCCTGACGAGTTCGAACGCAGGCTGGTGCAGGGACTGGAAGAGAACAATATCTTCCGCCAGATGGCGCACGTCATCAAGACCAGTTCCGGAACCCGCAAGATCCCCATCGCCAACGACACCATGGAGGCGAGCTGGATCGATGAGGGCGAGGAGATTCCCGAGACTGACACGAAGTTCTCCCAGGCAACCCTTGGCGCTTATAAGATGGGCGCTGTCGTGAAGGTATCCAACGAGCTCTTAAACGACTCCGCTTTCGACATCGCGTCCTACATTGCTGACCGTTTCGGCAAGACCATGGGGCGCACTGAGGAGAAGGCGTTCATCGTGGGCACCGGCGACAAGCAGCCCACCGGCCTTTTGAACGACACCATCGGCGCGCAGCTCGGCGCTACCGCGGGCGCGGAGCAGAAGGTCACCTTCGATGACATCTTCAACCTCTACTACAGCCTTAAGGCTCCCTACCGCGGCAAGGCAGTGTTCCTGTGCAACGAGGAGCTGGTGCATCAGCTCATGATGCTCAAGGACGGCAACGACCAGTATATCTGGAAGCCCAGCCTTGAAGTGGCGAAGCCCGACACCATCCTCGGACGCCCTGTGTTCACTTCCTGCTATATGCCGGAGGTCAAGAAGGGGCAGAAAGCGATGGCGTTCGGCGACTTCAGCTACTACTGGGTCGCTGACCGCGCCAGCCGTACCTTCCGCCGCCTGAACGAGCTCTATGCGCGCACGGACCAGGTCGGATTCCTTACCACCCAGCGCGTGGACGGCAAGCTGATCCTGCCGGAGGCTGTGAAGTACCTCAAGATGTCCGGCACCGCGGAAGTGGCAAACGGCTGAGACATGGGGGAAATCCCCGGTGTAACTGACTGACAAAACGGGCCGGTGTGGGCAGCTGCATCGGCCTTTCCATTTTTTGATTTTCGGAGGTAGACAATGAATCTTCATGTTGGAAAGAATTACCACACTGACGAGGGCGACCGCCTCGTGATCGGAGGCGTGCTGGAGTTTGGGGATGGTGCGAGCGTGGAAAACTTCCCCGGCGCAAAGAACCAGGCGGCAAGCACGGCAAGCGATGCGGCCGGGGTAAGGGATGACCTGAACGCCCTTATCGTGAAACTGAAAGAGGCGGGGATCATGACGCCGGACGCCTGGAACCTCTCCGTGCGCCTTGCGCCAAGCCTTACCGATGCCGTGGCGGCGGCAAACAACGCAAAGGCGGAAGTTGCGCTCGACGGAAACGTGATAACCGTGACCGCAGATGTGGATGAGCTGGAGAAATCGACAAGCTCCGCGCCGGGACAAGGAACCCACAAGTGGATAGGCTTAGGGGTCGGAACAGGGCTTTCTTCCGTGACCCTTGCAAAATACAACGGCTCCCAGCTTACGGCAGATGATGCCACAGAGGCGTCTTCCGTCGGCCTTGATAATGACGGCGAGTTTGTCCTCTACATCAGGGCTGATGAGGTGGCAGATACGCCAAAGGCCATCACCCTTGATGCGGACGGCTATGCCGAAGTTTCACTTACGATCAATGTTGAAGCTCCCGCAGGGGAGTAAATGAAGTGGGAGTAAATGAATCGGAGGGGAGGATGTGGGGAGGTTCCCCTGTCCTCCTTTTTCCGGGAAGGAGGCTGTCATGGTGACACTTGAGGAGGCAAAGTCATACCTGCGCGTGGATTCGTCTTTTGAGGATCCCCTAATTGCATCGCTCCTTGCCTCATCCGAGTCCCTTTGCATGGATGTGGCAAGGCTAAGTGCAGATGAGTGGGATGAGATAGCGGATGCGGATCCGGAGGTAAAAACGGCGCATACGGTCCAGGGAAATATCCTCACTACAGGCGAAGTCATAAGGATGAAGAACAGCTTAAGGATTGCCGTGTTTTTTACCCTCGGATATCTCTATGAGCACAGGGAGGAGGCAGACCACCATGATCTTGTCCTGACCCTAAGGAACCTCCTTTTTGCCATAAGGGAAGGGGTGGTGTGACATGGCGGCGGGGAGCATGACATCAAAAAGTATGTCACTTAAGAATGCGGCAAGGATAGCAAGGCGCAATGAGCGGATCCTTATCCAGAAAAACGAGTCCTACACGGATAAATATAAGAACCACCTGCACACATGGACAGATTATTTTTCCTGCCATGCCTACGCAAGCACCTACGAGGCAGGGGAGAGCGGGGACGAGGTCACCTATGAGGAGAGGAGCGTGACGTTCGAAGTCAGGTACTGTCCTGAGATCGCGGCGGTCACCTCCACGGGATACCGCATTGTCTTTCATGGGGAGAATTACAACATCGAGTCCATAGACATGATGAACTATCAGAAAAAGACCGTGCGGATAAAGGCAAGGAGGGAGAAGCGTTGAGCAGGAAGGTGTCCATTGACCAGATGGCGTCTGCCATCGAGGAGGAACTGAAGAAGTACAGCGGCTTTGCGGCATCAGAGACAAAGAAAGCGGTCAGGAAAGCCGGCAATACGGCGAAGAAGGACATAAACGCGTCGGCTCCGGTTAGGACGGGAAAGTACGCGAAGTCCTGGAGGACGAAGGCGACAAGGGAGTCCGCGGAGAGCCTTGAGGTGACGGTGTACAGCCCGTCAAGATACCAGATCGCGCATCTTCTGGAGCATGGACATGCAAAAAGGGGAGGCGGTAGGGTGAGGGCGATACCGCATATCGCGCCAGCGGAGGAGCATGCGAAAGAGGAGCTTATCCGCGACATAGAAAACGCGCTGAAGTAAAAAGCGTGCAAATGACTGCGGATTTACGGAAAGGAGGCCGCATATGACTTTTGATGAGATATCGGCACTGGCGGATGAGACGGGGCTGCCCAATGCCTATGACCATTTTGCAGAGGGCGAGAGCCCTGACCCGCCTTTTCTGGTTTTCCTTTTCCCGAGGTCCGATAATTTTCTGGCTGACGGGAGGGTCTACCGGAAGATAGACGTGCTGAATTTCGAGCTGTATACCGACAGGAAAGAGCCCGATACAGAGGAGCTGGTGGAAGCCGTGCTTGACGCGCACGGCATGGTTTATGACAAGAGCGAAGTATGGATCCCTGACGAGCGGCTGTACGAGGTGCTCTACACAACGGAGGTAATAAGAGATGAGCAGTAACAGCAATAAGATCAAGTACAACTTAAAGAACGTGCATGCCGCGATCATGACGAGGGACGGAAGCGGCGGCTATTCCTACGGGACCCCGCAGGCGATCCCCGGAGCGGTATCCTTATCCCTTGACGCGGAGGGCGAGACGAATCCCTTCTATGCGGACGGCATCGTCTACTACCGCAGTGTTTCCAACAACGGGTATTCGGGAGACCTCGAGATCGCGCTGATCCCCGACTGGTTCCGTGAGCAGATCCTAAAGGAGACAAAGGATGCAAACGGCGTCCTTATCGAGACAAACAACGATACGAATCCCGTGTATTTTGCGCTCCTTTTCGAGTTCGACGGGGATAAGAAAGCGATCCGCCATGTGCTTTATAACTGTGCGGTATCCGCAAGGCCCACGCTGGAAAGCTCCACAAAGGAGGAATCCATCGAGCCGGGCACGGAGACCCTTTCCCTTGCCGCGGATGCCAGGGAGGACGGCCTCATCAAGGCGCGCTCCGGGGACGATACCACGACGGAAACCTACAACAACTGGTATCAGGCGGTATATATCCCGGTAACGTCAGGAGCTGCGAAGCTTTCCGCCATCACCATCGGAAGTCTGACGCTCAGCCCTGCGTTCGCTGCGGGAACGACAACCTATACGGCATCCACTTCCAATGCAAGCGACACCGTATCGGCAACGGGGGCTGACGGCGCCACGGTAGCCATCACCGTAAACAGCACGGCCCACACAAGCGGAACGGCTGCCACATGGAACAGCGGAAGCAATACCGTAAGCATTACCGCGTCAAAGTCAGGGCTCACATCGACCACGTATACAGTCACCGTGACGAAAGCCGCGGGCTAAGAAAAGGGAGGTAAAAAGACATGCTTAAAAAGACCGTGAACATAGGCGGCAGGGAGGTCACATTCAAAAGCTCTGCGGCGATCCCGAGGATGTACCGCATCAAGTTCGGCAGGGACATCTTCAAGGACTTAACGAAGCTTGAGAAATCCTACAAGGACAAGGATGACGGCTCAAAGGAGATGGAGATAGAGGATCTGGAGATCTTTGAGAACGTGGCATATATCATGGCCCTCCATGCGGATCCTGAGAATACTCCGAACGATATCGGGGAGTGGCTCGACCAGTTCGAGATGTTCTCCATCTACGAGATACTGCCGGAGATCCTTGAGCTGTGGGGCTCAAACCTTTTTACCGATGTGAGCGCTAAAAAAAACTTAGGCGCACCGAGCGGGAACTGACCACCCCGCTGTTTTTACTGCGATGCATGGAGGTCGGGATTTCAATGCGCGATCTTGACCTCCTTACCATCGGATTCGTACTCGATATATGGACTGAAAAGGGGAATGACGAGATATATGCCAGGAATCCGGTATACACAGCCAGCCAGGCTGATTTTGATGCCTTCTAACGAAAAAAATGCAGATTGGAGCTACAATATCATGAGCAATAAAACCCCACTCAAGTGTTGGACATGGGTGGGGGATTAGAGTTTATATCTTGTGAGGGATTCCCAGTTTTCAGGAAAGCCCATCATTTTAAGGAGATCATTTTTTTGGATCCGTTTGTTAGCTTTTGTGTATGTATTGATCAGCCTGCTCAAATTCGTCTTAAAGACAAGGGAATCTTGTCGGGGCAATAGATAACGCAGAGCAATGACAAGACCAAAGTAGTCCTGCTTTCCCTGGATATATTTGTTGCCCTTTTTCGGAATCCCGAGTTTTTCGTGAAGGGGCTTATCAGGGAAATCCTGCTGGATCATATGGTGGCTGAAAAGCCTCTCGCTGTGAGCACATATATTTCTGAAGAAGGTAAGAGCATTTAAGTAGCGAATCAGCTCTTTTTCAGAAATGTTGGAGTAGGCTTTGCTAACAGCACTTTGCTGTTGGAACTTCAGCAGGGAGTACATTTTTGATAACTGTCCAAATGACAGGGCGTTTTTTGTTACCCACAAGGGTACATTGTGATATTTGTGCCTCTGATGAAGGATGTATGGGTGGTTGGTATCATTGTTTGCAAGCCATGAAAGCTTTTTGATGAGTTTTCTGACATCGGGTTGCTTGCTGTTTGCTTCAGTATAGCTTGATTCGGACAAATAGTATTTTTGATGTTCTCCATACTTTGAGCAGAAGCTGTCTGATATGAGCTGACCTATTTTCTGTTCGACCTGGAACAAATACTCTAATGTGAGTATCCTAAGTGATTTATCAAAATCGTATAGGGCCACAATGTCCTCGAACGTTGTAACCTGCTCGTATTTTCGGGTCATTGGGTTGATAAACGGATCCTTATATCCGCCTATAAGCGAGAAGTAGCCGATATTTGTCAGCTTTTCCTCGGCATAAGCGGAATTGTCGATGATGAGACCTTTCTGCTTTGTCAGCTTTTCAATTTGTTGCTGATAGCTCAAATACGGCTTTGACATATGTACACCCTTAAAAAATTAAAGGAGGGCCCTCAGGTCCTCCCGCGGTCCCAGTCCTCGCGAGTATCTGAAACCAAATCACTAATGGAATTGTAATCCTAAAACGTATTAAAGTCAAGAATTTTATCAGTTTTCGCAGCTTTTTTCGCGACACATTTTAAGAAAGTAGGAGGCAGAAAAATGGCTAACCGAATTGCCGGAATTACCGTCGAGATCGGCGGTGACGTCGGGCCCCTGTCGAGGGCTCTCGAAAGCGTCAATAAAACAATCAAGACCACGGCCACGCAGCTTAAGGACGTGGAGCGCCTCCTGAAACTCGATCCCTCGAACACGGTGCTCCTTACCCAGAAGCAGGAGACATTAAAGGAGAAGATCGGGGCGACAAAAGAGAAGCTCGATGCCCTAAAGCAGGCGCAGGAACAGGCAAAGCAGCAGATGGAGTCAGGCGATCTTGGAAAGGACAAGTACGATGCGCTCCAGCGCGAGATCATATCCACCGAGCAGGAGCTAAAGAATCTCGCAAGGGAAGCCGCAGAGGCGAATGAGACCTTAAATAAGATCGACTCCGTGGGGAAGACGCTTGAATCCGTGGGCGGCAAGATGTCCTCCGTAGGCTCTACGCTTACGAGGAACGTGACCGCTCCCATCGTGGCGATCGGGACTGCGGCTGTAAAGACCACTGCGGATTTCGATTCCTAGATGTCAAAGGTTTCCGCCATATCCGGCGCGACAGGCTCAGACTTCGATGCCCTGCGCGAGAAAGCAAGGGAGATGGGTGCAAAGACAAAGTTCTCCGCAACCGAGGCAGGACAGGGCTTTGAGTACATGGCGATGGCGGGCTGGAAGACCGGGGACATGCTGGACGGCATCGAGGGCATCATGAACCTTGCGGCTGCGTCAGGCGAAGACCTCGGCACTACCTCCGATATCGTAACGGATGCCCTTACGGCTTTTGGCTTATCTGCCAAGGACTCAGGGCATTTCGCAGACATCCTTGCTGCTGCATCGACGAACGCCAATACGAATGTCTCCATGCTCGGAGAGTCCTTCAAATATGCGGCTCCCGTGGCGGGGGCGCTCGGCATTTCCGCTGAGGATACATCCGTAGCCCTCGGCATCATGGCAAACTCAGGTATCAAGGCATCCCAGGCAGGAACGGCGCTACGCACGGGTCTTTCCAATATGGCAAAGCCTACCAAGCAGATGCAGGCCTACATGGATAAATACGGCATCTCCCTCCAGAAGAATGCGGACGGCTCCGTGAACTTAAGGGATACCATGGAGCACCTGCGTGAGAGGATGGGAGGGCTATCCACCACGGAGCAGGCAGCGGCGGCATCCGCCATCTTCGGAAAGAACGCCATGTCAGGCTGGCTTTCCATCATAAACGCATCCGACCAGGATTTTGAGAAGCTGACGGGAGCCATTGACAACTGTGACGGGACTGCGGAGCAGATGGCTCTTACCATGCAGGATAACCTTTCCGGACAGATCACGATACTAAAGTCCGCATTGCAGGAGCTGGCCATCCAGATCGGCGATGCGCTGATGCCTACCGTAAGAAAGGTCGTGGAAAGGATACAGGAGTTTGTCCTAAAGCTCCAGTCGATGGACGAGGGGACGAGAAACACCATTCTAAAGATAGCGGCCTTCGCTGCAGCCATAGGGCCTGCCCTGCTTGTGGTGGGTAAGCTCACTGCGGGCATAGGCCAGGGGCTGCAGGCGTTCTCCTCAATGGGAAAGGCTGTGCTCACCTTCGTGAACGAGGCAAAGCTGGGAGTGGGCATGGGAGGCAAGCTTGCGGCTGCCATAGGGGGTATATCCGCTCCCGTAGCCGCAGTGATAGCCGTTGTCGCTCTCCTTGTGGCTGCCTTCGTGCATCTTTGGAAGACCAACGAGGAGTTCCGGAACAAGATCACCGCTGTCTGGGACGGAATAAAGGCGAAGTTCGAGGAGGCGGGGCAGAAGATAACGGAAGCCGTAAACAAGCTGGGATTCAACTTCTCCGACATCGTGGAAGTGATGAAGGCGGCATGGGACGGGCTGTGCAGTTTCCTTGCTCCCTTGCTTGAGGGAGTATTCAAGGCATTAGGCGAAATTATCGAGGGCATCATCGATGTGGTGACAGGGGTCATCGAAGTTGTGGTAGGCCTCATAAACGGATTCAAGGACGGCGACTGGTCGACCTTTACGCAGGGGCTCCTTGACATCATAAACGGCATCGTGAACGCCATCTGGGGAGTGATCCAGGGGCTGTTCTCCATGTTCGGGGTTGAGCTTGCGGACTTTGACGGCGACTGGCAGGGCATATGGAACGGCATAAAGGACTTTTTCATAACCATCTGGGAGGCGATATCGGGCTTCTTTACAGGCATATGGGACGGGATAAAGAACACGGTTTCAACTGTTGTCACGGCTATCGGCACAGCCATCTCGACAGCCTGGAACGCCGTGAAAACCACCTTTGAAACCATATGGAACGCCATAGCGGGGGTAGTTTCCACGGTCTGGGAGACCATAAAGAACGTGGTGCAGGTAGGGATCATGTTCATAAAGGAGCTGATATCTGCGGCTTTCCAGATCATAACCATACCTTTCCGCTTCATCTGGGAGAACTGCAGGGATACGGTGATAGCATTGTGGGATGCGATAAAGTCCGCTGTATCAACGGCACTTGATGCCATAAAGAACACGATAGAGACCATATGGAATGCCATCTGGACGGTGCTGTCCCCGATTCTTAATACCATAAAGACAGGGATAGAGACAGCTTGGAACGCCATAAAGACCGCAGTATCGGCGGTCCTTACCGGCATACAGACAGCCGTGACCACGGCATGGAATGCCATATGGAGCGTGCTTTCCCCGATCCTTAACACAATAAAGACCGGGATAGAGACCGTGTGGAACGCCATAAAAACCGCCGTGACGAGTGTGCTTACGGGCATACAGACGGCGGTCTCAACGGCATGGAACGCCATAAGCGCCACGGTTTCAACGATCGTGAACGGGATACAGACCGCAGTAAGCACGGCATGGAATACGGTAAAGACCAATGTCACGAACGTGATGAATTCCATAAAAAGCACGGTGGCTTCCGTATGGAACGGCATAAAGACGACCATATCAGGCGTGGTAAATTCCATACAGACAGCGGTTTCCACGGCTTTCAATGCGGTAAAGACCACGGTGTCAAACATCTTCAACGGCATAAAGAACACCATATCGAACGTGATGAATTCCGCGAAGAACGTGGTGCAGAACGCCATAAACGCCATAAAGAGCAAGTTCAATTTCTCCTGGAGCCTGCCGAGGCTTAAGCTCCCGCACATATCCATTTCGGGCAGCTTTTCGATAAACCCGCCGAGGGTGCCGCATTTTTCCATCAGCTGGTACAAAAAGGCCATGGAGGACGGCATGATCTTAAATTCCCCGACCATCTTCGGGCAGAGCGGGAACACCCTCCTTGCAGGGGGCGAGGCGGGATCAGAGACCGTCGTCGGCACGCAGAGCCTCATGGAGATGATCAGGAACGCGGTCGCTTCGATGGCTAATCAGACCACGATCAATTACGGGGGTGTGAACATCAACCTCTATGCGCAGCCGAACCAGGACATCAGGGAGCTGGCTGACGAGATCGAGTACAGGATCAACAATAACGTGATGAGAAGGAGGGCGGCGCTTGGGACATGAAGCATGAATTTATCTATAACGGAATGAATTCGGGGGACTACGGACTTGTGGTCTCGGGGGAGGACACCTGGACACGGCCGCAGCCCGACGTGACGAGGATAGAGGTGCCGGGCAGGAACGGCGACCTGATACAGCTTGGGAAGCGGTACAAGAACCTCGACATCACCTACCACTGCGGCATTGTAGAGGACTTAAGGACAAACTTTGACGCATTCAACGCAGCCCTTTTATCGGATCCCGGCTACCACAGGCTGGAGGATTCCTACCACCCGGAGCATTACAGGAAGGCCGTGTTCGAGTCAGCCCTGGAGCCCGACGTAAAAAAGAGGGGAGTCGTGGGGGAGGTCGACATCAAGTTCAACTGCAAGCCGCAGCTCTTCCTAAAGACCGGGGAAGTGGAGCAGAGGCTTGAGAACAATGGGGTGATTTACAACCCCACGCCATACAAGTCCCTGCCGGTGCTGCGTTTTTCCTTCCAGAATTCCTGGGACGGCGGGAGCATAACCATAAACGGCGTGACGATATCCGCGGGCAATACCGGGATCACCGGGGACTTCATCATCGACTGCGAGAGGCAGGACATCTACCGGGAGTCCAACAAGGAGAACAAGAACAACGTGTTCACCTTAAATGACGGGGAGTTCTTTGAGCTTGTCCCCGGGCGCAACACGATATATTTCACCGGCATCAGCGGCACGATGAAGGTAACGCCCAACTGGTGGACGGTGTGAAAAAGGAGGGGAGGCCGTGAAGCCTATATTGTTTGAACAGGGGCAGACATCATTTACAACGAACGGCATAGGGCGGCTTGCGGACGCGATATCCTGCACGGTGACGGAGGAGAGGAACGGGCAGTACGAGCTGCACATGGAGTACCCGATAGACGGCCAGCTCATGGAGGAAGTGAGGTACAGCCGGATCATATACGCCACCCCGGCGGACGGGAAGGCCCCGCAGCCGTTTCGGATCTACAGGATAACAAAGCCCTTATCGGGCGTCGTGGAGATCGATGCGGAGCACATCAGCTACCAGATGAGCCACATACCGCTTTTGCCGTTTTCGGCAGTGGGGATAGAGCAGGCCTTTTCATATTTTTCCACATATGCGGCAGAGTCCAACCCCTTTACTTTCGTGAAAGAGGGTGCCTTCGGCGCCGTCATAGGGAACACCTTCAAGGTGGCGGATCCCGACAACCTGAGAGCGGTCCTCTTTGGGCAGGAGGGCTCCATCATAGACACCTTCGGGGGCGAGTGGGAGTTTGACGGCTTCTCCGCGATCCTCCATAAGGAGCGGGGGAGCGACAACGGGGTCACGATAAGGTATGGGAAGAACTTAACGGACTTAAAGCAGGAAGAGAATATCCAGTCCACCTACACGGGCATCTGCCCATACTGGAAGGGGCAGCCGGACGGGGGCAGCGAGGTGATCGTAACGCTCCCCGAGAAAGTCCTGCATTCAAGCTTTGCGGCGAACTACCCGTACCAGAGGACGAAGGTCGTGGACATGTCATCAAGCTTCCAGTCAGAGCCTACCATAGAGCAGCTTAGGAGCGCGGGGCAGAGCTACATACAGAACAACGATGTGGGCACGCCCACGGTGAGCCTCGACGTCTCGTTCGTGGCGCTCCACCAGACGCAGGAGTACGCAGACCTTACGAACATCGAGCACATCAACCTCTGCGACACGGTGAAGGTCATGTTCCCGGCGCTTAGCGTGTCCACCAGG
>ERZ842401.5824-NODE-5824-length-13449-cov-5.043452_pt1 | contig 13449 bp, 17 predicted proteins | sample MGYA00521270_ERZ842401 | MGnify/ENA primary metagenome ERZ842401 (study PRJEB31892, sample SAMEA3878208) | bioreactor metagenome | biome: Moose rumen | place: Sweden | collected 2011-10 | study: EMG produced TPA metagenomics assembly of the PRJEB12797 data set... | reverse complement strand
TGGTATCTGGTCGACCTTTAGGTGGGAGAGGTATTCGTGGGTGTAGGGGGTGAGGTCTGCATAAGCGGTCTGCTTATCCTTATCACGTACAAACAGGCTAAGCCCAAATTCTCTGCCGAGAAATGAGACGTCTCCTCTCATCGAGATATTCATACGCTGAGGGTCTATGCACCCCAGCTCTATATCGTCAGAAAGGGTGGTGGCTGAGCTGTCGGTATCGACCTCAAACAACACATCGCCCATTATTACCTCACCGCTTGATGTGTCGCTAAGATAAGCGCCGAAAACAGTACCATCATCTATCATGTCATTGATCACGCTGCTGTTTATCTGATACATATCAAAGCCTACCTTTCTATAAGGTCAACGGTGCATTTTTCGTAGAACACCTCGCCGTTTACACAAAAAATACCCTTTGGCGTAACGGTCGATGAATATACCTCTATGCTGATATATCCGCACCTGTGATAAAACCGCACAGGTATATAGTCGCCGTGGTCTTCCAGCAGCTGTTGGATGATCAGCATATCCGTCTCGGATATCCTGCTCCATGTCAGCGGCAGCTTATATTTGTGATACTGTCTCGAACCGGTCATAAGTCCCGTCATCACTCTGCCCGAGCCGCTTGTCCATTCAAAATTATTTACGGGTCCCCAGCTGTCGGCATCGGGGTCCTTTACCCAGACGCCGTTTATCTGTAAAAGCTTCATATCGTTTTGTGCCAGTATGCTGTTCAAAATGCATCAGCCCCCGTTCTTCTTTTATATTTCGCTGCAAGCTGTCTTACCGTCTCAAAAAGGACTCTGTCGTTTATCTTGGCTACCACTGTCAGGTCAAGCCCCCTCAGAAGCGTTATTATCTCTCTTAAAAGACTTGCTATCTCGCCCTGTTCTCCTGTCGGGAGCATATCTTTAAGCTTTGAAAGGGGCGCTATCACCTCGGGGTCTGAGGAAGCGTGGGGGTTGTCGCCCACCATTGCAAGCGTGGGAGCTTTAGCCAGACCGCCCTTTGCAAGAGGCGGTATGGGTGAGATATCAAAGCCGAACCTTCCGCCGCCGAATTCGGGTACCCAGTCGGGTATATCTATACTGAAGCCGTTGAGCTTGTCGATCACGCTGTTGATGAGGTCGATGACCCAGTTGAGCGGTGTCTTCAGCGCTTCCTTCAATCCGCCGAAGATATCTACTATCTTATTTTTGATAGAGTTGAAATGCTCGCTGACGTTTGAAAGACTGAACTTTGATCTTATCATGTTCCAGGCGCTCTCGAACTTTTCACGCAGCCATATGGGGATATTGCGAAATGCCATCTTGATATTGCCGACTGCGCTGCCGAAGGTCTTTGCAAACCAAGCAGGTATGCCCGAGAAAACGCCCTTTACCTTAGCAAGCAGTTTTTTGAAGCTTTTCACCACATCAGTGATCTTATTGGTGACTCCGTTGATGAGCCCCTGTATGATAAGCGTTCCCTGGTCTTCCATGACCTTTGAGGGAGAATTGATGTCGAAAGCCTTTTTGAAGCCGTTTATAAATGGAGTGAATATATTGTCCTTTATCCACCTGCCGATACCGATAATAGCATCGCCTATGCCGACAAGTATCCCCAATATTATATCCGCACCGATATTTCCGGTATCCATGCGGTCAAATTCCTTCTCAAAATGCTGCTGTATCCTGTCAACGATATTTTTGATAAAGCCCCAAAGCAGCGATACCGCAGCGCCCAGAGCTGCACCCAGCAGCTCAAAAACTCTTCGTGATATACCTGCCCAGTCTATGCTTGAAAGGAACTGATATATCTTTTCTCCGATCTTACTCCACTTTACTGTGTAAACAAATGAGAGCGCAGTGTCCAGCAGCCCCTTTACTCCCCCCGAAAGCGTCTTTCCTGCCTTTGAAAAGTCCACCGTATCAAAAAGCGAGTTTACAGATGTGCCCAGACTTGCCCCCAGTCTTGAAAAATCAAATGTGGTCACAAAGCCGTAAAGAGCATTTATAGCAGCATTGAACTTTGAGCCTAATGTCGCACCCAGCAGCGACCAGTCTGCTGAGGCTACACCGCCGTTGATAAGCTGCGCTGTGCTTCTTCCCAGACCCTCCCAGTTAAAGGTGTCAAGAAAGGTCTTCAGACCCTCCAGCGCCGTGTTCATGCCCTCGCCGAGGCTGCTGCCTATGCTGTACCAGTTAACACCGTCAACAAAGCTGTTAAGACCGTCTGCAAGGCTTTTTGCGCCTGCCTTTATCTTTGCCTTGATATTATCCCAGTCTATCTTGTCAAACGCACCGTTCACCTTTTGGGCAAGCAGTGTGCCCACACCTCTCCAATCTCCCGAGCGGATAGCGTCCTTCATTTTTTCCGCCCAGTCGGGCAGCTTGTAGTTCGGGTCTATGGCAGGATAGTCAATGGCGCTGTCCTCGCTGCTGTCAGATGAGGAGCTCTCCGAGGTGTCCTGCGCCACATTCATCTCATCGAATGCAGCAAGGTAGGTTGAATTCTTTTTTGCTTCACTGCCCACCTGTTTTAGCTTTTTCACAGTATCAAGCGATTTCTGATAGGTGGTGCCGAATATCTCGGCTGTGAAAGCAGCTATCGCCTTCGATGCCGCAGCCAGACCCTCCATAAGGGTGTTTATGGCAGGCATCACCGCTGTTATTATCGGCTGGAAGGCAATGTTCAGGTTCGCCTTTATCTCGTTTAAGGATCTTGAAAACTCATCGTTTTTCTTTACGGTATCGCTGACAGCCGAACGTATCGACCGAAACACCGCAAGAACTCCCGCCATGAGAAAAATGCGTTTCGCAGAATTTTTCAGCGAATTTGCAAATTTGCTGACAGGGTGAGTAAGAAGGCTCGCCGATCTGTTTACCGCTTTGAATTTGCCGTTGATATTATCAATGGCTTTTGAGCCGACATTCCTGATAAACGAGAATGCAGGTCTTGCAGCGTTCTTTATGGCATTAAACGGCGCAGCCGCATTCTGTGTGACCGCATTGAACGTGCCTTTTGCAGCTGCACTTATACCGCTGAAGCTTTTCTGTGCAGCTATTTTACCGCCCTCAAAGACCTCCGAAAGTGCGCTTTGCAGCCTGCCGAATTTTGCCTGCGTGAGCCCCAGCTTTTCATGAGCGCTGTCAAGCTCCGTGTTGAAGCGTTCAAGACCGTTTGCAGGCACCCGGTTTTCCGATAAAGAGCTTCTGACCTTTTCGGCAGCTCTGCGTGTTCTTTCAGCAATGTCCTCGGTCAGCTTATCCACCTGGGCGCTGACCGTTTTGGGGTCATACTCAGGCGCTATCTTATATGTGACCGTTTTAGGCTTTACCGTCTCGGTCGCTGCACTTTCCATTCTCTCCTGCTGCGCTTCAAAACGTGCTTTGAATTCATCAAAAGCGTCTCGCCACGCAGCTGAGCTTCTGGCAGCTGCACTGCCTGCCGCTTTGCCTATGCCCTCTATCGAGCCTTCTACAGCCTGCGCTGCCTGCTCGACAGGCTTTCTCATATCCGCCTGCACATCGCTTTTTATCTTCTCCAGCTGAGAGGTCAGCTTTTCCTTGATAACAAGATCCAGAGATATCACGCCTACACTTGTTCCTGCGCTCATCTGCTCTCACCTCCGAACATTCCTGCAAAAAGTTTTTCAAAATAGTCTGCCGCTTCAAGCGCCTGCTTATCGGTAAGCTGCCTTTGGGCTTGCTCTCTCCTGAAGGCTGCCCATTGGGATCGTATGTGCTTCTCATAAGGGCTGAATTTCTCTATGACAGCCTTGTCGTTCTCAGCTCTTATGCGCACTATCTGCCCCAGCGGAGTATCATGCATAAGACCTGCTACCAGCCTGTACCAGTCACTGTAGTGAAGCTCTGCCTGCTCACTGGGCAGGATATGATACTGCTTTGCTATCGACTGAGCTATAAGCTCTTTGTCATAGTCAAGATCATACCAGACTTCACTGCTGAAATCGCTCCTCGCTTTCGCCCTGCTCCTCGCCTGTCACCGCAGACACCACCAGCTCAAAAAGCTGCTGATAAGCCGCCCACGGCATATTCATGCCGTCTATCTCCTTGAAATCATTGGGCGCAAAGGCAAGCCTGAACACCTCAGCGATCATGTCAGCCGTTTTATCGTCACGCTCGCACACAGCCATTATCTTTTTCACCGTTTTTTCTCTGTCGTCCACGGGATAGAGCTTTTCACCTATCCTTATCTCAGGTGTGCCTGTGAGCAGCTTTTTGTCCAGTGTATACATTTTTGCCATAATATCAGTTCCTTTCATTTTGGGTATAAAAAAGCACCTTGCTTTCACAAAGTGCTTGACCGATCATTATAGTAAACGCCATTGAAATTGCTGTCCCAAAAGCATAGATCGGACTTTTACTCCTTCTCAAAGTGCAATTTCTGATGTCGTTTACTATAAATCACTGATAATATCTGTTTTCAGCCTGCGGGGGTAAACGTTGGCTTGCCGTCAGACATTGCGTCCCAGTTAAGGGGTGCTACAGCTGTAGAGTCTCCCGATCCCCACTCTTTCACGTCTATAACGGCTTTCATAGTCAGCTTTGCACCGCTGGGAAAATTCCACACCAGTGTGGTAGTGGCGGCATCGCCTGTTTTCAGCGCCAGCCCCTCGATATAATCGTTGCCTGCATCGCCGATGTTCCTCTTGCCGCTGATGCTTATGGTGATAGACTTTCCTGTCATGAGCCTGCGTACCCAGCCCTGCTGGTCAAAGGGTCTCCACTCCTCAACATTGCCGTCTATTGTGACCTGAAAGCTTTCCATATCGGCTACAGTTTTCAGGTCAGCCTCTGTGGTGCCGTTTCCGCCCTGTATGTCTACCATAAACTGATTTTCGTATACAGGGTATACTCCTGTTGTTGTATTTGGCATGATCATTCATTCCTTTCCGAATATATAATATCGGCATCTATCACGTACTCGCAGATGCCCTTGCTGTCCTTGCCCATAGACCTGACAGCTCTTATTACCGTAAAAATTATCCTGTGTGAAGCTGTGGGCATATTTCTGAAAGCGCCGATGATATCGGCGATCTTTGCTGCTTTGGCTTCTGCCTGAGTGGGACTGATGCCCCACCTGAGCACCAGCCTGAGTCTTGCGGTCTCATAGCTGCTGAAGCTGCCCACACATTCTCTGGGCACAAGCCCCTCACGCTGATAGACTCCCACCGTCTCGCTTAGCGACTCATCTATAGCTCCTGCGGTGACAGCCTCAAAATTAAGGCTGGCAGAAAGCACATCTGCCACCTCGACCAGTGTCAGGTAGTTCATACTCCCGACCTCCCTTTGAATTCTTTTATGAACTCCTCTTCGACAAGCCCCTTCTTATCGCCGTTTATATACGGCTCCAGCCATTTGCCCCCTGCATTGGGATTTTTGCCCTGCCCAAAATTATACTCGGGGTGATAATATAGCCGCCTTGCCTGGGGCGAGCCTGTGACGAGCACTGCGCCGCTTTCGGTGCTCTCCACAAAGGTCTGGTTATTTTGCATATCACCTGTATCAAAGGGCATGGTCTGCGAACTGACCAGATCGGCTTCCACCTGACTCATAGCAGCCTGCGCTGCATCTTTGGCTGCCTGCTGCAGCTTGCCTATGGCAGCATAGTCGAGCTTTACAGATATTTTCATCAGATCAGCTCCAGTCTTGTATAGTTCACCGTTCCGTCGGGGTTGCGGCATTTTTGTGCGGCGTAGATCCTGCGGTGTATGCCCTGCAGCACATCAGCCTCACCCTCGATGCTGTCAGCATCGGGTGCGATATCACCGTTAAAAAGTGCTTCGGCATTCAGTGTGATGAGCTGCTTGTCAGCCGTTATGCGCTGATAGGTCTTTTCAGAGTAGTTGCACTTGCCCTCGAATATCACCGTGCGTTTGGGAGAGCCGTCACGGTTCAGACCGCCCTCCCTGTACACTGTTATCGGTGTAGTGCATACCCTGTCAGGCACGAGCTGAGGAAACTTCATACGACCAGCCCCCTGTAGCACAGTCCCGTCTGCATAAGCAGACTGTAAACCTCGCTTGATGTTGTAACGTCTCCCACAGTCACTGTCTTTGACTTATCAAAGCTCATACTCACACCGTTTATAGCATATGAAGCAAGGGGACTTTCAAGCAGCTGGGCATTGTCATAGCAAAAATCAGCATGGAGCTGCACAGCCTCCTTGATGAGCTCCTGCCGAAACTCGGTCAGGTTCTCAAAGCCTGTCCTGACTATCCTGTTAAAAGTCAGGCTGTCGATGTCCCGGCAGGCTCTTTTCAGCCTTTTTTCAAGCTCCTGTTCCGGTATACTGCCGCTGTACTCACTTGGATCCAGATACATCAGGCTCACCGCCTGACTTTTCTTTCTTTTTGGGAGTACCGTCCGCAGCTGTCTTTTCAGCAAGAGCATTGTACTTTGCAAGCAGCTCGTCGTATTCCCTGCGGCTGACTGTACTCGAAGGGCTGCGCTCGATAAGCTTGCCGTTATCTTCATAGATATCGTATCCTCTTGCAAGATAGTCCTTCACGGAGCTGCCATCGACCGTGTAGACCTTGTTATCCTTTATTGCCTTCATGATCGACCCTCCTTATGCGTCAGCGTGGATCACACAGCCCTTAGTCATAAGATGATCTATGGCAAAGGTGCCGTTGTATCTGCGGTTCTGATAAATGTACTTGTCGGCAGTGCGGCTGTCTGTACCCGGAGCGAAGAGGTGAATGTAGCTGTGCTTAACACGGCTCACCTGGCACTCGGGGTCAATAAGGATATACTGCATATCCTTTGCTGCTGCCGCACCTGAGCCCGTTGCAGGGACGCAGCCGTCGGTGTAGTCATATTTTGTCTTGAAACGAGCGGACGGAACAGTCACGATCTTTGTGATATCATCAAGCGTGTGGACCCTCCTGTCGACAGCACCGTTTCCGCCGTTGACGTTAAAGGTCCTCTGGATATCCGAAGCCTGCTTGAGAAGCTTCTTGTATGCAGCTGTGCAGTACAGGATCACTCTGTCGAGAGGTACACCTGCGTCCTCCAGAGCTACAAGGTTGTCGTCGAAGTCGACAAGAACGTTGGCAGCCGTCAGTGCTGTGGTCTTGACCGTGCCGCCTACCCTCACAAACTCGCTGTAGACCTTTGAGTAGGTATAGCAGTCAAGCTCCGGTATAGCCTGAGTCTTCTCAAAGCGGCTGTGGATATTTGCGACTGAGAGAATAGAGTTTGTCTCGTCAACGTCCATAGGGTCTACAGTGAACTCAATGTCACGGTCGTGGTCGAGGGTCTTGGTCTCAAAATCATTGGCATAAGAGCCTGCATTGAAGCTGAGAGAGCTCCTGCTGTGATCCTTATAGCCCGACACCGACAATGTAGGTATTTTGATATTCTTTGCACCTGTTACCTTTATATCAGTGTTTGAATGGTATAGAGCGTCCGAGGTCAGCTCCTGACCGTAGAGCTCCCTGAGTCTGGTCTCAAACTTGTCAACATAGTTTACAGTATTAGGCATATTATCAGTCCTTTCTTACTTTTTGCGGCGGATACCGAAAGCCTCATCAAGGCTGTCGTCTGCCGCTGCATTGTCTTCATCATGAGCCTGTGCTCCTACCTTAAAGCCGCCCTTTGTGCTGTCGCCGGGTGCGTGTTTCCAATCGGGATATTTCTTTGCAACTGCCTGCAAAGCCTCCTGAATTGTGATACCGTCACGCCTTGCAGCATTATCGGCTATCAGCACTGCGTCTTCGATGTACTCGGGCTTGAAGCCTGCGCCGTGAGCTTCCAGCTGAGCCTTCAGCCTTGTGTTCTCGGCTTTAAGTACTTCAAGCTCCTCGGAGGGGTCATCAGCTGTCTGCTCCCCTTCCGCAGATACGTCCTCAGCCGCGCCTGCTTCACTGCTGACGGGCTTTTCTTCGCTCTTCGGGGCAGTTTCACCTGTAGTCAGTGCGGCGCTCTCAGCGGCTTTCTCCGCAGTCTCTTCGGCAGCACCACCTACGGGCTTTTCTTCCTGTTCGAGCTTCTTCTCGTCTTCTTTCATGGTCTGACCTCACTTTCTTAAAATTTGTATGAAAAAAGCACCTGCCGCCGACATTGCCGTCGGTCGCAAGTGCTCATTCGTCTGTAAGTCCGCTGAGCGTATGCTCCAGCGTATCGAGGTAGTATTCCAAGTCCATTGTTACCTCCTGTCTCCCCGGGGAGACTATTTGATTTTGGGCATAAGAAAACCGCCTGATCTTTCAAGCGGTCTCTTTGTTTGATTTATTATCATCGTTCTTTTTGTCTTCAATTTCGGACATTCTTTTCAGCATTTCCTCAATGCCCTTTCTGCCCTTTGGCGTATCATCAAGTGCCATAGGCTTTTTACTTTGCTTTGACATATTCCACGCCTCCTCTGTAACATTCTTTCAGGTATTTTTTAACGAAGATTTTATCATCTATCTCGCCTTCCGGAAAAGACTTCAAAATATTAGTCAGAAGTTCTTTCGTAGCTTCAAAACTATACTTCCCGGTTTTATTCAAAACATACACTTCGCCTTGATTAGTGACGACCGACATCGCTTTTATAGCTTTTTCACAGCAAAAAGTATCAATATCACCTATCGAGAAAATATTAGTGCTGGGGTGATTATGAAGATATAATAAACTTTGCCTTTCAGCGTGCGCAATGATCGAAACAGCAAAGGGATTATCAGCCGGAGAAACTTTGAACTCCCCTCCTTTAGCCATGACCTCAGAAGAAAAATCAGAATCGGTGATGATAAGAACTTCATTACTGTCGTTTTCATCTTTAGCAATTTTGAGAAGTTTCTTGTGCATTTGCTGCATTTCATCTGCTTGCCGATCAGAGAAGTCAGAAGGCTTTACTCTATCTATGCGACTGATCGCTGTGTCTGTAATGAAAATCTTGTGATCCCTCTTTTTCGCCTGTTCCAAGTCTTTCACTTCCTCTGATCTTATTATATCAGATGTAGTGTGATTTGTCAACTCACCCTCATACACCTTCTCCTTGCCCTCATCACGCCTGAGAACAGTCTCCCCCTCATCAGCATTGACCTTGTCGATGAAGTCACTAAGCTCCTTCTGAGCCTGTCTCAGCTCCGCCTTAGCCTTGCGGATATTTTCGGGATCGGTAAAGCCCTCGACCCTGCGCTTTGCTCTGCGGACTGCTCTTTCGAGAGCACGCTGCTGTTGTTCAAGCTTATAACGGCGCTCGCTGTCTGTGTTGTCTACGCTTTCGGGCAGCGGATCACCGTCACGCCAAAGGCTTATGCTGTGTCGGCAGTTGGGGTGGAACAGCCCCTTTTCTATCGCACTGCTCAGCAGAGGGAACCACTTGCCGCAGCTGTCCGACCTACCCCATAGGACCCCGTCCGGGTACTCCTTCACTTCACCGTCCCAGAAGCTGAACGTGTCCTCGATGTAAATTCGCCCCTGCCACGGCTTGCAGGTGGGGCTGCACATACCGTAGGAGCTGACCTGCACTGTATCATAGCCGAGAGCCTTGTACTTTGCGGACTTGCCTTGCAGCGCCGCTCTGGTAGCCGTAGTGCGGAGAGCCATGCGGACGTAATCTGCGATATTCACACGTCGTCCGTCCTTGTAGACGATGCAGTTTATCCCCTGCGCAAGGAAGTCCTTCACGGCATTGTCAATAGCCTGCTGCAAGGTCATAGAGCCCGTACCCATTGCAAGCTGTACGCGGTTCACCGTTTGACGGTACACGTCATCGGTGAGTCTGAGTGCGGCTGTCTCGGCGTTCTTTTCGAGGTAGGATATATCCTCGATGAGCTTGTTCACCTTTGTGGTATCGACGCCGAAGAACTGAGGCTGATCTCCGGCAGGCGGAACGTCAGCGCCGTTCATTCCCTCGTCAAACTGCTCCTGCATTATCCGCCGTGTCTCACTGTCGATCTGCTCGGTGTACTCCTGCATGATCGCAGCATTCTCTCTGCGGAACTTCTCCAGACTTCGCAGCTTCTCAGCCTGCCATGCCGACCAGTTAAAGCCTTCTTCCCGCTCCTCTTCCTTATGCCGTCCGAGGCTGCGTTTCAGCGACTTGACGAGCCGCAGCTCTATTTCCTCGAATATGCGGACAATGCCGCTGATACCCGGCATTATGCACCTCCGCCCACACTCGGCTCATTAGCAGTGAGCATTCCCTTTTCAAACATGATCCGCCGCACCTCCGCAGACTTCCATTCATCATCTTTAGAGCTGCCCCATAGCTCGTCCACCTGCGTCTCTGTTGACATTACACCGTAAGCCGCCGCCTTGCCCACAGTCTCGACTCTGCTGTCAAAGTCGGGTGCGCCGTATTCGCCGAATGAAACGGTGACGTCGCAGTCCTCGGGTGCATCATTGCACATTCGGGCATATGTTTTAAGCACTGCGTTTATCAGCTTCGGCAGAGTTTTTTCTAGCTCTGAGGTGATAGTATTTCTGGTGTCGCCTGTCACGTCCTTTTTTTCACGCTGTGCTTCACCCGATGACATCCTGCCTACATCAAGCCCCAGTGTGGCAGGAGATATGATACCCTGCAGGCACATCAGCACCGCATTCGTGTAGGCGCTTACAAATGCCTCATATTTGATATCAGGCTGTGATATCTCCACCTTATCAGCCTCCCCCTCATTTATGAGAGCGTTGAGCTTGATGACCTCGGCGCCAAAGCTGCTGACATCTTTCAAGCTGCCGTCAGTCGGGTCTCTGGGTATCAGGTTGAGGGGTATGTATTTAACTACACGTCCTGCACGTACTGCGTCTAACCACTGGGACACCACCTCATCAAGAGCGTCAAAGCACTGTGACTTGCCGCCGCTGAATATGCTCCTGCCCCGTTCTGGGTACTTTTTATCTGCGTAAAATCTTAAAGGCACAGCCATTATAAGATCATCGTCAAACTCCACCAGAGGACATATGCCCTCAAGCTCAGGTACGCAGCTCAGAGGTCTGGGACTGCCGTTCATATCTGTCAGCTTAGTTTCTATCCTGCCCTTGCTGTAACGCTCATGCAGCACGTACCTGACAGACTTCACCGTATATACCGTGCGGAAGATCACAGCCTTGACCGCTCCCCTCGTCCGCTCTATCTCAACCTTATCGCCGCTTACAAACTCAACAATGGGATATGGTGACAGCTCAGTATCCACCGAGATCTTGAAAGCGCCGTCACCGCTGACCAGCGTGTCGCACACCGCCTGCCCTACCAGCTCATCAAAGCTTATGCTCCGGGAGATATCGTCCCATACAGGCGGCGCCTTTATATCATCTATATCCGATCTTACCAGATAAGCCAGAGTATTTGCCATCACCGCAGGCAGACCGCTGTGTATCTTGCGGAACTTGCTGCTGCCCGGCACTGTCCCCCAGAATGAGCCTGTGGCAGTCTCCGTCTGGTGGAAGAACTGAAACAGCTCGTCTGCGTCGCCCTGATACCAGAGCTGTGAACGCAGCACGTCAAGCTCACGGGTATGCGCCCTGTTTATAACTACTGTCTGTCCTGTCGGCGGAGGCACTATTTCAAGCCATGTCTGCATTTTTCTTTTCACCCACTTTCCAAGTCCCATATTATCCTCCTAACATCTGCATCGTTTCAGCAACTCCTGTCGTACAGTCGGGAGCGTCATCATGAGCGTTTTTTCCCTCACGCTGATATGTATTCATTGCCTTATAGTATTCGGGGAAGCGGTCACGCCAGTTCATCGGGAAGTAAACGTGCTGCATTATCCATGTCGAATAGGTGATGATCCTCGCCTTTTTGTTGGCGGTCTGATGAAACCATGTCCAGATCGTCAGCCAGTTATGGAGCTCCTCCTCGGATATGCGCCTGACGTTACGTGCAAAGCCCCGTCCGCCGTTGTTGGACTCGACACGGGCATTATTGACCTTATTTTCCATGTGCCGCCTTGCGGTCTCAGGCTCGGTCACCTCCATAGGCTCTTTGGTGTAGTACACGTCCAGCACGTAGGCTTCACGCATATACACGCCCCAGATAATGGAGCAGAGCCGGTCGCTGCCCTCGTCTGCGGTATCGGTATAGCTGTATATGCCCTCAAAAAACGGCGGCAGCTCTGTGTAGGTCTTAAAGCTCGTGTAAAGCCTGCCTTTTATGTCGATAGGCTCCTGCTGATAGTTGGCGCTTGCGATATCCGCACCCATCGCCCTGATCGTCGTATGATAGCTTTCGAAGCTGAGAATATCAGGGCAGAGCATTTCACCGCTGTCCTTGTCGTAAGCCTTCATGCAGATATGCCGATAGGGTATCCCCTCTGCCTTGCACAGCTCCAGATACCGCCCTGCAAGGTCGTCCGTTGCCCAGCGTGTCATAATGATCACGACCTTTGCGCCTTCCTCACGGCGGCTGAGCATCGTGTTCGTGAACCACTCCCAGTGCTTCTGCTTGACCGCTTCATTGTTGGCTTCTTCGGCATTCTTTATCAGATCGTCTATCATCATCAGCGTACAGCCGAAGCCCGTAGCAGTACCCGCAGGCGAGGTGGCGAGGTAGTTGTTGTAGCCTCCCTCCAGGCTCCACAGGTTCATAGCTCCGTCACCGTGCTTTATCCGCACATTCGGGAATATATCGGAATAAACCACCCTGCTGCGGTCAGCCTTGACCTCACAAATGGTATTGCGCACATTCTTTGAGAACATGGTAGACAGCGTTTCATTATACGAACCTATCATGATCTTTCTTGTGGGGTCCTTTCCCAGATACCACTCGGCGAAGCAGCAAGCCGTCCTCGATTTTCCGTGTCGGGGCGGCAGGTTGATGATAAGTGCCTTTTCATCACTGTCAAGGAAGCTCTGGAACTCATTGCACAGCTTTACCAGAAACTGTCGGTCGGGTCTGTAAAAATCGGGCGCTTTCAGGCGGCAGTAATCAAAAAAACTGCGTCTTGCAAGCTCTGTCCTTGCCCCCTGCTTTATAAGCATATCGTCAGTCCTCGGCAAGCCGTCTCAGCTCCTCGGTGGTCAGCTTGGCGAAAGGGCTGTTGACATCAGCGGTAACACTGCCCTCCAGCTTAGTGATATACTCACCCGTCATCTTGTTGAGAGTGTCTATCGCCCTTACCCTGTCCTGCGTCTTTTCCCTCTCACTTCGGGCAATGTCGGAAAGCAGAGCCTGTCTCTCCTTTGCAGACATTATCCGTTCATTCTGCGCCCTCTCGGACAGCTTGCGTATATAGTCGCAAACTCCAACATTCTCCAACAATTCGTGCGCTCTCGCATTTGCATAGTTTTCACTGTAGCCTGCCCTGAGTGCGCTCTGCACAGTGTTGCCGCACTGAACATAAAACTCTGCAAATTTCTTTTGCCTTGCCGTCATACGACTCCACCGTCCTTCCCTCAAACAGATCCCCCCAAACAAAAAGCCCCGACGCCAGCCGGGACTCTCTGCAAATACAAGGAGATTAAAGTTTGAAAACAAAAACTAACATTCAAAAACAAAAAGAGCGCACAAACCCCC
>ERZ842401.5823-NODE-5823-length-13449-cov-7.822458_pt1 | contig 13449 bp, 16 predicted proteins | sample MGYA00521270_ERZ842401 | MGnify/ENA primary metagenome ERZ842401 (study PRJEB31892, sample SAMEA3878208) | bioreactor metagenome | biome: Moose rumen | place: Sweden | collected 2011-10 | study: EMG produced TPA metagenomics assembly of the PRJEB12797 data set... | reverse complement strand
CACAACCTTGCCAAGGTTGGGGTCGCGGGTCCGAGTCCCGTTTTCCGCTCTTTTTATAGACTAAATGAAAACCAAACTATTCTATGAATTTATATTTACGATATTTTGACAAGGAAGTGCTTGTTGATAATGTAGACGACGCTATTGCGTTTCTGGCTGATATTGATGATATCGGTATGAATCCTATGCTTGAGAATGATATCCGCTCTTATTGTGCTAGCGATGTCTATTACCCCAAGCGTTATAAGATACGTCCTCGTGTTTATTTCATCATCATCAAGACTGATGCTCCCACCATGCTTGACTTTAAGGAGAAACGTGCCGTTCATCCAGCCATGGACCGAATGGAGAAACCTATGACTCCTGCATTGGTGCGATTGAATGAAGAGATGCCTGGATGGTACGAGGGATCCCTTGATTTCAAGCGTGTGTTGATGGTACCAGGTACAGGTAAGTTCCAGTATCGTGATACTCATTTTGTTGCCCAGTGTAAGGCAATGTCAGGTATGGATTGTTACAATCGTATCGTCGACTATCTCCGTGGTAGGGTGGATGATCGTAGTCAGTTCCCATCTGCTAAAGGTAAGAATTTCAAGTTCCGTTATCTCGGACATTGCAAATAGCCTGTACTCCTTCCCATGAATAAAGTAATGCTGATAGGTAATGTTGGTGCCGACCCAGAGGTTCGATATGTAGAGCAGGGGGTTGCTGTTGCACGTCTGCGTCTTGCCACTACAGAGCGTGGCTATACATTGCAGAATGGTACGCAAGTACCTGACCATACTGATTGGCATAACGTGATATTATGGAGGAAACTTGCTGAGATCGTAGAGAAATATGTCCATAAGGGCGATAAACTCTATATTGAGGGGCGTCTGCGCTACTCGACTTATGATGACAAGCAAGGTCAACGTCGCTATGTGACGGAGATATGGGCTGATAATATGGAAATGCTGAATGGAAAATCTTCCACAGATAATCAATGAGATACATGTGATGGCACCAACCTATGGTGCCATGATTGCTATTATTCTGGCAGGTGTATTACTCCTGTTCTCAGGATATGCATCAGGTTCGGAGATCGCCTTCTTCTCTCTCACACCCTCTGACCTGAGTGAGTTGGAGGAGGAGAAGACAGAGCGTGACCGCCAGATTATGCGACTCCGTGAAGACTCAGAGCGGACACTTGCCACAATCCTGATTACCAATAATTTGGTGAACGTGACGATTATCATGCTCTGTAACTATTTCTTCTCACGAGTAGTTGACTTTGGACAAGCCTATTGGGTGGAGTTCCTATGCATCACTGTCATTCTGACTTTCCTCTTGCTGTTGTTTGGCGAGATCATGCCAAAGATATACACACGGCAACAGCCACTTCGCTTCTGTCGTACTGTTGTGGGCGGCATCCTTTTCTGTCGCAAACTTTTCTATCCGCTCGCCACAATCCTTATCAAATCCGGCATCTTGGCAGGTAAGGTCGTCCAGAAAGAGAGTCATGTGCTGAGTGTCGATGACTTGGAACAGGCTCTGGAGTTGACCGATAAGGAGGATATCAAGGAAGAGCAACGAATGCTGGAGGGTATTGTCCGCTTTGGAGATGAGACGGCAAAGGAGATAATGACCAGTCGTCAGGATGTGGTAGACCTTGATTTCAAGTCGTCTTTCAATGAGGTGTTGAAGTGTATTGTGGAGAACAACTACTCTCGTATCCCTGTCTATCAGGATAATAGTGATAACATCCGTGGTATCTTGTATATCAAGGACTTGTTGCCTCATCTGCGCAAACCTGCCAATTTCCGTTGGCAGTCACTGATACGTCCTCCGTATTTCGTCCCTGAGACAAAGAAGATTGACGACCTATTGCGCGAGTTCCAAGAAAACAAGGTGCACATCGCCATTGTGGTTGATGAGTTTGGCGGTACCAGTGGTATTGTGACTTTAGAGGATATATTGGAGGAGATTGTAGGAGAGATCAACGACGAGTATGATGAGGAAGAGAAGAGTTATGTTCGCATCAACAGCAATACCTATGTTTTTGAAGGGAAGACATTGCTGAGTGATTTCTATAAGATTCTGGGACTCGACGACGAGATTTTCTCGGATGTTGAGGGTGATGCTGATACTCTTGCCGGACTCCTATTGGAGATAAAGGGCGACTTCCCCGAGTTGCATGAGAAGATAGACTATCTGAATTTCACCTTCGAGATACAAGAGATGGAAGAGCGTCGTATCTCAAAGGTGAAGATTGTTGTTCACCAACCCAGTTCCGACCAGCCTACGGCATAATACCATGCCATCTTCTTGATACCCTCATTATATTTGATAAGGGTATTCTCATATCGTGCTAAGGGTACAAACATGCTGATGCCCCCAAATCGTTCCTCAGTTATCTCAAAGTCGAAGACCAGTGTACCCATCACTTGCCATTTCGTGCTCATCTTCTTATAAACTATCGCTTGTTCCAGTGCATTATGCCACTGTTGATATGCTGATGTCTCCGCATGGCGTAACAGGAAATCGTTCATGTCGTACATCACATGCTCATCGGGATCTGACACCATGTAGGTATAGTAATAAATAAGCCCGTCGGTATTCACCGTTGACGGATCTATTGTCTGCAAGGCAGCCTTTGTTGCAGTAACCAATGATGGCAGGTCTTTGGTACGGAATGCCGTGATGGGCAGATGTCCGTTCTCACCGTCCGTCAAAGCATTATAGTCATCACATGTCTTAGTGTACATCTGCACGTCATCATAGAGAAACAAGTCGGGAATGATAGTCTGGTAAGGGGCTCCCTCACCAGGAATACCAGCAGGTGAGGCAATATAGTATTCTGTCACGTCTTTCAACTCATAAGCCACCTCTATGTTCTGCATGTTACAGCAGTCAGCAAAGATAAACTTAAACGGGTGGGGCAGTGCACTTAAAGCCACTCTCAGCGAAGGGATATTCAGCCATAGACCGTTGTCACTGACCCTGTTATTTCCGCTATCCACAGCAATAGCCCTTTGGGTACTGATAGAATCGTTCATGATGACCCAGCCATTGCCGTGTCCCCATAAGACAAGTCCATAGTCGTCAGCAGGATATTGGCTCATGATCCATCCTAATACCTCTTTCATTTGGTCTGGGTCAGAGGAGTAGAAGTCGCTACTATATTTCTTGAGAGTGTCAGCAGGTTGCCTGTCGTTGTCTTGTAGACGGATGATAAAAGGCGGCTCCTGCGACCTTGCACGATCGACAAAGACTATCAGGTTGTCATATTTGGAGATAGACTTCACTCCCTCTATCATCTCATCGATGTCGTCCTGGGCATTACCTGACAATGTGTTCTCTGCGGCGACATACACCATCACCGTTCTCTTGGCTGGTTGTCTTGTCTCCACATCATCGTTGCTGGAGCAGGAGACAAGCATTAGTGCTGAAGCGATAAAGAATAATATCTTTCTCATAATTATATATCTGACTCTTGAAGCGCAAAGGTACATATTATTTCTGACATATTTGGAAAAATGTGATTAATTAACTATCTTTGCATCAAAATAGCGAGCATCATGAATTATACAGTGATAGGCACAGGCGCCATTGGAGGCTTCTATGGCGGACGACTTTGCAAGGCAGGGCGAGAAGTTAGGTTTCTGTTGCATACGGACTATGAGTATGTTAAAGAAAACGGATTACAGATAGACTCATGTGACGGCAGTTTCCATCTTGATAGGGTGGAGGCTTACAGCGATACTCGGCAGATGCCGAAGGCAGATGTGGTCTTGGTAGGACTAAAGTCTATCAACAACTATCTCCTAAAAGACCTTTTAATTCCTATCCTCACCCCGCAGACGACGGTGGTGCTCATCCAGAACGGCATCGGACTGGAAGAGGACTTACAACAGCAATTTCCTGACTTGCAGATAGTGGCAGGGCTTGCCTTTATCTGTTCGGGTAAGGTGGGACCTGGACATATCTCCCATCAGTGTTATGGCTCTATCAATCTGGGTAATTACTCTTGTTCTGAGACTCGTTTCCATGCCATCCTCGCGGATATGCAAGAGGCTGGTATTGAGGCTGCGGAGGTTCCATATTTGGAGGCACGATGGAGAAAAGCCGTATGGAATATGCCTTTCAATGGGATGACGGTGGCACTAAATACTTCTACGGACAAATTATTGAAAAACCCTGCCACCCGTCAACTGATCTACGACCAGATGATGGAAGTGATTGGTGCGGCAAATGCGTTAGGTGTTACTACCTTGACCAGTGAGTTTGCGGATAAGATGATGGCGATGACAGATGCGATGACACCATATAGTCCATCGATGAAACTCGACTTCGACTATCATCGTCCGATGGAGATACCCTATCTCTATACACGTCCTATCGCTGAGGCGAAAAAAGTCGGCTTCGAGATGCCGAAACTGGCAATGCTCGAAGCCGAGTTAAAGTTTCTGCAAGCGCAGTATTAATTTGCAGCCTCAAATTCTTTCAAGAAACGGACATCGTTCTCTGAGAACATACGGAGGTCGCTGACTTGATATTTCAAGTTGGTGATACGCTCCACACCCATGCCGAAGGCATAGCCACTGTATATCTTGGAGTCAATGCCACATTGCTCCAGCACATTAGGATCTACCATACCACAACCGAGAATCTCAACCCAGCCAGTATGTTTACAGAAGCCACATCCCTCACCACCGCAGATGAAACATGAGATGTCCATCTCAGCACTGGGCTCGGTGAAAGGGAAGTAACTAGGACGCAGACGAATCTTCGTGTCAGCACCGAACATCTCACGGGCAAAACTGAGCAGCACTTGCTTGAGGTCAGTGAATGACACGTTCTTGTCGATATAGAGACCTTCCACCTGATGGAAGAAGCAATGGGCACGGGCTGTGATAGCCTCGTTACGATAGACACGTCCCGGGCAGATGACACGGATAGGCGCTGTCAGTTTACCATCTTCCGTATGCATGTGTTCCATGACACGAGCCTGTACACTGGAAGTGTGTGAGCGCAACAGGATATTCTTGGTGACATCGTTGGGATGCTGACTGACAAAGAAAGTGTCTTGCATGTCACGGGCAGGATGGTCAGCGGCAAAATTCATCTTTGTGAACACATGCAGGTCATCCTCTACCTCGGGACCATCAGCAAGGACAAAACCCATACGACTGAAGATGTCGATAATCTCGTTGGTGACAATCGTCAACGGATGTCGAGTACCTAACTTAATGGGGTAGGGAGTGCGGGTCAGGTCGATGGCCTCACCGTCGTTCTCCTGAGTCTGACATTCCTCACGCAGTTGGTTGATACGCTCTGTAGCAAGGGTCTTCAACTCGTTGATTTTCATACCGACAGTTTTCTTCTGGTCAGCAGCCACCTCACGGAAGTCATTCATCAATGCCGTAATCTCACCTTTCTTGCTCAGGTATTTCAATCGCAGTTGCTCAACTTCCTCCGCATTCTGGGCACTCAGATTCTGCACCTCTTTCAGCAGTTCGTCTATCTTATCAAGTATCATAATCTTGCGTTATATTAAAATTTGCGTGCAAAATTACAAAATAATTATCAATTATCAATTGTTAGTTCTCAAATATTTTGTAATTTTGCATCAAATTTGAGAGTAGCGTATTATTGCATAGTCAAAGATGAGACGTTATTTGTTTGTCTTTTCAGTTGTGGGACTGCTTTTTTCCGCTTGTCAAGGGCAGAAGAGTGGTGGCAATGATGTAATGGGTGCCGTTGATTCGACGCAGACCACTGATACGATGGCTACGTCATTACAAGAGGAGATTGCCGAGGAAACGCCCATGCCCAAAGCCGCAGACGAACTCTTTGACGATTTTGTCTTTAACTTTGCGGCAAACAAGAAGTTACAGTCCTCACGTATCAAGTTTCCCTTGAAAGTGTTGCGTGGCGAAGAGGTCAGTTATATTAAGAACGGACAATGGCAGATGGAGCACTTTTTCATGAACCAAGACTTCTATACGCTATTGTTTGATAGCGAGGAGGAGATGGAGCGTGTGCAGGAAAGCACCTCTATCAATCATGCTGTGGTGGAGAAAATCTATCTTGATGCGAAGACTGTCAAGCAGTTCGTGTTCGACAGAGTCGATGGGCTATGGATGCTTCAAGAAGTGATCCACATGCCTTTGAGCGAGTCGCACAATGCCTCTTTCCTTGCCTTCTACGAGCATTTCTCTTCTGATGCGGAATATCAGTCGAAACACTTGGCAGAGACGGTGAAATTCGTAGGTCCTGACCCTGATGACGACTTTGCCCAGATGGAAGGTGTCATCACTCCGGATACATGGGAGGCTTTTGCCCCGGAATTACCATCTGGGATGATTTATAATATCGTGTATGGTGAGCCCCAGAAAGATACAGGTCGTAAGATATTTGTGCTGCGAGGTATTGCCAACGGTATGGAGATAGAACTGTCCTTCAAGTATGAGGGCGGTAAGTGGAAGTTGACCAAACTCACTACATGATGAAGGATCTCAAAGACTATAGTTTATTACGGCATAACACCTTTGGCATTGAGGCTCGCTGTCATCGCTTCCTGGAATATGACAGTGTGGAGGAAGCCAAGCAAGTGGCAGCAATACTCCGCGAGTCTTCCTTACCTTATATTATAATAGGAGGGGGTAGTAACCTTCTGTTGACGCGGGATTTTGAGGGCATCGTGGCACATGCCGCCATCAAAGGTATCAAGATAATAGGCTCCCGAATGTTTTGTGGCAGTGGGGAGGTATGGGACGATGTTGTGGCTTATGCTGTTTCACATCAACTTTATGGAGCAGAGAACTTGTCGTTGATACCTGGTGACGTGGGAGCCAGTGCCGTCCAGAATATCGGTGCATACGGTGTGGAGGTGAAAGACCTGATCTCAGAGGTGGAGGCTGTGGAGATTGCCACCGGCGAGACACATATATTCCAGAATGCGGAGTGCGCCTATGCCTATCGGCAAAGTCGTTTCAAGCATGAGTGGAGGAATCGTTATCTGATCACCCATGTCACCTACCAGATGCAGACCGTCTTTGAACCTCATCTTGACTATGGGAATATCCGTGCGGAATTGGAGCGGAAAGGAATCACCGTCCCCACAGCCCAGCAGTTGCGACAGACGATTATAGACATCCGAAACGCCAAGTTGCCTGACCCGCAAGTGATGGGTAATGCAGGTAGTTTCTTTATGAACCCTATCGTCAGTAGAGAGAAATACGAGCAACTCGCCGAAACGTATGAGGGTATGCCCCACTATACCGTCGATGATGCTCATGAGAAGATTCCTGCAGGATGGATGATAGACCAGTGTGGATGGAAAGGCAAATCGATGGGACGTGCTGGAGTGCATGACAAACAGGCGTTAGTGCTTGTGAATCGTGGAGGAACCACAGGACAGGAAATCGTCTGTCTCTGCAAGGCTATCCAGCATGATGTCAAAGACAAGTTCGGCATTGAGATACACCCAGAAGTGAATATTATATGAGACTCACCTTCTTAGGAACAGGAACGTCATGTGGCGTACCGACCATCGGTTGCCAGTGCTATACGTGCAGGAGTGAAGACCCGCACGACAAGCGTCTGCGTTGCTCCGCCTTGATAGAGACGGAGACCACACGGGTGCTGATAGACTGTGGTCCTGACTTCCGTCAACAAATCATGCCTCAGCCGTTTCGCAAGATAGATGGTATTCTGATAACACATGCCCATTATGACCATATGGGCGGTATGGATGATATCCGTCCCTATTGCCAGTTTGGCGAGATCAATGTCTATGCAGGCCCCATCGCCTGTCAGGGGTTATTGCAGATGTTGCCATATTGCTTTGCGGAACATCGCTACCCTGGTGTTCCAGCCATTCAACTCCATGAGATTCATAAACATGAGCCATTACATATCGGTGATCTGGATATCATGCCGATAGAGGTGATGCACCACGACCTGCCTATCTTGGGATATAGGATAGGTGCACTTGCCTATATCACGGATATGAAAACCATTGACGAGGGAGAACTGGACTATTTGAGAGATGTTGACACGCTTGTGGTCAACGCCCTTCGTCAGAAACCCCATCACTCTCATCAGACCCTCGACGAGGCTGTAGCCTTTGCCCGTAAGGTAGGGGCGCGTCAGACGTGGCTGATCCATTCCAGTCATGACATCGGTCGTCATGAGGAGGTCAACGCATCCTTGCCCTCTGATATTCAGATGGCATACGATGGACAAATCATAGAGATAGGATAGGGGCTATTTTTTCTTTTTCCTCTTTCCCAAACCAAAGATAGAACCATAGTTCTTATATAGTTTCCTTGCTGTCAGGATAAAGTCGATGACAGTAATACTGTTGACTAGTAGTCCTCCAATAAACGCAGTCTTGGAGTTGTCCTCCTTAGATACGAACAACTGATTCCACTTGGTACCAAAATGGCTGTTGTCCGTTTGAAGTTGCTCTAACAACTCATCCTTCCTCGCCTGAATATCTTCAAGCGACTGAAAGTTATTGGTCTTGGGATCTTGTACAGGCAACTTCATCACATTATTTATTTAAAAGGAGATTAGCAAAGAAACGAACCAAGGGCTTTTCTATCCATGCTTTTCGCTTGATAAAGAAAAGGAGGATAAGCAACAAATGGAGCGCTCCTACTACGAGGAAGGCAACAGCCGTCCCCGTGTAGGAGGCAAGCCAGAAAGCAATAGCAAACGAACAGAACATCGCCACTCCCAGTATGATGAGCAAAAACACAACTGATAGTGCGATAAACGTCAACAGGCGGACTAACTTGTCAACAACATCCAACTTCAGATACTCTGTCTGAATTCCCAGATAGTGCTTGACGATCTCCGCCAGTTGCGCTATAGTCTCTACGTTCTTGTCGCTTGACAGCATCTTGATTAATCTTCTACTTCAGGAGCGGCTTCGGTGATGTCGTCAACGAGGTCGCTTACCTCCTTGCGGCTCAGTTTGATGTTGTGCTTCTTCATGAAATCGTCCACAGCATCTGTAATTTTCGTACGGGTGTCCTCTCCCTTTTCAGGAGCGAGCAACAAACCAATCACTGCACCGGCAATAGCACCGCCGAAGAATGCGCCTAAAAAACCTAAACTTCTCATAGTCGTTATTGTTTTGAATTAGTAATACTTACGAATTGTATCTGCAAATATATGGAAAGTTTTTGAAAACAAAGACAATTTGAGAGACATTTTTTGTTAAATCAGTTAGATTTTCCTTATTTAACAAACTTTATGCACGTTTTTTCTCTCCATTTGCCCGATATTTTGTAATTTCGCACGTGATTTTAAGGAAATACGTCTAATTAAAAATAAAAAAGAAAAATGAAAAAGTACATCGTATTATGTGCAGGAGTGTGTGCGGCAATGGTTTTCACCAGTTGTAAATCAAGCGAGAGCGCCTATAAGCAGGCTTATCTGAAGGCAAAGCAGCAAGAGGAGATCCAGCAGCAACAGCAGCAACCTGTCGTACAGACTCAGCAGGCTGAGACCAACGTGGTAGTTCCCTTGGAGGAGAAAGCAGCCAATAACACTCAGGTGGTGGATAATACTGATAATGTCAAGGTCACTCAGGAGCGTGTCTCACTGGTGTCCGGCAACGGTCTGAGGAATTTCAGCGTGGTTGTTGGCTCATTCTCATTGGAGGCTAATGCCACAGGTTTGCAGCAGCAGTTGCGTAATGCAGGCTATGATGCTCAGGTTGTGAAGAACGAGGAGCGTAACATGTATCGTGTCATCGCTACTACTTTCGATACCAAGGAGGAGGCTGCCGCCAGTCGTAACGACTTGCAGAGCAAGTATGCAGGAGCATGGTTGCTCTATAATGCCCGTTAAAGGCTGAAAGGCACTGACGTGGCACGTATCTTATCAATAGACTACGGAAAGAAACGTACAGGTTTGGCAGTCACCGATCCTCTCCAGATCATAGCGGGAGGATTGGCGACTGTCTCTACATCAGAACTCTTCGAATATCTGCAGGCTTACGTGGCTCGTGAGGAGGTGGAGCGCATCGTGATAGGCGAGCCTCGACAGCCCAACGGACAGCCCAGTGAGAATCTGCAGCGTGTGCAGCAGTTCGTCAACCGCTGGCGTAAAGCGATGCCACAGATTCCCATCGAGTTCTACGATGAGCGTTTCACCTCTGTTCTTGCCCATCAGGCGATGCTTGAAGGAGGCTTGCGGAAGAAGGCGCGTCAGGACAAGGCACTCGTAGACGAGATTAGTGCCACTATTATCTTGCAAGACTATATGCGCTCGGTAAAAAGGTAAAAAAGAAAAAGATGGTTCTACCTATTTATATTTATGGTCATCCCGTGCTTCGTAAAGTCGCCGAGGATATACCTGTCGACTATCCCGACATGCAACAGTTGATAGCCGACATGTGGGATACGCTTGCGGAGAGTGAGGGTATCGGTCTTGCCGCCCCACAGATTGGCAAGTCTATCCGTGTTGTAGTTATCGACTTGGATGTGATTAGTGATGATATGCCCGAATACAAGGGTTTCCGCCAGGTGTTTATCAATCCGCATATCATAGAATACGATGATACGGAGACAGAGACGTTGGAGGAGGGATGTCTCTCGCTTCCTGCCATCCATGAGAAGGTGACGCGTCCTACCCGTATTCGTGTACAATGGCTTGATGGCGATTTGAAACCGCATGATGAGTGGGTGGAGGGCTATCTTACCCGTGTGATGCAGCATGAGTTCGACCATTTGGAGGGAAAGGTCTTTGTCGACCGTGTTACCCCTCTTCGTAAACAACTTATAAAGAACAAGTTGCGTGCACTCACTCAAGGACGTTACCGTTGTGGATATAAGACGAAATCTTTGGTAAGGAAATAGTTGATGTCTCGAAAGATTGTATTCTTTCTTTTATTGGTGCCGATGGTCGCTCTTGCCCAGTTCAAGACCGACCGGCTGGTGATGATTGGTAGGTCGGCACTGTATTTCGAGGACTACGTTCTTTCGATTCAGTATTTCAATCAGGCAATATCCGCCAAGCCGTACCTCTATGAGCCTTGGTTCTATCGAGGAGTGGCTAAATTCTATCTTGATGACTTCGCTGGTGCCGAGGCAGACTGCTCGGAGGCCATCAAGCGCAACCCCTATGTCGTGGGAATCTATGAACTTCGTGGACTCTGTCGCATCCGTCAAGAGCGGTATGGCGAGGCTATCAAAGACTATAATCAGGCACTGCGTTACGACCCAGAGAGTCAGAGCCTTTGGCATAATAGGGTGCTCTGCCATATCCATCAGAAGGACTATGACACGGCACTCCTTCAACTCGACACCATCATCACCCGTTGGAGCCGACATGCGCCTGCCTATGCCATGCAGGCAGAGGTATATATCCTGCAACAAGACACGGCAAAGGCTATCACCGCCCTCGACAAGAGTCTGGAGGTTGACCCCTATGACGGCAATCTATGGAGCCAGCGTGCCGTCATCAGTCTTTCTCGCAAAGAGTGGAAAGAGAGTGAGGAATATCTCTCTAAGGCAATCCATTTGCAACCCAAACAGGCCACCAACTATATCAATCGTGCGCTGGCTCGTTTCAATCAGAACAATCTGCGTGGTACGATGGCGGACTATGATACGGCTCTCGACCTCGACCCGAATAACTTTCTGGGGCATTACAACCGTGGACTGCTACGTGCTCAAGTGGGTGACGACAACCGTGCCATCACAGATTTCGACTTTGTGCTGAACTTGGAGCCCGATAACCTGATGGCGCTCTTCAACCGTGCATTGCTGTTGGAGAATACAGGAAACCTCCGTGGTGCCATCCGCGACTACACAAAGGTTATCGACGAGTTTCCTAACTTCTGGTTTGGCTTGCAGCATCGTGCCTCCTGCTATCGTAGGATTGGCATGGCGAAACAGGCGGAGCAGGATGAGTTCCGCATCCTGAAGGCACAGATGGACAAACGTTATCTGGGCAGACAGCCACGACTCTCCAAGGAGCAGATTCGTAAGCGTAGCGATCTCGATATCGAGAAATACAACCAACTTGCCGTCGCTGACGAGCAGGAGATGGAGCACGAGTACCAAAGCGAGTATCGGGGTAGGGTGCAGAACCGTCGTGTGGCTCTCGACTACTTGCCGATGTATATCCTCTCCTATGAGCAGGAGCAGAGTCAGGTGAAACAGTATATTGCCTTCGACAAGCAAGTTGATGTCTATAATGTAGGGCGGGGGAAAGGTCGCCCCTTGCATGTCGTCAGCAATCAGTCTGCACTCGACGAGCAAGACACGAAGAAGTATTTTGCGTATATCGATACCCTGTCGAGCCAGATAGACCGTGAGCGGAACACCCGTCAGGCTGCTATGCTGCTGTTTAAGCGGGCGCTCGCCTATAGTGTCATCCAGAACTTCGAGGGTGCTATCGACGACCTGTCTACCTATCTGCAAGTCGACTCCACTTCCTCACTAGCCTATTGGCAACGTGCCGCCTGTCAGTCGAAACTCAACGCCTTCAATGCCTCACAGGGTACGGATGTGAGAATGAAGACGGCTAATGTGCTGTCAGACCTCACCGAGGCGATCCGCTATAATGAGAGTGCCTATCTCTATTACAACCGAGGTAATGTGTATGTGGAGCGTAATGACTATCAGCATGCCATCGAAGACTATACGAAGGCTATTGACCTCGACGCTCATCTTGCCGAGGCATACTATAACCGTGGACTCGCCTGTATCGCCAACAAACAGCAGGAGGCAGGTATCAGCGACCTCTCGAAGGCTGGTGAGTTAGGTCTTTATACCGCCTATAGCATCATCAAACGTTATCGGAAATAAGTCAGAACGAAGTTTCGTTTTGTACAGCGAGACGGGGATTTCATGTAAATTCCTTGTCTTTTTCTTTTTTGTTTCAGAATTAATCACTATCTTTGCAACCAAGAATAGGAATATCAACTATTCGACTATCATTATGAAAATAGAAATATCATTTGCCCAACAGCTTAAAAGACTTATGGATAGCCAGCCTATTATATCCAGTGGAATGGAATATGATGGGCTATATGAGTTGAACAATAAATCAGCGGAAAGATATTTGCGAGACAATATTCGTGGAAACTACATCAATAATGACACTGGTGACATAATAAAAGTTACTCGAAAAGGTGCGGAGAAAGTTACTCGCCATGATGCGGAAAATGAATCTCATTTGAAATCACTTGCGTTAATACCAGAGTTTATACGACAATCAATATTCATTACAGAGGAAGTCAATGAAAAGGAGAAGAATGAGTATGATGTTTTTCGTTATTATGTAGTAGGACTGAAAATGTCAAATGTTGATTATACAGTTAAAATTGTTATAGGTGTAAAAAATGGCTACACATTCTATGACCATGCTTTGACCCCAATAGAAAAAAGTAAACTCCTCAGAAGTATTGACGAGATAAAGCGCCCGTTTGCTTCCAAGGAGTTT
>ERZ842401.5822-NODE-5822-length-13451-cov-8.531502_pt1 | contig 13451 bp, 14 predicted proteins | sample MGYA00521270_ERZ842401 | MGnify/ENA primary metagenome ERZ842401 (study PRJEB31892, sample SAMEA3878208) | bioreactor metagenome | biome: Moose rumen | place: Sweden | collected 2011-10 | study: EMG produced TPA metagenomics assembly of the PRJEB12797 data set... | reverse complement strand
AGATAGCCTGTATGGAACGGGGCTTTTCCGGACGCTGTTCTTTATGACGGCGAATCAAATCTTCGGCGGCATTTACTGTTTCGTTATCGGTAATAATCATAATGGTCTCCCCTTCTGCCAATTGCTTATAGGGAAGTATTCGCCTTGCAGGTAAAAAAATCCTTTATTAATTTTCCTCCGGCATTTCACCATCCGGTGGGCCACCCTGAGGACCATGCCCATGGAAGCCGCCCTTTTCCATATTGGGACGCAGAGCCGACCGGTCTACACCTAACTGCTGGGCTACATCCCCCCAACGATTATTGATTTTCTTCATATCCAAGATTGTCTGTATATCCTTACCGCTTAATTGGGCAAGTCTGGCAGCCATTTCAATGTCCCTGTGCTGATAACCGCTGTTTAGCAGGGACAGAGCCTCAGCCTTATCCACATTGCCCCGTTCAGCGATACGTTCAGCGCTCATTTCGTTCATCTGTGCTCTAATCTGTTCCGGCTTAATTCCCAGCTCCTTGCTGATCTCCGGCCAATGTTTATCCTGTGTCTTCAAGGCTAATATATCACTAAGAGACTTACCGCTGATTTTAGACAGCATTGCAGCCTGCCCTATATCGTGAAAACCTTTTTTTTCCTTTAATGCGGCTTTTACTTCATCCTCGCTGACGCCAAAAGTCTTGTGCAAGTGCTTGGCCACATCATCAGCGTTCATATTCTTCATGGGACGTTCCCCGCCACGCTGGTTCCGCGACATCTGCGGCTGTCCCTGACGATTATTCTGTACCTCCTGATTCGCAGCCTGTGCCTGACCGCCCAGTGCCACAAAACCAGCACCAGCCATCATTACCCCTGCCACAATACCGGCTAACATTTTCTTACGCATAATATTCATCCTCCAATCAAATGATTCAATATCATTACCATGCTTATAATATACGTCACGTTTCTTATAGTTGCTTTAGATTGTCATTAATTTTCCCTAAAAATTCACTGAAAATAGACTGAAACTAGCACTACAATAAATATTTTTTATTTTCTTCCGCAAAAAAGAGGAAAAAAAGCTCCACATGTAGTATTATATGATATGTGATAAATTTGAAAAGAGGTGTATTCGATGACAGATCAGGAAATCGAGAAACTTGTCCAGGATAAACTCAATGAAGCTTATCAGGCAGAAGAACATCCCAAGAAGTTCTTCATCACGGAAAACGGACGCGGTGTTTGCGATGGCGGCGACCTTTACAACGCCCTCCTCGGCGACATGATGCGCATTTCCCAGAAAGCTTTGACGGCAATCCTCAAAGAAGCGCTGAAAAAATAAGCACAGACAAAAATCCCGACAGATGCAACGCTGCCGGGATTTTTTTAATATATCATCAAATGAACCTGAGCGGCAAAATCAGATATCGTGAGGCCATATACCTGCGCAAATGCCTGTTTAGCATCGCCAGTACGGTAAGTCATCAACTGCCAGTTATACAAAGAGCCCCAGCCATAACGATTAATCAACTCTGCCGCTGCGTACTCGCAAAGTTGGCTTACCGGTTCACTGCCATGCTGATTCATTGCACTGAGCAATTCATCTGTGGTCAGCAATTTATCCAGCGTAGGCAACGGTGCATTTTGCCGCAAATCCTTTCGCCAAGCCCGCTGATAAGCCGGCAGCGTCCCCTGCCCCATTTCTACTAAACGTGCAACACCAGCCACATAACTGGCACCACGCAGCAGCCAGGCGATATCACCATGATCATTCTTCAGCTGCTGCATCATAAAGAGACGGCTTATCATGGTTCCACTGACAAAAACCGCCTGCCTTTGTTCCGTGACCCGTGACAGATTGACAAATAGTGTACTATTATTTTCTGCCCAGACACTGCCATCCGCTGTATTTCGAGCTTCTGCCTCACTGACATGACAATACTCCTGCATAGCATCGGCAAAATCCTCCGAACTTCCGACCAGCACCAATGTGTAATGTCCATGCAAATCATTTCCCCAGATATTTTGCAGCCACTGACGCGAACGTTTTACCTGCTGCTGAAACTGAGCAGCCGCAGTTCCGAAAACTTCGGACCGGACAACTACATCGAATTTGACCGGTTCTGCCAGCTGTGACTGCCACCAGCCGGAAAAATCCCGCAAAAACTCCGCTAATTCTACGCCAAAGGTTTGGGCAAACACCGGTTCAGCCTCGCCCTTTTCCAAACCTTTGTAATAAGCCGCAATCTTTTGCTCCGGATTCTCACCACCATAACGCTGCAAAAGATACATGGTCATCACATCAGCCAATGTATAATGTTTGGCCTGAGCAGTCATAAGCTTCAGACGGTCTTCATCCGTGGTATGCTGAAGCTGACTTATGTCAGCCACCACTTTGGCATTCTGCAACGTGAACATGGCATCCAAATACCATTTTTCTACCGAGCGCCCGCCCATCTTTTCGCAAAGCAAGGCACCAACATAGTCAGCCGTACCTTCCTCCAACCAAAAAAGGGAATTTTCATAGCCGCTATGTCCATCGCTTAACTCATACTGCATTTGGTGAAACAATTCATGACCGGTAGTGCTAAACCGTTCACTACGGTCTCCCAGTTTTTTCTTTTCGCCGTCAATAGCCACTAAAGCCTTGCTCCCGGAAGATTGACCGTTTGTATACTTAGCCTTCTGGGGCGCGTTTTCCTTTTCCAACCCCAACCGCCCCGTCAGAAGGTTCTCATATTTCCCGGTATCGGCAGCCAGCCATATTTCCGTATCCCGCTGAAGTTTTAGCTGGAATTTTTCCTCCATAAGCTGCGGAAAGACAGCACCGGCCTGTTTTACATCCTGCATAACCTCTGTATCAGTCTGGCCAAGAGGATGAACCGTAACCACAGCTTCGCGCCCTGTCCCTCTGATAAGACCATCATACCCCAGCGTTATCCCATACCATGCGCTAAATGCAGCCACACAGATAACGCAGAATATCGCAAACTTTTTCATGCTAACCTCACTTCATCTGCCAGCGGCAAAGGTGCGCTTCAATGATATCCAGCAAACCAAAGAGGAATAACCCCATCAGACTCAAAACCACAATGCCCGTATACATCTCCAGATAATTCACCCGCAGCCAGGCATCCATGATGAAATAGCCCATACCATACTGAGTGCCAAAAGTTTCTGTAAAGAACAGCACCGATACCGCCGTAGCCATAGCCACGCGGATGGCCGTGATAAAATTCGGCATGGTCGCCGGCACCAGAATATAACGGAAAACCTGCCGGAACCTTGCCCCCAGAGAATACAGCGGATAATACGTTTCGGCAGGGATAGCGCGGATGCCATCCCGCAGCGCCACCACAATCTGAAACACCACAATCAGAAAAATCATGATAATTTTGGATAGTTCCCCAATACCTGCTAACAGCATAAGAATGGGCAACAAAGCGATTTTGGGTATCGGATAAGTCAGATAAACCAAAGGTGCCAAATACCGGTCTGCTTTGCCAAAATAGCCCATAATAATCCCTAAGGGATAGCCAACCAGTACCGCCAGCAAAATCCCCGCAAAAATCCGCCACAGGCTATAGGCGGCATGCACGGCGATTTTATCGGCAAAAATTTGCCCCAAGCGTGCAAAGACCAACAAAGGCTCCGGTATGATAGGCAGCTGCACCAAAGCCGCCGTCACCTGCCACAGGAGCAGCAAAAAGAGCACGCCGAAAAGATAGGCACGCAAAACTACTTTGCTTTTGTTTCTCATGACTGCCGCGCCCCCATAGCCTTGATTTTCTCCTTCAGTTCCTGACTCTTGACGAAAAATTCCGTTGTTGTCTTCCACTGACGGCTGCCCTGCCATTTGTTCTCCATGATTTCTGCCACCGTACCGCCATGGGTGCCGCCCGCCATCAGCACAATCTGCTGACCTAAGTACAGGGCTTCTTCCACATAATGCGTCACAAGGATAGTGGTTATGCCCGCTTCCTCCCAAAGGTCGCGGAATACGTCCTGCATTTCCTCACGCGTGATGGCATCCAAGGCAGAAAAAGGCTCATCCATCAACAAAATATCCGGCTCCAGCAGAAACACGCGGGCAAGACTCACCCGCTGCTGCTGCCCGCCGCTGAGTTCCTGCGGATAACGGTGGAACAAATCCTCAATGCCCAGCTTTTGGCACAAAGCCTCCATTTTGGCTGCCTTTTCCTCCGTCCAACCGTCCTTAATCCGACAGGCCAGCCGAATATTATCCGCCACGCTCTGCCAGGGCAGCAGGCCGTAGTTCTGCGGCATAAAGCCAATCCGCAGTTTCTTTGGGCTGACATCGCCGCCGTTAATGTACACCTGTCCCGAAAAATCGGTAATCAACCCTGCGACCACCTTCAAGAGCGTCGATTTGCCGCAGCCGGAAGGGCCAATAACAGCACAAACCGTTCCTTGCGGAACGGTCAGGCTGACATCTTGCAATGCCGTATTCTCTTGTTTCAACCCGGAATATGTGACGGCTAAATTCTTTACTTCAATCATATCACTTGCTCAATACATCAACCACAAAATCGGCGTAAGTGTAATTCTTCTGGATAAGGCCCTTGCCCTGCAGCCACTTCACGCAGTCTACCACATCGCTTTCCTTTGGCAGGGTGGCATGATGATATTCCGGCAGCTGCAACGCTTCCTTGGCCGCCGGCGGGAAGCCGCCCTTTTCCACAATCAGGTCGATGTATTCTTCGCGCGGCGTATTGTTGAGATAATCCACCGCCTTGTTATAAGCACGGTACATAGCAGCCAGTTCTGCCCGTCTGTCGTTGGTGGTCTTGGCGGTAAACATGATTACGCCCGGATTGATGCCCAGTTCGTCAGACCCCGTTACAAACCGACAGCCATTGTGCACCGCGATGCTGGCCATTGGTTCAGGCAGCGTTGCCGCCGCCAATTTGCCATTCTGGAGCATTTCCAGACGAGTGGGAATCTGCGGGATAATCACCTTGTTAATGCTGTCCTCCGGCAGATTTTCCTTCGCCAGAATCTGGTCGGTCACATACTCAATAATGGTATTGCGGGAAACCGCTACATCCTGACCTTTGAGGTCTGCCACAGATTTTGCCCCGGACTGTGCGCTTGCAATCAGCTTGTAACTGCCATCGGTAAAGGAAGTCACCTTCACATTAAAGCCACCGTCCTTGGCAAAAGCCACCGCCAGCATATCCGAGATGGCACCATCAAGATTGCCGCTCTGCAAAGCCGAATCCCTGTCCATGGCGCTCTTGTACTGCTGAATGTTGACCTCCAGACCTTCTTCCTTAAAATACCCCTTTTCCTGCGCGATGATAAACGGCAGGGAATCCGTATCCGGCATCAGACCGATATTTAATGGCTGTAAATCCTTCTTGGCTTCCTGCTGACCACAGCCGGCCACCAGTCCTATCAACAAAATTGCCATCAATAAAACTACATACTTTTTCAACACGTTTACTCCCTTCATGCTATTTATTGGGTCAGCCACTTGGACAGGAAATCTGCGCCTGTCCGGGCATAATAAACCGCTTTATCGATAACATCCTTGTTCTCTGCATAGGCACTTTCGGCCTTGGCCTTAATCCTGCCGGCCTCCTGCTGCATTTCTGCCACCGTGTCCAGCTTGGCATCCACATCATCGAGCATGCTCTGGGCTTCGGCAATGGACTGCTTTAACTTCGCCACATCGCTGTCTGCCTGTGCAGAAACCTGTTCATTTTCCTGTATCTTTTCCTGACGTTTGGCCTCCTTGCCGGTAACTTTGTCCACGAGCTTGCCCAAAGCAGAACCGGGCGCTTCCTTGCTGATTTCTTCGTTGCGCCCCTTCGCCCGGCTGGACATATCCTCCAGCTCCCGTTCACGCTCCTGCAAAGCCTGCTTCTGCCGTTCCAGCTCCTGACGGCGTGCCTTGAGGTCTGCTTCCTGGTCAGCCAGTTTCTGCTCCCGTGCCTGCATCTGCTGGCGTTCCAGCAATTGCTGATTCTGCTTGGCCTCAGACTGGTCCTGACTATAACCGGCCAGCATAAATCCGCCCAAAAGTGCTGCCACAAAACAAGCAGCCAGCAGCAGCCCCCGCTTCTTACCTGCGGTGAAAAACGGCTTCGCCTTTGGCTTTTCCACAGAGGGCGGTACATCCTCCGGTGGCAGCTCACGCACTCCGCGATAGCTGCTCTCCCTTCGCTCCGTATTATCTTCAATTCGCGGCAAGGGCTGTGTATCGAACTTTCGTTCACTATCCGTCTGCTGCCCATCTACAGGACGCATGAGCTGCGTCTTATCTAAATCATCTTGTTTCATCTAATATATCTCCGTTTGCCAGTGCGCCGTGCTCCTTCTGCATCGTTTCGCACAGTCTTCTAAGTGTCCACAGGGTATTAAATGGTGTCACCACCGCCTTAAAGCGGATATGTGGTACACCCGCATCTTTGAGAGCTAATAAGACTTCATCCAAGCGCTTGTTGCGGATATTCTGCAGCACCATGACCTCATGGGGAAAGACGAAGTTATCCTCATCTTTAGCCTTGGCCGGCTGGAAGCCTTTAGCCCCCAGCAAATAGCCAACCTTTTCCCGCCAGGCCTCCGGCTGAAGGATTTTGGTCACGATACCCATTTTATGGAGAGTCTTGCAGGCTAACGCCAATTTTTCGTCATCCCGGAATTGATAAAAAAGTACCTGTTCCTGCCGTTTCATCTGCTCAGTCCTCCACCCAACGGGCCATCCCCCGCATCAGCAAATACGTCACCAACTCGTCCATCGACACTCCTTCAGCCGTCTGCCGTTCCTGCAAGGATTCACGCAAGGTACGAGGCAGATTGACGGTCAACGTACCATCAGGCAAAGCTGCGATCTGTGTCTTTGTCTCCTTGGCTGCCTTTGCCGCTTTAGTTTTGGCAGCTTTAGCCGTTGTTGCAGTCTTAGCTTTCTTGTCCGTCGTTTTTTTCTGTTCCGGCTGGACAGCCTTAGCCGCCTTTGCCGTTTTAGCGGTCTTAGCGGTTTTGCCTGCCTTATTCGTTTCCGCAGCCGTGGCCTGCTTTTTCTCCGTAGTTTTGACGGCAGCGGTCTTGCGGGTCGTCTTTTTTTCCTCCGGTGGATAAACGAGGAACTCATCATAGGCACTGCGCAGCGTTTCGCTGGCCTGTTTGGTGCCCACGCCGATTATATAGGAGGGAGTCCCGGAATTAAGATACTCGGCTATCTTAACAAAATCCGAATCCGTAGTGATGATAAAGAACCGCCGTACACCTTCATCATAAAGAATCTTGGCCGAATCGTAAATCGCTGAATCCAGGGAATTTTTCCCCTGATAGGTTCGGCTTATCTGCCGAAAGGTAAAGCCCGGACGCCGCATGAGCTTTTCCCAGCGCTTCTGCTCCGGACGCGCCTCCCAATCGGACACCACAATCGTGCGGCAGGGCTGATACCTCCGCGCCTTGCCCAAAGTGTAATTCAACATTTCAAAAGGCGCATTTTCAATATCGTATAAAATTGCTACAACTTCGTTACTGGAATCTAAAGTCATAAAATCCTTCCTTCATTGATGCTATACCTAATTTTATACAGTTCGCTGCCAAAGAAAAAAATCCTGCTAAACAGGCAAAATCAATCGTTAATGGCCTGCTCAATCCTAGCACCACCTACAAGCACATCCCCATCATAGAAAACGACAAACTGCCCCGGCGTAACCGCCCGCTGCGGTTCGGCAAAATCCACTCTGAGCAGACCATCTGCCTGCTGGGATAGTCTTGCCTGCGCTTCACGCTTGCCATAGCGGATTTTTGCCCCAAACTCCATGCCATCTTCCAAGTGCTCAATGGCAATCCAGTTGGCATCGCCGGCCAAAAGCCCTTTGGCAAAAACCGAAGTATTGCCGCCCACCACCACTTCATTGCGCTGCATATCCAGCTTATGCACATAAAGTGGTTCCGGAGCCGCAATGCCCAGCCCTTTGCGCTGGCCGATGGTATAAAGCGGCACGCCGTTATGCCTGCCCAGCACTTTTCCTTCGTCGTTGACGATATTGCCCTTATGCAGACACTCCGGCCTGTGCTTTTTCAAGAACGCCTTGTAATCATCATGGGGGACAAAGCAGATTTCCTGACTTTCAGCCTTGTGGGCTACAGGCAGATTCATCTTCTCCGCCAGTTCCCGCGCATGCTCCTTGGTCATATCTCCCAAAGGCAGCAGGATATGCTGCAATGACTTTTGTGGCAGACGGTGCAGCGCATAGGACTGGTCTTTATGCTCATCCAAGCCCTTTTTCACCACATAGCGGCCATTCTGAAGCCTGCCGATACGGGCATAATGCCCCGTAGCCAGAAAGTCTGCCCCCAGTTCGCGGGCTTTGTCCAACAACAGACCAAACTTCATGGACGGATTGCACATCACGCAAGGGTTCGGCGTACGCCCTTTGGCGTATTCACTCAAAAAATAGTCAATGACATTTTCCTGAAATTCCTGGCGAAAATCTACTGTATGATGTTCAATGCCCAAAGCCGCTGCCACCTTCTTGGCATCCCGCACACAGTCCGGTTCTTCACCGGCTGCCACATTTACGGTCTCACTGCGGCCTTCTTCCGTCAATAGCATGGTAATGCCGATTACCTTATAGCCCTTTTCTGCGAGCAAAGCCGCCGTCAGCGAACTATCCACGCCGCCGCTCATGGCTACGGCTGCTGTCTTTTTATCCAAAATCACTACACCTCTTAATGCCTCTAACGATACTCTGTCTATATTTTATTACCATAACATATTTACGGCTGCGGCTCAATACTTTTCTACGGTTGGAACACCAAAGCCCCCGAACTATCAAAGTCCAAGGGCTTTTATATGGTATTGGATTATGCTATAACGAACGCGTTGCCCAAACCTCCGTTTGGAAGTCCCGCAACGGGAAGGAGGTGCAAGGTGAGTTGTCATTCCGTGAATTCGTGGCAGCCGTCATGGTCAGTGTAACCGCTCATTACCTGATTAAATGCCTAGACGCGCTTATCACGTTAATCTTCGGGTAACGTAGGCTCGACCTGGCATGAGTCGATAATTATGCAAGAACCCCACGATTGAGAATTGCCCTTCTCTCTCGTGGGGTTCCTTTTGTATACCGAATTGCAAGGTTCGGTGTCATTCCGTTCACTCATCTAAAGTATAGCACAGCCCCCCAAATACTTCAAGATACCATGTTAAAACAAATCACAAATTCAGCCTGAACTTGCCTTACTTATTGCTTCTTTTCTCGGTGTTCCCTAAGTTTTTCTTTCAAGTTCTTGTTATTTTTCATAACATATAATAAACTTAGATGATAAAATAATAACCGAGCGTATCTGGAAACTTTTAGTACGCCAATCCGAACAAAGTTTTGTTACTCCTTTATTTACGGAGGTCTAAATGGAAATTACAGGCATTATCGCCGAATACAATCCCTTTCACAACGGACATCTTTACCAAATCCATAAAATCAAAAAACAGGGCGATTCCCTGATTATCGCCGTGATGAGCGGCAGCTTTACCCAGCGCGGCGAAGCTGCGGTCTTTGACAAATGGCAGCGGGCAAAATGCGCGGTGAAAAGCGGCTGTGATATTGTGCTTGAACTCCCCTTTGCCTTTGCCTGCCGCAGTGCGCAGGACTTTGCCCGCGGAGGAGTTTCCCTGCTAAACCGTTTAGGGATGGTCACGCAGCTGGCCTTTGGTGCAGAGTGTCCTGCCCTTGCCGAACTTCAAAATATCGCCCATCAGCTGGACGATAAACTTTTCCAGACGAAACTTCATGCCCATATTGCCCACGGCCTGTCCTATGCGCAGGCCATAAGCGCCGCACTGGATTCACAGGAAAAAAGCGCAGAACTTATCAAACAGCCCAATAATATTCTGGCCATCGAATACCTGCGCAGCCTGCACCTGCTGAATTCCACCATCCGTCCCCTGCTTATTCCCCGCCAGGGTGCCGGCTACCACGAAAAAAAAATCACCGGCGCACTTGCCAGTGCTGCCGCCATCCGGCAGGTACTTTACCAAAAAGACAGCACCGTGACTTTAGACGGCGTACTCCCTCCTGCTGCTGCCGAACTGGTCAAGCAGCAGTTGACCGGTCAACTGCCGGAGATGAACAAGCTGTATCTCCCGCTGAAAGTCAAACTGCTGACCAGTCAGCTCATGCACTTGCAAAAAATTTACGGCATCAACGAAGGATTGGAAAATCGCATACTTGACCAGTCACAAAGTACAGACAGCTGGCAGGAACTGATAAAAGCCGTTACCACCAAACGCTATCCTGCCAGCCGTATTGCCCGCACTCTGCTGTACCTCCTGATGGACATCGACAAAGAAACTATCGCCTTATTTGACCAGACCGGGCCTCTTTATGCCCGCCTGCTGGCTGCCAGCCCGCAAGGCAAAAATGTACTAAAAGGACTAAAGGCAAACAGTTCTATCCCGCTGATTACCAAAACCAGCCAGTACCTTACCAGCCATAAAAGGCGTGAGCCTTTCGCAAACCTCACGCCTTTAGAACAGATGTTAAGACTGGATACCCTTGCCACAGAACTGCGCAGCCTGACCTGCGAAAAGGCCATGCCCCGCAACGACTTCCAGCAATCACCGTTATTCATCCGTTAACTGCACATTCGCTTTTGCCCGACAAATCAACTGCGTAAGCGTCCCCATCGGACAATATACGCACCATGACCGTGGACGGTACAGAAGCATGGTCAGCAAGGCAATGACCTCCGAGGTCAGCATCAGACTGTACAACCCAAAGGCAAACTGAGCTATCCATGGTGAAACTGCTCCGCTATAAGCCCATTCCCAGGGGAAATGAAAAGACCAGAGAAGCGATACCACCTGCTGCAAAGACTCTGCCCCACTGTACACCAGCCATGTGGTATAGAGGACACTGCCAAACATCCCAAAGAAGAACAACATAAAGCCATAACGGAACGCCTTACTTTTCATCCATGCCGGCATATCCCGCCGCCGGGAAAAGCCCAACTGCCCCAATGCCCGCAGTGTCTGCCCCCTGTCACAATAACGGTTGCAAAAGCGTTTATTGCCAAAGCCAATAGCCATAACCAATGGCAAAGCAAAGCTGATTAACCCCATCCAGGCAAAAAGAATATTGAAAAAGCCCATACCGAAATAAATAAGTGACCAAATCCAAAGATAATGATACCAACGCTTACTCATGCCCGCACCTCCACTTTAATGATTGATGCCGGACATTCCTTAGCACATATGCCACAACCTACACAAAGTTCCTCCTGCACATTGGCAAACATCCCTTGATAAACCGCTATTGCATTTCTCGGACAAGCATCCTCACAAGTACCACAAGCCACACAAGCAGACCTGTCTACCACTGCATGACGTGGCGATAATTTTTTTACCTGTTCATGCATAAAAAGAAACAACCCCTTCTGAGTATATAATACACATTGGGTATTATATATCAGAAGGGGCTTATTGTCTGTGCCTATGTCACAATTAAGTATATCTCATAGGCGGTCATGCCTATGCTTCTTTTAACTTATGACGAATCTTCTCCTGATTCAGTTTGGTCAGGGTGCCTGCCGTCCCCAGCACATACATCCCATTTTTTAGTTTCAGAAGAATTCCTGTCCGTCCATTATCGGTTTCAATAACCCCCTTCATCTCAGAGTCCTCCGGCAAAGGTCTGTCGCCCGCTACGATAAATATATATAAATCTATACAGAATTACACATATTTACACTATGGTGTCCTTCGCAAGACATCTTCCTGCTTTATCGCGTCCGATTTTGCTATTCCGAGGAACACGCTACTTTCGTTTGATGTGACGCTCCACAGGCTTAAATTCCCTAGCAGCGATAGGTACATGTCTGTATTTTCTTTTTATATTTATGAACATAAATAATTGTCGTTTTAATATTTAAGTTTATAAGTGCGTTCACTAAATACACTTTTCAATAAATGGCAATTATATATGTTATTAAGTATATAATTTATGTAAAGTTATACAGATTTATAATTTGCTAAATTCAAACTTGCATTAAAGTCTCTGTCTATCGAAAGTCCACATTTACTGCACTTGTAAGTACGGTCTGAAAGTTTTAAATCCTTCTTAATGTTTCCACAACAAGAACAAATCTTTGAACTTGGATAGAACATTGGAACTCGAACGAACTCTATGTGATACTTCTCACATTTATATGCTATTTGACGTTCAAATTCGTAAAACTTTTGATTTTGTATCGCTCTTGCAAGATGCCTATTTTTCATCATACCTTTTACATTAAGTGTCTCCATAACAATGCGAGATGGCTTGGTTTTCACTATCTCTGTCGTGGTCTTATGTAAATAGTCGTTTCTGATGTTTGTAAGCCTTCTATACAATAGCTTTACTTTTCTTTTTTGTTTTAAGAAATTTTTACATTCATATAATGGTTTTATAAATATTGGCATTCTTTTACCATCAATAATCTCATAACCTGAAATATTATTTTCAATTATTCGTGACAGCTTTCTTTGTTCCCTTCTAAGCACCTTTTCAAGTCGTCTAACTTCTTTTGTCTTATTTATGTTTTTATATATCTTTGTGTCTGAGCATACTGCCAATTTTTCTATACCTAAATCAATTCCTATGATTTTGCCTGTTTGCTCACAATTAATATCTGGTATTTCATAAGCTATTGAAAGATACCAGTATTTTCCGTCAAAAGAAATACGAGGATTTGAATATTTCTGTCCTTTTGGTAACTTAGGCAATGGTTCACAAGTTTTTACAAAGCCTATCTTTTCTCCTCGAAATCCTCCATCCTTTCTTGAAAGACTTTCATAGTTTACATAAAATTTTGGCTCTGTCTTATGTTTTGCTTTGTATTTTGGTTTACCTGAAATTCCTTGAAAATATCTCTTTGATGCTATATCTGCATCCTTCACTCCTTGCTTCATTACATTACTTCCAACTTCGTTAAGCCAAGTGTGAGTTGTCCGTTTTAACACATTGTTTATATATTTTCTTACTTCTTTCTCACTTATATATTTCTTTCCAGTTTTTCCATTTTCAAGATATTCCTTATATACTCGCTCATTTTCTGACAAATAATAGTTATATGCCCACCTTGCTACTCCTGCACTTTTTCTAAATAATATTTCTTGTTCTGGTGTCGGTTTCAACCTTATCTTTATTCCTACCAACATCTGCTTTCACCTCATCAATCAATCTCTTTGTTTTCTTTAATATTTCATGATTTTCGAAAGCAGTTCTTTAAAGCCTATAATGCATTCGTCTGAGTGTGTTTGGTGTTACCCCAACCACTTTAGCAAATTTACCTATGCTTATCAATTCCATAATTACACTTCACTTTCATCAGATGATACTACAATAATGATAGCACAATTACAGAATTTTGTCAATAGATATTTTAGATTTCTTAAATTTGTATATATTTATCTTGTTCACATTGACTCGCAACATGAATGCAGTCTTATTGTTGCCAAC
>ERZ842401.5820-NODE-5820-length-13452-cov-68.939688_pt1 | contig 13452 bp, 11 predicted proteins | sample MGYA00521270_ERZ842401 | MGnify/ENA primary metagenome ERZ842401 (study PRJEB31892, sample SAMEA3878208) | bioreactor metagenome | biome: Moose rumen | place: Sweden | collected 2011-10 | study: EMG produced TPA metagenomics assembly of the PRJEB12797 data set... | reverse complement strand
ATAAAACCAATTCTTCAGTGCGGGAATATCTAGCGCAACGGGCCGAATTATTAGGAGCAGTAAGACTGCCTAACACAGCATTCAAGGGCAACGCGGGAACGGAAGTAACAGCGGATATAATTTTCCTCCAGAAGCGAGAAAGAATAGTAGATGACGTACAAGCGGACTGGATACAGACGAGCGAGACTGAGGACGGAATCCGAGTAAATAGTTATTTTGCCCAGCATCCCGAAATGATATTGGGAAAAATGGTGCAGGACAGCCGCATGTACGGAAATGAAAATGAGACGACATGCGAACCGATAGAGGGAGCAGAGTTATCGGAGCAACTTCACGAGGCACTCGGAAAAATACGAGGTCAGATAGAAGAACGAGAAATCCAGACACAGGAGAATACGAGAGAGACAATCCCCGCCGATCCGAAAGTGCGAAATTTCAGTTACACGCTAGTGGACGGAGAACTGTATTACCGAGAGAACTCCCAGATGTACAAGCCCGACCTTCCGCAGTCAGCGGTGAGCCGAGCGAAGGGCATGGTGAAAGTCCGGGACGCTTGCCGAGCTGTAATCAATGCGCAGATGGACGGTTGCGATGATGATACTCTTGCAGACCTTCAGGGAAAATTAAGTCGAGAATATGACAGCTTCAGCCGTAGATTCGGGAGAATAAATGACCCGCAGAACGCGAGGGCGTTTGACGAGGACAGCTCATATTATTTAATCTGCGGACTGGAAAATATGGACGCGCACCATAATTTTCTAGGGAAGTCGGACATGTTCACGCAACGGACAATCCGTCAGAACGTAGTGCCGACGACAGCGGGAACAGCACAGGAAGCCCTTTTGTTATCCATGTCCGAGAAAGCGCGAGTAGACATGGACTATATGAGTTCACTAACAGGGCGGACGGAGGAAGAATTATTCTCCGAGCTGAGGGGAGAAATCTTCAAAGTCCCTAGCCTTTCAGCCGACGGAACAGGAAAGGCAGAATATCAGACAGCGGACGAATATTTATCAGGAGATGTGCGCCACAAGCTAGGGATAGCGAGATATTTTGCGGAGACCGAACCCGAATACGCGGACAATGTGAAAGCCTTAGAAGCGGCCCAGCCCGAACCGTTACAGGCGACAGAAATTGACGTGAGATTAGGGTCAACGTGGGTGCCGCCGCAATACATAGAGCAGTTCATGCACGAGTTGTTAGAAACGCCGAGTTATGCGAGAGGCCGAATAACGGTAGATTACTCTGAACACACGTCAGCATGGAATATATCGGGCAAGAAGCTGGACGCAGGGAATGTATTAGCGAACACGACCTACGGAACGTCGTCAATCAATGCTTACGACATAATCGAGGAAACGCTGAACCTGAAAGCGGTAAAAGTGTTTAAGACAGTCGAAGATGCGGAAGGTCATGAACGGCGGGTAATCGACAACGAGGCGACAACATTAGCCCAGCAGAAGCAGGAAGAAATCAAGGAAAAATTCAAAGGCTGGATATTTGAAGACCCCGAACGGCGTGAACATTTAGTAAGTATCTACAATGAACGCTTCAACTCAACGAGAGCGCGAGAATATGACGGAAGTCATCTGCACTTTGGAGGGATCAACCCCGAAATAACATTACGCCCGCACCAGAGGGACGCAATAGCCCGAATCCTTTATGGCGGTAATACGCTTTTAGCGCATGAAGTGGGAGCAGGTAAGACCTATGAGATGGTAGCGGCGGCAATGGAATCGAAGCGAATCGGGTTATCACATAAGAGCCTTTTTGTAGTGCCGAATCACTTGACGGAACAAACGGCGACGGAAGTGCTGAGGCTTTATCCCGGAGCGAATGTGCTAGTAGCGACAAGGCGGGATTTTGAGACGAAGAACCGCAAGAAATTCTGTGCGAAGATAGCGACGGGGGACTACGACATAATAATAATCGGGCACAGCCAGTTCGAGAAAATCCCGTTATCGCAAGAACGTCAGGAGAGATTTATCACCGAGCAGATAGATGAAATCACGGAAGGTATCCGAGAACTGAAGGACTCGCAAGGAGCACGCTGGAGCGTCAAGCAAATGGAAGCCAGCAAAAAGACATTAGAGGCACGACTAGAGAGATTACAGGCTTCGCACAAGAAAGATGACGTGATAACGTTCGAGGAACTAGGAGTAGACCGCCTTTTTGTGGACGAGGCGCACAACTACAAGAATCTGTACCTTTACACGAAGATGCAGAACGTAGCAGGAATATCGCAAACTGAAGCGCAGAAATCCTCCGATATGTTCATGAAATGCCGTTATATGGACGAATTAACGGGTGGGAGAGGAATAATATTTGCGACAGGAACGCCAGTAAGCAACTCAATGACGGAACTGTACACGATGCAGAGGTATCTTCAGTTCGGAAGGTTGCAGTCAATGGGATTGCAGAATTTCGACGCATGGGCTTCAACATTCGGAGAGACGACGACGGCACTGGAATTAGCCCCCGAAGGAACGGGCTTCCGAGCGAAGACGAGATTTTCAAAATTCTTCAACCTGCCAGAGCTGATGAAGACGTTTAAGGACGTAGCAGACATCAAAACGGCAGACATGCTTAAATTACCGCGACCAAAAGCGAATTTTCACGTGGTGTCGGTGAAGCCGACAGAGGAACAAAGGCAGTTAGTAGCAGGACTATCGGAACGAGCGAGCCGAGTGCATAATCGGCAGGTAGAGCCTACGGAAGATAACATGCTAAAAATCACGTCAGACGGCCGAAAAATTGGACTAGACCAAAGACTGATAAACCCATTATTGCCCGATGATCCTGGAAGTAAGGTGAACACGTGTGTAAGGAATGTATTTCAAATCTGGCAGGATACCCAGCAGGACAGACTGACGCAGTTAATATTTTGCGATTTCTCAACGCCGGGCAAGGATAAGGGCTTTAACGTTTATGATGACATCAAGCAAAAACTGATAGCGAGCGGAGTGCCCGAAGACGAAATAGTATTTATCCACGACGCGGACACGGAGAAGAAGAAAGATGAATTATTCGCCAAAGTGCGAAGCGGCGAAGTTCGCGTTCTGATGGGTTCAACGCAAAAAATGGGAGCTGGGACGAACGTACAGGACAGACTAATAGCCCTGCATGATTTAGATTGCCCGTGGCGACCTGCGGATTTGGAGCAGAGAGCGGGAAGAATAATCCGGCAAGGCAACCAGAATCCCGAAGTAGATATATATCGTTATGTAACGGAAAGCACGTTTGACGCATACCTTTATCAGACGGTAGAGAACAAGCAAAAATTCATAAGCCAGATAATGACGAGCCGAACGCCGTTGCGGAGCTGTGAAGACGTAGATGAATCCGTCCTGAGTTATTCAGAGGTAAAAGCCCTTTGCATAGGCGACCCGCGCATCAAGGAAAAGATGGAACTGGATATAGACGTGAACAAGCTGAAAATGTTAGAAGCGAGTTTCAAGAATCAGCATTACACGTTGCAGGACAGACTGAGGAAGACGTTGCCCACGTTAATCTCAGGTACGGAAGATAAAATCGGAAAGTTAGAGCAAGATTTAAGGACGGCGGAGAAGACGAAGGGCGCGGACTTCAGTATGACGATAATGGGTCATAAGTTCGGATTAGACGGGGAGGGCAATCCTAAAAAGCAGGAGGCGGGAGAAGCCCTTTTAGCGGCGGCTCAGACGTTCGGGAATAATCAAGGAACAATCGGAGAGTATCGGGGCTTTAAGATGAGTTTCTACGCGGATCAAGCGTTCGGAAAAGTGTACCTGAACCTTCAGGGAGCGACGACGCACAACGTAGAACTAGGAACCAGCGCATTGGGAAATCTGACGAGGATTGAGAACGCGATAAACGGAATCCCGCAGAGGATAGAGATGACACGTGGGCAGTTAGAGAATTACCAAAATCAGGTGAAGGCGGCAGAAGAGGAATTACAGCGGCCATTTGCCCATGCGGACGAGCTGAAAGAGAAAATGGATCGTCTAGCGAAATTAAATGCGGAGCTGACAATACAGGAACACTCCCAGCCGCCTGTACAGGAAACCCCGCCAAGTGTAGACCCCGCGAGCATAGACCCAGAAACGCCAAAGGTAGAAAATGAGCCTTCAATATCAAGTCCAATTATTCCCGAAATGGGAGAAGCGGTGAATTTCAAAGGAGTGTCGGAGTCAGAGGACAAACTTCATTTCGATATCCCGGAGGCCAAACCGCAGTTATCAGAGCAGACGATTCGAGATATGAAACTTGTAGACGACCCTGTGATATATCTGAAGCCGAGAACGGACGGCCAGCAATACAAGGGGATAATCCTGCATGTAGACAAAGAACAGGGATATTGTGTGCAGTTGAGTGGAAAGCACAGCTTATTTGTCCACAGCCTTGAAAAGTTGGAGAGAACGCCTGAAGTCGGAGAAAGCCTGAAACTTTCGTATCCCCATGAAGAAGGACAGAAAGCGACGTTATCCATTCAGGAACCACCGAGCCAGACGCGGACACGAGGGCGCAAATAGAAAGGAGTAATAACCATGCTAGATGACAATGAAAGTTTGAGCCAGTTCCACGAAGACCACCGCCGAATATTTGAGGAGTTGAAGCGACAGCAGATTTTATGGCGTAAACCGTCAGCGAATCCGAGAGCGATAATCTTATGCGGCCAGCCAGGAAGCGGAAAAAGCGAGCAAATTCCGACAGTCATGCAGGAATTTTCGGATAGCGGAGCAGTATTGATAGATAAAACCCAGACACAGGGTTATACTCAGAGCCTTTTTGATGAGGCATTGCATGGGAAATTCAATATAGTAATGAAGGATACGCTTCCGAGTGGCGAAGTGCTGAAAAATCTTCGTGAGAACGGTTATACAACCAGCGTTTACGTAATCTCAGCGCATGAGAGCGAAAGCCTTTTGAGCCTTTACCAGAAATACGAGGGTCAACTTGCGGCACGAGGGATCGGAGACAAACCGAACGTTACAGAGCATGACGAGATATACAAGAAAATGCCTGAAGCCCTCCAGAGGATAGAGGACGAAAGATTAGCGGATGAAGTGGTAATCCGCGACCGCAAGGGCAACGAGATATACAGCAATAATCAGTCCAATGGCAGATGGGAACGAGAGCCACAATCCTCACAAGCTCTTGAGGAAACTCGTAATCGTGAATGGACACCCGAAGAAGTCGCCAAATATCAAGAGGATTGGCAACAGGTAATCCGAAGCATGTATGCACGAGGAGCGTCGCAGAAAGAAATAGACGAAGCTGACCGAGTGCGAAGCCGTTGCTTGAAGGGCATAAGGACATCACCGCATGAGAAAATAGCTGAATTGAACAAGGTAGAGGAGAACGAAATCGAGGCGGCAGTATCATTGCTGAAAAATCCGCGTTCACTGGATAATTCCTCGTTTCGAGGATATGAAGCGTCAGCTCAGCAGAACGACACGCTGGACGTTCTAGACCAAATCAAGAGGAACGTACAGGAGAGCAAGACCGCACTTGAGAAATTGAAACAAGCAGGATTATCGCCAGACAAGGACATAACGAAAAATAAAATCGTTCGTCCGGGACAATTCACGAATCTGAAGGGAGCGGAAGTAATATCAAGGACGAAGGATACATTGACGCTAGTGAAAGGCCGGAGTTTGTTCATTTACGAATTGAAACGTCTTGAACTGAAAGCTCCTGCGTTGGGTCAGCCCGGAGAGAAGTTAGATTTGCGGTGGCCAGCCGGACAGGAAAAAGCGCGAGGCACGAAAGCCCTAGAACGAGACCAGCACCACAGCCGAGTGCGCACCCAGCAGGAGGACATGAAATGAAGACGACAATTAAGGGAAATTACTCGTTCCGTAAGCCATCGAAGCGTAAAGGCACAAACACGCTTGCATTCATAGGGCTGATATTGATATTTCTCTCGTTAGTAGCTGGGACGCAGTATTTTGCGTGGAATATCGGGAAGAACCGATTCCCCAATGAATTATTCAGTTACGCGGGAATAAGAATCTACTCGCCGCTTGAAATAATCGACTGGCTGAAACTGTGGCAAACACAGCACCGAGACATGGGAGATTTCACGGAGAGTTTAATCTTGATGGGTGGCTGTGCGTTCATGGGAGTAGCGTTAATAGGAATAACGATACGCAATCGGAACGTGAAGCAGGACGCGGCGAATCTGTACGGCTCTGCGCAATATGCGGAACTTGACCAGATACGAGAGGCCGGACTGCTACCCCCAAAGGGCGAAAAGGGAAAAGGCGTTTATGTAGGAGGCTGGATAAATCCGAAGGACGGTCAGCAATATTATTTGAGACACAACGGCAAGGAACACGTAATAGCGTTAGCCCCGACCCGTTCAGGAAAGGGCGTAGGGTTAGTAATCCCGACGCTGTTATCGTGGGAACATTCCGTAGTGGTACTCGACATCAAGGGAGAGAACTGGGCGTTGACATCCGGCTGGAGACATGAGAACGGGCATAAAGTATTACGTTGGGATCCAACCGACGCGAAAGAAGGACGGAGCGCGAGATACAACCCGCTTGCAGAAATCCGAATCGGGACGGTTTACGAAACAGGAGACGTGATGAATGTAGCGACGCTCTTAGTTGACCCTGACGGAAAAGGAGTAGACGGGCATTGGGAGCAGACAGCGCGTTCTTTGTTAATCGGAGCAATAACGCACGTAGTTTATCGAGCCAGAAATGAAGGCCGGACAGGAAATTTGTCCGAAGTCCTGCACGAACTGACGGGCGACGGCTACGAGGATATGGCAAATTCGTGGAAGCAGTACGAGCATAAACGAGAAGGCGACGTGTTTTATGACCCTACAGGCAACGTTAGGGAAAGCCCATGCCACCCCGTTGTTGAGCAAGTAGCGAATGAAATGCTGAACCGAGCGGAGGAAGAAGCCTCATCAGTGTTATCAACAGCAGTAGCGAAATTAGGACTTTACACCGACCCCGTTGTGGCAAGGAATACAGCGACGAGCGATTTTCGTATTCAGGACATAATGGATAACGAATCCCCCGTGTCGCTTTATCTAGTGCTGAACCCGACGAATATCCAGAGGCTGAAGCCATTAGTGAGGCTGTTCATATCTCAGCTTGTATTTATCTTAATGCCGGAAATGGAATTTAGCGGAGGGCAGATGAAAGCCCCATACAAGCACCGACTGTTATTGTTGCTAGACGAGTTTCCAGCATTAGGGAAGTTAGGGATATTTGAACAGGCAATCGCATATTTCGGAGGGTGGAACATTAAGGCGTACTTAATATGTCAGGATAAAGCCCAACTTGATGCGGCCTACGGCAAGGACGAATCAATAACATCAAACTGTCATGTAACAGTCGCTTATGCCCCGAATAAAGTCGAGACGGCAAAATATTTATCCGACCGATTAGGAGTAACAACGGTAATCAAGGAGCAGGAAAGTATATCATTTCAGGGAGGAACGGGAATTTTTGCCAAGAAAAGCGTAACGAAGTCTCAGCAGGAAGTGCAGAGGGCAGTTCTGACCCCAGACGAGATAATGAGACTGCCCGGCCCGATAAAGGACGTGTACCAGAATATAACGGAACCCGGAGATATGTTAGTATTTGCGGCAGGATTCCCGCCCGTGTATGGTAAGCAGATTCTATACTTCCTAGACAAAACATTTTCGGAGCGTTCAAAAATAAATGCGCCAGAGAAAAGTGATGTTATTTGTACTGAACTGAAGAAGGCTTCGTGAAAACATTGTATAATTTTCATAAAGTTTTTCATGAGAGGTGAAAATAATGAGCGTAATAGACAGTCGCAGATATGGACGACGTAGTACAGCAAGTTTTACACGCGAAGAGTTTGAGCAGATACGCAACACACCGCCAGCCGATCACACTCAACTGATGGCTGAAAGTATGCAGGTAATGGAGAGAATCATGAAAGCACAGGAGCAGAAAAATGCCGTTGCTCCGAAATAATATTTTTTATTGCGACCATATTGGAGCTTCAGAGCGAGACATTCAAGATATTCAAGAATTTTCGGTGAAAGATGTTCGCGGAGAAGGGCTTGTGAATTACCTGAAAAGTTATGCTTTAGAAGATGAAGCCCTAAAAAGAATGCGGACTTATTTAGTGCGTACCAATAACACCTCCGAGCTTGTAGGATATTTTTCGCTCAAGGCCGGACTAATTTCGTTCAATGAAGGAAACACGGACGAAATAGCGAACTTTGATACGTTGCCGGGAATAGAACTTGCAAATTTTGCCGTCAACAATGAATATCTGAAGAAAAATCCCGCCTCGAAGGGGTTAGGGCTTTTGATATTCAACGAGTTTATTTTCCCGATAGTTGAAGATGTTTCAAATCGTGTCGGTGCAGGAGTGTTATATATTTTTGCTTTACCGTTTGTGGGATTGATAAGGCAATATAATAAATATGGCTTCAGAAGGCTTGAAGCAGAACATGAACATGAACTCCACAAAAGGCTAAAGCCACGCTACGATAGTGAATGTATTTTTATGTACCAGATGTTGTAGCGGGCTTTTCTCAGCAATGTTCAGGGTGGTCTTCCCTCATATGTATATTCATTTCTCCAAAAGTGTTACATTCAAAATCACAGCCAGCGACTGGACAATGAACCTTTAAGCGAGTTAAATCATTAAACCCTGCCCCAAAACCGCCTGAATAATTTTCAAGTATGTGTTCTGACAAAAGAGTGCCGCAATCTTTTGGCTTATTTTTTTTCGTTATTCGCCTGCTCATGTCGATATACTCCTCCTTAAACTATATTATAGTGTAATCCTGCCATTTCCTTGATACTTGTTTCGCAAAGATAATTTATTCTTTCAGTTCGGCTTAATTTAATGAAGTTATCAGACTTTGACCACTCCTCCAGAATATCGGAACATTTACGCGCTATGTCTGCTATTGCTTCTCTGACTTTAGGAGAAAGCCCGAGCGTATAGAGCGACAGCCTGCCATCATGTGTCCCGTCAATCCCCATAAAGTGCTGGAATAATTTCGCATCGTAACGTCCAAACGCCTCGTATAATCCGAAGAAGTCTGCAATAAGCTCATCGTGAAGGTTATTAGACGCTGAACCGTAGAACTTTTTTGTGTAGTAATGAGTGCATTCGTGTTCGCGCCGTATAATCATGGACTTTTCCCGCCACTCTTCAGGAGAAAGCCCGATATATTCAGGCGGAGTGTTGCTGTAATACTTCTTTGAGAGAGCCAGAAAACGCTGTCTCTTTCCGTAAATGAACGATGCTCCCATCTGTGAAATATTATCCCGCTTCATTCCCTTATAGATTAAGTTCACAATGAAGTTCTCAAAGTCCGCGTTGTCTCCAAAAATTATAACAGGAACTTTCCCTGCGGCAGCTTCATAAATCTCTATCTTAATGCTTTCAGGGCTTGCGAACTTGACAGGACGCTTTGAGCAAATTATATCGTTCAGGATTTCAGGAACTTCGTAATTTCGTAACCATTCCTGCCACTGTGGAATAAATTCATCACCATAATCTTCAATCTGCTCTTGTTTGTTGAAATGGTTAGCCAAATAGTTTTCGAGTTCAATTCTCTCAGTATCGTTCACCGTTAATAACCTCTTCGTCAATTTTTTTGTATATATATAATACAAAATAATAATTCAACCATAAATCACTTTTCTATAGCAAAATACCTAAAAATACTTACTAATTTAGCAAATTTTGTTTGTACTTTGTAATATACCGAGTGTTAAACTTTCTTCCGTAGTAAACAAAGACCTGCATGAAATATGAAGTAGCGGGTTAATATGGAAAGGAGAAATATTCTCATGGCATTAAGTAAGAAGTTCATCGAAGCAGTAGCGAAGGATAAGGCGTTAAACGCTGAGGTCGACAAGGCAACGCTCGAAGCACTCGGAGCATTCATCAAGGCAAAGGGACTCGAAGCAGAGGCCGAGAAGGCTACGGAAGCGGCAGTCGAGAAGGTAGCGGAGGCACACGGCTTCAAGGCTGAAGCAATGGAGTCAGTCAGTGAGGACGAACTCAAGGCAGTAGCAGGCGGCACGAATTGGTGCAACTGCTATCGCAACGGCTCAGGCGGCGGCTACGGCTGGAAGTGCGACTGCAGCTTCGTAGGTGCAGGGTCAGGACTTGGCGCATGTGCATGTGTCTACAAGGGCACTGGCAGCGGCGACGACGACTAATAGGGTTTCTCGAAACTTTGAAGCTGTCCTGAAATATGGGCAGCAATTATTTTTTAGAGGGGAAAAATTTGTATTACAGGTTAAAGGATAACTTTATTTTGCGGGGTTACGACAAGCTCCCTTATGCGTTAATCAATCTCAACAACGGTTACGCTGAGTTTCTGAACTCCGAAGCTATGAGAGCGATTGATTTATGTGATGGGAGTGTTGATTTATCTCTGTCGTTCATTCCTGAACATGTGCGTGATTTCGTCGCTGATGCCGAACGCTATGGCGTGATAGAACCTTGCGAGCCTGGTCATGGCCTCACGGAAAAGCAGAAGTACAGGAAATACCCTGTGCGTTATATCCGTCAGGCTCACTGGTCAATTACCGGCAAATGCAACTACAAATGCCGTCATTGCTATATGTCAGCACCAGACGCAAAGCTCGGCGAGCTGTCCCACGAAGTCATCATGAACATTGTTCAGCAGTTAAGTGATTGCGGAGTGATGAGTGTCTCGCTGACCGGCGGAGAACCTTTAATACGAAGTGATTTTCTTGAGATAGTCGATGCCCTTCTTGAGCGTGATATTTACATCAAAGAGATATACTCGAACGGTGCGCTTGTCAACGAGAAACTGCTGAAGGAACTTGACGCAAGAAATATTCACCCCGAGTTTAACATGAGCTATGATGGTGAGGGCTGGCACGACTGGTTACGCGGCATTAAGGGAGCAGAGGAGATAGTGAACCGTGCGTTTGCTCTTTGCCGTGATATGGGTTTCCCGACAGGTTCTGAAATGTGTATTCACCAACACAATAAGCACACTCTCAGGGCAAGCGTAAAGCATCTCGGCGCATTAGGTGTCCGTTCAGTAAAGACCAATCCTGTTTCAGATTCTGGTGAATGGCGCAAAAACGGTTATGGTGAATCGATTAGCATGAAAGAACTTTATCAGCTCTACTTGGACTATATTCCTCAGTACTATGAAGATGGTATGCCAACAGGAGTAATGCTTGGCGGCTTCTTCATGGCAAGTCCAAAGCGTCCGAAGCAGTTTGACATTCCCAGCTATAAGTCCGTCTGCGAACCTTCAACGATGTGCATGTGTGGGCACGCAAGGCATGTTATGTATATTTCGCCAGAGAGCAGGACATTGCCGTGTATGGCTTTATCCGGTATGAAGATTCAAGAAAATTACCCGCTTATTACGGAACGAGGACTTGCCCAGTGCATAACTGATTCAAGCTATATGAAGCTGATTGACACTAGAGCAAGCGAATATTTCTCGCTTCATGAGGATTGCAGGAAGTGCAAGTATTCTTTGAGATGTTACGGCGGATGTCGTGCCGATGCTCTGGAAGTAAATGGCGATGATGTTATGGGCAAATCTCCCAGTTCTTGCGAACTATATCGCGGCGGCTGGGTTGAGAAGATTATAGCGGCAGTGAAGAGCGTCCGGCCTGATGCAACATCACCAGTGCTTGATGATCCGTTATGGCAGAACGGTAAGGACTAAGCTAAGTTGAGCGTTCATAGCTTCAGAATAAAATACTCATTTTTTACTTCCTTAATCTTGTCATATAATTACAAGCAAGAATAATTATAAGGAGGTATTGAATGAGTTTTTTAGTCGTGGATAACAAGAGGCTGGACCTTGATGCTTTTGCGGAGTTACTAAAAGTAGTAAGGCCGGAAGTTCGGGTTTTCAGCATACCTTCAGCGGAAGAAGCATTAGAGTTATCATCGTTGAGCTTTGATGTCGCATTCATTGAAGTTGAGCTTGAGGCCGGGAAAATGAACGGCATTGAACTTGCCGCACGTCTTAAGACTATTCACAAGGATACTCATGTAATCTTTATCACAAAATCCCGGAAATACTTTCAGGAAGCATTCTCGGTTCATGCCGGTGCTTACCTGTTGAAGAAAGTTTCGGAAGAGGATATACGTAGAGAGCTTGACTACCTTTTATATTATTACCCGGCGCAGTTGAAGTTAAATGGTAAAGTTTATGTGCAGACCTTCGGAGGTTTCAGCGTATTTCTTGACGGCAAAATGATAGATTTCCCACGAAGCAAGGCTAAAGAACTTCTAGCACTGCTTGTTGACCGGCGCGGGTTAGCAGTTACAGCTCGTGAAGCATGTGCAGTATTGTTTGAAGATAAACCTTACGGCAAAATCAGCAATGCTTATTATCATGTTATAGTTAATTCCCTGTCTAGAACGCTTGAAGACGCAGGGATAAAAAATATTTTGGTGCGTACAAAAAACCACCTCGCTGTAAATCCTGGTAGTTTTGAATGTGATGCCTACCTTTATATGAGGGGAGACCCATCAGCTGTAAGGCGTTATCGTGGAGACTATCTGACATGTTATAGCTGGTCGGAGTTTTCTTTGGACGCACTTAACACATCTTCGGAAGGAGAAGCATATAATGCCTGATAATGAAAAAATAACATCACCGGAGCAGCTTAATGATTATATTCACGTAACAGCACCGGGAGCATGGTTGATTCTGTCGTCGATATTGATTTTTCTGACAGGGTTTTTGTTCTGGGTACTTATGGGGCGGCTTGAAGTCTCGTTCTCATCATACATGTACACTGAAGATGGCTCGTCGTTAGCTTTTATTTCGCCGGATAATGCTTCACGACTTAAGAAGGGAATGACTGTTCGTATCGCTAATTCAGGTCTTAGCGGAAATGTTGAGCAGGTAGACGAATCAACTACGCCTTACAGAAAGGTGGTTGAACTTGTCGGTGAGAGCAATGCGCTGATGATGGGACTTAATGATGGCGACAAGCTGATGAAGGTTGCTATGCACATTCAGGGAGCACCCGAAAGAGTTTCTCGTGCTGTGTATGTGGTTGATACAGTAAGACCTCTTTCTTTTCTGCTGAAGTAAGGAGTCAAGATGTTCAACGAGAATAAAGTACGTCATCCTGTTACGAACGGTGTAGCAAAAGTTCCTGTGATAATGCAGATGGAAGCTCTCGAATGCGGAGCGGCCTCCCTTGCGATGGTACTTGCTTATTTCGGGCTGTGGATACCTCTGGAACAGTTACGCAAGGAGTGTGGAGTTTCCAGAGACGGCTCGAACATGAAGAGTATGTTTACAGTTGCTAAAAAGTATCACCTGCAACCTCGTGCTTTCAGATGTGAGGCAGAAACTCTGCGGACAAACGGAACATTCCCGGCTATAGTTTTCTGGGAGAATAATCACTTTGTTGTGGTAAGTGGATTTACGGGGGTGTTTTAAATTCAGGAAATTATCAAATTGAAGAATTAGAAGAACAAGTTATTGAA
>ERZ842401.5819-NODE-5819-length-13453-cov-3.376997_pt1 | contig 13453 bp, 10 predicted proteins | sample MGYA00521270_ERZ842401 | MGnify/ENA primary metagenome ERZ842401 (study PRJEB31892, sample SAMEA3878208) | bioreactor metagenome | biome: Moose rumen | place: Sweden | collected 2011-10 | study: EMG produced TPA metagenomics assembly of the PRJEB12797 data set... | reverse complement strand
GTGGAGCAGCTCGAATTCACCAGGGAGTTCAGCATGATGGGAACCGAAGAGTATCTTCACGATATAGTCAAAGAACAATTCGGAGGCACTGCCATTCTTCTCGGTTATGACAACCGCATCGGGCATGACTCCCTCACTCCCGACCGGACGGCCAGGCTGGCCGCCTCTATGGGGCTGGATGTCATCCGTACCGAAAAAGTATCTTCCGTGGGGATTGCGGTAAGTTCGACGAAGATCCGCAATGCCCTGAAAGCAGGTGATGTCGAAACCGCTTCCAGCTATCTCTGCTATGATTACTGCCTGTCAGGGACCGTAGTCCATGGCAGAAAACTGGGCCGCACCATAGGTTTCCCCACTGCCAACATGGAATTGGAAGAGCCGCTCAAACTGATACCGGCGGAGGGGGTTTATCTTTCGCAGGTGGAACTTGACGGGGAGTCCTTCTTCGGCATGACGAATGTAGGCAGGAATATCGAGACGCATATTTTCGAATTTGACAGGGAGATATACGGTTGCACCCTGAAAGTGTCTTTCCTGAGACATATACGGAACGAGATGCGCTTTTCTTCGTTGCAGGAATTGAAAATACAACTTCACATTGATGAAGATAATTGCAAAAAATTGTTATATTTGCACAGATAACCAACCGAGGGTTCTGCTCATGAAGCAGAACTCCTTTTTGATTCAATTATGGCAGCGATACATTACATGAGCCAGGAAGGGCTCGACAAACTCAAGAAAGAACTCGCCGAGGCTCTATCCCAGCGCCCGGTCATTTCTGCAGCCATTGCGGAAGCACGGGAGAAGGGAGATCTCTCCGAAAATGCGGAATATGAATCCGCACGTGAGGCCCAGGGCCTGCTGGAGCTCAAAATCGCCCAGCTCCGAAACCAGGTGGCCAATGCCAAGGTGGTGGACGCCTCGCAGATAGGCACCGACAAAGTGCAGATGCTCAACAAGGTGAAGGTCCAGAACCTGACAGCGGGAATGGCTATGGAATTCACCATTGTTGGGGAGACTGAGGCCGATTTCAGCAAGGGACGGCTCGCAGCCACCACTCCCATAGCCAAGGCCCTCATGGGGCATGGCAAAGGTGAAGTCGTCGAAGCCAAGGTCCCTTCAGGCATTATTAAGTTCAAAATCCTCGATATCTCCCTGTAAGCTATGGCAACACTTTTTACACGCATAGCCAACGGGGAAATCCCTTCCTACAAGGTGGCCGAAAGCGAGCATTACTACGCTTTCCTCGACATAAGCCCCCTGGCCGAAGGCCATACTCTGGTGATTCCCAAGGAGGTGGAAGATGATTACATCTTCAATCTGGAAGATAATGTGTATGAGGGGCTTTGGGCCTTTGCACGCAAAGTTGCAGTCGCCCTGAAGGCCGCCGTGCCCTGCAAGCGTGTGGGCGTGGCCGTACTAGGCATGGAAGTGCCCCATACCCATATTCATCTGGTGCCTCTCCAGACCGAAGGCGACCTCGATTTCCGCAAGAAGCGCCCGGAAGTGAGCCCGGAACGCATGGCGGAAATAGCGAAATCGATACTTGCAGAATATGAAAAGCTCTAGAATAATCCTGCTGGCAGCGGCGATGCTTGCCGCTGCATGTCAGGCGGACAAGGCATCTGTCGATTTTACCGCGTCCGATGCGCCTTCGTGCACTCTTGTCCTCAAACAACTCGACGGAACCGCTGTATCTGTCCTCGATACGGTAAGGACCGACGCTTCGGGGCATTTCCGCTATAATGTCAAGGTCGCCGGCGGCAATCCGGAGTTCGTGTATGTGTACAAAGGAGAACGCCGCCTTGCGTCCCTGCTTCTCGAAAAAGGGGAGAAAGCTGTCGTATCTGCCGACACTCTCGGCAATTACGAAGTGTCCGGTTCAGGCGGATCAGCCCTTCTCAAAGAGGGCGACGACGCCTTCCGCGCCTATGTGAATGCACTGTATTCCTTATCTGCGTCCGGAGCTTCCCGCAGCGAAATCAACAAGGAATACGTGAATCATTACAGGGCCAGCTCACGATTCGTTCTCAGCAACTCCAAATCTCTGGCATCCATTCCCGTCCTTTACGAAAATATAGGCGGGGCCACTTATACATTCGGCAGTGTCAACGATGCGCTGATATTCCGTACCGTGTGCGATTCGCTTAAAAGCGTTTATCCCGATTCCAAATATGTGAAGGCCCTCGAAGCTGAAACTGTCCGCCGCGAACAGCTGTTCTCGCTTCAAAACCGCATCGATGCGGCGGGGCAGCGCTCTTATCCTCCTTTGAGCTTGCCGTCCATAAACGGGGAAATAGCCGATATCGACAGTCTCGGTTCGAAAGTTACTCTTCTCTGGTTCTGGGATGCGCGGGAGGCTACACACAAGATATTCAATCTGGACGTACTCAAGCCTGTCTATGAGAAATACAATCCGAAGGGGCTTGAGATTTATGCCGTTTGCGTAGATCCCGACAAGGCGGAGTGGGCTCAGGTGGTAAAGGCTCAGGAACTGCCTTGGGTCAATGTCAACGATGGCTTGGGAACTGCATCGAGGGCACTGTACTTGTACAATGTTCAACACGTTCCCGCATGCTTCCTGATGTCCGACAACGGACTTCAGGCAGTTGAGGTGAGCGAAAAGGCGCTTCGCACCGCACTTGCCAAGGCATTCTGAACTTCTAAGTCTTTTTCTTATATTTAATCCATGAAAATGTTGAAGGCCATTTTGATGGGCGTGGCGGCCGTGTTCCTCGCCGCCGCATGCCGTTCCGGCGATGATGCCTGTGCCCAGATGCGGCGGCTGGAGCCGAAACTGCTGGCAAGCGAACAGGTGGACAGTTGCCTTGCAGAGCTCCGTACCATAGATACCGTCAGCCTCACCAGCCCTGCAGACCGAGCCCGCTATGCCCTTCTGCATGCCATGGCGCTGGACAAGAACTACATCGACACCACCGACCTCTCGGTGATAGCCCCTGCGGCGGATTATTATCTGAGGTGGTACCGCCCCTCGCGCAGCAAGAAGTTTTACACCTGGTACTACAAAGCCCGCATCGAGGAGAATGCCCGCCGTTACGATGCCGCCCTCGACGGCTACCTGCACGCCGAACAGTACATGGGTGCCACCAATGACGTGTACAGGACAAGGTTGTATTTTGGATTTGAGAGGGTTTATGAGATAAGTATGGATCGTAAAAAAGCGTTTGATTCTGCAAAAAATGCTTTGCGGTTTTCCTACTTGTCGGGATCTTTGGATAATTACTCTGTAGCATTGCTTGATTGCGCATTCTATGCAGCTGATTTAGGTTATACTGAAGAGACAGAATCCTTGTTGCAATCATTTGAGAGCCAAAATGAAGACATCCAGACTAGTGTTAAGTATGGTAGGTTTTGCTGGACAAAAATGATGTACTATTTGCGTGAGAGACCCGATTGTGCAGATAGCTTAAAGAAATATACTGATTTGTCGAAGAATTATGCATCAGTGAATGAAATGCTTTTGTGTTCTCATTCATACTGCGTTCTGGGTGACTATTCCAGTGCTGAAGAAGTAATATCCCGATATGAGTCGATACAGCCTATTAGTAAGAGCAAACTACAACTCTATTACCGTGTAAAATCGGATATCTGCTTTGCAAATAATGATTATGAACAGGCGTATAAATACTTGAAGTTATGCCATATAGAGCAGGAACAAATGTATTTGGCTAGTGTTGATAATGAAATCAGCACCCTGGCTGAGAGGACGCACGAACAGATCGGCCGGATGAGATTAATTATTCTGGGATTAATCATACTGTTTGTAGTGTTAGTCATCCTTTTTGTTTTTGCATGGCGGTTGAGGAAAAGCAGGTATGAAGCATCGCTGTTAGAACGTTCATTTGAGGATATTAAAAGAGAATATGACACGTTTCTTTCTTTTTTCTCAGGAGAAGTGCGAGTATATGATGAAGATATATGGAAGGTGAAAGAACGTTTGATAGCTATCATAAAGGATGTAAAGCACTCGCGTATAGATTTGGAAGGGGCTGTAAAAGCTTTATGTGTTTTTGTTGGGCCGAGTCAAAGTGTAAAATGGATTGCATTGTTATGCAACATATATAGCAGACGCTTTTATGAAAGATTAAAAGCGAAGGCCCTGTCTGACTTTGAAATAGGATATTCAACACTGCTCACATTACGTCTTCGGGTAAAAGAAATAGAATATGCTCTTGGGCGCAAGGATTTGTATAATGTGAATTCACGAATCCGGATGAAATTAAATGCTTCGTCGGAATCGAAAGACTTACCCGTTTTATTGCAGGAGTTGTATGTTGCGACTCTCAATGAGAAAGTGTAGGAGATAAGTTAGAAAGAGGCCTTGCAAATAGTTGATAATCAATAGGTATTTCCCTTAATTGTTAGAAGAATAATTGGGAAATGATATGGTATTGTGGGTAACTTTGCATAAAAACCGCAGGGTTATGAAACACATGCTATTCTTAATTATTCTCGCCATGCTGAATGGGATTTCATGCATGGCATCAGATGCAGCACCTGTTGCAGAGTGCGATACCTCTACTATTATTTTGAGTGGAGGTTCCGGAATGGGGGGGGGTAATAGATCACCTCAGGCAGTCCCTTTTGGGGCGAGTCTTTACTCGGTAAGGGCCCAGACAATCATTCTGGTTACCTTTATTACCGATCTTGGGACAGTGGATGTTGAGATAACGAACCACACGACGGGAGATTATTTGCAAGGAGAACTGAATGCCGTTCCCGGCACCCAGAGCATTCCAATCTCGGGAACTCCCGGCTGGTACACCATCACGTTCATCCTTCCGGACGGTCGGATATACGAAGGAGAGTTTGACCTTTAACATGTAATGGATATGAATTCAAAAGGATCTATAATCAGTTTCGTACTGATGTGTCTGTGTGTAGTCTCCTATTCTCAGACCCGTCTCGAAAACGAACCGATGCGCCCCTCGGCAGAAGCGTGGGACCAGATAAAATATGGAGAAATAGAACCTTCATTATATACGGGAACAGTTGCGTTAAGCATCCCTATTTTCTTGTACAGGGACAACGATTTCGAACTCCCTTTGTCGATCAGCTATGCTTCGAACGGGTGTGTTCCCAATGTGAGGCCCGGCATGCTTGGCCCCGGCTGGACACTGAATGCCGGAGGGTGTATCTCTCGGGAGATACGGGGTGTCCCTGACAATAAAGATATTGGAGGTTATTATGGTTATCATAGCACCTATGATGGGGAGTTCTCAATGGATGAAGTGTTTACCGTGTGGTATAATACCAATATTCCCCTTCATCCGGGAAGCTTATATGTAACAAGCAACAGCATTCCGTATTATGATGCAGAACCGGATATCTATCATTTCAGCCTGCCCGGTTGCAGCGGGTCATTCCATCTTGGTCACGGTCATAAGGTTTACATTCTTAACAGTACTGTAAACCGTAATGAACTAAAAATAGATGTGGACACGTATAAAAACGGAATCGCTGCTGATTATTTCAATGCAATCAAAATAACTACAGGAGATGGATACGTGTATTGCTTTGACGGAAAACTGCAAGGAAATGGAAACAATGTGGAGGAGGGGCAGACGGAACCATCTACAAAGATAGGAAAGGACAGTACGGAGAGGGAGATCCTGTCATGGAATCTTAGCAGAATAGAGGCTCCTAATGGACGTACTGTAGAGTTTAAATACAGACGACAGTCTGAAATGAAAAGCCTCCGGCCCTATACATATGTAAGTTCGGGTGCAAATGCTTATGCAGGCACAATTTCAAGCAACCCGTCACAGCCGACAAACGCCTTGGAGTACCGTCGCGGATCATTGTTGGACCGAATTGAAGTGGACGGAGTTCTTTTGGCAAGCTTCGAATATTTGACGGGGATTGCTGAAAAACAGTATCTTACAGGGACAACCGGGGAACTTGATGCAAATAATGTAAGGCTGTCCGCTATAAAGATATGGAGGGGCGGATCATTGGTCAAGGAGTGTGATTTCGGATATACGGAAACATCCGGCAGCATCTCCGGAGTTCGTTTTCTTGATACTGTCTATGTGAAAGGAGAAGGCACATACAGCATGACTTATGACAGAGTGTCACAATACCCGGCTCTGGGAACTACCTCTGTTGACCACTGGGGCTATTATAACGGAAGGACCGGCAGTGACTATTTGGATGTGACGGATTTTAATTATACTACAAAGGACGAGACTCACAAAACGGGTAATTGCCGTATTCCAAATTCAAGTTATGCTTCCATTGGCATGCTTGCCAAAATCGAATACCCTACAGGAGGATGGACTGAGTTCGATTATGAGCCTCATCAATATGGTGCGGCGATGGTCAGGTCGAGCATCAATTCTTTTGAACCTCAATTATACGATCAGGCAGAAATCCGAGAATGCGGCGGCTTGCGCCTTTGTGCCATACGTCATAAGGATAAAGACGGAAGCCTTCTCACAAGCAAGAGCTATGTATATGCAGACAATGTTTCAGACGGTTTCAGCTCCGGAATATTGGTATATATGCCAAGGTACAAGGCCGGATATGAGATTAGATATAAGCTATATGGTGTTCCGGGAACAGAAATTGGTGTAATCAAATCAAATAACCTGACATTCTATTCTGGTACCCACATTGAATATGATGACGTAATTGAGGTGAATGCTGATGGCAGTTTTGTCAAATACGAATACACTACAAGCAGAGACTATCCCGATATTTACTTGAGCCTTGGCGGGATGGATTACACCGGGAACGCAGAAATACAGAATCCTCTGGAATTAACCCTGATAAATAAGGCATTGACACATGCGACTTCCCGGCAGGATGTGCGCGGAAAACTGTTATCGGTAAAAATGTTCGATTCTTCCGGGGATATGGTGAGTGAAGACGCTACACAATATCTGACGGACAGCATTTACAATTCAAATTCATACATAAAGCAGTATGAGCATCTGATAGCGACAATGAATGTTCCTGCGGAATTTGTGGGAAGGATTGACGCATCGGGCATCAGCAATACGGCATATTTCAACAATGGCAGCAATTCCGTGGTTTCCGGCACGGCATACTCATACAATGATTATCGCCAGATAGTATCTGAAACAACAACTGACAGCAGGGGCAAAACACTGACTACGGCCTATACTTATGTGACAGATGTGCGAAAGGATGCTGTTGAGTCAGCGATGCTGGCAGCGAATGTGATTACGGCTCCGACAGCAGTGCGAATCTATGAGGATGGAGTATTGACGAAGGAGACTGTATATGTTTTCGGACAGCCGGATGTTTCCAAGCCTCGGCTTTTCCGTGTAATGGAAAAGCGTGAGAAGGATGTGACAACGTCCACGTGGCATATTACAGGTTATAATTACGACAAGAACGGCAATTTGTTGGAAAAAACATCTCCGGACGGCCGCAAGACATGTTGGCTGTGGGGATATGGAGGGATGTATCCGGTTGCAGTGGTAGAGGGCTGCGCTCTTGAATCGATTACCATGCTGTCGGGATTCTCCAGCGTGTCTGACGGACCTTTACCCAATGGACTTGGTGCCCTGGAGCAGACTCTCAGGGCCGGAATTCCTTCCAGCGCGCAGGTCACGGTCTTTGACTATGAACCTCTCATAGGCCTGACGCGCGCATCCGGTCCTGACGGGCGCGATTATACATATTCATACAATAACGCCGGGAAACTGCTTCATGTGCTGGACTATGCCGGCCGAAAAGTGGAATCGCATTATTATTCAACCGAGAACAGGTAGGAGGAACAATCATGAAGAAAACAACAATCATAATAACAGTGATTATTATTCTGTCCGGAGTGCTTAAGGTATCAGCCCAAAGCGTTTCTGTCAGTACGACATCGCTTGAGTGGGAGTCAACCAGTGTCGCATCAAAATACTTTACGGTTTATTCAAGTTCTCCATGGCAGATGGACACAGCAAGTTTGAGTTCTCATTTTAACATAACACCGACGATGGGTGGTGCCGGGAACTCTTCGGTGCAAGTAACGCCAATGAACCAGAATTCCGGATCGGAGGCTATTTTTCATCAGCTTGGGATAGAAGGTCAGAATGGTGGCTGGGCTTTGGTTTCACTTACACACAAGAGTTCCGCGGGAGGAGGAAGCGGCACTGGCGGAGGTGGAAATTCAGTTACTATTCAGCCGGCCTCCCTCGAATGGTCTTCGCACGACCTTTCCTCCAAGTTGGTTATAGTCAGTTTGAGAAATGGAGGAATTTGGGATGCTGACACGTCATATATGAGCAGTCCTTTTACCCTGTCTGCAGCTACAGGATTAAGTGGGGATTATGTTTATATTGCCCCCAAAACGGTGAACCATAGTTCGTCTGATGTGACGGACAGCTTCTTTTTCGAAGCCCGTAATGGTACCGGGTACAGTGTGTTGAATCTTGTACAACGAGGTGTTGAATACTCTCTTGAAGTGGACGTCGCCGAGTTGTCTTGGGAAACTGGGGACCTTACGAGCAGGACCGTCAATGTAAGTGCGATTGGAGATTGGAGCGCCACTGTAAGTGGATATGGATTTGTGGTATCGGGAGCCTCCGGTCTTGATGACGGCACTATAACCGTCCAGCCTTCATCGTTGTATTATGGCGCTGGAGAACGTACTGCTGTCCTGACTGTTTCTTGCCATGGCATCAGCAGGACGGTAAGTCTAAGGCAGAAACGTACTGATCAAAGTCTGGGCATTGCCGGGAATTGGATACTTACGCGTGATTATACCAAAGCCAATGGAAATGCATACTGTGACGATATAACATTTTATAACGGACTCGGTTTTGCGGAACAGACAGTTCAGGTAGGCGCATCTCCAGCGGGGAATAAAAACTTCGTCACACCTGTTGTGTATGATGCAATGATGCGACCGGACGCAAGAATGTACTTGCCTTATGTCTCAAATAGTAGCACAGCTGCTGAAGAAAGCATCTCCGGAGTGCTTTCCAGCCAGTCGATATGGTATGGGACCAGATACGCGGGAGAGGGACAGTATGCAAATGCCGTGAGAGTCTATGAAGCATCGCCCTTGAACCGTGTGCTGGCAGAACGAAAGCCTGGAAAAGACTATGCGACCGCAGGGAAAATGGTTGGCCATGTTTATGGTACGAATTCTTCAAACGAGGTGTTGCTGCTTTCTGTAAACGGCAGCGGAAACCTTGTGGCCAGCAATTATTACCCTTCAGGTCGATTGTACAAGGAAACTATTACTGACGAGGATGGGAATTCTGTTACGACATTTACCGACAAGCATGGACGCGAGGTATTGGTCCGCGAAGGAGACTCCGGCACCTATTTTGTATATGATTCCGGAGGTTTTCTTTCTTGGGTAATCAGTCCGGAGGGCAGTTCGCATCTTGACGTAAACACAACATGGTTGCGTCCTGCTTTTGGGGCCAATGGGACCGATGCTGAGAAATACTGTTATATATACCAGAATAATGGATTGGGCTGGCCGGTATGGAGGAAACTTCCGGGACGTAGTGCCGAAGTGCTGGAATACGATGCGGCAGGCCGTGTCATACGCAGTCAGGACGGAGAATTGCGTGAAGCGGAGAAGTGGATGGTATATTCTTATGATGCCCTTGGCAGGGAAGTCGGGCGTGGAATATCGAATATCTCCGCTTCACAGAACGGAATTATTCAAAATAAAACTGTAACGTCGCAGTACGACAACTATTCCGGTCTCCGCCAGGAATTGTCTTTTGTGGGACCTGATGGTTTCCAGCGAGTGCCGGATTTGACCCGTGTAAAAGGGTTGAAAACCTATGAGAAGGTTGCGGTACTATCCGGTAATGTGTTCACCGGTATTGCAGGAAATGTGGAACGTGCTTTTTATTATGATTCCGACGGACGTCTTTGTCAGACAGTAGAGTTGTGGCCGGACGGATGGAAGTCATATTATAGCGTAAATTATGACTTTGTCGGAAATGTGACTGCAAAAGAAGAGAAACATGTGTCCCCTTACGATGAGACTCATACACTTCTTACCACATACACCTACGATGCTCGTGGGCGGGTACTGAGTAGCAGCCGTGTTTTGGATGGGACATCACTCTCGGATGTGCAGTATGGTTATGATGCTTTGGGAAGGTTGCAGGAAAAAAACTTTGGCAGTGGAACCGAGTGCGGGACAGAAAGCTATGAGTACGATATTCATAGTTGGATGATAGGAAAAGCGGCTGGATACAAAGGTGATGACGTATTCTCTGAGGCGCTCCGTTATATATCCCCTGTCAAGCCCGGGGTGAGTCCTTGCTGGAATGGGAACCTTGCAGAAGTAGAGTATGCAGGGATTGAAGGTACCAATACTTATGGATTCAGTCATGACAGTCATAAACGTTTGACAGACGCCCTGCATTTTGCCGGAACCGCCACTACTCCAACAAATACAATGACGGAGCGTAGCATCAGTTATGACAGGAACGGGAACCTATGCGGGATGAAACGTTATGATGCCTCTGGCACAGAGAACAATATAACATTCACGCACAGCGGCAACCGCCTGTCGGAATGGCAGAACACCCAGTACGGATATGATAATAACGGTAATATGACTCAAGATGCCCGTACAGGTTTGGAGATAGGATATAATTTGCTTAACTTGCCACGTGAAGCGAGCAATGCGAATATGGGGCAGAGCATAACATATGAGTATCTTGCTGACGGCACAAAGGTGTCGGCGTTGACTGGTGTGGGCGATGGCCTGAAGTATCGCGGGAACTTCGTGTTCGAGGTTGTAGCCGATGAAGTGGACTCGAGTCTTTATGAGTTTCCGTCAAGTGTGGCATGGGACGAAGGGCGTATAGTATATGCGAACCCCTTCTTTACAGGGGTGGATTCGCTGGCGTTTGACGTCATGCAAGCACCTCGAGCTTCTGTATTAAAAGGGAAATCGATGAAGCGCAGACTGCCTTCAAGGGGAACAAACGGTGTGGTAATAGAGCCGATAGACACTGTTGCTGGCGGTGAAGATTATATCATTGGCGACATTATGGATGAGTGGTATGTGACAGACCATCTCGGAAGCACCCGTGCAATTGTCCAGCTGAACATGGGCGGCAAGGAGGAACAGCGCTTCGGTCTGGATGGGATGACCCCGGGGACGGACCGCGTCAATCTTAATCTATTGGACTTCGGCGCCCGCTACTACGACCCTTACACCTGCCGCTGGACAAGCCCGGACCCTTTGGCGGAGAAGTATCCTGGCTTCAGCCCTTATAACTATTGCGTTAATAACCCTTTGTGCTCTATTGATCCAAGCGGACTATCGCCAATATATGATGAGAATGGGATTTTCCTCGGAACAGATGATGAAGGCTTACAGGGGGATTATATTATAATGTTGTCAGGTCTTTTCCAGCAGGGAATGACACACCAAAACGCACTAGATAATCGTTTTATTGGACCTTTGTCAGAAAGTGTTGTAGAACTTATTTCATCTCATTTTTCCGCACTCTCCACGAGACCCGATTACGATGGAATAGTGACAATTCAGGAAGGTATTGCGTGGGCAAAGACCCATATTGGAGCAAAAGATTATCCCACACCGGACAATACCCTATACGTAAATGCGGCACTGCTTGATTTCGGAAATATTAGAAGGGACTTTTTTAAAGGCGAATTAGAATCGTCAAGCCTTAATATGTTTAATATTATAAACACGGTAGAATCTTTATTTAATTCTCGCTTGCGAAATACTGTATATGCCCTTGGACGGTTTAATGCAGTTCTTCTTGATTCTACTTCGGGTGCTGTTCAGATTGTTAATAATGAGGCTACTGTTTACGATTGGAACAAAGGTGGTGGGGTCATTCGAACAAATGCCATAAAAATAGAACGCAAAAGAACGGGCATTAATGATTCTCATGGCTTCCATGTCAAGTATTATGGCCAAGGACATTTGCGAAATCATATTGTTACGCGATAGTTCCAGAATAATTAATAGATCTTTATACCATGGACAGCGAAAGAAAAAAATGGCGTTCGTTTCTGCGTATTATTATACCTTTATTATTGATTTGTTTTTTAGCCGATTATGTCTTCTCCAATTGGTATATTGAACAAAAATTTGGCCGTGGTTATAAACTTGAGTATTGGGACGCTGGTTATTCAAGGATTACGCACATGAATAAGGCAATAATAGATGAACCGATAATGAGTTGTGGCCATAATCGCCTTTGGATTATTGCAAAAACAACGAATAAAGATTACTATCTCATAAAAAAAAGCAAACTCTTTTCGTGGGACGGCTCCGATCAAGTCATATACGGACCAATGGATTCATCATCATTCTATGGTATAATGCAAGAGAAGGGGCTTCAATCCATAGAACTTCGTACACTAAGACGATACGATAAGTAGTTATTGTTGTGTTAACAGATTATGAACGAAGATATTGTTATGAAAAGAGTTATTCTACTAATTGCGATGCTGCTGGGTGCGGGAATGGCATCTGCTCAGAAGGAGATAGGGGCGGGATATGGAAACGGCGCTTTAGGGTCTACACAAGGTAATGTTTTAATACAGGCCAATGATTTCAGCGCTAGTACAATTGCCCATGAGTTGGGACATACATTTGGTCTTCTTGATAATTATCCCAATAATTGTGGTGGATTAATGGACTATCCTGCAGGTGCGCTTTCACCGAAAGATGTTGATTTAATAATCAAATACGCATATGTTAAGAAGAAGTAAAAAAATATTAAAAGCGATTAGGGAATGATTATTTCTCATTATACTTGTTTAGCAGATTAATGGTGAAGTTAAAGACAAAATGCTATATAATTCTGTAATAATACTTTCGATGCTTGAGGGGCTTCTTGCCCCCCAGGCTTCGAAGGATTCCCTTTCCAGATATGGAAGGTTGACAGTTGATAACGATAACGCTGTATTTTATGTGGATAAGCACGGAGAGCGCAATTGACCTCTAATATGGATTACATACAGGTTGGGAATGGTTTTATTCGCTGTTGTTAGATCTTTTGTCTCTCGTATTACTTGAGCTTAATGCGCTGATTGTTAGGCGAATAAGTTTGTCACCAATTCTTGTTCCCGGAATACGCAGGAAACAACGCTGAATTATCTAAGTCTTGCGGCGGTTATGACTCCGGCAACCGAGGCATCATTATCCCTTTCTTGCTCACGGTGGCAACGAACTGTTTGAGATAGAAGGGTTCGAAGTATGCTATGTCTTCGAACTCTTTTTTATTGTATTTGGCCAGGGCCGGCACCAGCATTGCGCCTGCTTCGGGGCAGGTTTGGACATAGCTGGCTGTCGTTGCGTTTTTTATGGTTTTGAATTTTTCCGCCGCATCGCCGATGACTGCAACCGGGCCGGCGGCAAGGAGCTCTGCGAAACTGTTTTCGTCGAGAACTACCGGGGTGATTTCGCTTATGCGGGTGCCGTCGGGCTTGTAAATGGCGGTGTAGA